>OGCQ01000459.1_pt1 | contig 67964 bp, 57 predicted proteins | sample 1570161 | NCBI WGS metagenome assembly OGCQ01 (sample SAMEA4384402, study PRJEB24528) | human gut metagenome | reverse complement strand
TCCTACTGCTTTTTTACTATCACTATATTTTAATGCTGGATACCAAAGTCAGGTATTATCACATAATTTCAACAAAAAATATTCTTTACGACCAAAATATGCTTTTTTTCGACCGAAAAATTTTCAACATAATAAAAGGGACTTTTTTGATATAACCATATATCATAAAAAGTCCTTTATAACTATTAAATTTATCTTATTATTCAGCTGAAATAGCTTCTACTGGACAAGTTCCAACACATGCTTGACATCCAATGCATGTATCTTTGTCACATTCCATTTTTCCTTCGTCATCAAATGCTAAAGCTTCTACAGGACAAACACCAGCACATGCTCCACATCCGATACAAGTATCTTTATCTACGTTCATATTTAACTCTCCTTTTCCTTTTTTCCTATAATTAGTATAACACTTTCCACTTTTCAGTCAATACAAAGTCACTATTTTTCATAGCTTTGAATACAACAATTTTCGGGTAACCATGTCATTAATTCTTCATTTGTCATATCTTGAAAATAACTATGAATGACACGCACGATACCTCCATGACAAACAACTAAAATGTTTTTATCAGGATATTTATTTTCAAGTTCTTCTAAAAAACTATACACACGATAGACTACTTGGAATAAAGATTCTCCGCCTGGATAATGGAGTCCATGATTTTGTTTATAATATTGAAATTCTTCATTATTAACAATTCCTTCAAATTTGCCAAAATTGATTTCTTGAATTCTAGAATCTATTTTAATTTCTAATTGATGATTTTCATTTATGATTTTTGCAGTTTCATGTGCTCTTTGAAGTGGTGAAGCAAAAATCATATCTAATGAAATATCTTTTAATTGTTCACTGGCCATTTTAGCTTGTTGCTTTCCTAAAGATGTTAATTCAACATCCGAAATGCCACAAACTTTATTATCAATGTTATAACCTGTTTGACCATGTCTTACTATATATAATTTCATTTTTTTATGTCCTTTATCTTCATTTTGTTTTATGTTATCATATTTTTGGTATTTTGAGAACAAATGAAAAAGGAGAAAATTACATATGGGTGGTATGTTTGGCGTTGTCAGTCGTAAAGACTGTGTCACTGATTTGTTTTTTGGTATTGATTATCATTCTCATTTAGGAACAAAAAAAGGTGGGATTGCAGTTTATGGAGAAAACGGTTTTAACCGTGCAATTCATAATATTTCAAATTCACCATTTAGAACTAAGTTTGAAAATGATATTAAAGAAATGTCTGGAAAAATGGGGATTGGTTGTATTTCAGACAATGAACCTCAACCTCTTTTAATCAATTGTCGTTTAGGTAGTTATGCAATTGTTTCTGTAGGTAGAGTTGCAAATATGGAAGAATTGATTCAAGATGCTTTTGATAATGGGCATACTCATTTTCTAGAGATGTCTGGGGGAGAAGTGAATCAAACTGAATTGATTGCTGCAATGATCAATCAAAAGGATACTTATGTTGATGGAATTATCAATGTTTTAAGAAAAGTAAAAGGTTCTATTTCTTTTATGTTGATGACAAAAGATGGTTTGTATTTAGTACGTGATAAATTAGGAAGAACTCCATTAAATATTGGTAAGGGGGAAAATGGATTCTGTGCTTCGTTTGAAAGTCATGCTTATATCAATTTAGGCTATTCTTTATATAAAGAATTAGGACCTGGTGAAGTTTGTTTTATGACCAGTGAAGAAGTGAAAACACTTGTAGAAGCCAATGATAAAATGAAAATTTGTTCATTTTTATGGGTATACTATGGTTATCCAACAAGTTGTTATGAAGGACGTAATGTTGAAGAAATGCGTTATGAATGTGGTCGTTTAATGGCTCAAAGAGATGATATTAAAGATATTGATCTTGTAGCAGGTGTTCCTGATAGTGGAATTGCCCATGCGATTGGTTATTCAAATGAATCACATATTCAATATGGAAGACCTTTTATTAAATACACACCTACGTGGCCACGTTCATTTATGCCACAAATTCAAGCGGATCGTAATTTAATTGCAAAAATGAAATTAATTCCAATTGCTAGCTTGATTAAAGGAAAATCATTATTATTAATTGATGATTCAATTGTTCGTGGAACACAACTAAGAGATACAACTGAATATTTATATAACTCTGGAGCAAGAGCAGTCCATATCAGACCTGCTTGTCCTCCAATTATGTATGGATGTCCTTACTTAAACTTTTCAAGAAGTACAAGTGATATGGATTTAATTACACGTCGTGTTATTAGAAAACGTGAAGGAGAAAATGATATCAATATGTTAGAAACATATAGTGATCCAGATACTCCTGAATATAATGCAATGGTAGAAGAAATCCGTAAAGAACTTAATTTTACTTCTTTACGTTTTAATCGTTTGGATGATATGCTTCAAGCTATTGGACTTGATAGTGATAAGATCTGTACTTATTGTTTTAATGGTAAAAAATAATACGGAAAGAAATTTCCGTATTTTTTTAAAATATATTTAATAGCTTTCTAAGGAGTGCTATAATATTGAAGAAAAAAAAAGGAGACTATTATGAAATATTTAATTGACCCAATGGATTTAAGTGTAGAAGAAATTAATGAACTAATTGATATTGCGAATGATATTATTAAAGATCGTACACGCTATCAAGATGTTTGTCGTCATAAAATTCTAGCTACACTCTTTTTTGAACCAAGTACACGTACAAGACTTTCTTTTGAATCAGCTATGTTATCACTTGGTGGAAGTGTTTTAGGTTTTTCAAGTGCAAGCAATACAAGCGCTTCTAAAGGTGAAAGTGTTAGTGATACTATTAGTGTTGTTTCAAGCTATTGCGATATTATTGCAATGCGTCATCCAAAAGAAGGAGCACCTCTTGTTGCTACAAGAAAAAGTACTGTACCTTTAATCAATGCTGGAGATGGTGGTCATAACCATCCAACGCAAACTTTAACTGATTTACTTACTATTTATAGAGAAAAAGGTAGACTAGATAATCTAACAATTGGTTTTTGTGGGGATTTAAAATTCGGACGTACAGTTCATTCTCTTACAAAAGCAATGTCACGTTATAAAAATATTAAATTCGTGTTTATTGCACCACCTGAACTTAAAATTCCTGAATATTTAAAACATGATTTATTAGATGCTAAAAACTTAGACTACAAAGAAGTAGAAACAATTGAAGAAGTTATTGAAGATTTAGATATTCTTTATATGACACGTGTTCAAAAAGAAAGATTCTTTAATGAACAAGACTATATTCGTTTAAAAGATACATATATTTTAGATTTAAAGAAATTAGAAAAATCAAAATCTGATTTAATCGTTATGCACCCATTACCCCGTGTTAATGAAATTGCTATTGAGGTTGATGATGATCCAAGAGCTAAGTATTTTGATCAAGTTCAAAACGGACGTTTTATGCGTATGGCACTTATTTTAAAAATGTTAGGATTGGAAAATGAGGTAGAAAGATAATGAAGATAGATAGTATTAAAAACGGGATTGTTTTAGATCATATTACTGCTGGTAAATCTTTAGAAGTTTATAAAGCACTAGGATTAGATAAATTAGATTGTAGCGTTGCTATTATTAAAAACGTTAAATCTAATAAAATGGGTAAAAAAGATATTTTAAAAATAGATGAAGAATTTGCATTAGATTTTGATGTTTTAGGATATTTAGATCCTAATATTACTGTTTGTATTATTAAAGATGGTAAACTTGTTGAAAAGAAAAAATTGCAACTTCCTCAAAAAATTATTAATGTAGAAAAATGTAAAAATCCTCGTTGTATTACATCTATAGAACAAGGATTAGATCATGTTTTCTATTTAGCAAATAAAGATAAACGTATTTATCGTTGTCTTTATTGTGAAACAAAAGTTGAAAAAAAATAGAAGCAATGCTTCTATTTCTATGCTGGAGTAGCTCCAATGGTAGAGCAACTGACTCGTAACCAGTAGGCTGTGGGTTCGAATCCCATCTCCAGCACCATTATTAAAATCAACAATCTTTGATTTTTTTATTATAATAACAAACATCAAATATAAACCTTTTCTTCCCATTTCATCATGACATCTTTACCATGATGGGCTAAGCCTATATAAATCACTTTTCCTTTTAAATCATAATCATATCTTCTATCTTTGATTTGTTGAATAGCTTCATTTGATAATTTATCCAATGCTTTTTCAAAATCTTTTTTATCTTCTTTGAAATACTTAAATTCAATAATAAACGATGTTTTCTTTTCATCATGAGCCTGGATAATGAGATCACATCTTCCTTTACATTCTTCTCGATTATAAATAACTTTATAGTTATCTGATAGACATAAACATATTCCTAACATCATCATATGATAACTGTTTTCATTATTTAAATCATGATAGCTTGGAATCATTAATACATTTTGATAATTTTTGAAAAAATCATTTTTGTTTTCAGCAATCAAATTGTCAACAATGCGATCATATTATCCATTGTTCATTCCTAGTTGATGTTCCGTTAATCTTATAAATTCTCTTCTTACCTCATAATTTGGTATCGCAATTCTAAACTTTTCTTTTTTTGGATCAATTGCTTTTACTACTGTTAAATATCCAGCACTTACAAACATCCCCCATAAGTTAGGTGTATTTGCCACTTCATAAAAGCTTGTTTGAAGGACAACTCTTGTTTCTAGATAGTTATTCTTTATAAGTTTTTCATATTGTTTTTTAAAGTCGTAGTCTGCTTTTTATATAGCTTGTTTAAGCATTGTATTAGCACTCGTATTGACCCAATAAGGAACAAGTACTTTTCTTCTTGCATAATTTAAAATAGACCATGGATTATAGATTTCTTTATCTCCCATTTTATAGCCATCATACATTTCTTTGACTTCATCATTTAATTCTAAATCATAATATTCTAACAGTTTTTTGGTTTATTCTATACTGAATCCAAAATATTCACTATAATCATTATCAATTACTGTATACACATCTAAATTATTTAAATCACTGAAAATATTTTCTTTAGCCACTCTTTGAATTCCTGTAAACATCGCATATTTTAAACTGGTTGGTGTTTTAAGAGAATTATGAAGCAATCCTGCAAGTCCTCCTCTTACTTCATCATAGAACCCTCCTGTATGTGCTTCTACAAATGGTGTATCATATTCATCTATAAATACCATAACTTCTTTTCCATAATAATCTTCCATTCTTGCCATCAAGAATGAAATTGCATCATCATCTATTCCCTTAAGATTATTCTTGTTATTATCAGCTAATACTTCATAGAGTCTTTCATAATTTGTTTTCTTAAATCCCTTAAGATTTCCAAATACAAAATCATATTTATCCCATTGATTTTGTATTTGTGTTCTTATCGTCGAAACAACTGTTTCTTTATCTCTTTTGGCATCCGCAAAAAAGATAAAGATTGTTGGATATTGATTGATTTCAGCTGCATAAGGTGTTTCCATGATTTTTGTACCTTTAAAGATTTCTTTAGAGTCTTTGGTAATATCAAAGAATTCAGCCATCATTGACATATTAATGGTTTTTCCAAATCTTCTAGGACGAGTAATCAATGTTACATCTGTTACTCTATCTAAGAACTCTTTGATCATCAAGGTCTTATCTACAAAATAATAATTTCCTTCTACAAGTCTTGAAAAACTTTTCGTTCCTATTGGTATTTTCTTCATTTCTATCACCCTTTCTTTACATATTATAAACTATTTTAGAGATGTTTACTGATGAATATAAATTCAATTTTTAATTTGATCTATATTGAATATTTCATAGTTATGATTTTTAGCTTATCTAAATCTAATGGAAAATGGTAGTTGATCAAATATATAGGAAAACTAGAGTAGAAAAATCACGATAACAATAAAAATAAAGGAGGAAAATCAAGACTGATCATCAGTCTAATTTTCCTCCTAAAAAACATTAGATATTTTAGAGGGGATATTGATTTCACATCAATATCCCCTTAATAATTTAAAGTAATTTTTCTAAAACACGCGATTATTTAGAGCGCTATATAATCAATGTTATCTATTATTACTCAACAATCACTTTTAGCAACTAGAATAACTATTTCCCATTTAAGACATCTTTAATTGCTTGTAGATTTTCTTTAACACTATCATCATTTGGAATCATATAATAAAGTTTGCTATCAGGCATGTAAGCTCCACCTGTTTGCATAACTCCTGTTCCGGTAAATTGTTTTTGTTTAAACGTCCATGAAGCATTATCATTTATTTGCATTTTGATTAAATCTGTTATATCACTCGATGCCATATTTGTTTCAAAACATCCTGATATAGCTTTTAAAACACTACTATAATTAGTAATAACTGCAGGTGACATCATTTTATTAAGCATAGCCATTAAAACATCTTGTTGATGTTTTACACGTACATTATCTCCATCAGCAAATGAATGTCTTTCCCTTGAATAAGCTAATGCTTCTTTACCATTCATTTGTTGAAGACCTAATTTATAGGTATAACCACCCGCACTAAAATCTTGATCAACATTAACAGTAATACCACCCAATGCATCAACCATTGTGACCAATGATGTAAAGTTAACTCTTGCATAGTAGTTGATATCTGTTCCTAAAAACTGAGCCATTGTTTTAACCGTATTTTCAGGTCCAGCAATACCTGAATGCGTTAACTTATCCTTTTTTTTCATATTCGCAAGAGTTACGTAGTAATCTCTTGGAATAGATGTTAATAAGATCTTCTTTGTATTTGGATTAACAGTAACGATCATATTAACATCTGATCTAGATACTGTTGTAATACTTCCATATGTATCAATACCACTGATATAAATAATAAATGGTGTATTTGTTACAGAAACTCTTGTTGAAAAGTCTTTGACTTTTGTTTCTATGTCACTTGCCCATATTTCTTTAACTTCATTTTGAAAATCTGGATGATTTTCTTCAAACATACCATTATATGCTGTATTAATTAATATAGCATTAACGGTATTATTATAAAGATCATCCCCTAGTTTTGAATATGTCATAGCAACATCAAAATTCAAGCTTGATTCTTTCTTTTTAGCTTCAGCAATAACTTGATTCATATCTTTTTCTTTATCATATTGCAAACAATATTCAATCGATTCATTTTGTAATTCAGATAAACTATTTATTTTACTACTTTTTAATACAACAATTGCATAATGTGCAGATTTCGTATTAGAATTCGTAATATCATCTAATGTTGAATAACCTTTATTGATCATTACTGATCCAAAAACCATTAAAACACTTAATAATAAACTTATTACTTTACCAATAATCTCTCTTGGTTTTGTTTTACGATGATGTTCTTTTTTATTAGGTTTCATTAATGCATAATTAATAAAACCTAATAAAACAAGTATCATCCCAACCATAACAGCATATGTTGTTGGTAAAATATTAAGCTTAAAAATAAAAAATAATAATACTACTGTTGTAATGACCTGTATTCCTAAAATAACAGGCCAAGATATAATTTTCTTTATATTTTCCATAATTCATTTCCCTTTTATTTCTATGATGGTATTATTATACACATAAATAATTAAAAATTAAACCTTTTTTCTACTCATATATTTTAATTCAGCTAAACAAATAGGCTATTCGAAGTATCTACTGACCATTGAAATTTTAATCAATAATCAATTACTATTTTTTTATTTGAAGGTACGTAATACTTTCCAACAATATTGCCTCTTGCTTCAATAATATTATTATATTTCCATAATCTTTCATCTTCTATTAATTGGAATTCAAATTGCTGTTTTTCTTCATTAAGAATTATTTCATTTACAATAAAATGACACTCATATATTTTTCTTTTATTTATAAAATAATAACCTTGACAATAGTTGTGATTTATTCTCACTCTTGAAATTTCTAATAAGAGTTCTTTTTCTTTTACTTCTTCTTTGTCATCACTAATTGTTCCACAAATTTTTATTTTTGAAGGAAATTGATTTTTTTGTAAAAACTCGGCTATAAATTCTTTATTTGATATTATATGTTTTGAACATTTATCTTCTTTAAATTTTATTAAAAGCTCTTCATTTTTTAAATTATTAATAATTACTTTTTCATCGTCATTTAAATTATTAGAAATAAGTTTTTGTTGTAATTCAATGTAACCTATACAATCATCAATATTGATTCTTTTCGTAAAATCATCATAGGTTGCTTCATGAATTAATTTATTTATTGGAATAAATGTTTCAACAGAATATTTTTTTTCATCAAGTAACAACTGTTTTGAATCTTCTCCATATTTATAAGGTCCATAAAAGCCAAACGGTTCTTCTTTCAAAATCATCCAAATTACCTTAGCAAATAAGTAAACATCCGAAGCTTTAAAATCAATATAACTAAACGCTCCCAAATTACTAAATTCTGGTGGCGCGATTTTACCCGGGCCTATTCTTTCATTTAAATCTGTCAAATTATCAATATCGTTATCACAAAATATTAATCCAAAATCTGTTAAATATACTCTGTTATTTAAAATAAGAATATTATCTGGTTTAATATCTCTATGTTCCATATCTCGGGAATGCAATTGTTTTATAACTAAAGCAATTTTCATTATATCATCTAACTTCTCATTGAGTTTTTTTCTAGTATTAACCTTATACTCCCTGACCTTTTTCATTAAATACCAAGAATTATCCATTGAAGATAAATTACAATCCTCAATTAACATAATCCCCTCAATGTCAGTAAGCTTATTTACATATTCTATTTCCTTTTTAAAACGTTCAAATCTCTTTAAAACGTTCAAATCTCTTATTACACTTTTTTAGATTTCTTTTATCTGCAGAAAAAAACTTTGCAACAAAATCCAATTTTGGATATCCTATTATATCTACATCAAATACTTTTCCATTGCCACCCGAACCTATTTCTTTCTTTATAACAAATTTGTATCTTGCTCCCTCATAAATTTTATTTTTTTTATTCATTTTCGGCAGCCATCCTTTGTTGTAAAGATTCTTCATCATAAGATTTACCTAATTCATAGAATATATTTGCTGTTATTGGATAATCAATTTCTAATGCTTTAGAAAATTTATAATATTTATTTGCTATTTCTTTTTCAGATTTTCCAGCGTCAGGTGAATATACTCCTCTTTTATTAGACTCTTCAATAATAAATGACTTATTCAAATCATTACTATTATATTTTTCAATAATTTTTCTTACACTTTCATGTGGTGGATATCCATCGTTACCCACTGGAGCGTTTGCAAATAATGAACCAACTAGTCTCTCATAAAGATATTCCTGATTTTGATCTTTTAATAAATGTTTAAAATCCTCTAACCACTTACAAAGCTCTTCATAATCAACATTTCCATTTTTTTCTGAAGGGCAAAATTTCATTTTATAAAAGCAACTAGTTAAACTACTTCGTATATTTTCATCAATATCCATTTTTTTATTTCCATCTTTATCTTTGAAAATACAACAAATTAAATCAGCATAAAAAATAGGATTTCTTTTTATTTCTCTTTGAATACATTTCATTGTATCCCAGTCTAAAATACCACTGAATATCCATTCTATTTTTGCAATTTCACTACATTTTTCATCATCATTAATAAATTCTTTTTGTAATAGTTCTAACAATTCTTGCAACGGATAATCCATAACAGAGTAATGACCTTCATATTTCAAATTGGAAATTTTGATGAAATAATCATATAGTTCTTGTAAAGAAAAGTAATCTTTCATATCATCTAAAAATAAAATATAGTTTTCCTTATTTGAATACTTTAAACATTCGGCTAATGCTTTTCCAATTACCTCTTTACTAGCATTTTCAAATATAAAGAAACATCTTTCTCTTTTCCAAAAAATACTCTTTACCTGTTCATCTTCCGTGAAAATGTAAGCATCCTCATTTCCATTTACTCTTTGTAATGAAAATATATCGGATATTAATTCTGCATTATCTGTCATTTCTTTTAAATCATTAATAACACTTCTTAAGTCAATTACTTTGTTACAGTAAAAAGTTTCTATAAATGATCTAGTTTGCTTTCCTTGAGAATCTTTGCTTATTAAAAGATTCAAAATTTCTTTATTATATTTACATTTACAATAATACTGTGCCAAAACTGTTCCAATATCATAGTCATCATCACCTACTAAGATATCTATTAAATCCTCAATTGAATAATCTTTTTTGATAAATTCATTTATTTTATCATCAATCAATTGATTTTTTAATTGTTGATTTTTATTTCTATAATCATCACCTTTATATGGAATTGGATGCAGAAGAGGCATATTATGCTTTATAAATAAATATCTATAATCAAAAATAGGATTATTAAAAGAAATAGCACTTATTGTATTTTCATAAATCATAAGTTTATCTTCTTCTATTGCCCAATCGCTCTGATTATAAAATCTATGTCTATAAACAATATAACGTATTTTTGTTTTCAAATACTCTTTATCATTGTCACACATTGATTGTGTCTTCTTAATCAATTTATTAAAAAAATTTTTTTGAAGATCAATTGAATATCTATCTAGATGCTCAATTAGAGTTTTCCAACGGTTTTTATCCATACCAGCGTATTGCGTACATAAATTTAAGTATTCAATATATACATTATCTAAATCACCGTAAGTAATTTCTTCAGATTCATTAACAATCCTATATTTAGGTTGCAATAAGGGAGACATCATAGCGTGTGACTCAGGTAACTGACTTGCAAATACATTCCATGCTGTCTTATATTTTTCAATTAAACTTTGAGCTTGTTTAATTTTTTCATTTGAATTTAAGGAGCATGAATCGAACCATGGACAAAAAATGACTTCTAATGTATTTTTAGGACTATTTCCCATTTTGTAATCTATTTCAAATTCATTCATTCTAAAAAAACAATTTATTGTTCGAGAAACATATTTTCTTATATGAACTAACTGTTCTAAACCAAATATGATATTTACATAGTAATTATTACTTTTAAATATATCTCCTGAATTCTTTTCAAATAATTCTTTTAATCCTGTTGGTTTAACAAATTCAGATTCTATTCTATCCAAACATGAATTTGGTGATGCCTCACATAGTGGTATAAAATATTGAGAAATACATGCCCATTGTTCTATTCCTCGTATGTTTTCTAATATTGCTTTAACTATATTATCAACTTGATATTGATAATTTTGATTATTCTTATAAATTACTTTCATAACCAATGTTCACAACATTCCATCTTTTAATACTTTTGAATATTTAGGTTTTTCTTTTATAACATTCACTAAATAATGCTCTTTAAAATCTTTCTTAAAAATTGGCTCTAATTCTTCAAAAACCTCTTTTAACAAAGAAATATACTGTTTCCAACTTTCAGGAAAAATCAATGCATCCAATTCCATCCATGCATTTTCAATCGAAGAAATCATATAACGTATTGAGCCATGGTTATCAATTTTAATAACAAATGGTTTTTCAACTGTTGAATAAGAATTAAGTTCTTGAATAACACCGTCGTACTCTTTTTCCGCAAGTTTAGAAATAATTTCTTTATCTCCTTCACATTCCGCCCATGATCCACATAGTAAAGCCGCAATTACTGCTTTCGATCTATTTTCCACCCATTGCGGCTTAAAATTACTGACACGATTAAATAAATGTTTTCTCATAAATGCATAGATGCCACTTGTATTATTTACAAGATTTCTAGCATCTTCGTAATCTAATCCTATTTTTTCTAAAGCACTAAGTAAGTTATGAATGGTTCTTTTTCTAAGATGTAATTCATTAGTTTCATAGGAAATATCCCCTTCATTATAAATGAAGATATTTGTATTATCTTTTTTCACTAGTATTTCTTCACTATTAAAATAAGGTACAAGGATTGCATTTCTTATATCATCCTCTATAAGACTTAACCAAGATTTTTCGTCTTTCACAATTAAAATTATTCTATCTTTAGAAAATCTTTTTAAATAATTTAAAATGCGATACAAACTTTCCTCTTTTGATTTTCCAACTATGATAATTTTTTCATTATCTAATTGATCTTCAAAATCCATTTCAAATTGTTCATCATCAATTTCAAAAAAATCTAAACTTAATTTTTCAAAAGAACTACTTTTTTTAATATCAGATTCAATATCTTCTATTGATAAAATATGAATATTATCTTTACCAAGATTTTTTACTTCAGTTTCAATTGCATCTAACTGTTTCTTTAGAGAAAAATAGTTTTGTTCTGATTGTTTTCTCCAAATTTCTAAATAAGTTTCCAAGGCTTTATCAGTATCATATTGCTTTAATTCATCTAATATAATTTGAATGAAATGGTAACTATATTCATGTGCATTTCTTTCCGATACTCCGTATTCAATAAATAATTCAACAATTTCATTTTCTAAATAAGAAATTAATTCATATCCTCTTTTGTCATAGCTTTTTTCAGCTATATTTTGCATATTATCTTTAGAAAATATAACTAGTAAATCATTTTTAAATCCTTCTTGATCATCAAGATTTTTAACTACTTGTTCTCCTGTTTCTAAAAATAAATTTTTCCATTTTTTTTCATTTACCCTATTATTAATAAACTGTATTATAAAGTCTAAAGTTTTGCCTATAATAGCACCTTTAATATCTAAACTATTAGCTGCTTTTCCTATTAGGCTCGTTTCATTTGAATATTTCATAGATAAGTATCCTTTCTTGTATTTTTTATGAATTCCTCATGGCATCTATTATATATTAATAATAAGATTATTTCTTGTAAAACGAACTATCAATCCTACTAATTTTAAAATTATTGATTATGTTTTATGAAATGCATGAAATTATTCACTATTTAAAATATCATAAGTTAATTTTGAAAGAATTTGATCTCCCCATTCTTCCTTTTGCAAAGAATTAAAATATAATTGATTTTTAACCTCATTCATATCAAAAAACCAGCCTGGATAAGTATCTAATAAAGATTGACAATATTCATCTGTAAAAATATACTTGCTTCTTAAAAGCTTTGATACATAATCATTATGTAAATTATACAATTCTTCTATATGCAGTATTTTTGAACTATTTTGTACTTTTTGTTTTAAATCTTCTTCTACATTCTCCTTTGATTTAATTTTTATATTAAAATCATTAGATAATCCTAAATAACATAACTGCTCATCTGTTTCAATTTCAAAAAAAATATCATATCCATATTCCTCTTCAAAGGGATATAATAAACTCTTATTATCAAAAGTATCTTCCGCATTTTTAGCGTTATTGCACACAGGACAACATGGAATAAGATTATACATTGATAGGGCTAAATATGGATATTTAGATTTAGGATAGTAATGATCATATTGTGGCCGTGTTCCCTTCTTGGGTGTTGTATAAATAAAACTTCTATTACAATAAGGACATATTTTTACTCCTATTTTCTTACCCCAAGTTCTTCCAAACTCTCTATTAGTAAAATTTTTATATATACTTTCAAATTCATCATGTAACTTTTTATCATCTTTGTTTTTTTCTAAAATACCAATTTCTTTTATAACTTTTTCTAGAGCTTTACGATCTCCAGTAATCACTTCTATTACTTTATTTTCACATATCTTATCATCCTCATAAAAGTAATCGATTATTTTATTTCTGTTTTCAATATTATATATATTTTTCTCATTCTTCTTTATTTTTTCTAATAGATCTGAATATGATTTTTTTACGTCAGCATAAAATTCATTTTTATTTTTATCACATATCTTTGATATTTTAATCATTTTTCTTCACAACCTTTTAAACATTATTGTTTCTTTAGTTCATTTATTTTGTTTTCGATTTCTCTTTTTTGTTTTTCTAAAAAACGAATCATTTCTTCATTTTGACTAGAATCTAATTTATTTTTTTTAGGTTCATTAATTAATTTTCTTAAATGATTTTGAATAATAGGCTCACCAATGAGATCAATCAAACGATTAATGTTTTCTTTATCATCAAACTTTCCAGTTTTAATTTCTTTAGCTATATTATTTATAAAAGTCCTTGAGTACTCACCAAAAGTATTTCCATTTTCTAAAAAAAAAGCATCTTTATACAAATTAAAAATATTACATCCAAATGTTTGCTTAACCTCTTTTTTCATTATTATTCCTGTATGATCCTTCTTTAAAAAAATACAATTTTGTGTAGGCATGTCTGATAAAACAATTGGTGAATGCGTTGAAAAAACAATTTGGAATACGTTATCTGGAAAGCATTCATTTAATTCGTTTATTAATGTCGTTATTATTTTTTGCTGCCAAGCCGGATGTAGATAAAGATCTATCTCGTCAATTAATAATAAAATATTTTCCCTTAACTTATAACCTTTATCTTTAAAATAATCTTTAATTTTTGATAAAAAATATATACGTGACATGAAATTAAGGATTGCTCTTTCACCAGATGAAGTGTACTCGTCTAATATATGAATATATTTTAATACGAAGGAAGTTTCATTGGAAATAAAATTTTTAATTAACTTCCAAAATGTTTTTATATTTTCTGTATAACAATTTCCATTTTTTTCAAAGGTTTTTCTTTTTATTTTTATTTTGTCTATCTCTTTTATTGAATTTTGAAAATATTTTTTTCTTTATTATCTTTACTATCTGTAAATGTATATTCTTTAATAAATCCTTTGCATTTTTCATACAATTCATCAATTGTATAGCATTCCCCAATATGTTCATTAAAATTAGGATAACAGTAAATTAATTCTCCCGCCAGATTCATAATTAAAGAAGAAGTTATATTATTATTTGAATTTATATTTGTATGAAGGTTTATAAATTTCTTTTCAAATTCTTCAACATCATTTTTGTGATAGTCTTTAGTATAGTAGTTTAAATCTTTTAAATCACTACTAATAAAATCATCAATCTTATCTATTTTAAATCGAACATTTGAAATATCTTTACCAATGAATCTATCTTTTAAACCTTTTACATACACTAAAAAATCAATATCAATCAAACTTCGAAAACGATTATCCATAAAATTAGGAAATATACTTTGCATAATATCAAACTTTGTATTATTCACCCCACGTTGATCATTCAATGCTCCTTTAGAAGAAAAAAATTCTTTTTCTAAAATTTCAAATGTTTTACTTGATAAATTAATATAGTCAATTTCTCCTAACTTTAGATAATAATTTTCTCCAGAAAAATTACTATTTGTAAGGTAAACTTTGGATAGTTGATCTAGATTGCTATTTGTTTTGGAACTTGAATAGTTTATTAAATAATCTGTCACCTCTCCTTCAACTTTTATTTTCTGATTTGTTGAATTAATAATAACAACAACATCATCATAAAAAACAGCAATAAATTCTTTTTTTACTTTTGATTTTTGTGATTTTAATTTAGTATCAGATATGCTCCCTAGTTTATTTAATAATATAGTTTTCCCTGTCCCATTTTCACCAACTACACCACTAATATTTAATATATTGTCCGTTTTAAAAATATTAGGTATATTTTTCTTTTGAATAAACAACTCATTGTTTAAATAATCAAAATGAATATCATATTCAGGTGTAAAACAAAATTCTTGTTGTAATGTATCAATTGGATTATCACCAATCCAGATATATAATAATTCCATAAAATCCTCCCTATTTTTAATATAGTTTTATAGTTTTGTAACCGTTTACATTATAACATAAAAAGAAAGAGCAACACTCTAGTGCTACTCTTCATAACAAATTATTTCCTTTTAGCATTATTCAAAGAAGAACAAACTTTTAATCTCTTCTAAATAAATCTCTTGTATATACTTTGTCTTCTACATCATCTAGACAACTATCATAGCGGTTCGCTATGATTGCTTGACTTGTTTCTTTAAATTTATTTAAGTCATTTACTACTTCACTTCCAAAGAATGTTGTTCCATCTTCTAATGTTGGTTCATAGACAATAACTTTTGCTCCTTTAGCTTTGATTCTTTTCATAACACCTTGAATACTGCTTTGTCTGAAGTTATCGCTGTTTGATTTCATTGTTAATCTATATACTCCAACAATTACTTCATTTTCTTTTTCTTGATCATATGAATCATTTGATTCATACGCTCCTGCTCTTTCTAATACTTGATCAGCTATAAAGTCTTTTCTTGTTCTGTTACTTTCAACAATTGCTTCTATTAAGTTTTGTGGTACATCAGCATAATTAGCTAATAACTGTTTTGTATCTTTTGGTAAACAGTATCCTCCATATCCAAAGGATGGATTGTTATAATGTGATCCAATTCTAGGGTCTAGACATACTCCATTAATGATCTGTTGTGTATCCAATCCTTTTAATTCTGCATAGGTGTCTAATTCATTGAAATATGAAACTCTTAATGCTAGATATGTATTAGCGAACAGTTTTACTGCTTCTGCTTCTGTAAATCCCATAAACAATGTATCGATATCTTCTTTGATTGCCCCTTCTTGTAGAAGTGATGCAAATGTATGTGCTGCTTCTACTAATCTTTCATCTTCCATATCTGTTCCTACAATGATTCTTGAAGGATAAAGATTATCATACAATGCCTTTGATTCTCTTAAGAATTCAGGAGAGAAGATAATATTCTTACTTTCAGTTTTCTCTCTAATACTTTGCGTATATCCTACAGGGATAGTACTTTTAATCACCATAATAGCATTTGGATTAATTTCCATGACCTGTTTGATTACACTTTCTACTGCACTTGTATCAAAGAAGTTCTTCTTTGAATCATAGTTTGTTGGTGCAGCAATGATAACAAAAAAAGCATCCTTATATGCATCTTCTGCATTTAAGGTTGCTGTTAAGTTTAATTCTTTTTCTTTTAAATATTTTTCGATATATTCATCTTGAATAGGACTGATTCTATTATTGATCTTATTCACTTTATCTTCGATGATATCCACAGCCATCACTTCGTGATGTTGTGCTAATAATGTAGCGATACTCAATCCTACATATCCTGTTCCTGCGACTGCTATTTTCATATACCTCACCTAAGTAAATTAAAAATGACTAATTTAAATAGTCATAAAAATACTTTTTTCCTTTCCATTTTTTAATTCAACCTCTTTAATTTTTTTAATGAAAAAGTGTTTATCATCTATAAATACTTTTTCATTAAGTTGTCACATTAGATGTGTAATTTATATTTTATTAAATCGAAACCATATTAATTATTTTAATTTTTTAATAACTTCAATTTTCTAATACATTATTATAACTCTCTATTTAATTTATTTAAAACAATAAATACCATTTTATCTTTCAAAGCAATTAATTCTAAAAAATAAACAATTGCAGATATAATAAAAGAAACAACAATTATTAAAATCGCAGAATTAAAAAACAATTTTATAACTATGCAAATTAAAATAATTGGTAAACACAGAAGACTGTATTTTACTAAATATCTTATTATATTCACCGTACTAATTGATTTATTTGAAAAATGCATCAATCCAAGAAATACAATAAATTCTGAAATAAGTGTTGTTAGCGCAGCACCATTATATGAAAAAAACGGTATGAATATAAAATTCAAAATAAGATTACTAACTGCACCTAATATCGTACACTTAGTTGCATTTATTTCTTGCCCAAAAGGTAACAGTACTTGATAATATAGTGCACCATCAATTACTGAAAAAATAATATTTATTGCTAGTATCATTGATGATTTCCATGCCTGTATGTATTCTATGCCACTAAATAAATAAATAATTTCTTTACTTAACATACATAAGCCAATAGCACTTGGCAATGTAACAACAATTATCCCTCTTAAACCATTATAAAACAATATTTTGTATTCTTTTATCTTTTTTGTTCCCAAATAATTTGATAGCCTAGGAAATAAAACATTTGAAATCGAATTAATTAGGGACTTTACAGCTTGTACCACTTTAACAGATGCTGTATATAATCCTACTGCAAAAGAGCCTTTTAACGCACCAAGCATTACGGTATCTAAATTTAAATATATTGATGTTGCCAAACTAGTCCCAAATATTATCATTATTGGTTTAATATGTTTTTTTATGTTTAATTCATTCTTTACACTAAAATCAATATACTTTCGTGCATTAAATAAATTAAAAAAACAATTTCCTGTAGTACTAGCCACTAGAATAATTGCATATATATAATAATCATTTTTTGATTTTACAAATAGCAATAGAAATATTAAAGAACATAATTGCATAAGAAATGCTCTAATACTGATATATTTAAAGTCTTCAACAATTTGATATAACCATTCTATTTGAAACGAAGTAAACATAATTGTTATGCTACATATACTAATTAAAATCATATCTGTATTCTTCATTAAAAAAATAACAAATATGTAAAATAATAGATATGAAATTACTGTTGAGATAAAATTAATAATAATTATTTCTTTGAAAAACTGACTTAATTTTATTTTATCATCTTTATATTTAGATCCTTCTCTAACAGAATATAATGCAGTACCTAATTGTGCAATCAAAACAAAATAACTAACAATAGAATTATAATATTGAACATGCCCTATATTATTTACTCCTAGAACACGTGATGCATAAGGAAAAGTAATTAACGGAAACAGTAGAGAAGAAACTGTTTTTAACATAGTAAACATTAAATTATTACTTATTGACTTTTTCATTCATTAATACCCTTTATTTCTTTCATTCTTTCCATTATTTTTTTTCTAGACAATATAAATTGTTTATTTCTAAATATATTTCCATTTTTTGTAGAATTTTTTCCATGTGTCTTATTTGTTGATACACCCGCTAAATGTATTACTTGCAAATCAGGTGTATATATATTCTCATATCCTTTTTCTTTTGATAAAATAGATAATAAAATTTCCTCACCATATAAAAAAGTTTCTGGATAAAAACAATCATCTTGTATATGAATAAACTTTTTAGAAAAAAATAAAGCTGCACCATACAGCACAATATTATGTTGTTCATTTTTATAATTATTTGTATTATTTATTCTTATTTTATTTATAAATAATTTTGCTTTATTTATGAGTGAATTATCAATTAATTTATTTTCTTTTTCTAATTTTTTTTGAAATTTTAATAGTTCACATTCAATTTCCTCATATGTTGGTGTTCTTAACTTATAAGGGTTTTGATGTATTTTCATTTTGGGCGCATATATATCAGGACCTAATATATAAAAATTATTTTTGTTATATATATCCAAAAATTTATTAAAGAAGTCATGTTGATTAAATAATATATCACTATTTATAACTCCTATAAATTCAGGATTATATCTTTTTCTTGCGTACTGATATCCTATGTTATTTCCCTTTGAAAAGCCATAGTTTTTTTCTAATTTTAAAATATTAATATTATCATTATTTTTAAATTCACTTTCTAGCAATTCACAAGAATTATCTGTTGAACAATTATCAACAATAATATAACTTACTTCAACTTTAGAAAGATCTGTTCTTTCAATACTTCTAATGCACTCTATTGCTTCTTTTCCTGTATTGTAGTTTAAAATTACAATACTAAACTTTATTTTTTCCATATTTACCTCCAAAGACCAACAGTATTTAAAAAATATTAATTATTTAATATGATATTCTTCCTTTTTTTATCGAATTTAATAATATTTTTTCACAAAAAACTAGTAATACCATATTACTTATAATCACATATTTCCTATATTCAGCTTATAATATTTTAAACTATTTATTCATTTTGAATTGTATTAAACACTTTTTTCATATAAATTTTTAATTAACACTATATTCTCTACAAGAAAAATAATTATATGAAATAATCAATGTTCCTATTACAAATACTTCTAAATTACCCACTATATCTCCTGACAATAACGAGTTAACAAAATAAAATGTAAATAAGCAAATTAAGAAATTTGGCACTTTTTTTATTTTCGAAATTATTTTTAAAATAAAAATCGTGAAAGTTGTAATGCCAATCAATCCAAATTCACACAAAATCTCCAATATAATATTATGAGGATATCTAGCTAATTCACTTGCAAATGAATAATCTTTTTGAAAAAGCCCAATCCCAACCCCAAATAATGGAGATTCTTTAAACCTTTCTAAGGATAATGTCATAAATTGAATTCTTCCAGCATCACTACCATTTTTCCCAAAGGAAGTAAGCTTGTATAAAAAATAATTTATACTACCAGAAGCAGCAATAAATTGAAATAATTTATATGATATAAAAAGCAATAGAATAATTAGTGGCGTATATTTTAAATATTTAATAACATTATTAATATTTAAATTAATAATTATTACAATACACATTGCAATTGCTAAACTCAACATAGGACCTCTTGAAGACAAAAATAAGACCTGTGTAGTTAATAAAAATAACGAAAGAAAATCAAAAATGAAAACTTTCTCATTTTTTAATATTTTTTTAATAAATATAATAATCCCTAAACAATCTATTCTACTAATCCAAATTAAATTACTCATGTATGTATCTAATCTCATTGCTTCAAACGTACTACGGAATCCAAAGAAACCACATATATAATAATATTTCAAACAGAATAATAATATAGCATATAATAGTGTGTTAAATAAATCATCAACTTCTTTAAATTGTGAAATATTTGATATCAATAAAACTGTAGGTATCAAAATTTTTAATGTAATCAAAACAAATTTTTGTATAGAATATTCACAATTATTTGAAGATATAAAAACAAAAAGTATTGAAGCCAAGCATATTATATACATTAATATTTGAGCTATGTTCGACTTTAAATATACTAATATTTTCTTTTGACCGACAATATATATAAAAGGCAAAATCACTGTAAAAAAAATCATAAACAAACTATTAAGGTTTAAATGGAAATAATCAAATAATAAAAAATCCGGGCAAAAAATAAAAATAATTTCCAATACAACCATACAAGAAAAAAATGATTTTTTATATATACCATAAATAATGGTCATCATTTTAACAAAAAAAACTATATATAAAAACAAAAAGATATAATTAATCATATTTTAGAAAAACCTTTATTATAAATTTCATGATTAATTTTAATGAATAGTATGGATTTTTTTTATCAAATTGTTTGAAATACAATAAAATATTATTTTTTTTATCACTATAAAAAATCTTTTGGATTCTATATTCTATATTTAGCTTTCTTGCTATTTTGTCTCGAATTTCCATATTACTAATTTTATTACAATAAAAAAATTTGTATTTATATAATTCTTTTATTTTTCTTTCATTTTTAGAATTTGTTATACTTAATTCATTAGAATTTTCATAAGTATACAACAAAACTTTATCAACATATCCCATTTTATACCCATTTAAAATACATCTACATTCTAATTCCCATTCTTGACCACATGGTATTTTTAAAAAGCCGTTTACATTCTCAAGTACTTCTCTTTTAAACAAAAGCGATGAAGTTCCTCCAAACGTTTTAGTAACCGCCTGACTTAATTGATCATCTTCCAATATTCTATTCTCAACAATTTTTCTTAATTTCCCATTTCTATATATTTTGGAAAATACATAGCAAAAATCTGTATTTGATTTTTTTATATACTTAACTTGCTCACTTATTTTTAAAGGTAGAAAAACATCATCATCATCCAAAAAGCAAATATACTTCCCTTTTGTCTCCTTTATTCCTTCATTTCGAGATAATGGTGCACCTAAATTTACATCATTTTTCTTATATTTTATTTTAAAATTTGTTAATTTTGAATATTTATTTATAATCTTAACTAATTCATAATCATCCCCCGGATAATCGTTCACTATAATAATTTCGATATTAGGATAATTTTGATTTAGTACTGATTTCAATGCTCTTTCAAATTTATCATTTCTATTATATGTTGTTATAATCACCGAAACTAATTCCATTTAAAAATCCTCCTTATATATATAAAATCCATCCATTATTAATTTCACAGAATTTGTTTTATGAGCCATGTCCCAATACTCAGGCAAAATCACTATCTTTTGATTATATTCTCCTAACACAGCACCCCACCAAGCAAAACTACTATTACTTAAAATATATGAATGGCACTTAGCCATATATTTCAATTGATCTATTGGATTATAATTCGAAGCATTAATATAACTTATATTTTCAGGTAAATAGCACTTTGCTTTTTCGTAATCATCTGTGAATAATATATACTGCTTCTTGCACTTACATTTTTTTTCAATAAATTGTATAGAGTGCATATAATACTCTTTATCACAAATGGGATAGCCTTTTGATATATAATCATCTCCACATCTAACACTTATTGCAATTTTAATAACCTCTCTGCTAGATATATCTTTCTTGAAATCTTCTGTTGAAAAATAATTTCTAATTTCTTCCAAATCAGTTATATAATTTACATCCTGAAAATATCCCCAACAATAAATTTTATTACCGATTACATTATTTGGAAGTCTATCAACCTCTGTATCTGTATAAAAAAATCCAAATTTTGAAATATACGGTAAAAGAAAATTAATTCCCTTTTTTCTAAAATGTCTATAAACACCTTGAATCAAAAAAAACAATTTATAACTAAGAAAATACTTAAAATCTTTATAATCATTTGTAAAAATAATATTTTCATTATTACATATTTTATCTATCTCTACCGATCTTATTTTATAATTATTGTAGTAAGATGTATCAACTATTATTGATGTTGCTCCATATTTTTTTTTCATTTCTATCGCAAATTGCAATTGAAACAACTGATTTCCTAGTCCGCCCATCAATCTCACTACTATAGTCTTATTGTTATTCAAATCTTTCATCCACACAAAATAAATGCTCATATCAATCGAGCAAATAACATATTCCCTTTCTTTATTTTTTAACTTACACTTGTTTCACACCATAGACTTTTGCATATTTTTCAAAAATTTATAAAAATACCTATGTTTATTACATAATTTCTAAATATCACATATTTAGAATTAAATTTTAATGTAAAAAATCATATATCATCTTCCTAAAACAATTCGGTATAACACAAACAATAGCATGTGGTAATGCACAAAAGATAAAATGTTTTTTATCTATCCACTTTTCTCTTAACATCCATTTATGAAATCTCATCATATCTTTAGCGTACGCAACTCCACCCCTTCTTGCGTATAAATCTGGAGACGTACGCATTTTCACAAGTTCTTTTGAAATATTTTTTACATAAGAATTATTTTTTAAAATTCTAATCCATAAATAATAATCTTCGAATAAATGATATTTTTCTGAATAAGATCCAACTTCTTTTACAATGTTTTTCTTAAACATCACAGATGGATGGTTAAAAGGATTTCTTTTCTTTGAAAATTCTATTATTTGAACATATTCAGATGGTACATTTCTACTTCCTATTATATTATCAATTGATTCATAAAACTCTGAAATATTTGTTCCGCATAAAACTAATTCACTATTCTTCTCAAATTCCTTTAGTTGTAGCTCGATTCTATTGTTTACCGAAATGTCGTCACTGTCCATTCGTGCAACTAATTCATTTTTGCAATTTTCCAAACCTATATTTAATGCTTTTCCTAATCCCATATTTTTTTCTAATTGAATTCTACGAATATAGTTAGATTTGTCTTTTTCATAAAATTCTATAACATCATATAATTCTTTTGTTAAAGGTCCATCACATACAATTACAAAATCATTACTTTTTACAGTTTGACTAAGCATGCTCTCAATTGCCTCTTTCAAATATTCCGGCTTTTCCTTATGGTAAACAGACATTAAAATTGAATAGTCCATTACTTAGCACCTTCCCCTGTTAATACAGTTTTAATTGTTAAATAAAAGATTTTAAAATACATTTTAAATCCTCTTTGTTCTATGTACTCATTATCTAAAATCCACTTTTCTTTAGGTGTTACGTTATATCCACCGTTAATTTGAGCCCATCCTGATAATCCAGGTGCAACCATTAATCTCGTCACAAAGCCTGGACTTTCAGCATTGAATTCAACTGTTAATTTAGGCACTTCAGGTCTTGGACCAATAAGTGACATTCTACCAAATAATACATCGATTAATTGAGGTAATTCATCAATTCTATGTTTTCTAATAAATTTACCAACTTTAGTAATTCTTGGATCATCATCTTCAGCCCATTTTTGTCCATTAGCTTCTGCATCAATTCTCATTGATCTAAGTTTATGTATTTTCATTAGTTTACCATTTTTCCCAACCCTTACTTGTGAAAAAATAGGATATCCTTTTGAATCAATTCTAATAATAATTGAAAAAATTAAAATAAGAATTACTGCAGGAATTAATGCAACTAAAGAAAAGATAATATCTACTAATCTTCTAAAAAATTCATATGCGTATTTTGGTTTATAGTTTACTGTATTTTTATATTTTTCTATTTCATCTCTAAAATAACTTTCATAGTTATCTTGTTGAATTATCGGCTGTTCAATGCTAACACCATTTGAATCTAATTCCATATTTATACCCCTCCCTAAATAAAACATAAAACTACGTTTTACTAATAATCTCTAGGCCTACTTGTACTCTTGTAATCTTTCCAAGTAGTTCTACATCAACATAAGCGATTCGCTTATGTCGATCTATCTTTGTGATATATCCTTCCAGATTCATTAAAGGACCATCTGTAATAATAATCTTATCATTTTCGATAACACCTCGAGACATATCAACCACATGATTTCTATTAGAAAACTTTGTTAAAAACATGGCTTCTTGAGGATATATAGGATAGATGTCTTCTCCATCATTTCCTAAAAGCTTTGTAAGATCTGGTATCTTTTTCAGTTCTGTATAAAGTTGTTCAACTTTATCAGTAATCATAAAGATATATCCCTTAAAAAGAATATCATCGACAATATGCCAACTTCCTTGATATTTCTTTTTCTTTTTCGTGATTGGAATAAAACAATCAAGTAAAATACCATGATCAATATAAAACTGACATTTCTTAACGATTTCTTCTTCTTTTCCTGTTCTTACTTGAACAACATACCAATTATCAAACATACAATAACCTCCATTTGAGCATGCTTCGCCCATCCAATAATTCTATTGGACTCTTTTCTAATATATAAGATAAGAGAAAACAACGCGACACAGCGACGATTCTTTTCTATTTATCTTTTGTCATCATGATTACTTTCAAATTTTTTAAACCACTCATTAATTGAGAGGATACACATATCCCATCTTACTTACAAAAAATAAGTATAATTCATTAAGCCTTCTTTTACATGTATTACATAATATAAAAAGCTTTGATAAAATCATACTTATTTGTTTCGATATAAATATTCTTTTTAATTCTAAAAAATACTTTTTTATGTACATATTTGTACCCCCCCCCCCTCAATTTTTCAAAGTTAATACGACGTATTTTCGAGTTCATCTATAATCACTCGTATTATACCGTGATTTGTTAAAATATCAATAAATATGTTATTTTTTGTCAATTTATTTTGATTTATTTTGATATTTTTTCACTTTAGTTACTGAGCGGTCGATTTTTACAACTAAACGGTCGAATTTATGACTTTTCCTTTCCTTATATAATAAGACTTCTATAAAAAAATCTAATTCTGTTGATTTTTAAAGGCTTTTGTTAGATAATGAGCATCGACGTAGTATCTATAATTGTTTATAAAAATATGTATTAAAGGAGATTAAGTAATGGATAATCAAGAAATCCAAAATGAAGAGATTGAAATTAATTTAGCTGAATTGTTTCAAGTATTAAAAGAACATTTACATATCATTATTATTTCAACATTGATTTGTGCTATATTAGTGGGAGCTTTTACTATTTTCTTTGTTAGTAAAAAATATGAATCAACGGCTCGTATTTTCCCAAAGCCAGAAGTTAACGAAGGAATCGTTGACTATTCACAAATTAGCTCAAATAATTCGATGACTAAAAACTATGTAGCTTTACTTGGAGGAAACAATATTCAAAGTAAAGTTGCTAAAGAATTAAACGTTGATACAAATGTTGTTTCTTCTGCTTTATCTATTTCAAATGAAACAGATACCCAAATTATTTCTATTTCAGCAACAACAACTGATCCACAACTCAGTAAAAAAATTGTTGATACAACGGTTAATGTCTTCACAAATGAAGTGAAAGAAACTTTAAATATCAACAATATTACAACAGTTGATGATGCAAAACTTCAAACATCACCTGTTTCACCAAGTGTTCCTAAAAATATAGTTATTGGTGGTTTAGTAGGTGCTATTTTAAGTATTGGTATTATCTTTATTAGATTCATGTTAGATAATCGTTTACATACTCAAGAAGACGTTGAAAAATATTTAGAAATTCCAAATCTTGGCGTTATTCCTTATTTTGAGGATTAGTTATGGCTTTTATTGATATACATGGTCATTATGCATGGGATATAGATGATGGAATGCCATCACTTGAAGATGCTAAAAAGGCTTTAGAAAAAGCTAAAAATAATCGTATTTCTACGATTGTCGCAACACCTCATGTTGTTTCTGGAAAACACACTTTAAAAGATTTAGAAGTTATTAAAGATAGAATTCATGATTTAAAAGAGCTTGCTAGAGTTTATAATATTGAAGTTTTAGAAGGGTGTGAACTCTTTTTAAATCATGATTATCTAGAAGCACTTGAACAAAACATCTTTATACCTATTGAAAATACCCATTATTTACTTGTAGAATTTGATGTTAGAAAAGAATTAGGAAATGAAAATGAAGTAGAAGATCGTCTTTATGAAATTCAATATAAAGGATATACTCCCGTTATTGCTCATGTTGAAAGATACTTTAAAGATTCTTTAGATATCGAAAGAATTCAAGATTTTATAGATAATGGTTATCTTATTCAAGTTAATGCAACAAGCTTTTTGGGATATCATGGTAAACATGCTCAAAAGTTTGCTTATCAATTATTAAATCAAGGATTACTTCATGTAATTGCAACGGATACTCATCGTTGTGACGGACATCGTTCTCCTTGTTTACAAGAAGTCTTTGATTTACTTGTAAAGAAATATAGTTATGAAGATATTCATACATTAATGTATGAAAATCCTCTACATATCATCAACAATGAAGAAGTTGATCCTATTGAAGGAAAAACATCCTTCTTTAAAAAAATATTTAAAAGGAGATAATTATGGCAAAAAAAACGAGTAAAAGAAAAACATTAAATATTTTAGAGAAAAATAAAAAACATAGCCAATTTGATTATACTGAAATCTTTCGTCATATTCGTACAAACATTGAATTTTCTACAGTAGACAAAGACATTAAATCAATTTGTATTACTTCATCACAAGCTGGTGAAGCAAAAACAACACTATCTATTAACCTTGCTTATATTTTTGCAACAAAATATAATAGAGTTTTATTAATTGATTGTGATTTAAGAAAAAATACTTTACATAAATATATGGGATTATCAAACAAACATGGTTTAACAGATGCTTTACTTGAATATCGTCAAACTAAAAAATTAAATGTTGAATACTTCCAAAGTGTAAAAGATCCTTCTTTTGCAGGTACTATGGCTGTTTTAACAAGTGGGATTCATATTCCTAATCCTTCTGAATTATTAGGATCACATGTATTTAAAGATTATATTAATGAATTAAAGAAATCCTTTGATTTCATTATTATTGACTGTGGTCCTATTGGAATGATATCTGATGCCATTCCTGTAGGAAATGCCGTTGACGGGACTATTTTTGCTATTTCTTCACAAGATACTAATAAAAAAGATGCTGCAAATTGTGTAAAACTACTTCAAAGAAATAATGTAAACGTTTTAGGAAGTGTTTTAACAAAAGCAAAATCTATATCTGGTAGTCATTACTACTATTACTAATATGAAAAAAGTTACTTTTTCTATTACTGTTGTTGTTTTACTTGCTATGATTGTTGGTTTAATTGGTTATGACCGTTTTTCAACAAGTCAAAACGCTAAAAAATACCAATCAGAAGAAAAAACAACAACTACAACAAAAGAAGAAACAACAAAAACAAAAACAAAAAAAGAAAAAAATAGTCAACGTATTTATTGTATTGGTGATAGCTTTACCTTGGGAAGTGAATTTGCTAGTTACCCACTTAATTTAGAATCACTTACAAATAGTGAAATTATTAAATTCGGTGGAAACCAAGATACAACTTTTGATTTATCTATTCGTGTAGGAAGAACAAAGATTTTCGCTAATAATATCACCATCCCTGGTGATAAAGAAGCTGTAGACCTTACTTTCTATAATGAAAAAGGTGAACAAGTAGAAGCTTTAAAAAATAGTGGATCAAACTTTGGTGAAGTAACCATCCAAGGAATCAAAGGAACTTTAGCTTACGATTCATCTCGTAATATTCATACATTTACAAGAGACAAATCTGGAAAAGCTGTTACCCTAACAGCTCCTGCACAAATCGAAGCAACACTTCCTGAATTCAATGAAAATGATATCGTTATTATCTTTTCTGGAAACTATGATAAACAAAACAACCAAGATGTTTATCGTACAATCACTTATCAAAGAGCTATTTTAAACCAAATTAAAACACAAAAATATATTGTTGTATCAATGACATCAAAAAGACAAAACAACCTTGTAAGAGACGATAATAACATCTTAAAAGAAGAACATAAAGATCACTTCTTAGACTTTAGAACTTATCTTCTTACAAATGGCTTAAAAGATGCAAATATTACAGCTACTGAAGAAGATCAAAAAGATCTTACAAATAGCTATATCCCATCAAGTCTTCTAAAAGAAGACAAATTCGCAGGTAATGATACATTCAATCAATTACTTGCAAACCAAGTCTATCAAAAATTACAAGAACTACACTATATCAAATAGAAAATACCTCCACTGGAGGTATTTTTATATAAAATAAAAGCTCTAGTCTCCCTGAACCCTTATAACGAGAGGTTACTACTAAAGCTTAGTTAACAACTTGTGTACTCATTAAGTACACTTTTATATTATGCTCATTCTTATAGCTCGATATTATTAAAGAAATAATTCTTCATATATTCATCTTTTATTCCAACAAATCTTGGACAATCTGTCCAATGATTTTTAGTTTACAACAATATATAATTTAACTAATTAAAATTATATTAAACATAAGGAAATGAATAATTTATGAAATTAGACCTATAGGAATTGAAAACTTTAAAGAAATGATTGATAAAAATGCTTATTATGTAGATAAAACAAATCTTATTGAAAATGTATTAAACGAACAGAATGTCTTTTTTACAAGACCTCGAAGATTTGGAAAGACTCTTAATATGTCGATGCTTTATTATTTCTTTTCTATTAAAGAAAAGGAGAATGCCTATTTATTTAATGGATTAAACATTTCTAAAAATAAAAAAGCTATAAAACATCAAAATCAATATCCAACACTTTTCATTACTTTAAAAGATATGAAAAATAGTTCCTATGAAAAACAAATGAATCGCTTTAAAGAAATTATTTGTTTGTGTGCTAAAAACTTTCTTGAACTTCTTGATAGTGATGAATTACTTGATTCTGAAAAGAAACTTTTTCAAAAATATGTAGATAATGAAACCGAAGATAATGAATTAGAAAGAGAAATCTTTAATATTTCATATTTTCTTTATAAACATTATCATCAAAAAGTCATCATTCTTATTGATGAATATGATGTTCCTTTACAAGCTGCTTATCAATATAACTACTATGATGAAATGGTAGAATTCCTAAGAAGTGTCTTTTCTTCAGCACTTAAAACCAATGATGCTTTAGAAAAAGGAATCATGGCAGGTTGTCTTCGTATTTCTAAAGAAAGTATCTTCACCGGTTTAAATAATTTTAAAGCCTATTCTATTCTTTATAAATCAAAAAATGAGTATTTTGGCTTTACAAAAAAAGAAATCTTACAATTATTAAAAGATTATAATCTAACAGATTATGTAGATGAAGTTAAAGAATGGTATGATGGTTATTTATTTGGAAACATCGAAATCTATAATCCTTGGAGTACACTTATGTATGTTGATTGTAAATTAAATAGCTCAGATAACAAACCTATTTCCTTCTGGGCAAATACCAGTGGAAATGATCTTGTTGTCAACTATATTCAAAATGGCAGTGATGAACTTCATGAAGAATTTGAACAACTCATTCAAGGAAAGTCTTTAACGAAATATATCAAACCTGAACTTACTTATCGAGAAATGGATAATATTAATAATATCTATAGTTTTCTTTTACTTACAGGATATTTAAAGATAAAAGAAGATTTAGGAGAAAATAAGTATAAACTGATTATTCCCAATAAAGAAGTCTATGAAATCTATAAACAAACATTCATGTCTTATTTTGAAGACTATACTTTTGTAAGAAAAGAAAATCTTTATCAAAGTCTTGTTAAAGGAGACGTTGATCAAGCAAATGAAATACTAGGAGATATCTTATCTAGAAGTATTAGTTACTTTGATAATGAAGAATCTTTTTATCATGGTTTTCTATTAGGACTCTTTAGTGGTAAAAAGATCAAATCAAATCGAGAAGCGGTGCATGGAAGATTTGATTTATGTATCTTACCCAAACAAATCTTTCAGACAGCACTAATCTTAGAATGTTTACATTCTAAGATTGTTAAGGATTTAATTAAGGATGCCAGTGAAGGAGCCCAACAAATCATTGATAATAAATATGAAGAAGAAATCATCAATGAGGGATATCTTCATGTAAAAGGATATGGCATATCCTTTTACATGAAATACTGTTATATTGTAAAAGTGCAAGCTTAAGCCTGCACTTTTATTTATTATGTAAAGATATTTCATTAATTACCTGTTTATATGTTTTTCCTTGTCGATCAACAAATAAAACAGAACCATCATCCAATAGCTTTTGAAAACAAACTTCTCCATAATCACCATATTCTACCCATTGATCTTTTAAATAAGAAATACTATTAGCGTATTCTAAAACCTTATGAAACTGATTTGTTTGATATAAATTATAATAAATCAACATAAATGTTTTCAGTCCAATAGCAAGTTTAGATATTTTATACTCTTTATGAGTAATTTGTTTCATTGATTGAAAATCTTCATTATTAACATTCAATCCTATTCCTACAATGACTCCTTTTAAATCAGGATCTAAGATCGTCTCTACTAAAATACCACAAATCTTTTTTCCATCAACATAAATATCATTCGGCCATTTAATCGTTGCTTTAATACGATAACGATCAAGTAAACCAACAACACTACATGTTGCTAATTGTGTCATTTTCCAAGCATCTTCTATTTTATGAAAATCTTTAAATAAAAAACTCATAATCAAATTCTCATTTGCATGACTTTCCCAAACATGACCATTTCTACCTCTACCTTTTGTTTGATATTTAGCAGTGACACATGTTTGCATAGGTAAATTTTGATATTCTCTTTTTAAATAATCATTTGTTGAATCAACTTCTTCTAGCTCTATCAGTTTCATAGTTTCACCTCTTTATCATGATAAAATAAAAAAAATTGCAATTCAAGATTATTGAATTGCAAATGTAAGTTCAGCTTTGCAAACAACTTTACCATTTACTTTTGCAATAGCTTCACCAATTCCTACGGGTCCTTTTTGTTTAGTAAGAACACATTCCATTTCTAAAACATCCCCTGGTGTTACTTGTCCTTTAAAACGACAATTTTTAATACCGCCAAAGAAAGCAATTTTTCCTTTATTTTCTTCTTTTGATAAAATAGCAATACATCCTACTTGTGCCAAAGCTTCAACAATCAAAACTCCTGGCATGACATGATGACTTGGAAAATGTCCACAAAAATGCATTTCATTAACACTGACACATTTGATTCCTTTAGCATACTCACCTGGTTTATAATCTGTAATTCGATCTACTAAAGCAAAAGGATAACGATGAGGATTGATTTCTTGTATTTGATTACTATTAAGTTCCATTACTCTTCTCCATATTTCTTAAAAATAATTGAGGCATTATGCCCTCCAAAACCTAATGAATTTGACATTACATAATTTAATACTTGTTTTCTTCCATGATTTGCAACAATATCTAAATCGCATTCTTCATCAAAATTTTGATAATTAATAGTTGCTGGAATAAAGTTATCTTCTAATGCTTTAACACATAAAACACCTTCAATTCCACCAGCAGCTCCTAAACAATGACCTGTATTTCCTTTTGTTGAAGATACAGCTACTTTATGAGCATGATTTTTAAAAGCTTTTTTGATTGCAGCCGTTTCTAACTTATCATTCATCGGTGTTGATGTTCCATGAGCATTAATATAATCAATTTGATTAGCTTCAAGAGAAGCATCTTGAAGTGCATTGATCATGGCTTTAGCACCTCCAATACCTTCAGGAGCTGGAGCTGTCATATGATAAGCATCACAACTAACACCATAACCTACCATTTCACAATAAATATGTGCCCCTCTTGCTTTAGCATGTTCAAGTTCTTCTAAAACAAGCATTCCTGCTCCTTCGCCCATGACAAAACCATTTCTTTCTTTATCAAAAGGAATGGAGGCACGTTTGGGATCATGTGATTCACTTAAAGCTTTCATTGATGTAAAACCACCAATACCAAGAGGAGTAATGCTTGCTTCGCAACCTCCAGCAATGGTTACATCTAAATAACCATCACGAATATTTCTAAAGGCATCACCAATAGCATTTGTTCCTCCCGCACAAGCTGTTACAGGACATGTAGCAAGTCCTTGTGCTTTAAAGGCAATGGCAATTTGACCAGCTGCTAAATTAACAATGGTCATAGGAATAAAGTATGGAGAAACACGATCAAATCCTTTCTTTAAACCACGTTGATGATTTTCTTCAATAGATCCTAATCCTCCAATACCACTTGATACTACTACCCCAAAACGATCATGATTTATAGAATCTATCTCTAATTTAGAATCTTTGATAGCTTCTTTAGCTGCAATCAGTCCATATTGAATAAATTTATCCATTTTACGAACATCTTTTTTATCTAAATATTCAGTAGCTTCAAAGTTCTTTAATTCACCTGCTACTTTTACCTTCATATTTGAAGTATCAAATGATTGAATCAAATCAATCCCACATTGATGATTTAAAATACCCTTCCATGTATCATTTACGTTATTTCCAATAGGTGTTAAAGCACCTATTCCTGTTACGACAACTCTTCTTTTCATATGCTTCTCCTTTACATAGCCATGCCACCATCAACATGCAATGTTTGTCCAGTAATGTACTTTGCTTCATCACTTGCTAGAAAAACAACTGCATTTGCAATATCTTGAACACTTCCAAATGCTCCTAAAGGAATTTGACTTTTCATTTGTTCTTTAATATCATCACTTAAAACATCTGTCATTGCTGTTTGAATAAAACCTGGTGCTACTGCATTAACAGTAATACCACGACTTCCAACCTCTCTAGCAAGAGACATTGTCATTCCAATAATTCCTGATTTACTAGCAGCATAATTGACTTGTCCAGCATTTCCCATAACGCCTACAACAGATGACATAGAAACAATACGTCCATATTTTTGTTTCATCATTAATTTTGTCGCATGTTTCATACAATTCCATGTTCCTTTTAAATTGACATCAATAACTGCATCAAAATCATTTTCTTTCATGCGTAACATTAAGCCATCTTTTGTAATTCCTGCATTATTAATTAAAATATCCAATCTTCCATATTCATTTTTAATTGTTTTAAACATCTCTAATGTTTCATCATAACTTGCTACATTTGCAGGTAAGATTTCACATTTTCCTCCAAGACTTTCAATTTCATTTTTTGTCATTTGAGCAATTTCTTGATTATTCCCTAAATCTATATAATTAATTAAAACAAAAGCACCATTTAAAGCTAATGTTTTAGCAATTTCTTTACCAATACCTTGTCCTCCACCTGTCACAAGAGCAATTTTATTTTCTAATCTCATTTTATTCTCCCTTCAAAGCTTTCACTGTTTTTTTCAATGATTCCATATCTTCTATTTGATAAAGCTGAATACTTCGATCTATCTTTCTAACAAAACCACTTAATACCTTTCCTGGTCCTACTTCAATGATCGTATCAACACCTTGATCTATCATATAGCGAATACTTTTTTCAAAGTAAACAGGTGACATCACTTGTTTTTCTAAAATTTCTGGTATTGATTGACATTCGATTTCATGACCTAAGGTATTAAAAATAACAGGTATTTTCATTTCATGAAAAGTTTCTTTTTTAAATCTTTCTTTTAAAGCAAGTGACGCTTCTTTTAATAAAGACGTATGAAAAGGTCCACTCGTATTTAAAGCAATCACTCTTCTCGCTTTATTTTCTAAAGCTAATTCTTTAACTTTTTCCACAGCCTTCTTTTCACCAGCAACAACAAGTTGACCAGGACAATTATAATTAGAAATAGAAACAACCCCTAACGAACTTGCTTGATGACACAAATCCTGTAAAAGTTCTTCCTTCATTCCTAAAACGGCAATCATTTCACTTTCAATTTCTGATACTGCTTCTTGCATGACTTTTCCTCTAAAACGCGCAAGATCAATCACTTGTTGTCTTTTAAAAACACCTGCACAATATAATGCTGAATATTCCCCTAAAGAAAGACCTGCTGTATAATCAGGCACAATTCCATGTTCTTTTAATAAATCTGTAATGATTGTTGCAACCATCACCATACATGGTTGGGTATATGGTGTATAAGATAGTTTTTCAAGTGGTCCATTAAAACATAATTCCTTTAAATCTTCATTTTGATCAAAGATTTCATGAGGATAAAATGATTTTCCCATCCCCACAACTTGACTTCCTTGACCAGCATAAATAATTCCTAATTTCATTTGTCATCCTCCATTAATTCATGAATCACTTCATCAACATGCATCAAATGATCTTGCCTATAACCATGAGCTCCTGTAAAAATAAGACCATCCTCTAAATTTCCTTTAACTGCTTCTATTAAAGCTCTTGAAATACAATAAGGTGTATTTTTAACATCACAAGGAATTAAACATTGATAACATTTTTTAACAGGTATTTTTTCTTTCTTGGTTTTTTTAACAAAACTATTTTGCATTGCTCTTCCTGGCATTCCGACAGGAGAAGAAACAAAACCAATATCTTCCTTTCTAGCTTTTAAGAAGGCTTCTTTATATTTGATAGAAGCATCACATTCATAAGTTGTAATAAAGCGTGTTGCTACTTGAATACCATCGACACCTAGATCAAAGAAATGCTTAACATCACTTCTTTGACTGATTCCTCCTGCTACAAAAATAGGAATGTTCAATTTATTATTTTCTACAATTTCTTCAACATCTTTAAAAATTTCTTCTAAACTTTGGCATGTTTGATTTTCTAAATCTTCTTTTTTAAACCCTAAATGTCCACCTGCTTGACTTCCTTCAATAACAATAAAATCTGGTGTACGTTGATATTTTTTGAGCCAATGTTTTATGATTACCTTACAGGCTTTACCACTTGAAACAATTGGAGCAATTAAAACATCATGATCTTTTACCAATTCTGGTAAACGTAAAGGAAGTCCAGCTCCTGAAATAATAGCATCAACTTTACTCTCTAATGCTGCATTGATCAATTCATCATAATCTTTTAAAGCAACCATCGCATTGATGGCTACTAAACCTTTTCCTTGAGAAAGCTTTTGTGCTTTTAAAATTTCTTTTTTTAAAGCACGAATATTGGCTTGACGATGATTACTTTCAAAATCATCTTCCTTGTAACCTGGATGCGCTGTAGAAATAACCCCCATCGCTCCACACCTAGCAACATGCCCTGCCAAACTTCCTAGAGAAACACCAACTCCCATTCCTCCTTGAATTAAAGGAACAGTTAAGCTTTTTTGATTGATTTCTAACATTTTAAATCTCCAAATTTGAATAAGTTTCTTGTAACTCACTCATCATTTCTTCTAAAATTTGTTTAACGGGTTTAATTTCATGAATCATTCCTGCAACTTGTCCTGCCATCAAAGAACCTTCATCAACATTTCCCTCAAAAACAGCTTTTTTTAATGAACCTAAAGTATATTTTTCAAGTTCCATCATATCTGCTCCTGCTTTTTCTTTTTGAATATAAGCTTTTGCCATTTTATTTTTTAAGATTCTTACTGGTGTTCCATTAATTCTTCCTGTAACAGTTGTCGAAGTATCTTTTGCCTTTAAAATTGCTTGTTTATAATTTTCATGAATTGGACATTCTTTACTTGCGAGTAAAACTGTTCCAATTTGTACACCACAAGCACCTAAGGCATAAGCTGCTAACATTTGCTTGCCACTGGCAATCCCTCCTGCAGCAATAACAGGAATAGAAACATGACTTACAACTTGAGGAACAAGCGCCATAGTCGTTGCTTCACCAATATGTCCTCCTGCTTCACAACCTTCAACAATTAAACCATCCACACCTGCACGTTCTAATCTTTTAGCAAGAGCCACACTAGGAACAACAGGTAAAACTTTAATTCCTGCTTCTTTCCACATTTTTATATATACACCTGGATTTCCAGCACCAGTTGTCACAACTGGGACATGTTCATCAATAACGATTTGTGCCATTTCTTTGGCATCTGGATTGAGTAACATAATATTGACACCAAAAGGTTGATTTGTTAATTTTTTACATGCTTGAATTTCTGCTTTTAACATTTTAGCAGTCATTCCTCCAGCTCCAATCAAACCCAAACCTCCTGCATTAGAAACACTCGCAGCAAAGGCACCGGTAGCAATATTGGCCATCCCTCCTTGAATAATAGGATATTTAATATTTAATAACTCATTTAATTTCATTTTGTTCTCCTTACCATTCCATTAAAATTGCACCCCAAGTAAGTCCTCCACCAAAGCCAACGAGAATGATTTTCATTCCTTTTTGAAGTAATCCTTGTTCATTCATCTTCGCTAAAGCTAATGGAATACTCGCTGCTGAGGTGTTTCCATATTCTTGTAAGTTCATATAAAACTTTTCACTTGAACATTGATATTTTTTATAAACATGTTTAATAATTCTTTCATTTGCTTGATGACAAATCACGTAATCAATATCATTTAATGTCATTTTTGCTTGGTTTAAGACGTGATCAATACTTAAAGGAATTGCTTTAATAGCAAATTTAAAAACATCTTGACCTTTCATTTTTAAATAATCATTTCTTTTAGAAAATAGTACTTCTTCATTTCCATCACTATCTAAATAACTATAAAAAAGCTTTTGACTTTTTTTAATCAACGTAGCGGCTGCACCATCTCCAAATAAAATACACGTATTACGATCTTGATAATCTACAATAGAGCTTAATTGTTCACTTCCAATAACAAGTCCATATTGATTTTCTTCTAACAAGCTTTGAGCAACTTTTAAAGCATAAACATAACCACTACAAGCAACATTAATATCAAAACACATCATTGATTGATGATTTAAACCTAAAGCTTTTTGTACAAGACAGGCATTACTTGGCGTATTATTTTCTGGTGTCATCGTAGCTACAATAATTAAAGCAAGTTGACTTAAATCTTGATTTTGAGTTGCTTTTTTAGCAGCTTCAATAGCTAGAAAGGCACTTGATTTATCTGAAAGATGTCTTTTTAAAATACCCGTTCGTGAAACGATCCATTCATTAGATGTTTCTACCATTTGTTCAAGTTGTTGATTATCTAAAGTCTTTTCAATTTTGGCATAACCTGTAGAAACAATTTCAATTCCATTCATCTTTTTCTCCTTTAAAATACTTGTCCTATCTTTCTATATTTTTCATAACGTTTATTAATCAATTGAGATGTCGATAACTTTTGTAATTCTTTAAGATTTGTATTTAAATATTCTTTTATTTGTCGATAAACTTCATAACTTTCAACAGTAGCCCCTTTTAAATCTTCATCTATGATATGATCAATAATATGACGCTCATAAAGATCCTTAGCTGTTAATTTCATTAAGCTTGCAGCCTCTGCAACACGCTTTCCTTCTTGATCTTTCCATAAAATAGAAGCAAATCCTTCAGGAGATAAAATCGAATAAACACTATTTTCTAACATGACTAAGCGATCACTCACACTTAAAGCCAAAGCTCCTCCAGAACCTCCCTCACCAATAACAATAGTAATAATAGGAACTTTTAAAAGAGACATTTCTAAAAGATTTCGAGCAATTGCTTCTCCAATTCCATGCATTTCTGCTTCCATTCCTGGATAAGCTCCTGGAGTATCGACAAAAGCAATAATAGGTCGTTTAAATTTTTCTGCCTGTTTCATTAAGCGCATTGCCTTTCGATAGCCTTCTGGTGAAGACATTCCAAAATTACATTTTAAATTATCTTCTAAAGTTTTTCCTTTTAAATGACCAATAATTGTTACAGGTTGTTGATTAAATAAACCAATACCTCCAACAATTGAACCATCATCTTTTGCTAAACGATCTCCATGTAATTCAATAAAATCATCAAAGAGATGATTGATATAATCTTTAATATTTGGTCGTGTACTTTTTCTAGCAAGATAAACATGATCATAAGGTGAAAGATGTTGATAATATTCTTCTTGTTTTTTGATTTGACTTTCGATTTCTTTTTTTCTTTCTTGATTGCAATCAAGAAGTTCTTTTTGTAACTTTTCAATTTCTTTTTCTACTTGACTTAAAGACATCTTTATGCCCCCTTACCATGCATTTTTAAAATTCTAATAAGTGTTGAACGCATTTCTTGACGTTTCACAATTAAATCAACAAATCCTTGTTCTTCCATAAATTCTGTTGTTTGAAAGTTTTCCGGTAATTTTTGTTTAAGCGTACTTTCAATGACACGTCTTCCTGCAAATCCAATCAATGCTTGAGGTTCACCAATAATAATATCTCCTAAGCTTGCAAATGAAGCTGTTACTCCTCCTGTTGTTGGATGGGTAATATAGGAAATATAAAGTAAACCTGCTTGATGATGTCTAGCAAGAGCTGCGGAGGTTTTTGTCATTTGCATTAAGGAATAAATTCCTTCTTGCATTCTAGCGCCTCCTGAAGCTGTAAAAATAATGAGTGGATACTTTCTTTTGGTTGCATGTTCAATAGCTTTCGTGATTTTATCACCTACAATAGAAGACATACTACCCATTAAAAAACGTGAATCCATCACACAAGTAATCACCTTTGTCCCATTTATTTTTCCACTTGCTACAACAACAGCTTCATTTAAACCTGTTTTTTGTTGTAGAATTTCTAATTTTTCATCGTATCCGGGAAATTCTAAAGGATTTACTCTTTGTGTACTTTTATAGAGTTCTTTATATTTCCCTTGATCATAAATCATTTCTAATCTTTCATAAGCAGTAATCTTTAAATGATTTCCACAGTGAGGACAAACTGACATATTTTTTTTAAGTTTACTTGTAAGAATCAATTCTTTACACTTTGGACATTTTGTATAAAGTCCTTCAGGAACTTCTTTTCTTTCATTTTCTCTTTTTTTTCTTAATGACTTAAATAAATGAAGTTTTTCTTTTCTTTCCTTAAATAACTGTTCCATCATCTTTCATTCACCAACTCATCTAAATGTTTTTCAATAAAACTTGTATCAAAATTTCCTTTGACATAATCACTTTCATGTAAAATCAAATACTGTAATTCTTGATTCGTATCAATACCATCAATCACTAATTCACTTAAGACCCTACGCATTTTACGAATTGCTTCAATACGATTTCTTCCATGAACGATTACCTTAGCAATCATTGAATCATAATGAGAAGACACTTGATAACCTTGATATAGAGTTGTATCAATACGTACCCCAAAACCTCCTGGAATATGTAAACTACTAACAATTCCTGGTGAAGGTCTAAAACCTTCTTGAGGATTTTCAGCATTGATACGACATTCAAGGGCATGTCCCTTTAATTCAATATCACTTTGTTTATAATTCAATTTTAAATGTGCAGCTATTCTAATTTGTTCACGAACCAAATCAACCCCCGTTACCATCTCTGTTACTGGATGTTCAACTTGAATACGCGTATTCATCTCAATAAAATAATATTTTCCATCCGGTGCTAAAACAAATTCAATCGTTCCTGCATTAACATATCCTACTTTTTTAGCTGCTTTGATAGCATCATTTCCCATCTTTTCTCGAAGCTCTTGACTTAAAGCTTTACTTGGAGATTCTTCCATCATCTTTTGGTTTCTTCTTTGAATTGAACAATCTCTTTCTCCTAAATGAATAACATTACCAAAATGATCAGCTAAAATTTGAAATTCAATATGTTTAGGATTTAAAATCAATTTTTCCATATACATATCATCATCACCAAAACAAGCCTTTGCCTCCGCTTTAGCTGTTAAATAAGCATTTTCAAAATCTTCTTCCTTAAAACATTTTCTCATACCTCTTCCACCACCACCGGCAGAAGCTTTAATTAAAACCGGATAACCAATCTTTCTAGCAATTTCTTTTCCTTGACTGACAGATTCAATACTGCCATCACTTCCTGGAACAACTGGAACTCCTGCTTCAATCATCATTTGTCGAGCAACGCTTTTATTCCCCATTTGATCAATCACATCACCACTTGGACCAATAAAAGTCATACCACATTTTTCAACAAGTCTGGCAAACGTCGAATTTTCAGATAAATAACCAAATCCAGGATGAATTGCATCACACCCTGATAAAGTAGCTACTGATAAAATATTTTCCATATTTAAATAACTCTCACTACTTTTAGCAGGTCCAATACAGTAAGCTTCATCTGCTAATTGAACATGTAAAGAAGTGGCATCTGCTGAAGAATAAACAGCAACGGCTTCAATTCCCATTTCTTTACAACAACGAATAATTCTAACGGCTATTTCACCGCGATTAGCAATCAATATCTTTTTAAACATTTTCTTCAATAACCATTAAAGCTTGATCATATTCTACAAGCGCTTCATTTTCTACAAGAATTGATGTAACCGTTCCATCACATGGTGCCTTAATTTCATTCATCACCTTCATTGCTTCAATAATACAAATAATATCTCCTTTTTTAACTGTCTTTCCAACAGTAACATACGGATCACTTTCAGGTGAACTTGCACCATAGAAAACACCTACAATTGGTGATTTTACAGGTGTACCTGTAGACTCTTTGGTGTTAACTTCTGCAACCATTTTATTTTCTTTTTCTAATGGTTTTACATATTCAACTTTTTCACTTTCTTTTTCTAATTCTATTTTTAAATCATCTATTTCTACTTTCATTTTAGTGACATTTGATTGATCAAACTCACTCATAATTTGTTTAATGAAATCTAATTTCATAGCATTCTCCTTTGTTTGAAGTTCAAAGCATATAGTAAAATAATAAGCTTTGAATTTCAAAGCTTATTATAAAATATATAGTCGCCTCAGCGACACCTCTTTACTATTTGTTTGCTTCAATATAATCTACGATATCTTTAACAGTTTTCATGTTAGAAGCAACTTCATCTGGAATTTCTACTTCAAATTCTTCTTCAATTTGCATAATTAATTCAACAGCATCTAAAGAATCAGCTTCTAAATCATCTTTTAAATTTGCTTCCATTGTAACTTGACTTTCATCACAACTTAATGAATCAACAATGATCTCTTTTACTTTTTCAAAATCCATTTTACTTTCCTCCTTGAATACGGTTTGTATTATACACGAAGAACATAAAAAGTAAATACTTTGAAGTTCAAATTTATTTATTTTTTTAATTTTCTTTGATTTTATCAACATTTTTTATTTAAAATATTTTTTTAAATAGGATAAATAATTGATTTTATCCTCTTACTCTTTATGAAATACCCACTTTGTTTGTGCACTATAACTAAGTAAAAATAACAGTAAATCCCCTACTGGTTTCGCAAGTTTTTCTGACATGATATTAAAAATCGATGCCACATAAACAAATAAAGTAGATAAAATTGTAATAATAACTGTTAGAATCAAAAAACGAATAGCTGTCTGTCTATTGTTTGTTTTTCCTTTAAAAACATATTTTTTATTAACTACATAATTAACAATTGTAGAAATAACTCTAGCGATAAGACTTGCTAGAGCAATACGCCAAAAATCACTTGTCATCCACATTTTTAAAACATCTAATAAAATCCACGCTAATAAAACATCTATTATAGAACTAATAATAGAGGAAGATACAAAGCGAATAAGATGTAAGAAGATAACATAAATAATTTGAGAAGTTTTATTTTTTGGATGAAAAGCTTCTTGTGATAATTTTTTGACCTTGATTTCTTCTATATCATGTTGATTTTGTACTTGATCTATTAAAGCTTGTACTTCATAACAGTTTTCATCAACTTCTAGCATTTCATCTAAATAAGATGTTGAAAAGCCAAACAATTCACTGTCGACATTGATAAATTTTTGATTATAAATAAGTGAAAATAATTGAGATAAAATCTTTTCCCCTTGATGATGCACAAAATAGAATTTAGATGCATCCTCATTAATTGATTGACTCATTTGATCAACTAATTTTAAATCATATTCATTTTCTAAAATAAGAATTCCTTTTTTATCCTTTAAGTGTTCTTTAACATACTGATATCCTTTTTTTAAAGCATAGCCTTTTCCTTTAAAATGTGGATAATTAATGATTTTACAATCATAGACCATCCTTTCAAAAACAGCATGATAATTTTCATCAGAGCCATCATTAATTACAATAACATCATAATTTTTTTCTTTTAACTTTTTAACATAGTTTATAATCCTCTCCCTAGGATTATAAACTGGTATTAAAATAACCATTTTACTAAACATATTCATCCCTCATCATATCTATGATACATGAATGTGTTTTAAAGTACAAACTTATGAGAAAAAATTATTCTTAATTTTTCTTAATAATTAATTTATGAGTTTCTAGTTATTTACTATTTTTTATGCTAAACTACTTTTGTTTAAAAGGGAGAGAGTTTATGAATTTTAAAAAGAATTATAAAGGAATGTTATTATGTTTGATTATTGCCATTCCTTGTTGGTTTTTAGGAAAGAAGTTTCCTATTGTAGGTGGTCCTGTCTTTGGAATTATTCTTGGAATGATCATTACTTTATTTATTAAAGATAAAAACGAATTACAATCAGGCATCACTTTTACATCAAAAAAAATCTTACAGTATGCGGTTATCTTGTTAGGATTTGGAATGAATTTATCGGTCGTGTTACAAACAGGAAAACAATCTTTACCAATCATTCTAGCTACTATTTCTACATCTTTAATTGTCGCTTACCTGTTACATAAAATCATGCATATTCCAAGTAAGATTTCTACTCTAATTGGTGTTGGTTCTTCTATTTGTGGTGGTTCAGCCATTGCGGCTACAGCACCTGTTATTGAAGCCAGTGATGAAGAAGTAGCTCAAAGTATTTCTGTTATCTTTTTATTTAATATGATTGCTGCTTTATTATTTCCTACACTTGGAACACTGTTAGGTTTTTCTACAAAAAGCGGTGAAGCTTTTGGAATCTTTGCTGGTACTGCTATTAATGATACATCTTCTGTAACAGCAGCAGCTTCTACGTGGGATTCAATGTACCATCTACAAAGTGCTACTTTAGATAAAGCCGTAACTGTTAAACTTACAAGAACACTTGCAATCATTCCGATTACTTTGGTTTTATCTTTTTTTAAGTTAAGAAAGAATAAAGATGGTCAAAAAATTAATTTAAAGAAAGTTTTTCCATTTTTTATCATTTATTTTGTGTTAGCTTCTATTATTACAACAGTTGCTATTAAAATGGGAGTCTCTGCTGATTTCTTTACACCCTTTAAAGAATTAAGTAAATTCTTTATTGTTCTAGCAATGGTGGCTATTGGTTTAAATACAAATGTTATTAAATTGATTAAAAATGGTGGTAAACCAATTATTTTAGGTTTTATTTGTTGGATATGTATTGCTTGTATGAGTTTATTCATGCAACATCTTCTTGGAATATGGTAAAAAGCTCTTAGGAGCTTTTTTGTTAAGTTAATGTTAAGTTTATTTACTTCACATTAAGAAAGTGTTAATCTACTTACGGATTGTGAGGAATATATATATGGAACTATCGAATATTTTTTCAATGTTAGGTGGTTTAGCGCTTTTCCTTTATGGAATGAATATGATGTCTAATGGATTAGAGCTTGCTGCCGGAAATAAAATGAAATCTATTTTAGAAAAATTAACTTCTAATCGTATTTTAGGAGTTTTAGTTGGAGCTTTAGTTACAGCTGTTATTCAATCTTCTTCAGCGACAACTGTCATGGTCGTTGGATTTGTTAACTCTGGATTGATGTCTTTAACAAGTGCTGTTTGGGTAATTATGGGAGCCAATATTGGAACAACAATTACAGGTCAATTGATTGCTATCAATATTACTGCACTTGCTCCATTATTTGCTTTTATTGGAGTTGCCATGATTGTTTTCTTTAAAAGCAAGAAATTAGATGCTATTGGTACGGTTATTGGTGGTTTAGGTATTTTATTTATTGGAATGGAAACAATGTCAAAGGCTATGGTGCCACTTAGAACAATGCCTGAATTTGTAGGATTGATTTCTAAGTTCCAAAATCCACTTATTGGTATTATCGTAGGGGCTTTATTTACTGCACTTATTCAAAGTTCATCAGCATCTGTCGGTATTTTACAAGCTTTAGCTAAAAGTGGTGTTATGACTTTATCATCATCTATTTATGTATTATTTGGTCAAAATATTGGAACTTGCATTACTTCTGTTCTTGCTTCTATTGGAACAAGTAAGAATGCTAAAAGAACAACAATTATTCATTTATCTTTCAATATTATCGGAACTGTTATTTTTGTAACGATTAGTTTATTATTTCCATTTGCTCATTTAATTGAAAGTATTACACCAAATAATGTAGCTGCTCAAATAGCTAACGTACATACAATATTTAATATCACAACAACTTTATTATTGCTTCCAATTGGAACTAAATTGGTTGATCTAGCAACTAAGATTTTACCTGAAGATAAAGAAGAGAGCGAACATATGTCTCTTAAATATTTAGATTTCAGTATTTTTGAAAATGATTTTCATATTGGAACAAGTGCTATCGCTAATACTCAATTATTTAATGAAACTCAACATATGTTAAATGTAGCGAATCATAATGTTAAAAGAGCATTTGAACTTTTAGATCATTTTGATCAAGAAAAATACGAACGTCTTCTAAAAGATGAAAACTATATTAATTATTTAAATCAACAAATTATTGATTTTACAACTGCAGCTATTTCAAACGAGTTTCCTACAGAAGGTTCTCAAACAATTGTATTATTTTTAAAACTATCTTCTGATTTAGAAAGAATTGGTGATCATGCAATCAATATTGCTAACAGAGCTCAAAGATTAGCAGAAGATGATACCCATTTTTCTCAAGATGCTTTAAAAGAAATAAGTATTATGGAAAGTTTATGTAATAATATTTTAGATGAACTTATTATTATGGATTATGATGAATTTAAATATATCGTTGATAAAGTCGATGTTATGGAAGATAATATTGATAAAACACAACATCAATTCGCAGTTAATCAATTAATTCGTTTAAAAGAAAAAAAATGTTCAACTGAAAACAGTATTATTTACACAAAAATCTTAACTGATTTTGAAAGAATTGGTGATCATGGTTTAAATATTGCTGAAAGCTTATATCATATTCGTAAAATCATGAAACAAATGAAAATGATTAAACCAGAAATAGAAGAAGCATAAAAAAATAGGTTATAGCGATTTGATTCGTTATAACCTATTTTCATTAATGAATAATTTTTAAAACATCTTCTTCACTATTGATATTAAAAATATTTAATGTAAGTTCATTGAGTTTTTCTAGCGATGTTGTTGTGAGTCTTTCTTCTAAAGGACTTGATATAGTTCCTAGTTTTACTTTAAGTTGTTCTTTTAATGTTTTTTCAATTCCTATAGCCTCTCCTTTTTCAATTCCTTGATTTTCAAATCTTTGAAATAATTGATCCATTGCCTTACACATATTGATTTCATCTCCTTCTGGTAAGTCTTCTTCTTTAATGTCCGTATGTGTCAAGATGGCTGCCATCTTATAATTTTCTACACTGATCATACGATTTGTCCTTAACTTTTCATAGTCTCCTTTAAGCATAATTTGACTGATCTCTACGACTTCTTTTAGACGTTTACTTTTAAGGATTTGAGGATCCATTTTTTGAAGCTCTAACACTGGTAGTTTCCAATCATTGATATAGTCTTCCATCTCAGGTGATACTTTCAAGCTTTCTTTTAAAGATTTTGGATAGGTCCATTCCTTATCTCCCATATAAAAGACAAAGCTTCCTACTGGTCGTACTTCTTTTCCACTTTCTACCTGATTGATATAAAGCTGTGCATCATAGTTGAGTATACGAATAATCATATTCTTATTCAAAGTACTTTGATGCTCTACACCAATGATCATATACTCTCCATTGATACTTGCTTTTCTGACGATATCTCGATATCTTTTCGTTTCCATTGGTAATGCTTCTTTACCTATCAATGTTGAAACATCATTTTCCTGTGAGATCAGATTTTCTGGTTTGATGACCTGTCTTCCATGAAAATAGAGAGCATTGCATAGATCTGCAAAACATTCCCCGTCTCTTAATAACTGTTTACAGGTTGTATCACTTGCATTTCTTTTTTGACTCATTTTTTTACCTCCTTACATGAGTGTTTTATAGTTAGTCATCATCGCTTTTTATAGCTTTTTTTAATATTGATGTAAGGAGCTTTCTTGATTTAATTGTATCATATGCTTAAAGATAATTTGTCTCATATTTGTTTCACATTTGTCTCATTTCTATTATCATTTTATCTTCTTTTTTCCTTCTTTCAATGGATAAATAGTCCAAAAAAAGATGCCTTCGCTAAAGCATCTAATTGTATGGAAGAGTAATAATTAAAACAAATGTTTCTGGTAAATCTTGGATAAACAATTGTCCGTGATGTGTTTCTACAATTTTTTGAACACTTTTTAAACCAATTTTATTACTTTCAATTTTTTGTAAATCTTTTTTCTTTTCATTTTCAAAAACAATTTTTATTTTACCTTGTTTAATACTAATTTCTAAATAAATAGGTTTATCTTTTTTAGCATATTTCAATATATTTGAACAAATATTATTGATCATTCTTTTCATCATTGATAAATCTAATTGTAAATCAACTGAGCATATATCAATTTCTTTTTCAATCCTAAATCCTTCTAATTCTAAATATTCAAGATTTTCTTGAAGATAATATATAAATTGTTCACTTTGAATCGTTTCTAATTGAGGCAATAAATCTTGTTCAAAAACAAGTGCATATTCAAATGTTTTATTTGATAAATCTTTAATTTGTTCTGTTTTTTCAATACATCCTTTTAAATAATGATCCATTTGTTTTTCATCTTTATAACAATGTAAGCTTAAAATATCCAAATAACCTCTTAGCGTAGTAAGCGGTGTTCTTAAATCATGTGATAAAGAAGTAATTAATTCTTGATGAGCTTCTTTAATTTTTGATTCATTTTGATAATTTGAATCTAAGGTTGTTCTTAAAATATCAACTTCACGTGCCAATATAGATAATTCGTCATGACTCTTGATTGTCATTGGATGATTTAAATCTCCTTGTGACATATTTAATACTTCTTCTTTTAAAATATTAATATATTTCACTTTTTTTCTAATAAAAATAAATGTAGGTAAAAAGAAAACTAATAAACTAACAAATAAAGCACAATAAAAATAATACTTTATATATTTTAATAAATGCATAGAACTAACATAAACAATTCCCTCACCATCTTTAAATGTTATTGTTTCTCTAAAAAAATTATTAAATGCATATTGTTCAAAATCACTTTTTAAAATATACAAAGGTGTAAATCCTACCGGCTCATCAAGAATTTTTCCTAAACTACTATCAATATACGATTCATTTTCATCATAAAGAAGAAGATTCATATAATCATCATGCTTCTTTAAAAGCTTTTTCAATTCCTTTTTATCATTTTTATCTTTTGAATAAATAGAAATATTTTTTGCTTCTTCTTTAAAACCTTTTATAAACATCTTTTCATTAAAAGGTTTTTCAACGGTTTCAATGAAAGTATAGAAATCTGTTACATTGTTTCTAAAAAAGGCATAACATAAGATGGCTAAAATAGCCGAAGAAAGAAGTAATAAAACGATTTTCATTGATAAACTCAAATTTCTTTTAGTCAATATAATACCCCTTTCCCCATACTGTTTTAATAATACGTGGGTTTTGTGGATCATCTTCTATCTTCTTTCTTAAATTTCGAATATGTACCATAATCGTATTATTCGCCCCATAATAATAATTTTCATGCCAAATAGCTTCAAATAGTTGACTTGCAGAAATAACTTGTTTTCTATTTAGTAACAAATAATCTAAAATTTCATATTCTAAATCTGTCAAAGAAAGTTTTTTTCCATTCAACTTAACTTCTTTATGTTCTTGATTGACTTCTAAATTTTCAATAATCGATGTTTTTCTTATTGAAGAAATCTCTTTTTCCTTTCCTTGATAAACATGATATCTCCTTAATAAAGCTTTTACTCTTGCATTGAGTTCATTATAAGAAAAAGGTTTGGTTAAATAATCATCCCCACCACTTGAAAAACCTAATGTTTTATCACTTTCTTGACCTTTAGCCGTTAAAAATAAAATAGGAGCATTAGTTTTTTCTCTCATTAATAAACACACTTGATAGCCATTCATTTCAGGCATCATGACATCTAAAATAATAAGATCTATCTCATCATCTAATAACTCTAGCGCTTCTTTTCCATCTTTGGCTTCAATGATTTGATATCCTTCATTTGTAAGTAAAACATGAACAACTTCTCTAATGTCTTCATGATCATCAACGATCATTATCTTTTCTTTCATAAACTTCTCCAATCTTTTGCCTTGACCCAGTTTTCGTGGTTCATCATATGATCTAGATGTTCCATTACTTTTTTTTGTGATGCATATTTTTGTATTAACTGCATTTTCTTATCATAATTTTTTTGCTTTATCTTCTTTAATGCATGAGGAACATGCTTCTTTTTATAATATTTTCCAAAATAATATAAATTTTGATTTGTTGCTTCTATACTAACTATTTGTGATGTTAACCGATGATGAATATGTCCATATTCTCCTAATGGATTATGAGTTACAACCATCGCCCATGCTTTCTTATTTAAAATATAGGTAATGTCTTTTTTTATTTTTTGTTTAACATGTAACCACTTGTCTCTTTGACCATTTGTTTTATCTGGATAATCAAACATTAATCCTTGATTATGTGTCTCTTTCATAATCCTCATAAATTCTTTTTTTCTTTTTTCATTATTTCCATTTGTTAGACAAACAACTAAATAATGTCCCTTCAATAAATGACTTCCACCCCAAATTGTTTCATCATCTGGATGTGCAACGATCATTAATTTCTGACATTGTTTTAAATCTATTTGATTAATTTCTTTTTGATGTAAACATTTAGAATCATCTATTAAAAAACATCCTAAAACAACCATTATACAAATAACGATAATACTTTTCTTCATTTCTATCACCTATTATACCTTATCACTTATTTCTTAATAATAATTCATAAGAATTCTTAAGACTTTCTAAAGCCTCCTTTTACGTAGACTTTATTTATTTATGATTTCTTTAGAATTAATTAAGGGAATTATTAAGAATGACTTGCTAGAATGAATGGCGAGGTAAAAAAAGATGAAGAAAAAAGATTATTTATATATGTTGGTTTTAACTATTATACCATTATTTATGTTCTTCATAGTAAAAAGTCAACATCTCTTATTTGGAAATTCAATTGATTGGTTTAACCAGCATGTCACTCTTGCTGATGCTTTAAGACATGCAATTAGAAGTGAAGGAACAATTTTTCCTACTTATCTTTCAAATTTAATGTCAGGTGTTAATATTTATCATTTTTCTTATTATGGTACTTTAAGGTTTGATGTTTTATTAGGTGCTTTATTGATTCATGTAAAAATGGTCAATATCATCATTTTCTATCAAGTATTTTTAATGATTTTAACACTGATTGCTTGTTATTTATTTTTAAGAAATCATCTTAAAAATCGTTATCTATGTTTTTTGATGAGTTTATTCACTTTACTTTCAGCCTTATTTTTTCAATTTCATAAACAAATCATGTTTGTAAATTATATGCCTTTTTTATTTTTAATGTTACGTAGTATTGATCGTTATTTTATAAGTCAAAAGATAACAAGTATTGTTATCTGGGGAAGTTGTATTGTATTACATAGTTATTTTTATTGTGTTGGGTGTTTTATTGTTTGTTTTATTTATTTTATGCTTCATTGTTATCGTTATAAAAACTATAAAAAACATTTTTTACATTTAATTGCCGCTTATCTTCTTATTGTTTTATTGACAGCTATTTATACAATTCCAACATTATTTGTAATTGCTGGTGGAAATAAAAGTGTGAATGCAACCAACTATCTTAGTTTATTGATTCCGACTTTTTCACTAAAGGGACTTCTTTATAATAACTATGGCTGTGGTCTCACTTATATGTTCTGGGTTTTAATTGTCTTTGGATTATTTAAAGAAAAGACACGTACTCTATCAATTATTTTAATGATTTCTATGTTATGCCCTATCGTCAGTTTGATTATGAATGGGTTTTTATATGCTAGAAGTAAAATACTGATTGTTTTTTTACCTTTGGTTATTTTACAAGCAGGTCTTGTATTAGAAAATAATCATTTTAAGATCAATAAGTATATGCTATTTCTCTTTGTTTTTCCATTATTTTTTATACAAAGATCTGAACTTGTTTTTCTTGATTTAATTATTAGTTTGATCATTCTTTATTTTTCAAAAACAAATAAAAAAAGATGTTTTATTTATCTTTTAGTCCCACTATTCGTTGTTTATTACAATAATCCTACAACCAGTTTTCTACCAAATAAACAATATAAAAAATACGCAAATCAAGAAGTAGAAACATTGATTCAAAGAAATTTTATAAATACTTTAGTTAATATGAATGAAATTCATCAAAATATGAATCAAACTTATCAAAATCAAGTAACCCGTCTTTCAGGTTATACATCAACAAATCATCATCTTTATAATTCATTTTTATTTGATACTTTAAAGATTCCTATTTCTTTAAATAATCGTGTTGGACAAATAGATCAAAATAATCTTTTCTATTTAAAGATGTTATCCGTTGATTCAATTATCTCAAAAAAGAAAATCGATGGTTATCAAGAAATTGATGCTATTAAAGATTTAAAACTTTATCAAAGTCAAGATATTATGCCTATTGCTTATGCAACAAATAAACTCTATAGCCAAAATCAGTTTCATCAACTGCAATATCCTTATACCTTGGATATTCTTTATAATCATGCCATTGTAAAAAATGGAAATAGTACAGATCAAAGTCAATTTATCAAAGAAGACATGGGTTTAAAGAGTTCATATCAAATTCAACAAAAGAAAAATAAAAAAATCACTTTTTCTCTTCAAAGAAAGACTAAAAATCAAATCATTGTTATTGAAGGCGATATTAAAAATTATAAACCACATCAAAGTGTCTCTATTACAATCAATGGGATTAAAAATAAATTATCTAGAAGTAATTCACCTTATTATAATCAACATACACATTTTACTTATTTATTATCTGGTGAAAATATTAAAACTTTATCCATTTCTTTATCTAAAGGACATTATGATCTTAAAAATATTAAAACTTATTCTTTAAATAAAGAAGTTATTGAAAATAGAAATAAAGAAGTAGATTCTTTAAATATTCAAAAAGGAAAAGATGTTTTAAAAGGATCAATTAATGTTAAAAATGATGGTTATTTTATAACTCGTATTCCTTATGATCGTGGTTATACAATTTATATCGATGGTAAAGTTGTAAAGAGTGAAATTGTAAATGAAGCGTTTTTAGGATGTCCTATTAATCAAGGAAAACATAAAATTCAAATAAAATTTACCCCTACTGGATATCGTTTAGGTTTTATTCTATCTTACTTTGGATTTATGGTGATTTTTATAAATTACATTATTGAAAGGAGACGAAAAAATGAAGGATGATACAAAAGAAATAGTGAGTTATGTTTTTGTAGGTGGGATGACAACTCTCGTAAATTATGTTGTTTATTTCATTTTGTTAAAAATACATAGTCATTGGTTAATCGCTAATAGTATTTCTTGGATTTTTGCAGTTTTGTTTGCTTATTATACAAATAAAAGATATGTGTTTAAAAGTACAAATAATATAAAAAAAGAATTTATATCTTTTATCTTATTAAGATTTATGACGTTATTGATTGAAAATATATGTCTTTATCTTTTAATTGATTTATTAAATCTTCAACCAATGATCTCTAAAGTATGCGTCAGTTTTATTACGATTCTATCAAATTATATTTTATGTAAATTTAAAATTTTTAAAGAAGAAGGTGTTTGTCATGGATAAAATAAGTGTTATTGTTCCTTGTTTTAATGAAGAAGATGTTTTACCACTCTTTTATAAAGAAGTGACTCATGTTTTAGAAAGTATTGAAAATATTGATTATGAAATACTTTTTATCAATGATGGTAGTCATGATCATAGTGAAGATATTTTAAAATTACTAGCTCATAAAAATCCTCATTGTTTCTATTATTCTTTTTCTCGTAATTTTGGAAAAGAAGCCGCTATGTATGCAGGACTTGAAAATGCTAGTGGAGATTATGTTGTTATTATGGATGCAGATTTACAACATCCTCCTTATTTATTAAAAGAAATGTATAACTCATTAAAATATGAAGAATATGATTGTTGTGCCGGTAAACGTATTGATCGTACTGGTGAAGGAAAATTAAGAAACTTTTTATCTCATAGTTTTTATAAAGTGATTCAAAAACTTACAAAAATGGATATGGATGATGGTGCTGGTGATTTTAGAATGATGTCTCGACAAATGGTCAATGCTATTTTAGAACTTAAAGAATATAATCGTTACATGAAAGGATTATTTTCTTTTGTAGGATTTAATACAAAATGGCTTGAATTTCATAATGTTGAACGTCCTGTTGGTAAAAGTAAATGGAATTTTGCTAGTTTATTTTCCTATGCATTTAAAGGCATTTTCTCATTTTCATCAACACCTATTACGATTGCAGGAGTCATTGGTGGTATTTTAATAGGTATTTCTTGTATTGTTTCTTTATACTCTGTTTTTGTTCATCCTGTTTCCTATCTTACAAGTTTAGTTTTATTTTTAAGTGGTTTGCAACTTATCTTTGTTTCTATCTTAGGTCAATATTGTTCATCATGTTACTTTGAAACGAAACAAAGACCTATTTACATTATTAAAAATACAAATAATATTCATAAAAAAATGGGATAAATGAAAAAGGATTGTTATTCAATCCTTTTTTCATCATAATCTTTAATATTCAACTCTTGAAAAGATAAATAACTTTCTTCTTTTGTTAAGCGTACCGTTTTTCCATAATTATTGATTTTTAATAAATATTTTCATTTTTTTAATTCATTCCACAATAAAAAGAAAAGGATTGTTTATATGAACAATCCTAATCTTAAATTCTATAATCTAATTATTTTTAACGATTATATTTTCTTTTTCTTAAAACCATAATTCCTAAACCAGCCACTAGAAGCATAGCCATCATTGTTATAATTGGTGTGCTATCTCCTGTTTTTGTTGATTTAACAACTTGACCAGTAATTGTTTGTTTTCCATTATTTGAAGAAGATGGTTGATTATTAGATGAAGAATCATTTGGTTTTGATGGTGTTGTATCACCAGGTTTAGATGGTTCAATATCTATTTTTACTTTCTTTACAATAACTTCTCTTGTAAATTCAACTTCATTACCAAGAGCATCAATTACTTTATAAACAATTTGGTAAGTTCCAGCTTTACTTGTATCAACATCATTACTTACAACTGTAAGTTTATCTGTAATATCTGTACCATCAACATCATAAGCTTTAACACCAGTTAATGGATCAAATTTATCACCAACATTAAATTCTTTAGAATCAATTACAAGTTTTGCTTTTTCAACAACTGTAATTGTAAATGTTTTACTTGCTGCATTACCAGCTTCGTCTTTTACAGTTACTATAATTGTATAAGTTCCTGCTTGATGACAATCATAATCACCGCTAATTGTTAATTTATCTGATAAATCACCATCAACATCATCTATTGCTTTTAATGCTAATAAATCTTTGATGTCTGTATCATCATCTACATAAATAATCGCATCATTACCACTAATTTCTGGAGCTGTAACATCTTGTTTTCCTTTAAATGTTAATTCAACATGACGATAATTGAAACCATCAATGTCATCATAAATACGAATAAATTGTTTACCAGCGTCTAGTTTTACTTCAATTGTATCACTGTCTTGATAGTTAGACCATCCACCAGTATTTTTTAAAGTAACTTCTCCTAATGGAGTAGTTGTATTACCATCAACTTTCATAATAATAGCTTTTGTATCACTACCACAATTATGACTATAGTTAATCTTTAAATCATATACTCCAGCGGTTTTAGCATCAACATAATAATCTTGATAAGTACCTGCTGAACCAAATCCAATATTTTTAGTTGAAGAACCTTCAATTGCCCAACCAATTTCTTTAGAACCATCAATAACTTGATCAGCCTTAATTGTTGTTACTTCATTTTTTACATCTTTAACTTCTACTGCATCTGTTAATTTTTTGATTTGTAAATTTGTTAATTCAAAGCTTGGATTATTTACTTCAAGTCTTAAAGTTTGTTTACCAGCTTTTAAGTTTAACATTTGTGCATAACCTTGAGTATTTCCCCAATATTTACCAAAAGAAACACTACCTAAATTATCTGTTGCTAATCCTAAACCACCACTTAATTTCAAACCATTCGTAACAGCTTCATCATCTTTAACTTTATAAGTTAAAACATAGTTTCCTTCTTCTTCTACATTTAAGAAGAAATCTAAATAATCTCCTTTAGCACCATTTACTAAAGTACCTTTTTTACGATAAGCATCATTTTCACTTAATTTAACAGCTTCATCTTTTACATCAATACTATCTGGTAAACGATCTGTTTTTAATAATTTAATATTTGAAACTAAATCTAAATCACCATCACTATAGCCACTAGGTTTAACAGTAATTGTTCCTGCAAGATCATCATAATTTGTATTTGTACGTTCTAATGTAACAGTTGCTGTTGTACCATCTTTGCTTACTTCAACTTTGCTTACTTTAACATATTGTGCAATTTCTTCACTTAATGTTAAATCACTTGCTTTTATTTCTTGATTAAATTTACCACCTGTAATCTTTAAATCAAATGTATTGCTATCAAAATCAAGATTACCAATATCTTCTAAGCTTTCTTCATCATTAACTGCTTCAATGATTGTTTGATTGCTTAATGAGTAATCTTTATCTCCTACTTCTTTAGCATTGATTTCAACAGTTAAAGTACGATTACTATCGTAATCTACAACTTCTTGTCCTTTTAAAGTAATTGTTGCTTCTGTATCACTTACTCTATCTAAATCAAAATCAATTCCTTGAGGTAAATCAATTTTCCAATTATCTTTATTTAATCGTTCATTAAATTTACCATCTTTTAAATGAACAATAATCTTTTGTCCATCTAATTTCCCTTCTTTTAATGAATCGTTTTCTAATTGAATATATGATCCAAATGATAATGATTTTAAATTAAATCCACCATTATTTTTAGGAACAAACATAATTTTATGACTACCTTCTGATAAATCAATAGCAACTGTTCCTTTTTTATAAGCACTAAAGCTTCCGGTTGTTTCTAAAGTACTTGATGTTGTTAAAACATCATCTACATAAATATCAAATTCCGCATCTTTTTCAGCTTTAGCGTATTCAAGTTTCATCTTATAATTATCTGCTTTTTGAACATTGACGGTATATTCTAATTTATCATTATCATCAAAGAAACCAACATTTTCGTTATTTTCAGCAATAATATTTTCACCATAGCTATAATCTAATGCATTAATATACCCTGGTACATTTAAAACATCTTTTGCTTTAGTAAATGTTAAAGCACCAATATCCATATCCCCTTGTGGTAAGGATAATGTAAGTCTTTGTACGCCGGCATTTAATTTTACTTGGACTTGAACATTTCTTGTTGTACTCCATGCATTCCAATCTTTAGACCAAGTATCAAAACGTTTAGTGACTGTACGTCCTACTTCTTGATTATCTACTTTTAAAACAATTTGTTTATTGTCAGTATTACTATCAACTGATGGTCCACTTGTTGGTCCAATAGCGTGAGGAATTGAAACATTATAAAGACCTGCTTCTTTAACATCAATTAGATAATCTGCCCAAGCACCATCTTGAACGTTTCCAAATCCAGAACCATCATCTTTAACTTTTAATTTATCATAATTAACTGCATCGGTTGCTTTTAATACACCTGGAATTTCATTTCCTTTGACTTCAGCAATAGAACCATCCCAAATATAAGTTGCTACATTACCAGCAGGTAAAACAGCATTAAATTGTGTGCCATTCATCATCACTTTAAATTTTTGATCAGAGCCACTACGATTTGTAACAATCATGACAATTTTTCCTGTTTCAGGATCTTTAAAAGCGACATTTGTAACAGTTGAACTACTTCCATTATTTGTATCAATACGAACATATCCTGGTTTTACATATTTAGTAAATTGAGACATGATATATACTTCAGGTGTTGCCCAATATCTTTGAGGGTTATTGGCATCTTGTACAAATAATGTTGGATCAGGTGTTCCTACCCAATGATGAGTCCCAACATTACTATCTAACATTGTTACCCAACTATTATAACTTTCAGAACCATTTCTTAACCAAGTAATAATATCATTAGCACCACTTGTTCCCCAAACAGATCTTTCAGTTAAGTTCATACTTAATTTGTCTTTGTAATTATCATAGAAAGATCCCATTGTTGAAGCATTTCCTCCATATGGATGGAAGGCAATACCATCAATATTATAATCATCTCCAGCTTCTTTAAAGAAATCTTTCATAAAATTATCGGCACCATCAAAGTTATGATCAAAAGCCCATAATTTAACAGCTTTTTCTTGATCATTTAAAATTGTACTTTGAGCTAATTTTGCTTTAATAGCTTTAGCAAGTTTAGCTTCTTGTGTTCCTGTCATAGCACAACTTGGATAGTTGATTTCAAGTAATGGTTCATTTTGGAGAGTCATAGCATAAATTGGAATACCTTGTTTTTTATACTCTTCTACATAACGCACCATATATTTAGCTAAATCATTAATATAAGCATCATTTAATTTTCCACCTTTTAATAATAAATCATTATTTTCATATGATTTACTACTAGAAGTTGCTGTTTTCATCCATCCTGGTGGTGTCCAAGAAGACGCAAAGAATTTAAGATTATTTTCTACTCCTAATTCTTTAGCAATCGTTAACATTTCATTAAGAACTTTAATAACACCATAATCTTGATCTTTTTGAATACTAAATCCTTTACCAGTTACATTATTCCAATCTGGTTTTCCATCTAATTCTTTACCAGTTCCATCATAATAAGTATAGAAGTCTTGAGCTGTAAAATCAGATGTTCCAATTGTAACCCTAATTAAAGACATTCCCATACCATTAACTGGATCTAATAATCTTCTTAAAAATGCTTGTCGATTTTCATCAGTCATCTTTAATAAATTATGAATTGTTGCTTCTTCAATAGAAGTTCCCATTCCTAAAACACTTTGATATGTTTTTTGATCATTAACAATAATTGTTGTTTGCTTAGAATCATCTGCTACACGTAGATCTAAAGCATCTTTTATTGCATTTTTATTAGAAATTTCAAATTCACCTTTATACCATGACATGCTTTGTGAATTTTCTGAAGAGGACATACTTACTTCAACAGCACCTTCTTGTAACATAGCACCTGTCCCAACATTCGTCACTTCTTCTGGAACAACTGGTCCTACATAATCACCAGCTTTTTCAAATGTATAATAATCAAAGTTGAAATCTTTATCACGTGCTACAAGTTTAAGTTCATGAACACCTGCTTTTAAACTTACTAAAGCGTTCATTTCTTGAGCAGTAAATGTTGTCCAACTACCTGTTGAAACAATAGATGTATTCTTCTTTTCTAAAACTAATTCATCATCTAAATATAATTCAAATGCCCCTTCAATTGTTGATTCATATTGACGAGCTGCTTGAACAGTTAACTTATATGCTGCTTTTTCAGGTACTTTTATTTTATAAGCCATATAACGCCCATCTTGTAAATATCCAACAGTTGTACCATTATTTTCTAATTGAATACTACTATGTGCATCAATAAAGTCTTCTGCTTCTAATTTTCCATTTGTTTTTTCTAAATCTACAACATTTGGATCATCTGGTGATGTAACATCACCTGTTTTTTGTGATTTCTTTAAACCATATCCTACAGGATATAAAACTTTACTTGTATCTGTATATTTACTTGTAATATCTTGAGGATACCAAGTCCATGTAATTGGATTTGTTCCTACAAAATCTTTATTGCCTAATAATACATCGGCAACTCCATCACCTTCACTACCTGGAAGCCAAGCATTGACAATTCCTTTAATATGACTATCATTTACGTAATCGGCAATGGCAATTGGACGTCCTGTTGTTAAAACTAAAATAATTGGTGTATCAGGATGACTATTTTCAATTTGTTTAATTGTACTGATATCACTTGCTGGTAATTTTAATTGACTCGCACTTCTATCTCCATTGCTTTCAGCATATGGATCTTCTCCGACAACCACAATTGCTGCATCCACTTTTGAAGTAGAATCTGCATATACGCCATTAGCACTATAATTAATCGTACCACCTTTTTTATCCATAGCTGCCTTTAAACCACTGAAAATCGTTGTACCCTTTGTCGTATTTCCAGTTGATCCTTGCCATGTAATTGTCCAACCACCACATTGTTTACCAATGTCATCGCCAGCACTTCCTGCAACCATTAAATTATCCATATTTTCTAATGCTTGCATCATTGTTTGTCCATCTTTTACTGTATCATTTTTTAATAAGACTAAAGATTCACTTACAGCTTGTCTTGCAAGTGTACGGTGTTCTTGTCCACCAAATAATGCTTGTGCATCTTTATTAGCGTATGCTTTTGAAGAATCATCTAAGAGTCCAATATTTTCTTTTGCTGTTAAAATACGTGCAACAGCATCATTTAAACGTTCTTCACTAATTTTATCTTCATTAACGGCTTCTACTAAAGCATTATATAAATTTTTCCAACGAGGTGTATCACCATCTTGTTCAGCAACCATTAACATATCAACCCCGGCATTGATACAAGCAATGGCTTTATCTTTATAAGATGATTGATTTTCAATTTGATCTAAACCATTATAATCACTAATAATAATACCTTCAAAACCAAGTTTTTCTTTTAATAATGTTGTAAGAACATCTTTATTCCCATGACATTTCTTACCATTAATACTATTATAAGAAACCATAATTGATTGAACACCTTGATCAATGGCTTTTTTATATGGAGTAAGAATTTCTTTAACAATTTTATTATCCATATTCGCATTGATTAAGTCATTATAATCCCTTTCACTCAATTCAACATTGCCTTGGTTTGTTCCATTTGTTGTTAAACCTTCACCTAAATAATGTTTAGCAGTTGAAAGAGTTGAACCATCTTTTTCAATTCCTTTAATATAAGCATTTCCTAAAGAGGTAACACGTTCAACATCATCACCAAAGGTTTCATAAGTACGTCCCCAACGTTCATTATGTGGAACCCCTAATGTTGGTGTAAATGTCCAGTTAGCTCCCATTGCTCTTACTTCACTGGCTGTTGCACTCCCAATATTTTCAACTAATTGTTGATCATTGGCTGCTGCTAAACCAATATTATGAGGATAGATTGTTGCACCATATAAATTATTATTTCCATGAACAGCATCTATTCCATAAAGCAATGGAATACCTCCACTATTAATAACTGCTTGTTGATAACTATTTGCTGAATCTACCCAATTGTTCAATTGATTTCCGGTTGATGGTGCAGCCCCACCACCACTTAAAATTGAACCAATTTTATATTCAGCCACTTCTTCTGGTGTAATCCAGCGGGTATCCGCTTGAATCATTTGTGCAACTTTATCAGTTGAGCTCATATTATCAATTATATTTTGAACCCTTTGTGATATTGTTGACTTTGCATCGACTCTAATAGTTGAGGCTACAACCATTAAAGCCACTAACACTACTTTCAATATCCTTTTCATCATATTCCCTCCAAATTCATTGGTACAAATTCATTATATGCCTACATTTACGCAAAGTAAAGCGCTTTCATATAAAAAAGAATAGAATCTTTAGAATTCATACCAACAATTATATAATCGTGTTGTGAAATAAAAACATTATGATATAATGAACTTTGGGTGGTTATATGTTAAAATATGAAATGATTGTTAATGATCTTCAAAAAAGAATAATGAACGAAGAATTCGAAGAAAATCACAAATTACCTACTGAAGAAAAATTAATTGAAGAATATAAAGTAAGTCGTAATACGATTCGTAATGCAATTAAAATATTAATTAATTTAGGAATTGTTTATTCAGTTCAGGGGAATGGGATGTTTGTTCGTGCGCCTAAAAAAAAGGGTACAGTTTATTTAAATTCAACACGTGGCGTGACAATGGATAATCCTGGTAATAAAATTGTTAATAAGTTATTAGACATTCAAGTCATTGAAGCTGATGAAAAGTTAAGTCAACAAATGAATTGTAAGATTGGAACGCCTGTTTATTATTTAAAAAGATTACGTATTGTTGATGGTATTCCTTATGCTTTAGAAAGAACTTATTATAATAAAGATATTGTTCCTTATTTAGGTAAAGAGATAGCTGAAGGATCTATTTTTAGATATTTAAAAGATGATTTAAAATTATCTTTTGGCTTTGCTGATAAATATTTAACAGCTATTAAATTAAGTAAAGAAGATGCAAAGTTATTAAATCTTAATGAAAATGATCCTGCTATTATGATCAATGATAATATTCATTTGTCTAATGGACTTTTGTTCAATACTTCAAATATTATTTACAATTATCAAGCAACTAATTTTTATAGTGTTGCACAGTAATTAATAATAAATAAAAAAATCACAACCTAATGTGATTTTTTCTTTGCTTTCATACGTGCCTTACATTCATACATATTTTTATCTGCTTGATTCAATAATAACTTTAAATTTGTTTCTCGACTATGCGTAGAAAGTGCATAACCAAAGGCAAAATCAATGAATATTTGTTTACTAAATTCATTATAACATCTTGCTTCGTTTTGTACTTGTAAAATAATATCTTCTACGTCTTGTTGAGTAACATCATTTAATAAAGCAATAAATTCATCTCCTCCATATCTTCCAACAAAATATTTTTCAGGAATAGAAGTACGGATAATATGTGCAAAATTCATAATTAATGTATCACCAGCAAGATGTCCTAAAGAATCATTAACTACTTTTAAATCATTCAAATCAAAAACAATAATTGCGGTCGGTTCATCAAAGTGATCATAGTGAGCAATCAATTCTTCTACACGACTTCTATTAGGCAAACCTGTATGCAAATCAATATATGCTTTTTTATTAAGTTCTCTATTTTTCTTCATTAAAACAACTGCTGATACAGATTCCTTGATCATCATTAGAATAACTAAAGCAATTACAAAAATCAATGCTTTCTCTATTTGATCTAATCTTGTCGCACATTTTTGAGAATAATCTTCAGCAGCTGTAACTGTTTCATCTGCTAAATAAAAATATTCTTCACTCATTTTAATAATATTTGTTTGTTGATATCCCTTTTCTCTTACTAAACTAATTTCATCTTTTAAAGATAACCAAGAAGTATGTAATTCCGTTAATTTCTTTTGATAATGTTGATCATTTAATGTTGTCAGTTGATACTTTCCACCACCATTTGTCAATCCATAAAAAATATCATCTAAATATTTAATTAAAACATCATTTTCATTTCCTGATATTTCTAATTTAATTTCTCTTTGTGTGGCCCCTCTAATAATTCCTGCATAATTAATAACACGTGCATTTCCTTGAATCTTTTTAACATCACTCATCATAAAAATCGTTAAAGTAATTAAAACAATGAGTAATATTCCCTGGGCAATTTTTTCTCCTAAATTTCTTCTTTGTTCTTTTTTCATTTACTTCATCTCTTTCCCTTAATACTATAACAAATTTATAGCTTATTCGCTATTAAAAAAGAAGAAACATAAAGTCTCTTCTATAAGTCATATAACTTTGCTTTTGTAAGTATTAATACATATAAAAAATCTCTAGTTGCTTCCTTGGTTTCAAATTTTTGTCTTGTTTGACTGATATAATTTACAGCTTATATCCATTCTTCTAAAGAATAATCATCCAATGAAAATAATAAAATTCTTCCTGCTTGTTTATAGTTGACACTCCCTATGTCTAAAGGCAGGGGATTCTTGCTACCTTTCAATATACATTCTTTTTACACTTTTATTAAAAATATATTGAATGACCAGTCTATTTCTAGTAGGTCGTAGTGCAAGATATGGTATGCCATTACCACTCCTAGGGCAGAGCATATAGCTCCCTAGGCAATACATCTGTTACCAATGTATTCAGTTGAATTACAAATGTTTATCGCACCTAACAAATCTCTATGTGTATGATATCCACATTTACAAATATACTTTCTATCTTTTGCATGGTGGATATTTCCACATTGAGGACATTTTTGACTTGTATAAGCTGGATATACATATTCAACTTCTATTCCTGCAAGTTTGGCTTTATATTCTATATATTGTGCTAATCTATAGAAAGACCATGTATGCAGACTAGGATTGTTTTTACGACTTGTTCTTGTCGTTGAGCGAATGTTTTCTAATCGCTCTAATTTTATTACTTTTGCTTTATGTTTCTTTGCTGTATTGACGATTTCACGACTTATCTTATGATCTATGTCTTTCATAATACGTTGTTCTTTATTCTTAATTCTTTTGACAACAGTTGGTTTCTTTGCTTTTTGAAACCATTTTCTTAAATTTGCATAGTGTCTTCTCATATACTTATTTTTTCTACCATTGCCATAGAATTTAACACTTCCATCTGTACAATAACTTACTGCAGGACATTTGATGCCTAAATCTACTCCCATGACATTATTGCTTTCATTTACTTTCTCAATTTCATTAATTTCATATACAAATTGTGCAACTAATGTATTTATATTTTTAATAACAATACGCATTGTACCTAGTCTATGAGAAGATAAAATTAATTTTTGTTTATCTGTCATTTTAGTTTTAACAGAAATACGTTTTGATTTTCCATCTATCATTACAGGAAATGAAATATAGTTATCTTGAATTTTAAAGTTTTGATTATTGATATAACAACATAATTTCTTTAAAACAGGAACTTTTATTTCCTTTAACTTTTTTACTTCTTTTATTTCTTCTACTTCTTTTACATTTTTTGAATTTTTATTCTTTTTACTTTTTTGATTCTTCTTATTCTTTTTAGCCTTTTCAACTTCTTTACATGCCTTATCATATTTTTTGACAATAGATTTTGCGTCACGAATACATTGATTACATAAAGCACTAGGTAGTTTTGCTTTCACATCCGCAGTTGTTAATTTAGAAATACTTTTAATATTTTTAATTTCTTTAACACTTTCAATATTTCCATTATCTTTATTAGTATAATCAGAAACAATATTATTTACTGTAGAAATATATTCAGACATAGTATTTCTAGTTAACTCTATTTGATATTCAGTTGGATATAGTTTTACTGTTTCTGATAGTTGCATACGCTTCACCTATATTTTAATTTTATTTATTTCCTTTCTTTTAATTTATAATTCTATTATATATTATATGCATCAATACACGAAGTGTTGGACAATCATTTTAAAAACAACTACAAAGGGATCTCCTTATATCCCCATAGCTAAAGCGAGGAGCTTTACGGCGCTCTTTGGTAAAAATAAACAGGCTATGATCCGAGATATTCATATTGAACTGAGATGTAACGTTCAAAGTAAAACCATCAATCTGTTTTCTCATGTCACAAAACTGTTTGGCAACATAGATATTTTTGATTTCATCGGTATTGATAATCATAGCAGGTTCTCCAATAAAATCTTAAGATTTTGTTTGGAACAGGAAATATGATGATCAATATCAAAATCAATAACGTCATTACTTTTATCAAGGATGACAGGTAGAAAAGTATTTTCTTCTTCAAGGATCAAAGCCTTTTGTCTATAGAAGCTGGAAATACAAATATGATTGTCGTTACAATACTTTTAAATTGTCAAATCACTTTGTTTCTGTGCTTCGATAACTTCCTTCCATTTTTCTTTTCCTCTAATTATCATAAAAGATGCACCTCCTTATCAAGTACATCCTTATTGTATTGAATTCTTTAATTATTTATAATCGCTTATTTATTTGACACTTACTTTTTTATTATTTTATCTTTCTTTTTTTCTTCTTTCAATGGACGGATTGTCCAAAAAAAGAAGTCACAATGACTTCTTAAAAATTTCATATTAACTTGCATACTATTTTACGTTATTTTTTAATTTTGTAAAAATAAATAATAACAATGTTCCTACAACTGTTGATAAAACAATTAACGCTAAATAATATAATGGATTATTGACCATCCATATTAAGAATAATCCTCCATGGGGAGAAGTAATTGAACATTCAAAATACATTGATAATGCTCCTGCAAGACCTGCTGCTAAACAACATGCTGGTAAAATGACAGTTGATTCTTGTTGAATAAATGGAATAGCTCCTTCAGATATAAAAGATATACCATTAATATAATTCATTAATGCATCTTTTCGATTAGAAAATCTATTTTTAGATAATGTTGCTGTTAAAGCAATTATAAATGGTGGAATCATTCCTCCAGCCATGACTGCAGCCATTGGATAATAATCATAACTTATAAGCATTCCTATTCCAAAAACATAGGCTGTTTTATTAATAGGACCACCATTATCAATAGCCATCATCATTCCTAAAACAAATCCAAATAAGATTTTTGTTGACATTTGAGATTCAACAAGTGAAACATATTGTAAAATATAGCTATGTGCTATATACAAATAACCATTTAAATAAATCATCACAAGTAAAACAATAACAGTTGATAAAACTGGATGGAATAATGATGCTTCTATTCCTTTTAAACATTGTGGTAAATAAGAAAATAATTTCTTTAAAATCAATGAAACAAATCCTGCTAAAAAACCAGCAACAATTCCTGCAAGCAAAGAAGTTGAATTAGCAGAAATTGATGACATTGAAATTCCTTGACAAACAATTAATCCACCAGCAAAACCTGAAACCATTGCAGGTCGATCTGCAATACTATCAGCAATATAGGCTGATACAATTGGAATAATCATGATTGTTATTAATTGTTGAACATAATTTATAAGTGTCAATAATTGATTTGATAATACTTGATCTTTAACAAGATATAAAATACCATATAGAACTCCACTTGCAACAAGGAATGGTAAAGCATGTGAAATACCATTCATTAAATGTTTGTAAAATAAACGTATGATATTTTGTTTTTCTTTTTTAGTATCATGATGATATATTTCACCATCGCCATTATTTGCTTTTTGAACAAGCTCTTCAGCTTTCGAAATCCCATCTCTTACAGGAACTTGAATTACTTTTTTCGCTTCAAATCTTTGCATTTCTACTTTTTTATCAGCAGCTACTATAATACAAGTACAATGATCAATATCATCTTGTGTTAATTGATTTTTAACCCCTTCTTGCCCATTAGTTTCTACTTTAATAGAAATATTTAATTTTTCTCCCGCTTGTTCTAAAGCTTTAGCCGCCATAAAAGTATGAGCAATTCCTGTAGGACACGCAGTTACTGCTAAAACAGCAGGATGAACAATTTCTTTCACTTCTTCTTTTTTATTTTCCTTAGCATCTATTAATTGTAAAAATTCTTCTTTAGAAGATGCATTAATTAAAGCATTTCTAAAATCTTCTTCCATCAATAAAGTAGATAACTGTGCAAGAGCTTGTAAATGAGCACCTCCCGAATCTTTAGGAGCACCAATCATAAAAAATAAATATGTAGGTTGTCCATCAAGAGATTTAAAATCTAATCCTTCTTTAACAACCATTGCAGATAATCCTGCTGTTTTCACACCTTCACTTTGTCCATGAGGAATAGCAACACCATCACCAATTCCTGTTGTACTTTGCGCTTCTCTATTTAAAACACTTTCTTTATAAATTTCTTTATCATTTAATTTTCCACTTTGATCTAATAAATCAACCAGATGATTGATTGCTTCTTCTTTATTAGAAACTTGTGGATTTAAATCTATCGAATTTATATCTAATAATTCTGTAATTCTCATTTCTAACAACCTTTCTTTTTTTGTCTATCATAAAGCAAAAAAGTTGTTCAATCAAGAACAACTTAATCATACTGACATAACTTATAAATATCTTTGATGCAAGTTCCTACATCTGCTGGTTTATGTGCATCACTCGCTGTAATAATATCCACATGATGTTCTTTAAAAATATCCAACAATTCTTTAGATAAACCTTTATCAGGATGATGATAACGATAATAACACCCTGTATTACATTCCCCTTTAACATGATGTTCTACTAATAATTCAGCAAGTTCATGATAAGTTGGTTTTAAATCATAAGTTGGATAATAACCAAACATTTTAATTGTATCAGGATGAGCTAATTGCGTAAATAAATCGCTTTTAACTAAATCAAAAATCAATTCATAATAACGATGATAAATATCATCTACATTATATTTTTCCCAAAGTAGTTCTTTAGACCAAGGCATATCATATAAAAGTCCATCAATAGAATGAATAGCTCCTACTAAAAAATCAAATTGATAGGGTTCTAAAATATGTCTTATTTCTTCTTTATATTCAGGAACATAACATACTTCTAATCCAAATAAAACTTCTATTGGAAGTTCTTCCTCTTTTACCTCATTAATTAAACGCACATAACTAGAAAGTGTATCTTTAAATTTCATTTTCTTATTAGCAAGCCATTCTCTTTGTTGATCACTTGCTTCTTTAACACCTTGATAAATAACTTCAAATTCTTTAAAACGATGTGTATGATCTAAAATTTGAATACGATCAAATCCTTGTTTATAAGCTTCATTAATAAATTCCATTACATATTCTTTAGTAAGTGGTCCGTTTTCTAAATGCATATGTCCATCTACTAGCATAGGCAATCCTCCATTCATGTTGTATACAATTATAGACTCTTTAATAAAAAAAACAATCTATTTAATAAAACATCTTGTTACAAAAAAAGTAACAAAAACAGTAGATTATTTCCTCTCTATATTTTACTAATATTTGACTATTAAATTTATCATTAGATTTAAAATTTAAATTAGTAGCATATAAATATTTTAGTATACTTGGTATTTGTTAAGAAAGGTCGTTCAGTTTTGAATAGTGTCGTTAGGTATTTAAAATTGAAAACAGCGAAAAAGCCTTTAAGCGGCTATTCAAATAATTTAGGGGTCCCAACTTTGGGGGTCTACTTTAGGGGACAAC
>OGCQ01000444.1_pt1 | contig 69271 bp, 71 predicted proteins | sample 1570161 | NCBI WGS metagenome assembly OGCQ01 (sample SAMEA4384402, study PRJEB24528) | human gut metagenome | reverse complement strand
CCGGCCGGGGCGGCGGGTCCATGGAGGACCTGTGGGCCTTCAACGACGAGCGGGTTGCCCGGGCCATCTATGCCTCGGAGATCCCGGTGATCTCCGCCGTGGGCCACGAGCCGGACGTGACCATCTCCGACTATGTGGCGGACCGCCGGGCGTCCACCCCCAGCAACGCCGCGGAGATCGCCGTGCCGGATATGGCGGAGCTGCTGCGGTATCTGCGGGGGACGGAGAACGGCATGGCCCAGAGCGTGCTGCACCGCCTGGAGCGGGAGGAGCGGCGGCTGAAGGCCCTGGCGGAAAAGCGGGTGCTGACGGACCCCCTGGCCTTTGTTCAGGACCGGCGGCTCCAGCTGGATTATATGCAGGACAAGATGACATCGGCGGCCCGGACCCACTGGGACCGGGAGGCCCGGCGGTTTGCCGGGACCGTGGCCAAGCTGGACGCCCTGAGCCCCCTGAAGGTGCTGGGCCGGGGCTATGCCATGGCCCGGACGGAGGAGGGCGGCATTCTGCGCAGCAGCGCGCAGGTGCGGCCCGGCGACAGAATCGAGCTTCGCCTGGCCCAGGGGTCCCTGGGCTGCCGGGTGGAGGAAGTAGAAGGGGAGGAGACCCATGGCAAAGAAAACCTTTGAGGAGAACATGGCCCGGCTGGAGGAGATCGTGGCGCTGCTGGAAAAGGGCGACGCCCAGCTGAGCCAGTCCCTGTCCCTGTTCGAGGAGGGGACCAAGCTGGCGGCGGCCTGCCGCACGGAGCTGGACAAGGCCGAGCAGCAGGTGGTGCGGCTGATGAAGGGCCCCGACGGCGCGCCCATCGAAAACGAATTTGCAAGCGAGGAATGACCATGAAATTCAAGCAGCAATATGCGGCCTATCAGCAGGCCATTGAGCAGTATCTGGAGGGGCTTTTCAGCCAGGACAAGCCCTATGGCCGCCTGCAGGAGGCCATGCGGTACAGCATTCTGGGCGGCGGCAAGCGCATCCGCCCGGTGCTGACCCTGGAGTTTGCCCGGCTGGGGGGCATCGACTGGCATCTGGCTCTGCCCTATGCCTGCGCCCTGGAGCTGGTACACAACTATTCCCTGATCCACGACGATCTGCCCTGCATGGACGACGATGATCTGCGCCGGGGCCAGCCCACCACCCACAAGAAGTTCGGCGAGACCCTGGCGGTGCTGGCAGGCGACGCTTTGCAGCCGGAGGCCTTCCGGCTGATTGCGGAGGCTCCCTGTATGTCCGACGGCAGCCGGGTGGAGGCGGTGCGGGTGCTGGCCCGGGCCTGTGGCGCAGACGGCATGGTGGCCGGTCAGGTGCTGGACACCCTGTACGGCATCCAGACGGAGGAGCAGCTGAAGGCCATGTACCGGCTGAAAACCGGGGTGATGATCTCCGGTGCGGCGGAGCTTGGCTGCGTGGCGGCGGATATGCCCGCCGACATGCGGGCCCAGGCGGTGGAATTTGCCGACCAGTTGGGCCTGGCCTTCCAGATCCGGGACGATATGCTGGACGTGGTAGGCGATGAGCAGGTGTTCGGCAAGCCCATCGGCTCCGACAAGGAGGAGGGAAAGATCACCTATGTGGACGTAGACGGCCTGGAGGGCTGCGCCCGGGCGGTGGAAGCCTGCACCCGGAGGGCCAAGGACGCCGTGGCCCAGTGGCCGGACCATGATTTTCTGTTTGCCCTGGCGGACCAGCTGGTGGACCGGAACAAGTGAGGAAAGACAAATAGAAAAACTCAGGAGCACGGTGAAAGCCGTGCTCCTGGGTTTTTATGCGGGCCTGTTTAATCGCAGCTTATTTCGCCCGAATGCGCTTTTGCTTTCTCCCGCAGACGGCCATTCCCAGCATGGCTGCGCCGGTGGTGACGATCGCCGCAGTCCACAGCACGGGGCGGGCTTCATCGCAGGTTTTCGGCGAAGCTGGTTCGTCCTGCTCCGGCGCATCCCCGGAGGGCTGAGACGGCTCGTCCTTGGGAGGCTGCGGCTGGCTGGGATCGTCCTCCGCCGGGGCGTCCATATCCGGGGCGGTTACGCTGACCGTGCCGGAAACCTCGTTGGAGGCGATGACAAGCGACGCTCCGGAGCTGTTCTGCTCCGCCGCCACGAAGATCACGCCCTCGGGGGAGACGTCGTCATAGATATCCGCCGAATAATTGCGGCTGTTCACATAGTTCCGGAATGCGACGGCGGAGGGATCGGTGATGTCGTAGATCATCACGCCGCCGATGCGCTCCAGGCCGGCAAAGGCATAGGTGCGGCCGTTTACCGTTCCCACGGTGACGTTTTCCGGCTCCGGTCCCTTTGTAGGGAAGGAATGTAAAGTCAGCCAGCAGGATTGCGTGAAATGTGTGTGAAGCGGGGCGCGTGAATTCCCCGATGCAGCACAAAACCTCCGGCGGGGCCGGAGGTTTTGCGTGATACATTCGTTTTTTTACTTGACCAGGTCGCAGAACAGGTCGATCTCGTCGGCCAGGGACTGCAGCCCCTGCCGCCAGAAGGCCTTGTCGGTCAGGTCGATGCCGGCAATCCTGGCAGTATCCTCCACGCAGGTGACGGAGGTGGCGTGGAGCATCTTCTTATACAGGGGCACAAAGTCCTTGCCCTCCTGCTGATACTTGGCGTACAGGCCCCGGGCGAACAGGCCGCCGAAGGCATACGGGAAGTTGTAGAAGCTCAGGCTGCCGCTGTAATAGTGGCCCTTGCACAGCCACATGTAGGGGTGCAGGCAGTTCTGGTCCAGCCCGTCGCCATAGGCCTTCTTCTGGGCCTCCAGCATCAGCTGGCACAGGCGGTCGGCGTCCAGGAACTCCTGGGGCCGGGCCTCGAACACGGAGGACTCGAACAGGAACCGGGAATAGATGTCGCAGATGATCTGGCAGGCGTCGGACAGCTGGCTTTCGATCAGGGCCAGCTTCTCATCCTTGCTCTCGGCGGCGTCAATGGCGGCGCTGACGGTGAGCACCTCGTTGAAGGTGGAGGCCGTCTCCGCCACGGGCATGGTGTACTCTTGGCACACCAGCGGGTGGGAGAACACCTGCTGATCGTGGAAGGCATGGCCCAGCTCATGGGCCAGGGTCACGATGTCGCCGAAGGCGCCGTCAAAGTTGGTGAGCACCCGGCTCTGCTTAGCGCTGGGCACGCCGCAGTCAAAGGCGCCGCCCACCTTGCCGTTACGGGGATAGAAGTCGATCCATGCCTCGTCAAAGGCCCGCTCCACCATGTCGTGCAGCTGGCTGTCGAAGCCGCCGAAGATATTCAGCAGATAATCCTTGGCGTCCTGGGTGGTATACTTTTTGTCGCTCTTGCCCATGGGGGCGAACAGCTCATACCAGGGCAGGCCGTTCTCGTGGCCCAGCGCCTTGCCCTTGGCCCGCAGATACTGCCAGAACTTGGGCATGTATTCGTCCATGGCCCCCAGCAGGGCATCCAGGGTTTCCCGCTTCATGCGGCTCTGGTACAGGGCCTTGTCCAGGGGGGAGGCATAGCCCCGGACCTGGCACTCGTTGATGACCTGCATCTTGATGCTGTTCAGGGCGAAGGCTACGGAGTCCTTGATCTTGTCATAGCACGCCAGCTCCGCCTCATAGGCGCTCTTGCGCACGGCGGGATCGGGATCGTAGGCCAGATTGCGGATGGCGGACAGGTTGGTGACCCCACCGTTATACTCCACCTTCACGCTGCTGGTCAGGTTATCCCGCAGAGTCTCCCACGCCGAAGCACCGGAGATGTTCATCCGGGCGAACAGCTCCTCCTCCCGGTCGGTGAGCAGGTACTTGCTGTCCCGGCGGATGGACTCCAGCAGGAAGCGATAGGGCTCCAGGGCCGGGTCGGCGTCCATGATGGCGTCCAGGTCCTCCAGTCCTGCCACCGTCCGGCGCAGGGAGGCATTGGCGGCGGCGCAGCCGCTGAGCTTGGCGCTGAGCTGGTCGCCCAGACTGTTGGCCTTGGTATCGGCGGTATTGGCGCTGCACCGAAGGCTGCAGAAGATGAAGAGCTTGTTGGTCAGCTCCTCCACCTGCTCCTGCACCTGCAAAAAGCGATGCACCAGCTGGCTGTGGTCCATGCCCGCCGCCTCACCGGCCAGGGCGTTTACTGCCGCGATGGCCTGGTCCAGGGCTGCCATGTCCCCGGTAAAGGCGGGGTCGTCAAAATCCTTGTACAGAATACTCAGATCCCAGGTATCGTTCATAGATTCTTCCTCCTATTTTGTGGTTTTCTATCGTCCATCATATCACGTTTTCCCGGTGGACACAATAGGAAAATGCGGCTTCAATTAAAATGCCTTAACTCCTGGAGGGCGGCAGCTTCAGAAGCCTGATGCGCTGTCGGTAGTCCGGCAGGGTGCCCTCTACCAGGCGATAAAAGTCCGGCCCGTGGTTTTTGTGGCGGATGTGAGCCAGCTCATGGACCACCACCGCATCAATGGCCTCCATGGGATAGCGCATCAGGAACAGGGAAAAGCACAAGCTGTTTTTTCCGGAGCAGCTGCCCCAGCGGGTCCGTGCGGCGGTGATCCGTATCCCCGTGGGTAAAACATCCATCCGTGCCGCCCAATAGACTACCCGCCCCGGAAGGATCTCCTGCCCACGCCGGCGCAGCTCCTCCATTTCCTGTTCCGTCAGCTCCGGAGGCGATGCGGCCGGAGCTTCCCGCTGGCGCGCCAGGCTTTTTTCGATCCAGTCCCGGTGCTTTTCCACCAGCTGGCGGACTTCTTCATCGGTGGCGGCGTATGGGGCCCGGACCACCACCCGGCCGTCCCGCTTGATCTGAATGGCCATGGTCCGGCGATGGGACCGTACAATGGTATAGTTCATGGTTCAGTCTCCGATCCGCACGAACCGGGGGCCGCGATACCCGTCCCGGTCCACGGTCTCCAGCCACATGGCCGCGGGCCGCACCCACAGACCGCCCTCACCGTACAGAGCCCGGTATACGACCAGCTGCTCCAGAGTCTCTGAGTGCCGGGCCATACCCAGCACCTGATATTCCTTTCCCTTAAAATGCCGCCACCGGCCGGGGCGGATGGTTTCCTGCGTCATAGGGGTCACCTCCTTGTGTGATGGGTCCAGTATACAGGAAATCCGGCGAAAAAGGAAGTCCCTGAGACTGTCAAAAAACCCGGAAATCTTCCGCCATCGGAAAGGAAGATAGTTACGAAAGAAACCCATCAGGGGTGTCTTTCGTTTGCAATCACAGGTTTTTCAGAACTTTCTAAGTTCTGAAAAACCTCACTCAGCTTGTCAAAATTACTTTTTTGACAAGCTGATTCCCTGTGGAAAAATGCGGCGGCGTGTGATAAAATGGAGAAAACGCAACGGGAGGGCACTATGATGCAGCATGAGATCACCACGTCGGGGCCCCTGCTGGACGGCAGCGGCAATCTGCGGGAGCCGGGCTATGCCAAGCGGCTTCTGCCCATCTATCGCCGGGCGGATATCAAGGCCCCGGCGTCCCGGATCAAGGAGTGGGACTATTACCTGGTGGCCAACGACCACTTCGCCGTGGCCCTGACCATCGACGACAACGGGTACATGGGCCTGGACTCCATTTCGTTCCTGCACTTCAATGAGGGCTGGGAACGCACCAAAAGCCCCATGCGGGCCTTTCCCACGGGGAAAACCGGCCTGCCGGAGTCGTCGGACAGGGGCACCACCGCTATCTCCGGAAGGGGCTATGCCCTGGTGTTCCGGCATGTGCCGGAGGGCCGGGAGCTGACCTTTCACATGGAGAAATTTCTGGACGGCCAGACCATAGACGGGTCCATTGTCCTGACGGAGGAGCCGGAGGAGTCCATGGTCATCTGCACGCCCTTTGACAGGCCCGGGTGCTTCTACTTCAACCAGAAGATCAACTGTATGCGGGCCCGGGGCCAGGTGCAGCTGGGGGAGAAAACCTACGTCTTTGACCCGGCGGACTCCTTCGGCGTGCTGGACTGGGGCCGGGGGGTGTGGACCTATCACAACACCTGGTATTGGGGCAGCGCCTCCGGTCAGGTGGAGGGCGTGCCCTTCGGGTGGAACATCGGCTATGGCTTCGGCGATACCTCCGCCGCCAGCGAGAATATGCTGTTTTACGGCGGTAAGGCCCACAAGCTCAGCCAGGTGCGGTTCCATATCCCCCAGCGGGAGGGGAGGGACGACTTCCTGTCCCCCTGGCGCTTTACCTCCGACGACGGGCGGTTCGAGATGAAGTTTGTCCCCATTCTGGACCGGGCCGCCTGCACGGACGTGAAGCTCATCAAATCCGACCAGCACCAGGTGTTCGGCCGCTTCACCGGAACGGCCACACTGGACGACGGAACCGTGATCCGGGTCCGGGATATGATCGGATTTGCGGAAAAGGTGGAGAACAAGTGGTGAAAAACAGCGCCCGCTCCGGAACGGAGTGGGCGCTGTGGTTATTATGGATTATTTGTCCTTGGAGAAAATCCGGAAGATATCCTCATAGGCCCGGTCGATGCTTTCCCGGGCGGCTCTGGCCTCCTGGTCCACGGACTCGTTGAGCTGCTGGGCCTGCTGGGAGACGGCGGGCTGAGGGGCGGGCTGCTGGGCGGCGGCAGGCTGGGAAGCCTGTGCGGGCTGGGCAGTGGTCTGAGCGCCGGGCTGAGACTCCTCGGGCTTGTTCTCCGCGAAGCCGGTGGCGATGACGGTGACCCGGATCTCGTCCTCCAGGCTTTCGTCGAAGGTGGCGCCGAAGATGGTGACGGCGTCGGGATGGACGGCATCCTGGACCAGGCTGGCGGCCTGCTCCACCTCCTCCAGGCCGATGTCCATGGAGCCGGTGACGTTGATGAGCACGCCGTGAGCGCCGTTGATGGAGGTTTCCAGCAGGGGGCTGGAGATGGCCATCTTGGCGGCCTCCTCGGCCTTGCCCTTGCCGGCGGCGCGGCCCACGCCCATGTGGGCCAGACCCGCGTCCTTCATCACGGTGGTGACATCGGCAAAGTCCAGGTTGATGAAGCCGGTGTCGCGGATCAGGTCGGAGATGGACTGCACCGCCTGGCGCAGCACATCATCGGCGATCTCGAAGGCATTGGCGAAGGTGATCTTCTGGTCGGTGGCGTATTTCAGACGCTCGTTGGGGATGATGACCAGGGAGTCCACCCGCTTGCGCAGCTCCTCGATGCCCTTTTCCGCCTGCATCATCCGGCGGCGGCCCTCGAAGGAGAAGGGCTTGGTGACCACGCCCACGGTGAGAACGCCCAGCTCGCGGGCGATCTCCGCCACCACGGGGGCAGCGCCGGTGCCGGTGCCGCCGCCCATACCGGCGGTGATGAACACCATGTCGGTGCCCTCCAGGGACTTGGTCAGCTGGTTGCGGCTTTCCTCGGCGGCCTTCTGGCCCACCTCGGGATTGGAGCCGGCCCCCTTGCCGTGGGTCAGCTTCTCGCCGATCTGGATTTTATAGGTGGCGCTGGAGGCGTTCAGCACCTGCTTGTCCGTGTTGACGGCCACAAAGTCCACGCCCTTGGTGCCGGAGCGTACCATGCGGTTGACCACGTTGTTGCCGCCGCCGCCGACGCCGACGACCTTGATATTGACCACATTCTCGGGGCCGGTTTCCATTTCAAATGCCATGATGGTTCCTCCTGCCAGTATATATCGAAAGATAGCTGTATGCAATATAACGCGCTTTTTCTATTGTATAACGGTTTTGGTGAACCGTCAAGGGGCGGGGGATGATTTCCCGGGAAAAGTTGCGGTTTAGCCGGGAATGAACCGGGCCTTGCCGTCCTTGTCCCACTGAATGGTGCCCTGATCGCTGCCGTCCAGCCGCTGGATCACCGCCGCCAGATAGTTCAGGCGATAATCCAGATCATCGTCGGATTTCAGGACCACATCAAACCGGTCCAGATAGCGCAGGGTGATGCGGCCGGTGTCCGTCAGGTCGATGGACTGGACATCCCCGGCCATGTCCTTGCCGCGCAGCAGCCGCCAAAGCTGCTGCAGCAGGTCCCACTTGTCCTGGTTTTCCGGGACGGCCAGCTGGCCCAGCTGGGGGGAGGTTAAGGTCAGGCCCGTGACCAGGGGGCAGGACTCCCCCTGGCCTGGCTGGAGCTTGTCAATGAGCTTACCGTTGCCGTTGAGCAGCCACAGGGCCCCATCCTGCTCCAGGGCCAGGGGATGGGTGCACTCGGTGATCTCGATGCGCAGGGCGTTGGGCAGCTGGCGGCGGATGCGGACGGACTCCACATAGGGCAGCTGGTCGGTGATGGCGGCGGCGGCCTGGTGCTTGTTCAGCAGGAACAGGTTCCCGCCCTGGCGGATGCCGCTGGCCTGGAGCACCTGCTGCTGGGAATAGCGGGAGGCGCCGGTGACGAAAATCTGGTCCGCCTTGAAAAACAGGGACAGGGCCGCCACAATGGCGCCGCATATCATCACGAAGGTGAGCAATCTATAAAGAAACGCAAAGTTGCCCTGCCGTTTCCGGCGGCTGCGTCTGTGTCTGCGGGGCTGGGTCATCGGAAGCGCCTCCCTCTGTGTTCTCTGTGTGTATGTGGGCCCCCAGAAGGGCCAGGTCCCCGGGCAGGTCGCTGTAGCCCCGGCGGATGTGGTGGAGGTGCTCCACCGTGGTGATGCCCCGGGCCTGAAGCCCGGCGATCACAAGAGCGGCTCCGCCCCGAAGGTCCATAGCCCGGACCCGGGCGGCCTGGAGCCGGTCAACGCCGCAGACCACCGCCACCCGGCCCTCCAGCCGGATGTCGGCCCCCATGCGCACCAGCTCCGGCACATGGTGATAGCGGCTCTCGAAAATGTTTTCCACGAATACGGTGGTTCCGCTGCTGCGCAGCAGGGCGGACATGACCACCGCCTGGGCGTCGGTAGGGAAGCCCGGATAGGGGGCGGTACGAATGGGGCTGACGGCCCGCAGGCGTCCGTCGGACACCAGGCGGATGCCGTCCTCCCGGCAGGACAGGGTACACCCGGCCTGACGCAGGACGCCGGTGACGGTGGACAGGTGGCGGTAGTCGATGTCCCGGAGGAAGATGTCTCCGCCGGCGGCGGCTGCCGCCGCCAGGTATGTAGCCGCCGCGATGCGGTCCCCTAAAATCCGGTGTCGGCAGCCGTGGAGGGGCTGCTCCGCGCCCTCCACCACCACGGTGGAGGTGCCTGCGCCGTGAACGCTGGCCCCCAGCTTTTGCAGAAAGGCCTGCAGGTCCACGATCTCCGGCTCCCGGGCGGCGTTGGAGATGGTGGTGACGCCGGAGGCCCCTACGGCGGCCAGCATGGCGTTTTCCGTGGCTCCCACGCTGGGGATGCTCAGAACGATCTCGGCCCCGGTGAGGCACGGGGCGGTGCAGTCCAGGCTGCCGCCCTCCTCCCGGATGCAGGCCCCCAGAGTCCGCAGGGCGGACAGATGCAGGTCGATGGGCCGGGCCCCGATGGCGCAGCCGCCGGGGTACGACAGCTCCGCCTGGCCGCACCGGGCTAGAATGGCCCCCAGAAACACCACGGACGAGCGCATGCGGCGCATGAGCCGGTCCGGAATGTCCCAGCGGGTCAGGGTGGAGGAATCCACCTCCAGGTCCGGGCCGTTCCAGCGAACGGCGCAGCCCAGGTGCCGCAGGATGTCGATGGATGTGTCCACGTCCTCCAGATGGGGACAGCGCTGCAAAACACAGACGTCCCCGCTGAGAATACACGCTGCCAGAATGGGCAGCACACTGTTTTTTGCCCCCTGTACCGTCAGATCGCCGGACAGGCGGCGTCCCCCTTCTATCATCAGGCTCATATGCCCCCGCCTTTCATAGCTTTTTCCCGCTATCCTATGCAGGGGGTGGGGCAGGGGGTTACTTGCGGATGCTCATGACGGTGTCATAGAGACGCTGGGTGGCGTCCCGGATGCCCAGCTCCGCCATGCCGCGGCTCATATCCGCTTGGCGCTGGGGGTCACGGAGAATACCGGAGGCGGCCCGGTACAGAGCCTCGCCGGAGGCCTCCACCTCCAGCAGCACCACGGCTCCGCCGTGCTGCTCCAGAATGCGGGCGTTCTTCTCCTGGTGGTTGTTGGTGACATAAGGGGAGGGGACCAGGATGGCCGGAGTGGCCAGAGCCGTGATCTCGCTGATGGTGGAGGCGCCGGCCCGGCAGATCACCAGGTCCGCCGCCCGCATGACCGGGGCCATGTCGTAGATGTACTCCCGGACGTCCAGACCGGCCAGGTTCTCCAGGCCGTCCTGCCGCAGACGCTGGGTCATGGCGGGATAGCCGCTTTTGCCCACGCCGTGGATGTGGTGGAAGGGCATACCCTCCGCCGCCTCCAGGCGGAAGAAATCCTCCATGTGGGCGTTCATGTGGCTGGCCCCCAGGCTGCCCCAGAAGGACACGATCAGGGGACGGCCGTCGGTGAGGCCCAGCTTTTCCCGGGCCTGGGAACGGGTCAGGTCAAAGAAGTCGCCCCGCACCGGGGTGCCGGTGACGACGATCTTGTCAGGGTGGCGATAGTGCTGGCGGCACTCCTCAAAGCCCACCATGATGCGGTCGGCGCTGCCCTCCAGCATTTTGGTGGTGAGACCGGGGACCATGTTGGACTCGTGGACCGCCGTGGGGATGCCCATGCCGGCGGCGCATTTTACCACCGGATAGCTGGCATAGCCGCCGGTGCCCACCACCAGATCGGGACGGAAATCACGGAGAATGGCCCGGGCACGGCTGTGGGACCTGGCCAGCATGGCCAGGGAGTTCAGGTTGTGCCCCAGGCCGCCGTGGCCCAGGGAGCGCTGAAAGCCGCCCATGGGGATGCCCCGGAAGGGGTAGCCCGCCTTTTCCACCAGGTCGCGCTCCATACCGTCGGGGGTGCCCACAAACAGAAACCGGGCTTTGGGGTCCTGCTGCCGCATGTATCCGGCCAGAGCCAGGGCGGGGTTCACATGGCCTGCCGTTCCGCCGCAGGTAAAAATCACTTTCATTTTGCCGCGCCTCCTATCCGTTCTGCGGCGCAGGCATCTGCCGCGAAACGCTGAGTACGATGCCCATCTCCGCCAGCTGGCACAGCAGGGCCGTGCCGCCGTAGCTGAAGAAGGGGAGGGAAATACCGGTGGCGGGCACCAGGCCCGTGACCACCGCAATGTTCAGAAAGGTTTGCAGACTGGTGAGGGTCATGAAGCCTACCACCAGCAGAGCGCCGAACCGGTCCCGGGCGTGGAGGGCGATCCAGAAGCCCCGGAGGATCAGCAGGGCGAATACCAGCATGACGACGCAGGCACCCACCAGGCCCAGCTCCTCGCAGATCACGGCGAAGATGCAGTCGTTGTGCTCCTCGGGCAGGTAGAGGAATTTCTGCCGTCCCTTGCCCAGGCCCACGCCCAGCAGGCCGCCGGAGCCGATGGCAATGAGGCACTGGGCGATCTGCCAGCCGTCGCCCCGATACCACTCGGCGTTGAAGGGGTCCCGCCAGGTGTTGATGCGGTTTTCCCCGTAGTGCAGGATGCCCTTTTGCACCAGGATCACATACAGGGTGCCCACCAGGCCTACGCCGCCGATGCCCAGGGGGATCAGCCAGCCCTTGATGCCGCCCACGATCATCAGCACGATGCCCGTGCAGACGATGAGGATGGTGCCGGACAGGTGGGGCTCCCGCATCATCAGAAGGGCGATGACGCCCAGAATCAGCACATAGGGCCAGATGCCCTGGCTCCAGGTCTGCATTTTTTCGCGTTTTTTGGAAATGGTGGCGGAGAAATAGATGACCACGGCCATTTTGGCCAGCTCCGAGGGCTGGAACCGCAGGAAGGTGCCCCGGATGCCCAGCCAGCGGGTGGCGTTGTTTTCCGTGATGGCGATGGGGTTGCCGGGGACGATGACCAGCACCAGCAGCAGGATGGAGCCCCACAGCAGCAGACGGCCCACGCCCCGCAGGCGCTGATAGTTCATTTTGCTGAGGCCGAACATGGCGGCCAGGCCCAGCACGGCGAAAATGCCCTGGCGGACGAAGTAGTACGCGCCGTTGCCGTTGTTTTCATAGTAGGCGGAGGGGAAGCTGGCGGACAGCACCATGACCATGCCCATAGCCGTCAGCAGCAGGGTCAGCAGCAGAAACGGCAGGTCCACAGGGCCCCGGGCCGCTTCCCTGGACTGCTCCATGGCCTCCCGGCGCTGCTGGGTGCTCCAGGTGCCTACCAGGCGTTTTTTACTCTTGGTGCGGGCCATACGGTTCCCTCCTTTCCGGCAGGTTTCAGGTTATGCGCCGAAGCGGTCCATGACGCCCAGATAGGCCAGGACGCAGAAAATGGTGCTGACGGCGGCGAACACCGCCACCACCTTGGTCTCCTTCCAGCCGCACATTTCGAAGTGGTGGTGGAGGGGGGCCATTTTGAAGATACGCTTGCCGTGGGTCAGCTTGAAATAGGTCACCTGGATGATGTCGGACAGGGTCTCGCACAGGTAGACGAAGCCCACCAGCAGCAGGATCAGGGGCATGTCATAGGCAAAGGCCAGGGCCGCCACCGCGCCGCCCAGAAACAGGGAGCCGGTGTCGCCCATGAACACCTTGGCAGGGTAGTGGTTATAGAACAGGAAGCCCAGCAGACCGCCCACCAGAGCGCCGGCGAACACGCCCAGCTGGCCGAAGCCCTGCCACAGGCCGCCCAGCACCGCGAAGAACACGGCCACAGGCACCGTGACGCTGGAGGACAGGCCGTCCACGCCGTCGGTGATGTTCACGGCGTTGACGGTGCCGATGATGACGAAGGCGGCGAAGATCATATACACCACCCACGGCAGCACCAGATGGGTGTTGAAGAAGGGGATATACAGGTTGGGACTCAGCATGCCCTCGTAGCGCATCAGGCACAGGAAGGCCACGGCAGCCGCCAGCTGCAGCAGGAACTTCTGGGAAGCGGTGAGGCCGGTGTTCTGGTGGTGCTTCACCTTCTGATAGTCGTCAATATAGCCGATGACGCCGAACACCAGGGCGAACACATAGACATACAGGTGGGTGAAGTTCCCCTCCAGCATGCCCTTCCAGCCTAGGATCAGGATGGCAATGCCGATGCCGATGATGAACATCAGGCCGCCCATGGTGGGGGTGCCCTGTTTGCCCTTGTGCCAGGTGGGGCCCACCTCTTTGATGCTCTGCCCGGCCTTCAGCCGGATCAGGGCGGGGATCAGCAGCTTGCCTGCTGCCAGGGTGATGACCAGGCTCACAACGCCTGCCAGAATGATTTCCATCATGTTCTCTCCTTCCCGTCCCGCAGGGGACGCGGGTCAGCTTCCGTTTATATATTCTGCAATGATCTGTCTTTCATCCATAGGCAGCCGATGGCCGCCTGTCTCCTGGGTGATCTCGTGGCCCTTGCCGCAGAGGATCACCGTGTCGCCGGGGCGGGCCAGGTCCAGAGCCCGGAAAATGGCCTCCCGGCGGTCCGGGATCACCAGATGGGGGCCGCTGAGGCCCGGGAGAATGTCCCGGATGATGGCCAGAGGGTCCTCGGTGCGGGGGTTATCGGAGGTGAGCACCGTCAGGTCGGCGTATTGCCCGGCGGCGGCCCCCATCAGGGGACGCTTGCCCTTATCCCGGCAGCCGCCGCAGCCGAACACCGCGATGATGCGGCCCGGGGTCATAGGCCGGAGGGCCTCCAGGGCCTTGGCCAGGGCCTCCGGCGTGTGGGCAAAGTCGATGAAGATGCGGCAGCCCAGTCCCGGGGCCGGTACCGGCTCCATGCGGCCGGGAACGGCGGGCACCTTGGCCAGAGCACCGGCGGCGTCCGGCAGGGAAATGCCGGACAGGCGGGCCGTGGACAGCGCTGCCAGGGCGTTGTACACGGTGAAAAGTCCGGGGATGGACACGGACACGGGACAGGAGACTTCGCCCTCCCGGGCGGTGAACCGGACGCCGGTAGGGGAGAGGTCCATGTCCTCTGCCAGCAGGTGCCCTCCGTGAAGCCCGTAGTCATATACGGGACAGGCGCAGTCCCGGAGAATGCGCTCCGTCCAGGGATCGTCGCGGTTTACCGCGGCGGCGCGGCACTGGCGGAACAGGGCCGCCTTGGCGGCGGCGTAGTCCTCCATGGCGCCGTGAAAATCCAGGTGGTCCCGGCTGAGATTGGTGAAAGCGGCTATAGTATACGCCAAGCCGTGGACCCGGTCAAGTGCCAATGCGTGGGAGGAGACCTCCATCACGGCGTGGGTGCAGCCGGAATCGGCCATCTGCCGCAGCAGATCCTGCACCTCCCAGGACTCCGGGGTGGTGCGGCGGCTGGGCAGGACCGCGTCGCCTATGCGGCAGCCGTTGGTGCCCATCAGGCCGGTAGGGATGCCCAGGGCCTGAAGCAGCCCCGCCGTCAGCCAGGCCACGGAGGTTTTGCCGTTGGTGCCGGTGACGCCGATCAGGGACAGTTCCCGGTCCGGGTGGCGGAAGAAGTTGCCTGCCATAAGGGCCAGGGCCCTGCGGGGGTCCGGAACAAGGACATAGGGCAGCCCCTCCACCGGGTGGGCGGACACGGCGCATGCCGCGCCCCGCTGCCGGGCCTGGGCTGTGTAGTCATGGCCGTCGGCGTTGGCTCCGTGGATGGCCACGAACACCTGGCCGGGCCGTATCGTGTGTGAATCATAGCCTGCGCCGGTGACGTCCCGGGGCAGGTCCGCCGAGGTGTACCGGATGGGTACGCCGGTCAGCAGGTCCCACAGATTCACAAAAGGGCGCTCCTTTCCGCGTCAGTCTGTCATGTTGGCGTCGCCCAGCTGCACGGTGATCACCGTACCGGCAGGCACCTGCTGCCCGGCCTCCAGGCTCTGGCTGAGGACCCGGATGTTGCCTGAGGTGGTCTGCGTGGCGCCGCTGAACCGCACCAGTAGCCCGGCGTTGGTGGCGGCCACGTTGGCCTCCGCCGCCGTCTTGCCCACCAGCTGGGGAACGGTGTACATAGTGTTGGGCTTTTCGGCCCCGGCGTAGAGGATGACGGTGGACTTGCCGGGGATCACTGCGCCGCCTGCGGGGGTCTGGTCCGTGATGGTGTCGCCGGCGCCCACCACCTTGCAGGTGAAGCCCCGGGATTCCATGCGGCTCTTGGCGTCGGCCACGGAGCTGCCGATGACATAGGGAACGGTGGTATCCGCGCCCAGCAGCTCCTCGGCGCTGTAGGTGGGTTCAATGCCCAGATAGGGCAGGATATCCGCCATGATCTTGCTGTTGACGGGGGCCACCATGCTGCCGCCGGACACGGAGGTGCCGGCGCTGCGGCTGGGGGTGTCCATGGTCACCAGGATGATGACCTGGGGATCGTCCGCCGGGGCGAAGCTGACAAAGGAGACCACCAGGTCGCCGGTCTGGCCCTTGTCGGCGGTGCCGGTTTTGCCGCCCACGCGGTAGCCCTTCACCTGGCCGTTGCGGCCGGTGCCGTCGGACACCACGTATTCCAGGCATTCCCGGACGTGGGCGCTGGTTTCCTCGCTGACCACCTGGCGCACGGGGGTGTTGTCGTGCTGATAGGTGATGTTGCCGTCGCTGTCCACGATCTGCTCCACCAGATAGGGGGTGTGCAGATAGCCGCCGTTGACGCAGGCGGCCTGGGCCGCGATCAGGGCCAGAGGCGTGACGTTGAAGTTCTGGCCGAAGGCGTAGCAGGCCAGGTCCAGCTGGGTAAAGTTCTCGGGGCTGGCGAAAACGCCGGTGGCCTCGCCGTCCAGGTCCACGCCGGTGCCGTTCATCAGGCCGAAGTCGTTCATGTATTCATAGAACTTCTCGTTGCCCAATTGCAGGCCGAAGGTGATGAAGGCGGGGTTGCAGGAGTGGGCCGCCGCCTCCTTCAGGGTCTGGGTGCCGTGGGTGCCGGTGCAGTGGATGGTGGCGTCGGACACGTGGATACCGCCGGTGCAGGTGTAGGTGGTGTTCATATTGATGAGCCCCTCCTCCATGGCGGCGGACATGGTGAGGATCTTGAAGGTGGAGCCGGGCTCGTAGGTATCGTTCAGGGCCTTGTTGCGCCACTGCTTGAGCAGCTGGTCGGAGGTGTCGGTGAGGTTCTTCTTGAACAGGTCGTTCTGGACGGTGAAGGCGTCGTTGACATCGTAGGTGGGATAGGACACCATGCCCAGGATGCCGCCGGTTTTCACGTCCATGACGATGCCGGTGGCGCCGTGCTCCGCGCCGTATTTGTCAGCCATCTCGCCCACATATTTCTCCAGATAATACTGGACGTTGGCGTCCAGGGTCAGGACCAGGTCCTGGCCGTTTTCGGCGGCGAAATACTGCTCATACTCATAGGGCAGGGGATTGCCCCGCTCGTCCTTGGCGGTGACCACCAGGCCGGTCTGGCCCTGGAGGTACTTGTCGTAGCGGGATTCCAGGCCATACAGGCCGGTGTTGTCGGTGCCCACAAAGCCCAGAACGTGGGAGGCCAGGGAGCCGTAGGGGTACACCCGCTTGGCGTCGGCCACCATGTAAACGCCGTGGACATCGGTGTCGTTGATGAGCTGGCGGATCTGGTCCGCCACGTCCTCGTCCACCTTCTTGGCCAGGACCTCATACTGGGAGTCCGTGCGGTCCATGCAGGAGCGGATGGTGTCCTGGGACACGCCCAGAATCCCGGAGAGACTGGCAGACAGGGAATCATAGGTCCAGTGGACCTGGGATTCCTCGGACAGGGGCGTTTCCCCCTCCGCCAGGGAGGCATTCTTCTGACGGATCTCCGCCAGGCGCTCCTCCTCGGCGTCCAGCTGCTCCTTCAGGTCCTTGGGGGACAGGAACACCGTCTCCGTGGACACGGACACCGCCAGCTGGCTGCCGTTGCGGTCGTAGATGGTGCCGCGGAAGGCGGAGACCACCGTCTGGCGGGTCTGCTGGTCCAGGGCCCGGGTCTGCATCTCCTGGTGCCGGGTGATCTGGAGATGGTACAGCTGGAAAAACAGGATCACGAACAGCAGGATGCCCATGACCAGCATCAGCCAGAAGGTGCGGCTGCGGACGGTGCGGGTGGCCTGCCGGGCATAAAATTCCGGTGAACGCTGCTTTTTTTCGCTGGGTTTTCTCTTTCTGGGTCTGAACATGGGCTGCTCCTTTCGCCGGAATACCAAGGCAAGGAGCAAGAAGTATTCCTTCTCACTCCTTGCGCGTCTTAACTATATGGCGGCGCTCAGCGGAAATATTCCACCACTGCGTCCACGCCGTTCTTTACCCAGTTCCAGGCCTGGGCCAGGGGCCCCGTGGACTCGGGACGACAGATCTCGGCCATGTCCGCCCCGCCCAGCTCGATGTACTCAATCTGGTCGGTGGTGGGCTTGGTCATGCCCGCGGCCTGGGCCGCCGCCTTGACGGAGGACTGGTCAAAGGCCTTTTCGTATGCCACGCCCAGGGCCACGTTGTCCTCCTGGGCCTGCTGCAGCTGGGCCTGCTTGACGGTGACGTCGTGGCTGGCCTGCATCAGGCGGATATAGCCCATCATCAGCACCACGGCCATCATCAGCAGCACGGCCACACCGGCCAGCATAACCGGGGAGGCATGCTCCCGGGGACGGGCTGCCGGACGGCGGCGGGGCTCCTGCCGGGGACGCTCCCGGCGCTCCGGACGGCGCAGAGGCTCCTGGGGCTGTTCCTGGGGTTGGCGGACGGCATTGCCGTCGAACTCGCCCCAGTTCAGGGTATTCAGATCATAGGCAAGGCTGCCGAAAACCGGCTCGTTGTTCATCCTTCTCGTATTCTCCGCCATGGTCGGGCAGCTCCTTTCGTATGTTGAAATCGTTTCCAAAAACAGGAAAATTTACAGCTTTTCCGCCACACGCAGCTTGGCGCTGCGGGCGCGGGGGTTATAGGTCAGCTCTGCGGGGCCGCAGACGATGGGCTTGCGGTTCACCAGGCGCACCGTGGGCTTTTTGCCGCAGACGCAGACCGGGAAATTGGGGGGACAGGTGCAGCCGGTGGCCAGCTCCTGCATGGTTTTTTTGACGATGCGGTCCTCCAGCGAGTGGAAGGTGATCACCGCCAGGCGTCCGCCGGGGGCCAGACGGCTGGCCGCGCCCCGCAGCATGGCGGTGAGCTCCTCCAGCTCGCCGTTGACGGCGATGCGCAGGGCCTGGAAGCTCCGCTTGGCCGGGTGCTGCTTTTCCCGCAGGGCCTGGGGCGGCATGGCGCTTTTGATCAGGTCCACCAGCTGGCCGGTGGTTTCGATGGGAGCTTCCTCCCGGGCGGCGACAATGCGCCGGGCAATGGCGGGGGCGTAGCGCTCCTCGCCGTATTCATACAGGATCCGCCGCAGCTCCTCATAGGACCATTCGTTGACCACGGTGCGGGCGGTAAGGTCGGCGGTGCGGTCCATGCGCATGTCCAGGGGGGCGTCGTGCATATAGGAGAAGCCCCGCTGGGCATCGTCCAGCTGCGGGGAGGACACCCCCAGGTCAAAGAGCATGCCGTCCACCGCCGGAATCCCCAGCTCATCCAGCACCTCCGCCACCCGGCTGAAGTTGCTGTGGACCAGGGTGACACGATCGGCGTAGGGGGCCAGCCGCTGACGGGCGGCCTCCAGGGCGGTTTCGTCCCGGTCCAGGCCGATCAGGCGGCCGCCGGCGATCAGGCGGCGGACGATCTCCCAGGAGTGGCCCGCCCGGCCCAGAGTGCCGTCCAGGTATATGCCGCCGGGGCGGATGGCCAGGCCCTCCATGCACTCGTCCAGCAGAACGGGGCGGTGGCCGAAGGCCACATCGGCGGCTTCATTTCTGTCAAATGCCATGGCTCACATCCCCATTTCTTCCATCGCCTTCTCCAGCTCACCGGAGCTGAAGGCCTCGTCCTCCATTTTTTGCCAAAGAGCGGCGTTCCAGATCTCGGCCCGGTCGAAGATGCCGATGATGACCACCTCTTTTTCCAGGTTGGCATACTGCCGCAGCTTGGCGGGCAGGAGAATGCGGCCCTGGGCATCGGGGACACAGTCGGTCATATAGGCGTACATCATCCGCAGGCGCTTGATCTCGGTGAAGCTCTTGCCCTTCAGACTTTCGTTGAACCGGGCCCAGCCCTCGTCGGAGTAGACGGACAGGCAGTGATCCTGGCCAATGGTGACGTGGAGGGTGCCGCCCAGCTCGTCCCGGAGCTTGGTGGGGATAAACAGACGGCCCTTGGCGTCAATGTTGTGCGCATATTGACCGTTCATGCCTGCTCCCCCTCCCCTCGGCGCTGTTTTGTGGGAAAATCGTGGGCTATCGCCACACAATCATGGGTTTTGCCACCATTTTGTCCCACATCGAAATCAAAAAAAAGACACCATCAGATATGTGCCTTTATTATATAACGCTATATAAAATTTTTCAAGGGGTATTTTAACCCACTTTTTCGCTCAAAATCCCGGAATTATGGGTTTTTCCAGGGATTTCCTGCACTTTTTCAAACGGCTGTTCTATTTTGCCGCCAAAAACCCGCATCCCGGAGGCTGACAAGACACCAGCATGCGGGCTTTTGGCAGAATAACCAGTAAATTTCAGCGAAAAGCACAAAAATGAACAGGGAAATTTGTCACTCCTCGGAGGAGGGCTTGACGGGGTCGGCCTTGAGCTTCTCCTGGCAGGCCTGCATCTGTTCGGCGGAGGCGCTGCGATAGCGGACGCGGGACTCCCGCACCTCGTCCAGGGCGGCCTGGATGGCTTCCTCCGTCCGGCGCAGGGCGTCCTCGGTGTAGGTGTTGGCCACCTGGTACAGCTGGCGGCTGCGGTCCTCGGCCTGGCGGATGATCTCGCTGCTGCGGCGCTGGGCCCGCTGGATGGTCTCGCTTTCGGAGACGATGGTCTTGGCGTCCTCCTGGGCCTTTTCCAGCATGCGCTTGGCCTCGGCCTGGGCCTGCTCCCGAAGGCGCTTGGCCTCATCCTGGGCCTGGTCCAGCATGCGGCGGACCTCGTGATTGGCCTTGTCCACATACTGCTCCTTGGACTTCATCAGCTCCTGAGCCTTGGTGAGCTCGCCGGGCAGCTTGTTGCGGATCTCGTCCAGCAGGTCCAGCGCCTCATCGCGATTGATGACGCACTTTTCGGAGCTGAAGGTGGCGCCCTTGGCCTCGTCGATCATGCCGAACAGCATGTCCAGAAGCTTCTGCACATTTTTGTCTTCCATTTATGACCGTCCTTTCCACTGCTCGGCCACCGGGGCCGGCACATATTGTTCCATAGGCTGTCCGTAGCGGATCATTTCCCGGACCATGGTGCTGCTGAAATGCTGGTAGGCGGGACTGGCCGGAAGGAAAACCGTTTCCAGCCCCGGGCAGATGCCCCGGTTGATGCTGGCCATCTGATACTCCTGGTCGAAATCCGTGGCGTTGCGCAGGCCCTTCACCAGGACGCAGGCCCCCTTTTCCCGGGCATAGGCGGCCAGCAGGCCGCTGTAGTGCTCCGCCGTCACATTGGGCAGGTACGCCACGGAGCGGCGGATCATGTCCACCCGCTCGTCGGCGGAGAACATGGGCTTTTTGTCGCAGTTGACCAGCACGCAGACATACACCTGGTCAAAGCACTGGGCCGCCCGACGGATGATATCCATATGCCCCAGGGTGATGGGGTCGAAGCTGCCGGGGTAGATCGCAATTTTCATGGGGTTATTCCTCGTTTCCCTGGCGGTGGTAGACAGTCAGCTTAATCCGGCCGTAGCGGTACTCCCGATAAAGGCGGTAAGGGGCCGCCAAGGGGGGCAAAACGGCGTCTGCCGGACTTTCCGCCATTATTATACCATGCTCGCGGCAAATGTCAAACCCTGCGATATCCTGCAGAGCCTGCTCCAGCAGGCCGGTGTCATAGGGGGGGTCCAGGAACACCAGGTCGAACTTCTCGCCGCTGCGCAGATAGGCCAGGGAGTCGCCGTTCCGGACCCGGGCCCGGTCCGAAAGTCCGCACAGCTCCAGGTTCTCCCGGATCAGCTTCAGGGCGGCGGCGCTTTTGTCCACAAAAACCACCTCCGACGCGCCCCGGCTCAGGGCTTCGATGCCCAGCTGGCCGGTGCCGCCGAACAGGTCCAGCACCCGGCGGCCCTCGATGTCGAATTGCAGGATGGAGAACATGCTCTCCTTGACCTTGTCGGTGGTGGGACGGATGTCCATGCCCTGGGGCTCCTTCAGGCGGCGGCCCCGGGCGGTTCCGGTGATGACTCTCATATCATTATCCCTTCGGATCGAAGCACTCGAAGATCACCAGGTTCCCCTGGGCCTCGGCGGCTTCCATCTCCTCTTTCGTTCGGATGGTCCAGTTGATCTCCTGGACATGGTAGAATTTCCGGCACCAGCGCAGACACAGGTTGTCCCGGTCGGAGAACCGGTAGGCGATGAAGTCGGGCTTGGCGGCAATATTGGAGAACAGATTTCCCAGCAGCCACATGGTGGCCTTGCCGTGACCGGCGGTCTCCCCGTGGCGCAGGAACTGCTCGGACAGCTGGCCCCGGACGATCTCCGGGAGGTTTTTCTTCAGCCAGATCAGGCAGCGGGGATCAAAGGACTCAATGCAGTAGTGGACCCGATAGCGGTCCAGCATGCGGCAGGTGGCCTCGGCCAGGGCGGCATGGTTGCCCCGCTCGGCCTTCAGCTCGATGATCAGGGGCGTGCGATCCTGAAACAGCTCCAGCACCTCCTCCAGCAGGGGGATGCGCTCATCGGTGCCTTCCAGGCGGTAGGTTTTCAGCTCCTCCGCTGTCAGGTCCTCCACCAGCACGTCGGCCCCGGCGGTGCGCTTCAGGCTGGCGTCGTGGATCACGGCCAGGCGGCCGTCCTTCATCAGGTGAACGTCCAACTCCGCGCCGAAGCCGTTTTCGATGGCTCGGCGGAAGGCGGCCATGGAGTTTTCGGGGACCCGGGGCTTATCGTGATAGCCCCGGTGAGCGTAGCGGAACAGACGCAGCAGGCCCCAGGCGCTGTGGCCCCGGCGGCACTGGAGCGTCAGGGTGAACAGCTCCCCCAGGATCAGCAGCACCAGCAGAATGATAACAGCAACCATCCGGCGTCAGTCCTCCATTTCGTCCAGGGCCTCCAGGCCCCGCTTGGCCTGGGGCTTGCTGTCGCCGTGGCGGACGAACAGCATGGTGACGAAGGCCAGAGCCGTGAACACGGCGGCGTAGGGGAACAGCACATGCATACCGAAGCGGTCCATCAGCAGGCCGGACAGCATGGGCGTGGCCACCTGGGCGGCCATGGAGGCGGTGTAGTAAAACCCGGTGTATTTGCCCACGTCGCCGCCGGAGCACATCTCCACCACCATGGGGAAGGAGTTGACGTTGATGGTGGCCCAGGCGATACCGGCCAGGGCGAACATGGCGTTCATGAGCATGGTGGGGCTTTCGGCATTGAGGAAGGCGGCCACGGTGAAGGCGGTGGTCAGCATGACCACACCGGCCAGAATGGTCTTTTTCCGGCCTGCCTTGGAGGCGATGAAGCCTACCGGCAGATAGGAGACGATGGCCGCCGCCTGGGCGATGATCAGGGTCAGGTTATAGTCCTTGTGCAGGATGTTGCTGGCATATACGGAATACTTGGAGGTGACTGCGTTGTAGCCGAAGAACCACAGGACGATGGACAGAAGAAGGAGAATCAGGGACCTTACCTCGTCCACGGACAGCTTGCGGCCGCCTTCGGCCTCCTCCTGCTCCTGAGTTTCCTCCTCAATGCCCAGGGCCACGGCCTGCTGCTGCATCTCATAGGCCCACTCCTTCTCCCGGACGGTGAGCATGAAGATCACCAGCGCCACCAGCATGATGGCGGCGATGACGGCGAAATAGCCGGTGTAGCTCATCAGGGAGTTGCGGACGGCGGAGGTGGCGAACACCATGCCCAGGGCCAGCACCAGAATGCCTCCGGCGGAGCCCATCAGGTTGATGACGGCGTTGGCCTTGGAGCGCAGGGGCTTCAGGGTCACGTCCGGCATCAGGGCCACCGCCGGGGACCGGAACACGGCCATGGACACCAGCACGATCAGCAGCAGTACGATGAAGAACACCAGAGTTACCGGACTTTTGGCGGTGGCGTCCCAGGCGCAGGCCTGGCGGGCGGGGACCACATAGTTGGTATAATCGGGGTTGGTGACGGTGCTGCCGTTCTGCTCCACCTGGCTGCGGATCTGGCAGAATTCCTCCTGGGTGAATTTCTGGCTCAGAACGAACTTGTCGCCGCCGGGGGTCAGCAGGGTCTCATCAGCCTGGCGGTCATAGATCTGCTCCAGGGCGGCGGGATCGTCGATGGCGGAGACGTCGGACAGGTGCTTCAGCTGGGCGTTGTCCACGAAGGACAGGGCAATGAGCATCACGGCGGCGATCAGCGTGCCCACCACGATAAAGGGGGTCCGGCGGCCCCACTTGCTGTGGTGCTTGTCAGAGATGGCGCCGAACAGGGGCAGCATGAACAGGGCCAGCACATTGTCCAGAGCCATGATGACGCCGGACCAGGCCTGGCTCATGCCGAACTTGTTGGTGAGGATCAGGGGGATGGTGTTGTCATAGGCCTGCCAGAACGAGCAGATCAGGAAGAAGGCAAAGCCCACGAAAACGGTCCGCTTGTAGTTGAGTTTCATACGGTTTCCTCCAGTTCACGGTACAGAGTACCGATATCGGGATACACCCAGGTGGGATGGATCTGATAGGTGTCGATGTCCGCCATGGTGCCCTCGCCGGACAGGACGAACACGGTGTCGATGCCGGCGTTGACGCCGCAGGCCACGTCGGTGTACAGCCGGTCCCCCAGCAGCACCGTCTGCTCCGGGGAAAAACCCGTGCGCTCCATGGCCAGCAGGGCCATCTCCGGCTGGGGCTTGCCGATGACCGTAGGCTTCCGGCCGGTGGCGGTGGTGAGCATACGGCAGACGCTGCCGCAGTCGGGCACGGAGCCGTACCAGGTGGGGCACACCCAGTCGGGATTGGTGGCCACAAAGGGGACGCCCCGGTTCAGCAGGATGCAGGCGTCCTCCAGCTTCTGGAAGGTCAGCTCCGTGTCGAAGCCGCACAGCAGCACCTCCGCCTGCTCCCGGTCCCGGGTGACGGGGATCCCGGCCCGGTCCAGCTGGGACAGGAAGGAGTCCGTCCCGAATACATAGCAGGTTTTCCCGGGCAGGGCCGCCTTCAGATACCGGATGGTAGCGTCCACGGAGGTGAGATAGTCGCCGGGGGCGGACTCGATGCCCAGGCGGCGGAGCTTTTCGATGTACCCCTCCACGCCCCGGGAGGAGTTGTTGGTGAGAAACAGGTAACGGCCGCCCATGGAGCGCACATGGCGCAGAAACCCCGGCACGCCGTCAAACAGGCGGTCGCCGATGTAGAGGGTGCCGTCCATATCCAGCAGAAACAGCCGCTTGTCCCGCAGGTTGGTCACGGAATCGTCTCCTTTATACAAAAAATACAGCACAAGGATACCACAAAGCGGCGGGGCTTTCAAGCACGTTATGCCTGGTTCTCCTGCTCCTGGTGAAGCTCGTCCTTGGCCTGCTGCAGGACCTTGCGGTCGTGCTTGGTGGTCAGCTGGGTTTCGTCAAACCGGGCGAACATATCCGGGCGGCGGACCATGGTGCGCTTGTAGCTCTCCTTTTTCCGCCAGTCGTCCACGTTGCCGTGGTGGCCGGACAGCAGCACCGGGGGCACGGCCCGGCCATGCCAAACCTCCGGGCGGGAATACTGGGGGTATTCCAGCAGGCCGTTCCAGTGGCTCTCGTCGGTGTAGCAGCTTTCCTCCGGCAGAACGCCCGGCACCATGCGGCACAGGCAGTCTGCCACGGCCATGGCGGGAATCTCGCCGCCGGTGAGCACGAAGTCTCCCATGGAGATCTCCTCGTCCACGCACTCGTCCAGAAAGCGCTGGTCCACCCCCTCGTAGTGGCCGCAGACCAGGATCAGGTGGTCATACCGGGCCTTCAGCTCCTTGGCTACCTCCTGGTTGAATACCCGGCCGCAGGGAGAGAGGTAGATGGTGTGGACCCGCTGGCCCGCCTCCTGGCAGATGTGGTCCCAGCAGCGGTACAGGGGGTCCGCCTGCATAACGGCCCCCCGGCCTCCGCCATAGGGGTAGTCGTCCACCTGCATCTGCTTATTGGTGGTGTAATCTCGGATCTGGTGGGCGGTGATCCGGATATAGCCCCGCTCCTGGGCCCGGCCCATGATGGACTGGCCCATCATGGCGTCGATGGCGTCGGGGAACAGGGTCATGATGTCAATTTTCATCGGTGGCCAATCCTTTCATCAGGTGCACCCACATTTCACCGGCGTCGGGGTCCGTGCTCTCGATGAACACGCCGGGAACGGCGGGGATGAGATACTCCCGCTGGCCCTTGACCTGATAGATCCGGTGGGCGGGGTAGATCAGGACCCGGTCGATGACACCGATCTCGCCGCCGGTGGCGCAGTCGATGACCCGCAGGCCCACCAGCTCCTGGTCGAAATACTGCCCCTGGGGCAGGTGAGCGTCGGTGCGGCGGATGGACACGGTTTTGCCCTTCAGGGCCAGGGCGGCGTCCATGTCATCCACCCCGGGCAGGGCCATCAGCACCGTGGACTTGTGGACCCGGGCGCTGCGGACCCGGACGGGCTGGCCGTCTATATAAATGGTGTCAAATTCCGTGAGAAACTCCGGGTCAAAGCCGTGGGGGTTCACCTTGACCTCCCCCCGGATGCCGTGGGCGTTGACGATCTGCCCCACGGGGATAAATGCAGGACGCATGGCGGTTCTCCTTTATGATACAAGTTCTTTCAGCATACCACATTTGTCCGCCTTTTTCAACGGTTCGATTTTGTTTCTATTCGTAACTTTTTGTAACCGAATTTCCCAATTGACAGCTGACCCGGGCGTGTCATATGGAGCAAAAATGGCGGCTTTGTGGTGAACGAAATCCGGGAAATGGCATAAAACTTGACAAAAGTGGGTATAAGTGCTATACTCCTACCATATTTTGAAAAAGTAACAAAAGTTACAAACCGGTACACATGCCGGAAATCTACCTCTTGGGAGGGCATATGAAAGACATGAAAGACAGAGTCCGGCGGGCCATTTCCGCCGTGGCCGTGCGGGAGCACTGGCGGATGCGCCGGGTGCTGCTGCTGGTCATGGTGGCGGTGACCGTGCTGGGCATGGTGACGGTGAGCAGTATGGCCGACGCGGTGCAGCCGCGGCGGGTGTATGTGGTGCTTACCGCAGACGGCGGAACGGAGATCATCTCCGGCCGTCCCAGCCGGATCATGAGCTTCGGCATTCTGGAGACCCGGGTGGACTACAACGCCAAGGAGGCCCAGCTGCTGCTGCAGCATGGTCACAACGTCACCGTGACCGGCGAGGAGGAGACCCGCACCGTGCAGACCCGCAGCGAAACGGTGGACCATCTGCTCCACCGGCTGCATATGGAGCCCGTCGAGGACGAGATGGTGTTCATCGACCTGACGGGGGATCAGCCGTCCATCTATTTCCGGGCGGAGATGACCCGCCAGCGGACGGTGCAGCTGTCCGTGGGCTACAGCAGCCGCCGGGTGGTGAACCACTCCCTGGCCAAGGGCACCGAGCGGGTGATGCAGCAGGGCGTGCCCGGCACCATCACCAACACCTACACCGATACCTATCGCATGGGCCGCGTGGTGTCCACGGAACTGACGGACACCGTTACCGACGGCGCCGTGGAGGAGGTCGTGGAGTATGGCACCCGGGTGTCCTCGGTGGAGCGGTCCGACCGGCTGGTGTCCGTGCACAGCAACGGCGACGGCTCCGGCTATCTGCTGTTCGCCTCCGGCGACACCATGACCTTCTCCCGGACCCTGGTGTGCAGCGCCACTGCGTACTCCATTGGCACCCGCACGGCCTCCGGCCGTCCCACGGCGGTGGGCAACATCGCGGTGGATACGTCCGTGTTCCCCTACGGCACCCGGATGTACGTCCAGACGGTGAAGGGCTCCTGGCACTATGGCATGGCCACCGCCGCCGACTGCGGCACGGCCATCAAGGGCAACAAGATCGACCTCTGGTTCAGGACCTATTCCGAGGCATGCGACTGGGGCCGGCGGGACTGCACCGTGTACGTTCTGGACTGACGGCGTGAAAGCTGGAGAAAAGCATCAATATCGTGTTTGCGCAAAAACGGCTGTGCCCGAAGGGGCACAGCCGTTCAGCTTGTCGGAGAAAATAAAGTCAGAAAAACAGCCGTCTGCAGTATGCGCACCTGCTGCTGCCTTGTATGGCACGGCTGTGAATGAGAATGACATCCTCTGCTGATATCCAGATCATTCTGCCATCCTCTTATAGCTGGAAGCAAATTCCGCCAGCATTTGCTCGCGGGAAATTTTTGCGGGCTCCTCCGCGATCTGCGGCTTCGCCTGGGAATCCATGGGAAAAGTCATATCTGTATCCATCGTGCTCTCCTCGTTGCAGCTGGAATTATAGTGCATGTCATGTGCAAAGTCAACGGACTCCGCAGGGAAAACGCCACGCCTTATGGATGCTCCCTTGTCTCCGCATATTCATCCAGAATATACCCCGCATATCTGGCGGCCTGTCTTTCCTCTCCGATCGGAGTCAGCTGCAGGGAATTGATCCATTGAAAATAATGCGTCAATTCATGCGCTATGGTGCTTAGTGTCGCCGCCAGAGCGTTGTCCCTTCCCCATTTCCGGCACAGGTCGTCATAGTCGCCGGCGGCAATGCGTATATACGGCTCGACTGTATAATCATCCTCTATGCTCCAGAAGGTACCGGTCACTTTTTCTCCATCCATGGCAGTGAGGCGAACAGCATTTTTTACGTAAACGGTAACTCTTAACGGAAAGAAGTATTCTTTCCTCAAAAATACGGCGAACTCCTTACAGGCCCTCCGCACCTCGTCGTCTGTGCCTTTATCAAACCGCAGTCTCAGCCCGCTTCTATGGCCTTCTCTTGTTAAATCTATGTTCTTTTCCCAATTATCTAACGTCCATATATGATACATTGTCAATTTATCCCATCCTGATCAAAGTGATGCTTAAAGGCGATGCCTGCTGATACGAATCAGCCGGTCATACGCCTCCTGGACAGCCGCACACATATCCCGGTCTGCAAGCTCCTGGCAGAATCGCCGGATTCTCTCTTGTGATGAACGGCTGATTTCCGGATACACGTCCGACAGGCTGTTCAGGATGGCACATTGGTTCCGGTAATTGCACTGGCCGAACATACGGATCAACCCGGCCGCCGGCGTTTCATCTCCCAGATGGATCAGGCTTTCAAGCAGGCAGATTTTCGCAATGTATCGGTTTCCCGTATGGCAGACAGCCGGTTTCGCAGGCCTGCGCGTTCCTCATCGCCCAACGAACGCCCCGCCATTCCCACGCAGATATAGGCATACCCCCGCACCAACGGGTGCCGCGAGGCGGACAGCCGCATGGCCGCCGCCAGCGTATCGTCTCCCGGAAATGCGGACAGGGAATCTATGGCGCTGGTCTGTACCAGATAGGAGGCGCCCTCCCGTAGCGCGTCCCGTTTCGTGTCCCATGGCATGATTATAACTTATCCGCAGGCAAATGACAACGCATATCCGCCCATAACGGCGGAATTATGCCATGGGCCCGAAAAAAACAGCCGTTTTCGATAAGAAAACGGCTGTTTTGGTGGTTGCGGAGAGAGGACTTGAACCTCCGACCTCCGGGTTATGAGCCCGACGAGCTACCAACTGCTCTACTCCGCGATATTGAATTGGGTCCGGTTGGTGCCGGTGACCGGACTCGAACCGGTACGGTATTGCTACCGGGAGATTTTAAGTCTCCTGTGTCTACCATTCCACCACACCGGCGGATATCGGCAAGAAGTATAATACCACACCCCTCCCTCCCTGTCAACCCCTTTTTTGAAATTTTTAGTCATGGTCGGGACAGGCACGTTTTCCGGAAGGGACACATATATTGGGCTATGCAGCAACGGATGGAGGTTTTTCTATGGATCAGAAGGAAATGATGGAGCGGCTGAAGCGGGACCCGGCGGCCCTGCAGGCGGTGATGGGGTCCCGGGACGGCCAGATGCTGCTGGGACTGCTGTCCGGCAGCGACGGGGGCCGCACCCTGCAGCAGGCCGTCCGCCAGGCGGCGGCGGGGGACGCCTCCGCCATCAGCGGGATGCTTCAGGGCATCATGAGCACGCCCCAGGGGGCGGCCCTGGTGCAGCGGATCGGCGAAAGCCTGCAAAAATAGGGAGGAGGGGCGGCAGTGTCGGAGCTGGAGGAAAAACTGAACGCGCTGCTGTCCGATCCCAACAGCATGGCCCAGGTCATGCAGATGGCCCAGCAGCTGTCCGGAGCCATGGGGGAGCAGAAGGCGGCCCCGCCGCCCCCTGCCCCGCCGCCGGGGCCTGACCTGGGAGCGGCCCTGGGCGGACTGGACCCGAAGCTCCTGGGGAAGCTGCTGCCTCTGGCCGGTGAGCTGGGTACGGAGAACAGCGCCGCTTTGCAGTTGCTCCAGGCCCTGCGCCCGTTCCTGAAGGAAGAAAAGCAAGGGAAGATCGAGCGGGCGGCCCGGCTGGCGCGGCTGATCCATGTGGGGAAAAAGCTGCTGGCGGATTGGGAGGGGTAGCCATGTATAACCGCTATATCCGCAACGACAACGGGGTATATGACCGGGTGCCCCAGCAGGAGACGGCCCCGCCGTCTCCGCCCCGTCCCCAGCCGCCCCCGCCCAGGCCGGGGCCTCATCCGCCTGGGCCGGAACCGGCTCCTCCCCCGCCTCCGGCCCCGGAGCGGCAGTTTCTGAACCGCTTGCTGGCGAAGCTGCACCTGGGGGACATGGACGCCGGGGATCTGCTGCTTCTCCTGATCCTGTTTTTCCTGTTCTATCAGAAGGCGGACGAGGAGGTCCTCATCGCCATCGGCCTGCTGCTGATTCTGTAAGAGACTGTCCCAAAAGGGTAAAGTCCTTTTGGGAGAAAAGGCTTGCAGCCTGCTGCGCGCATAATTGGTTCGCTGATGGCGAACCAATTCCACACTTGCAGCCTGAGAAGTATTTTCGGTCAGGTACACGCCCTGGCCGAAAATGATCTCATTTGCTTTGCCGCCTGCGGGCGGCAAACTCTGCGAGGCTTTTTTAGCACTCAAAAACTGCGCTGCCGTGAGGCAGCGCAGTTTTTTATGGGGCATTTTACGCGTTGTAGACGGCCATGCAGCCCAGATAGTTCATGTAGCAATCCAGCTTGCCCACGGTTTCAAAGGGGGAGTGCATGCTCAGAACCGGCACACCGGCGTCGATGGTGGTGATGTTGCGGTTGGCCATGTACTGGGCCACGGTGCCGCCGCCGCCGGCGTCGATCTTGCCCATCTCGCCGATCTGCCACACCACACCGGCGTTGTCCAGCACGCGGCGGACATAGGCCACGGTTTCGGCGTCGGCGTCGGAGGAGCCGCTCTTGCCCCGGGCGCCGGTATACTTGCAGATGCCCAGACCATAGTTCACCCGGGACTCGTTGCGCTTCTCATACACCTCGGCAAAGTTGGGGTCATAGGCGGCGGTGACGTCGGAGGACAGGCAGAAGGAGCTCTCATAGCACACCCGCAGGCTGACGCCCTGGCTCTGGCACAGGTCCTCCATGAAGGTGTCGAAGAAGGCGGACTGCATACCGGTGACGCCCATGGAGCCAACCTCTTCCTTGTCGGCCAGCATGCACACGGCAGTCTTTTCGGGAACGTCGATGTCGAACAGTCCCTTCAGGGCGGCGTAGCCGCACACCCGGTCGTCGTGGCCGTATGCGCCGATGAGGCTGCGGTCCAGGCCCAGATCCGTGGCGTTGAAGGCGGGGACCACCTCCAGCTCGGCGGAGGTGAAGTCATCCTCGCAGATGCCGTATTTCTCGTGGAGCATATCCAGCACCCGCAGCTTCACGCGGTCGCTGTCGCCCTCCTCGCCCAGGGGGCGGCTGCCCATGAGAATGTTCAGATTTTCGCCGGGAATGGCCTCGTTAAGGGGCTTTTTGCCCTGCTCCGCGCCCAGGTGGGGCAGCAGGTCGGTGATGACGAACTTGGGCTCGCTGCCCTGGCCCAGGACCACCTTCACCACGGTGCCGTCCCGCAGGACCACCACGCCCCGCAGCTCCAGGGGGATGGCCACCCACTGATACTTGCGGATGCCGCCGTAGTAGTGAGTCTTGCCATAGGCAAAGTCGCTGTCCTCATACAGGGGATGGGGCTTGAAGTCCAGACGGGGGGAGTCAATGTGGCAGGCCACGATCTGTGCGCCGTGGGACAGGTCCTGGCGGCCGATCTTGGCCAGCATCACGCTCTTGCCCCGGTTCACGCGGTACACCTTGTCGCCGGGCTTCAGGCTCATGCCCCGCTGATAGGGGACGTAGCCCTGGGCCTGGGCCAGCTCCACGGTATAGGCGGCGCATTCCCGCTCGGTCTTGCCGTTGTCCAGATACTGCTTGTAGCTTTCGCAATAGGTCTCCATGGCCTCCAGGGCCGCCTGGTCCACCAGGTCATAGCCGTTTTTGGGGCTGGAGAACAGCTTTTCGCGCTTGGCCTTCATTTCGTCTGTCATGGTTCTGATTCCTCCTCAAATATGTTCGATTTCCCGGAGTGTTTTCCGGAAGAAAATCCGTGCCTGATCCCGGAACTGCGCCGGACCGGCGCAGGTGTTTTCCAGGATATGGGAGCAGTGCTCCCGGTAAAAGCCGTCGGACGGCTGGGCGGAGATCCGCAGCCGGGCATAGTCCCGGCTGATGCCGTCCCGGGCCATGATGCGGCGGACCCGGTTCTCCGCCGGGGCCAGCACCGCCACGGTGCAGGCGCACAGCCGGTCCAGGCCGCTTTCCACCAGGTTGATGGCGTCCAGCCCCACCAGGGACTGTCCCGCCGCCCGGCGCATCAGCTCCGGCGGCAGGTATTCGTACACGATGGCATTGAGCCGCTCCAGGGCGGCGGGGTCGGAGAACACGATGTTCCCCAGCTTCTGCCGGTCCAGGGTCCCGTCGGGGCCGAACACCGGGCCGAAGGCCCCTTCGATGGCCCCCCGCAGGGCGGGGTCCGTGCGGAGCATCTCGTGATACACGGCGTCGCAGTCCAGCACCGTGCCGCCCAGGTCCTCCAGGGCCGCCAGAGCGCTGGTTTTTCCTGCGCCGGTGCCGCCGGTGAGGCCGATGAGAATGGGACGGTCGGCGTCCACCAGGTGGAAGCCTGCCGCCTTTTTCAGGCGGTTGGCCACCGCCAGACCCAGGCCCCTGTCATCGGGGCACTGGGCGAAAATTTCCGTGACGTCCGTGCCGTCGAAGGTGCGCAATGCGTCGAAAACGTGCCGGGCCTGGGCGGATTTGTCCGCCGCCGGACCCAGACGATGGATGATGTGCCCGGCATACAGCGGGGCATACTCGTCGAAGCAGATGACCCCCGCCTGGTCCGACAGCAGGCCCAGGATGCGGCGGGCGCTGCGGTCCGGCGCGCCGGTGACCACGGTGACCGGCGCATGGGGGGCATAGTGCCGGTATTTCATCCCCGGGGCCCGGGGATGCTCTCCGGCGGCCAGCAGGCCGGTGACGGCTTTGTCCACGGCTACCTCCCCCAGCACCTCCTCCAGGGCCTCCAGCGGCAGCCCGCCGGGCCGCAGCAGCCGGGGCGGCGTCACCGTCAGGTCGATGATGGTGGACTCCACCCCCACGGTGCAGGGACCGCCGTCTACGATGCCGTCGATCCTGCCGTCCATGTCCTCGATCATGTGGGCGGCGGTGGTGGGACTGGGACGGCCGGAGGTGTTGCCGCTGGGGGCGGCAATGGGCACCCCGGCGGCCCGGATGATGGCCAGGGTCACCGGGTGGTCCGGGCAGCGGACGCCCACCGTCTCCAGGCCGCCGGTGGTTTGCAGGGGAACGATATCCCGCCGGGGCAGGATCATGGTCAGGGGGCCAGGCCAGAACCGCTCCGCCAGGCGATAGGCCTCCGGCGGCACGTCCCGGCAGTATTGCTCCAGCCAGGAGGCGTCGGGCACATGAATGATTAGGGGATTGTCCTGGGGCCGTCCCTTGGCCAGGAAAATGCGGACCACGGCGTCCTCGTTCAGGGCGTCGGCTCCCAGGCCGTATACGGTTTCCGTGGGAATGCCCAAAAGCCCCCCCCGGCGCAGAATGGCCGCGGCCTCCTGTATGGCGGCCGGGTCCGATTCCGGGTGAAAAACAATGGTGTTCAAGTGAATCCCTCTTTTGCCTTAAAAGCCCAGATCCTCGCCCACCAGAATGACCTTGATGCGGCCGGCGGGACGACAGGCCCGGGTGATGACCATCTGGCAGCAGATGCAGTCGGAACTGGTGCAGTCGCCGCAGCTGCCGGTGACGGCGCAGGGGGTCTTGATATCGAAGCGCTGGGCGTTGGCGGGGGCCGCCACCTGGCGGGCCCGGGCAATGGCGCTGTCCAGATCGCCCATGACCTTGTTCATCCCGGCGATGACCAGGACGCTTTCTGGCCCAAAGCACAGGGCGGCCACCCGGTTGGCGTTGCCGTCAATGTTCACCAGCTGGCCGTCGGCGGAGATGGCGTTGCTGCTCATGATGAAGGTGCCGCAGGTCAGGGCCTGGCGCATCAGGGCCTGCTTTTCTTCGGGGGTCTTGCCGGTGTCCCGGTCGATGAGCTGATAGTCCCCCTGGTGCAGGCGGTCCATCAGGCCGATCTGGGCGGCGGTGGCGGTGCCGCCCCAGGATACGGTGCGGTCCTTGGGGATCAGGGTCAGGGCCAGGTCCAGGGCCTCCTGGGCGGTGGAGACATAGTGGGCCTCAAAACGGCGGCGGCGCAGAGCCTCGGCCACCTGGGGACCGGCCTTGTCATAACGGGTTTTGATGGGAGCTTCCATGGTTCATTCTCCTTTCTCTGCGCCCTCCTGCAGGCGTCTGGCCTGGTCGGCCAGGGTCAGCGCATCCACAAGGGGGTCCAGGTCGCCGTTGATAACGGCGGCAATGTTGAAATTTTTCACGTCCCCGGTGAGCCGGTGGTCGGTGACCCGGTTCTGGGGGAAGTTATAGGTGCGGATCTTGCCGGACCGGTCGCCGGTGCCCACCTGGCTTTTCCGCTGGGCGGCGATGGCGGCGTTCTGCTTCTCCTGTTGGGCCTCGTAGAGCTTGGAGCGCAGGATTTTCATGGCCCGGTCCTTGTTTTTATACTGGCTGCGCTCATCCTGGCACTCCACCACCGTGCCGGTGGGCAGGTGGGTGATGCGGATGGCGGATTCCGTTTTGTTGACGTGCTGTCCGCCTGCGCCGGAGGAGCGGAAGGTGTCGATCTGCAGGTCCTTGGGGTCGATGGTGAACTCCACCTCCTCCGCCTCAGGCATCACGGCCACGGTGGCGGCGGAGGTCTGGATGCGGCCGGAGGACTCGGTTTCCGGCACCCGCTGGACCCGGTGGGTCCCGGCCTCGAATTTCAGGCGGGACCAGGCCCCCTGTCCCTCGATGGTGGCGCTGGCCTCCTTGACGCCGCCCAGCTCCGTGGTGTTTTCATACACCAGTTCCATGTTCCAGCCCCGGCGCTCGGCATACAGGGCGTACATCCGCAGCAGGTCCGCCGCAAACAGGGCCCCCTCCTCGCCGCCGATGCCGGCCCGGACCTCCAGGATGACGTTCCGGTCGTCGTTGGGGTCCCGGGGCAGCAGCAGGCGCTTGAGCTCCTCCGACAGGCGGTCCCGCTCCTGGCGGGCCCGATGCAGCTCCTCCTGGGCCAGCTCCCGCATTTCCGGGTCCGACAGCAGCTCCTGTGCCCCGGCACAGTCCGCCTCCGCCTGCTGCCAGGCACGGAAGGCGGCCACGATGGGGGTCAGCTCCTTCTGCTCCCGGCTCAGGCGGGTCAGGGATTCCCGGTCGGCGTACACCGCCGGGTCCGACAGCTGCCGCTCCACCTGGTCCAGCCGCCGGGCGATGGCTTGTAATTTCTCCAGCATACGGACTCCTTACTGGGCGTCCAGATAGCGGCGCACCTCGCCCACCAGCTTGTCCCGCCAGAACTCATACCCCACGGCTCCCGGCCGCAGGGATACCTCCAGCAGGTGAGGCCGGGCGGTGTACTGGTCCATCTGCTCATAAATCTCCTCATACTTCCGGGAGCTTTTCCGGGTCAGCACATAGGCTACCCTTTCCAGCTCCAGACCCCGGCGCTTCAGCAGCGCCCGGACCGGGGAGGCGCAGCGGCCTGCCCACACGGGAGTGCCCAGGATCACCAGCCGGTATTCAGACAGGGGGCGCTCCGTTTCATAGGGGGCCAGCGGCAGGGTGGCCCGGCGCATGGCGTCCATGCCGGAGCGGAGATAGCCCCGGGCACCCTGGCGGTCCACGCCGTCGGTAAGCTCCACCAGCTCCGCATCCAGGGCCTGGGCGATCTCCGTCATGGCCTGGCGGGTTGCGCCGGTGCGGGAGTAATACATACATAAAATATCACGCATAATGGTCCTCCTGATTATTCCTCCAATTGCAGAGACAGCTCCTCCCAGCGGGCCATTTCCTGCTCCAGCCGGGCCTCTACCTCCTGCTTTTCCCGATACAGCTCCTGGAGCTTTTCCACGTTGCAGGCATTCTGTTCCATTTCGGCGTCCAGCTGGCGGCAGCGCTCCTCCAGCTTGGAGATGCCGGTTTCGCAGATGGTCAGCTGGCGGCGGGCGGCCTGCTTTTCCCGTCCGGCCCGAGGGGGCCGGGTGTCCTGCTTTTTCTTCTGGACCGGGGCGGGGGCGGGCTTTTTCTCCTCCGCCTTGGCGGCCAGGTACTGGGCAAAGCCCATGGGATAGTCGTTGATGGTGCTCTCCGCCAGCTCCCAGACCCGGGTGGCGAAGCGGTTGATGAAATACCGGTCATGGGACACGAACAGCAGGGTGCCGTCGAAGGCCTCCACCGCCTCCTCGATCCACTCCCGGGAGGCGATATCCAGGTGGTTGGTGGGCTCATCCAGGATCAGGAAGTTGATCTCCTCGTCCATGAGCATACACAGCCGCAGGCGGCTGAGCTCGCCGCCGGACAGGACCGACACGCTTTTGAACACGTCCTCCCCCTGGAACTGATAGGCCGCCAGGCGGTTGCGGGCGGTCTGGGGCGTCATGCCCTTCTTTTCATAGAGCATGGTGTCAAGCAAGGAGCGCTCCGGGTGCTCAAAGTGGATGATCTGGGGCAGATAGGCCGCCCGGATGGCGGGCCCCATGCGGATGATGCCGCTGTCCACGGGCTCGGCCCCGGTGATCATGTTCAGCAGGGTGGTTTTCCCTGCGCCGTTTTCTCCCAGAAAGGCGATGCGCTCGCCGCCCTCCACCCGCAGGTACACGTCGGAAAACAGGGTGCGGTCACCGAAGGACTTGGACACGCCCTTCAGCTGCAATACCTCGTCGCCCCGGAACTCCCGGCTGGCGAAGCGGGCGTCCATCTTCTTGGCCCGGGTGGGCTTGGACACGGTGCGCATGCGCTCGATGCGCTTTTCCATGGAAAAGGCCCGCTTGTGCAGGGCGTCGTTGCCCATAAAGGCCCACAGGTGCATCTGCTCCGCCGCCTTCTCCAGCTGTTGGATCTTGGCCTGCTCCTTCAGATACTGCTTCATGCGCTCCTGATAGCGGCGCTCCTTTTCAATGGCATAAAAGCTGTAGTTCCCGCTGTAAAACTCCGCCTTGCCGTCCAGAATTTCAATGATGCGGGTGACGGTGCGGTCCAGGAAATAGCGGTCGTGGGAGATGGTGACCACGGTGCCACGGAAGGAGCGGATATACTCCTCCAGCCACTCGGTGGCCTGCAGGTCCAGGTGGTTGGTGGGCTCGTCCAGCAGGAGAATGTCCGTGTCCTCCAGGATCAGGCGGCCCAGGTTCACCCGGGTTTTCTCCCCGCCGGACAGCTGGTCAAACAGCCGCTGGCGCATATCGCCGTCGATGGACAGGCCGTTGGAGACCTTGTTGACGGCGGTGTCGGTGTCATAGCCGCCCAGGCCCTCGAACCGGGCGGTGAGCTCGCCGTAGCGCCGCAGGGTCTGGGGATCGCTGTCCCCCTGCTCCATCTGCCGGGTCAGGCGGTCCATCTCCTCCTTCAGGGCGGTGGTGCGCTGAAAGGCGGAGCGCAGAACGTCTTCCACGGTGTAGCCCTCAGGATACACCGGGATCTGGGAGATCAGGCCCACCCGGCGGCCGGGGGCGATGAGCACCTGGCCGGAGTCATAGTCCAGCTCCCCGGTGAGGATGTTGAACAGCGTGGATTTCCCCGCGCCGTTTTTGCCCAGCAGGCCCACCCGCTCACCGGTGTCGATCTGGAAGGACACACCGTCCAGTATTTTCTTTTCCAGGTCAAAGGACTTGACCAGGTCGGTTACGCTGATATCTATCATATGGTCGATTCGTTACATTTTTCCAATTCACTGACAATTTTGCCGAATTCCATGGCGTGGGACGCCTTCACCAGCACGGCGGTGCCGGGGGTGAATTTCCGGCGCAGGGCCGGAAGGGCCTCCTCAATGGCGGCGAAATGCTGTGCCCGGGGACCGGCGGTCTCGGCGATGGCGGCGGCCTTGGGGCCGATGGCGATCACCGCGTCCAGCCCCAGCCGGGCAGTGGTGCGGCCCACCTGCAGGTGGGCGTCCCGGCTGATGGGGCCCAGCTCCCCCATGTCGCCCAGCACCGCCACCCGGCGGCGGCAGGCGGTGTCCGCCAGAATCTCCAGCGCCGCTTCCATGGCCTGGGGATTGGCGTTGTAGCAGTCGTCGATGATGAGCCGGTCCTCCGGCAGGCGGATGCGCCGCATACGGGAGCCGGTGGACACATACCCGGCCACGCCCTCGACGATCTCCTGCTCCGACAGGCCCAGATATTCGCCGATGGCCACGGCCATGGAGGCGGAGTAGATCATGTAGTCCCCGGGGGAGGGGATGGACAGCCGGTAGCTGCGGCGGGGGGTGGTGACGGTGCAGTCCAGGCCGTCGATGCCCCGGCGGACGATGTCCGTGACCCGGACATTGCAGTGTTCGCTCCTGCCGCAGCGGAGGGTCTCAAAGGGCAGGTCCAGGCCGTTGAGCAATGCATCGTCGCCGCACAGCACTGCCAGGCCGCCGGGGCGCAGGTGGTCGAAAATCTCGCACTTGGCCCGCAGGGTCCCCTGACGGGTGCCGCCCAGGTTTTCAATGTGGGCGTCGCCGACGTTGGTGATCACGGCGATGGTGGGCTGCACCAGGCTACCCATATAGCGGATCTGGCCGAAGTGGTCCATGCCCGTTTCGATCACCGCCGCCTGATGGCAGGGCTCCAGCCGCAGCAGGGTCTGGGGCGTGCCGATGTGGTTGTTGAGATTGGCCTGGGTTTTCAGGGTCCGGAAATGCCGGGACAGCACCGAGGCGATCATCTCCTTGGTGGTGGTCTTTCCGGCGGAGCCGGTGACCTGCACCACGGGGATGTCATACAGCCCCCGGTACCAGGCGGCCAGAGCGCCCAGGGCCAGGGTGGTGTCCTGCACCCGGATATAGAACCGGCCGGGCAGCAGGGTCTCCGGCACACGGCTGCACAGGCAGCCGGCCGCTCCGGCGGACAGGGCCGTGTCGATGTAGTCATGCCCGTCGAACCGGGCTCCCACCAGGGGGATGAACAGGTCGCCGGAGGCGATCTGGCGGCTGTCGCTGGTGACGCCGGTGACGGTGCCGCCGCCGGTCTGAAGGAAGGTCCCGCCTACGGCGCGGCAGATGTCCGCCGCCGGCAGGGGCCTCATGCCCGGCCTCCCTTGCGCAGGGCCAGGGACTCGTCCACAATGCGCTGGCACAGGTCGCCGTAGCTCAGGCCCACCTGGGCCGCCTCCTGGGGCACCAGGCTGGTGGGGGTCATGCCGGGCAGGGTGTTGATCTCCAGGCACCAGAAGTTCCCCTCCTCATCCAGAATGAAGTCCGCCCGGGAATAGACGCCCAGGTCCAGGGCCCGGTGCAGGCGCAGGGCCAGCTCGCCCACGGTGCGCCACTGCTCCTGGGTGATGGGGGCGGGGCAGATCTCCTGGGCACCGTCCTTCTGATACTTGCAGAAATAGTCGAAATAGGCCCCCCGGGGGATGATCTCCACGGCGGGGAGATAGGTGTCGCCCAGAACGGCCACCTGGATCTCCCGGCCCTTGATCTTCTTCTCCACGATGACGTGGTTTCCGTAGGCCAGCATCCGCTCCAGGGTCTGGGCCAGCTCCTCTCGGGTGTCCGGCAGCTCCACGCCGATGGAGCTGCCGCCGTTGATGATCTTCACGGCGCAGGGCACCGGCAGCTCCCGGGCCAGACGGGGAATGTCCTCCCGGGTATAGCGCACGTCGTGCCAGGGGGCGGTGGGTACACCGGCGGCGTCCATGATGCGCTTGGTGACGGATTTGTCCATGGCCATGCCGCTGCCCAGATAGCCGCTGCCGGTATAGGGCACGCCCAGCAGGTCCAGGGTGGCCTGGATGCGGCCGTCCTCGCCGCAGGAGCCGTGGAGAGCCAGGAACACCAGGTCTGCCATGGCGCACACCGCCAGCACGTCCTTTCCCAGCATGGAAGGGCCCTGATCCCGGCGGCTGCGGCGCACGGCCTCCAGGTCCGGCTCGGTGGAGTGGACCCGGTTGTCGCCGCACAGGCCGTCCGGCGCGTCGAAGATATCCGCCAGGCTGCCGTTGTAATCCTCCAGCCCCAGGAACATATCCACCAGGATGGCCTGGTGGCCCCGCTCCCGCAGGGCGCGGCACACGCCGGTGCCGCTGGTCAGAGATACCTGCCGCTCGGTGCTGAGGCCGCCGGCCAACACTACGATTTTCATATACAATCCCTCATTTCTCACGGGGGTACACGCCCCCGGAATGCTATCATATCAATATAGCAGTATATCACACCAACCGGGCAAATACAACTGTTTCCTGCGCAAACAAAAGAGCTGCCGCGAGGCTGCGGCAGCTCTTTTGCAATCAGAAAACGTACAGCAGAATGCACACCAGAACGATGCACAATCCCAGGCAGGCCATCAGCAGGGCATAGGACAGGCTGCCCTCCATCCGGCGGATGGTGTCCAGGATGGTGCCCAGCCGGTCGGCGGCCTCCTGCTCCGTGCGCTGTCCGCCGTGGGTCATGGCGTGGAGCACGGCGCTGCGGGGGGATTTCCGGCGGCGGGGACGGGAGTCCCGCAGGAAGGTCCGCCGGGCCACCAGCACCAGGAAGTCCAGCGCGTCGCACACGGCCCGCAGCACCACGTTCAGCAGCCGGTACAGCCCCCGGATAGCCGGGCGGTATACCCGGTCCTCCAGGCTCAGCCAGCGGGGCCAGCGCTCCAGGTACACCACCTGGCCCTCCCGGCGGTCCATAAGCACCAGGCGGATGAACAGGAAGTACACCGCCATGCCGATGGTCAGGGAGATGGCCACGCCCTTGAGATTTTCCCAGGCCAGATAATGGACGGCGTGGCCGAAGGGGTGTCCGCCCACGAAGGGCAGGGCCAGGGCGGCCACCGGCTCCGCCAGTACATGGGGCAGCAGTCCCAGCACCGGCAGCGGCAGGGCTGCCAGGATCAGCGCCGCCGTGGTGGCGGGGGTGCCCCAGGTCCTGCCGGTGGAGGCGGCGGGCTTCTGCCAGAACAGCGCCGCGTAGATTTTGGTCAGATACGCCGCCGTCAGGCCGCCGGAGAACAGAAACAGCCACTCCACCGCCGTAACGCCCAGACTGCCGCTTTCGGCGGCCAGCTCCACCAGGGATTCGTGGACCAGGGTCTTGCTGATATACCCCAGGAAGCCCGGGATACCCGCCAGGGAGCAGGCCCCGCACAGAAACAGGATATGCAGCAGGGGCTTGCCCCGGCCGAAGCCCCGGATCTGGTTCAGGTCCAGGGCGTGGGTGTTGCAGTATACCACGCCGGCCAGCAGAAACAGGGTCAGCTTCACCAGGGAGTGGTTCATCATATACAGCACCGTGCCGTGGGCGGCCAGGGCGTTGTGCTGCCCCAGCAGGGACAGGGCCGCCGTGCCCACCAGGATGAACCCGATCTGGGACAGGGAGGAGCAGGCCAGAATATACTTGAGGTTGTTGGAGAACACGGCGATGACCGCGCCCAGCACCATGGTCACCGCCCCCAGCGCCAGCAGCAGGACGCCCCACCGGTGCTCGCCGGGGAGAAGGTCCGCCGTGATGATCAGGGCACCGAAGATGCCCGCCTTGGTGAGGACGCCGGACAGCAGGGCGCTGGCCGGGGCCGGGGCCACCGGGTGGGCCTTGGGCAGCCAGATGTGCAGCGGGAACACGCCCGCCTTGGCCGCAAAGCCGAAGAAGATGCACAGCGCCGCCGCCCACAGCTGGGAGCGGTCCGTCACCCCGGCGCAGGGGCCGGGCAGGTCGGCGATGACCAGGGTGCCGGTAAGGCGGTACAGCAGGAACAGGCCCATCAGGGTCACAAGGCCGCCCAGCACCGCGATGGTCAGATAGGTCTTTCCCGCGTCCAGGGCGTCGGGGGACTCCTCCTGCACCACCCAGGCATAGGAGCTGAGGCTCATCAGTTCGAAGAACAGGAAGGTGGTGTACAGGTCCGCCGACAGGAACACGCCCATGGTGAAGCTCAGGCACAGCAGGAAGAAGAAGTGGTAGCGCCGCAGATGGTGGTGGCCCCGGAAATACTGGGGCGTCAGCAGGGCCGACACGAACCACATGAAGCTCACCACCAGCCCATAGATGCACCGGAAGCCGTCCAGGGTGAAGTGGATGCCGCACAGGGGGATATCCAGGGATTCGCCGGACCGGGTGCACACCGCCAGCACCATCACAAGAAGCGTCAGCCCCGTGACGGCGCAGGACCAGCGGCCCAGCCCGGATTCGCTTTCGCTGCGGGTCAGCAGCAGGGGAAGGGCCCCCGCCAGGGGCAGCAGGATCAGAAGAAGCAGCATCACAGGCCCACCGCCTTTCCGATCACGTCCAGCAGCCACTGGGGAAACAGGCCCATCAGCAGGCAGGCTGCCGCCAGGATGGCGGTGGGGACGGTCATCATCCAGCCCGCCTCATGAGCGGAGCCCTCCGGAATGGCCGGGGCCTCCGTCCGGGGGAACCAGGCCTTCAGCACCACCTGGAACATATACACCGCCGTCAGCAGGGCCGACACCAGCAGAGCTGCGAAGCCCACCAGCGGCAGCCAACCGCCGATATCCACCGCCGCCCGGGCGATGTACCACTTGCTGACAAAGCCGTTGAAGGGGGGGATACCCGTCAGGGCGCAGGCCGCCGCCGTGAAGCAGGCGAAGGTCACCGGCATATACCGGCCCAGGCCCTCCAGCTGGGGCACGTACTCCCGGTGGGCGTAGTGCAGCACCGCACCGGCCGTGAAGAAGGCCATGATCTTTACCACCGAGTGGACGATCAGGTGCAGGAAGGACGCTGCCAGGGCCTGGGTGGTCATCAGGGCGGCGGCAAACAGAATATACGACAGGTTCGACACCGTGGAGTAAGCCAGCCGCAGCTTGAAGTGCCGCTGCTTCAGGGACATGCAGGAGCCGTATACAATGGTGATGATGGGCAGCAGCAGCGCCAGCTGCTGGGCCCATGTACCGGACAGAATGTCCGGGCCGAAGCTGTAATAGATCAGGCGGATGCAGGCGAAGGCACCGGCCTTTACCACGGCCACCGCGTGCAGCAGGGCTGTGACGGGGGTGGGGGCCACCGCCGCCGAGGGGAGCCATCCGTGCAGCGGCCAGATGGCCGCCTTGACGCCGAAGCCCACAAAGGACAGGGCGAACACTGCCAACAGCATGGACACGTCGCCGTCATAGCCTGCCAGATGGCCGCCCAGGGTGAAGTCCACCGCGTCGTGGATGGCCAGGAACACCAGGCCGATAAACGCCAGGGCCGCGCCGGAGATGGAGTAGACCAGGTACTTGATGCCGGCCTTTTTGGCGGCCTTGGTCATGGGCTGCATCACCAGGGGCAGGGTGGCCAGAGTCAGCAGCTCATAGAACAGGTACATGGTCATCATATTGGCGGAGAAGGCGATGCCCAGGGTGACGCCGAAGGATGCCGTGAAAAATGCCCAGAACATGTGCAGGTGCTTTTCGTGGCGCATGTAGTCAAAGCCATAGAGCATGGTGAAGGGCCACAGGGTGGCAGACAACCCCGCAAACAGACGGGCGGCCCCGTCCATGCGGAAGGCGATGGTCAGCCGGTGGGAAAAGTGCAGCAGGGTGAACGTGCCGTCATCGCACAGGAGGATGGCCGCCCAGGCCAGGGCGGTGGTGCCCAGGATCAGGAGGCTGTATACCAGGCGGCGGCAGCTCTCGCTGCGGATGGGCAGGAAATAGGACAGCAGGCCCAACACCAGCGGCAGGAACACCGGCAGAAGGAGAAGGATTCCATTCATATGGCGCACCTCCTTACAGAATGGACCCGGTGATGTGCTCCATCACGGGGACAGTGATGCCGGACAGCAGGCCCAGGATCAGGCTGGCTGCGGCGAACAGTGCCAGGGACAGCACCAGCAGCAGCGGCTCCCGGACCCGGCTCCGGGCCGGGAAATCCTGCCCCGGAAAGAAGGCGCGGCACAGCGGCGGAAACAGATAGGCCGCCGTCAAAAGCGCCGAGATCAGCAGCACCGCCGGAATGATATAGCACAGGGGGGCGGACATGCCGTCCAGGGCGCCCAGAGCCAGATACCATTTGCTGAAGAAGCCGCCGAAGGGGGGGATGCCCACCAGGGACAGAGCCAGGGCGGCAAAGCAGCCCATGGTCACGGGGATCCGGCGGCCCAGACCCGGGAAGCCGTCGATGGTTTCCGTTCCCGTCAGGAAAATGATGGAGCCGGCGGACTGGAACACGCCGATCTTGGCCAGCGCGTGGGACAGCAGCTGCAAAAGGCCACCCAGCAGGCCCACCGGAGTCATGAGGAATACGCCCAGCAGCACATAGGAGATCTGGGAAATGCTGGAATAGGCCAGACGCTTTTTCAGGCCGTTTTCCGTGCAGCCCATAAACGAGCCCATGAAAATGGTCACCAGGGTCAGAACGATGCACACGGTCTGGACCCAGGTGCCCCGCAGGGCCTCCGCGCCAACGGTGAAGTAAATGACCCGGATGGCGGCGATGGCCCCCACCTTGGCGATGATGCCGGAGAGCAGAGCATGGGCCGGAGCCGGGGCCACGGGATGGGCCGAGGGCAGCCAGTTGTGCAGGGGGTACAGACCCGCCTTGGCGCCGAAGCCCAGCAGCATCAGAAATGACGCAGCCAGCAGGGTAGGAGAGAGAGTCTGGAAATATCCGCCACGGACGAAGGCCAGGGAGGATTGCTGGGCCAGCAGCACCACGCCGAACAGGGCGATGAAGCCGCCGCAGACGGAGTAGTACAGGTATTTTACCGCGCCCAGCAGGGCCTTGGGACGCTGGGTGTGCAGCACCAGGGGGAACGACAGCAGGGTGGTGAGCTCATAAAACAGGTATAGAGTCACAAGGTCTGCCGCCAGAGCGGCGCCCAGCACCGCCGCCTCCGTCAGCATCAGGAACACATAGAAACGGGGATGGTGCCCCTCGTGGGTCATGTAGACGGTAGCGTAGGGGATGGTCAGCAACCAGCACACGGCGGTCAGCAGGCAGAAGAACCGGCCCAGGCCGTCCAGCCGCAGGGAAAACGTCAGGTCGGCGGTCATGTGCCACACCGGTGTGGCCGTGTCGCCCAGGGTGCAGGCAGCAATCAGCAACGCAAGCAGCAGGGCCTGGCCCACGGCCAGGATCACCGTGCGGGCCCGGTCATTCCGGATCAGGCTCAGGGCCGCCATAGCCAGCGGCAGCAGGAGGATCAGATACAGCATATTCGATTCCTCCCTTTCTCACTGACAGAACAGGTCCATGCCTTGACGGAACAGGTCCATGAGCCCATAGGACCGCAGGCCAACAGCGATGTTCAGGGCCGCGAACACCAGGCCCGGCACGGCGGCCCAGCTCAGGCGGCGTGTGCGCTCCGTTTCGGCCTCCGGCACCCACAGAAGCAGGGTGGTATACAGGAAATACAGCACGTTCAGCAGGGTGGACAGGGCCAGCGCCAGCAGCACCGCCCAGGTGCGCCAGCCCATGTGGAAGGCCGCGGCGGCAAAGTACAGCTTGGGGATGAAGCCCGCGAAGATGGGAATGCCCACCATAGACAGGGCTCCCACGGTGAACACGCACCCGGCGGCGGGGCTTCGGTGGGCGGCGCCCCGGAGGCTGTTGAAGTCCTGATGCCCGCCGGAGACGGCCATCAGGTCCGCGCCGGACAGGAACAGCATGGGCTTGGTCAGGGCATGGGACACGATCTGGAACAGCACCGCCCCCAGGGCGGCCTCCGTTCCCATGCCCAGGCCCATGTAGATATAGCCGATCTGGGCGGCGGAGGAGTAGGCGATCATGGTGGTCAGCCGCCGGGCGAAAATGGCGGAGACGGACCCGGCGATCATGCCGCCGATGCCGAACAGCAGCAGCACCGTCTGGATGCCGGAGGCGGCGAACACGTCGATACCGATAACCTGATAGATGACCTTGATGAGAAACACGATATACCCCTTGGACACCACACCGGACAGGATGCCCGAGGAGGCCGGGGTGGCCTGGCCGTAGGTATCCGGCATCCACAGGTGGAAGGGGAACAGGCCGCTTTTGATGGCAAGTCCCGCGGTCATCAGGCCCAGGGACATGGTCACGGAGAACCGGTGCCCGCCGGTGCTCCACAGCTCCGCGATGGCGGTGTGCAGCTGGGGGAACAGCAGGTGGCCGGTGACGGAATAGGTGAAGATGACGCCGATCAGGAACAGGCCGGAGCCCATCAGGGCGAAGATCATGTACCGGGCAGAGGCAATCAGGGCGCGCCCGCCCCGGCGCACCGACAGCAGGGCGCAGGAGGCGATGGTCAGCACCTCAATGAACACGTAGCCGGTGAAGATATCGTTGGTGTAGCACAGGGCCACCAGCGCCACATGGGCCAGGTCCACCATGACCCAATAGAGCTTCTGCTTGTCGGCTGGAACGTCCTGCAGGATGCGGCGCATACCGCCCAGCACGCTCAGCAGCATGACCCCGGCAAACAGCATGGCCAGGAAGGACTCCAGAATACCCGCCGTCAGCTCGTTGCCCCAGGGGGCGGGGTAGTGGCCCATCATATAATAGTAGCGGACGTGGTGCACCGCGCAGTATACCAGCACAGAGCCCTGGAGCACCACGCTGGCAGACAGCAGGAAAATGCTCAGCCGCCGGGCCCAGCGGGCGTTGGCGGCAAAGGACACCACGGCGCACACCAGGGACAGAATGATGGAGAAGAAGGGGAAATTCTGCACAAAGCTCATTGCTCGCCGTCCTCCTTCTGCCGCTTTTTGTGGGACATCATCATATACAGCTTGTCCATGTCCAGGGTGCGGTAGGTCTGGTAAATGCGGACGGTCAGGGACAGCATCACAGCCGACACACTGACGGACACCACGATGCCCGTCAGCACCAGGCCCGCGGGGATGGGGTTGACGTAGTGCTCCATAGAGGTGACGCCGTCCACGATGATGGGAACGGTGCGGCCGGTGATATAGCCCCGGTCCGCCAGCAGCAGGAACACGCCGGAATCCATAATGTCCAGGCCGATGACCTTTTTCAGCAGGTTCCGGTCAAACAGCAGCATGCAGAAGCCGATGACGAACAGCAGAATGGCTACCACCAGCTCGTAATTGGAAGCAAGGGCCTTCAGCATCATAGCTCCCCCCTTCTGAAGTACATATAAAGGCTGTACATGGTGCAGCACACCACGAAGCCCACCGCCACGTTCAGGGGCAGGATCAGCCCGGCGGACAGGATGCGCCCGGGGGTGCCGGGGGAGATGATGGAGTGCAGGTGGTTGGCGCCGGTATAGAAGGAGTAGCTCTTGGCCAGGCAGTAAAAGCCCAGGGAGCACAGAACCACCGTCTGTAGCCGCCGGGGCCGCAGCACGGCGGAGGCCGCACCGTCGCCCCACACCATGGCAAACAGCATCAGTCCGGCCGCCAGAATGGAGCCGCCGGAGAAGCCGCCGCCGGGAGACAGGTGGCCGTTGAGCAGGATGTAAATGCCGAACACCAGGATTACCGGGATCAGGAACCTGCACATGGGGGCCACAATGGGGTCCGAGGCATAGTCCACCACATCGGGCTGTTGGAGCCAGCGCTTTTTGCCGGAGCGGTTGAGCAGGATGGTCACGGCGCACATGGCGGTGAACAGCACAAAGGACTCGCCCAGGGTATCGAAGGCACGGTAGTCCAGGATCATGCCCGCCACGGTGTTCACCGCGCCGGTCTCCTGGGTGCCCTGCTCCACATAGCGCCGGGCCACCTCGTTGACGGTGGGGGCGGTGTCGGAGCCGTAGGGGGGCAGGTCCGCCGCCGTCAGCAGCATCAGGACCGCCAGCACCCCGCACAGAAGTCCCGCCAGAACGTTATACAGCCGCAGGGAGCGGTGGACGCCCAGGTTGAACAGGCCCATATCCCGCCGGGGGGCGGGGCGGCGGTCGTCGTCCTCCGCCGGGCGCTGGGGGGCCTCCTTCTGCAGCTGCTCGGACAGGTCCAGCCCGCCGTGGAGCCAGAGCTGCACCAGGGAGGGCTCAGAGGGTGTCGTCATGGTGGTCCTCCTCTCTGCGGGCCTCATGCTCCGCGTCCTTGTCAATGAGGTTGATACGCCGCAGGGTCAGGAAAAACAGAATGCCCGTGATGCCTGCGCCCACGGCGGCCTCGGTGATGGCCAGGTCCGGGGATTCCAGCAGCAGCCACACCACGGACATGATAATGGAATAGGCCATATAGATGATAACGGCCCGCATGGGCTTTCGCACCAGCGCCGTGGCCACGGCGCAGATCACCAGCCCCGCCAGCAGGAGAATGCGGAAGGTCGTGCTCATGCTCTGTCCTCCTGTTCTCCGTCGGGCAGCTCCAGGTGCTGCTCCAGATTCTGGTTCACCCGGTACTCAAACTGGGCCAGCATATGGCCGGACAGGGGAGAGGTGCACCACTGGAGGATCACCATCAGCAGCAGCTTCCACAGCACCGGGCGCAGGCCCACCGCCAGCATCACCGCCAGCACCAGCAGGGAAAGACCCAGGGTGTCGGCTATGGAGGCGGCATGGAGCCGGTTCAGGGAAAAGTCGAAGCGGAACAGGCCCACGATGGCGGTCAGCAGGGCGAAGCACCCGGCCAGCACGCACAGAGCCGCCAGGCCGAAGCGGATCCATTCACCGATCATGCGATTCGTCCTCCCTCTCGTCCTGCCGCTTGTACTGGTACAGGTTGATGTAAATGCGGCACAGCAGCATCACCGCGATAAACGACAGCACCACATACACGATGGCCACGTCCACCAGGTAGTCCTCCCCCAGCAGATAGGCCAGGATGGCGATGATAATGGCCACCAGCGTGCCGATGAGGTTGATGCCGATGATGCGGTCCACCGTCAGCCGGGCCCGGATGATATACACCATCACCGCCAGCAGGCCCAGTCCCAGCAGCACCAGAGCGCCCCAGAACAGATCGTGATAGCACTGTTGGATCAGTTCCATTCCGGGCCCTCCATTTTCCGCAGGAGCCGGGTCAGACTCCAATCCGGGATATCGGCGGCATGAGCCTTATTCAGGCACAGCACCAGGTAGTCCTCTCCTTCCTGGCGCACCGTCACAGTGCCGGGGGTCAGGGTGATGGAGTTGGACAGCAGCATCCGGGAGACGGGCTTTTCCAGGGGCGCGTGGACCCGGACGATGGCAGGGTGATAGTCCGGCTTCCGGGACCAGATCACCCGCATCACAGCCAGGTTGGCCCGGATGATCTCCCGCACAAGGATCGCACCGTAGACAACATAGCCGCCCAGGCGCTTCAGAAAACGCCGCTCCGTCTGAGGCCGGCAGCCCAGGGCAGCCACGCAGAACGCGTAGACCGCCCCGGTGATGACCACGCCGAACAGGCAGATCTCCAGCGTGACTTTTCCGTTCAGGATCAGCCACAGCAGGAACAAAAAGATACACATGACCATGGGGGTTCCTCATTCCTCTCTCACACACATAGCGTGAATGTTAAGATTTTTTCGCACACGGCGCAAAAAACTTCATACAAAAGTTATTTTACCATGTATGCAGAAATAAAGTCAATAAAAACCGGGAATTTGCCGGGAAAAGATGAAAAAGCCGTCAATTGGCGTGCATAATTTCCCAAACGTGTCCCGCGCCGCCGGGCCTGCCCGGTCAGATATTTCCAATCCGCAAAATGTGACAATTGCAACAGACAAATACCGGATTCCGGCGTATACTGCCGGATGTACCATAAAATAAGGAGGAATCATTTCATGATTCGCAGGATCATTCACATAGACCAGGACAAGTGCAACGGCTGCGGGGCCTGCGCCAGGGCCTGCCACGAGGGCGCCATCGACATGGTGGACGGCAAGGCTAAGCTTATGCGGGAGCACTACTGCGACGGGCTGGGGGACTGCCTGCCGGCCTGTCCCACCGGGGCCATTACCTTTGAGGAGCGGGAAGCTCCCGCCTATGACGAGGCGGCGGTGAAGGCGGCTCAGGCCGCCAGGAACCGGCCCCATACCGGCTGTCCCGGCGCGGCCATCCGCCAGCTGGCCCACAAGAAGCCCGCCCCGCCGGCCCCCGGCCGGGAGACGGAGAGCCAGCTGACCAACTGGCCGGTGCAGATCAAGCTGGTTCCCACCCGGGCCCCGTATTTCGAGGGGGCGGAGCTGCTGATCGCGGCGGACTGCACGGCCTTCACCTATGCCGACTTCCACAGCCGGTTCCTGGCGGGCCGGGTATGCCTCATCGGCTGCCCCAAGCTGGACGGCGTGGACTACACCGAGAAGCTGGCGGAGATCCTCCGCAGCAACAACATCCGCTCCGTGACGGTGCTGCGGATGGAGGTGCCCTGCTGCGGCGGGCTGGAGATGGCCGCCCGGCGGGCCCTGGAGCAGTGCGGCCGGGACCTGCCCTGGCAGGTGTGCACCGTCCACATCGATGGTACGGTGACGAAAAACTGAAGCGTAAGCGCCCCGGTTCTGCCGGGGCGCTTTTATGCACCTGCGGGGCGCGGCGGGCATAGACTGCCCTGTGAGGAGGTATATGCATGGACCATGAACTTTTGCTGGCCCGCTCCATCACACAGGCCCAGCACATGGTGCGCTCCCTTGGCGGCTGCGGCATCCGGAGCGCGCTGATGCGCGCCCCTGTGGGACTGACGGACCGGGGCTGCGCCTATGGGGTGCGGCTGCGGCCCGGGACGCTGGAGCAGGCGCTGTCTTGTCTGAAATCGGCGGGGATTACGCCCCTGGCCGTTTATCATCATACGCAGGAGGGGTATCGGGAGGCGGCGCAATGATCTATTTCGACGCCGGGGCCACCACCCTGGAAAAACCCGCCGCCGTGGGCCGGGCCATGGCCCGGGCGGCACACACCATGAGCTCCCCGGGCCGGGGGAGCTATCCGGCCTCCCACCTGGCCGGGGAGACGGCCTATCTGTGCCGCCAGGAGGCGGCGGAGCTGCTGGGGGTCCCCCAGCCGGAAAACGTCGTCATCACCGGAAGCGCCACCCATGGCCTGAACCTGGCCATCCGGTCTTTGCTGGGTCCCGGGGACCGGGTGGTGATCTCCGGATATGAGCACAACGCCGTCACCCGGCCCCTGCACGCCATCCCGGGGCTTTCCGTGACGGTGATCGATACGCCACTTTTCCGGCCGGACCTGGCGGCGGAGGAATTTTACCGGGCCATCCGGCAGAAGCGGCCCCGGGCCGTGATCTGCACCCACGTTTCCAACGTATTCGGGGCGGTGCTGCCGGTGGAGGACATCGCCCGATGCTGCCGGGAGACGGATACGCCCCTGATCGTGGACGCCTCCCAGTCGGCGGGGGTGCTGCCGGTGGACCTGGCCGGGTGGGGGGCGGCCTTTGTGGCCATGCCCGGCCACAAAGGCCTGTACGGCCCCCAGGGCACGGGACTGCTGCTGTGCGGGGCGGAGGGGAAGCCCCTGCTCTACGGCGGCACCGGCAGTATGTCCCGCCTGCAGGATATGCCCCCGGACCTGCCGGACCGGCTGGAGCCCGGGACCCACAATATGCCGGGTATCGCGGGACTGCTGGAGGGCATCCGGTTCGTCCGGCGGCAGGGGGTGGAGAGCATCGCCGCCCGGGAGCGGCAGGTGGCCCTGCGGGCCGCCCGGGGCCTGGAGAGTCTGCCGGGGGTGCGGGTATTCTGGGATCGGGAGCTTCAGCATCAGACCGGCGTGGTATCCTTCGTGACGGAGGGCCGGGACTGCGAGGCGGTGGGGGAGGCCCTGGCCCGGCGGGGCATCGCCCTGCGGGCGGGGCTTCACTGCGCGCCCCTGGCCCATCGCACGGCGGGGACGCTGGAAACCGGAACCCTGCGGCTGAGCACGTCGTTTTTCAATACGCCGGACCAGGCGGACCGCCTGGTGTGGGCCGTGTCCCGGGTGCTTCGTGAAAATGTAGAGCTTTGACAGACGTTTTTGTTGCATTTTCCCAATAAATTTTATATAATGCAAAATACCTATTGGTATGTGCAAGGAAGGGACGCCTGAAATGGAAGCAATTGTATCTGTATTGGAGCGGGCCGGGCGGTATCTGTCGCTGATCCGGCCCATGGACGTGCTGGACGTGGCCATTATCGCCTATCTGGTGTATAAGATCCTGTGTCTGGTGCGCAGCACCCGGGCGGAGAATATCCTCAAGGGCGTGGCGATCTTTCTGGTGGCCCTGTGGCTGTCGTCCCCGGCGGCCCTGAATCTGCGGGGCGTGAACTATATCCTCAGCCACATGGTGGAGTGGGGCGTTCTGGCCCTGATCATCCTGTTCCAGCCGGAGATCCGCCAGCTGCTGGAGAAGGTGGGCAGCCGGAACATCCGCCTGCTGCGCATTTTCCAGCCGGAGCAGCAGTCCACCGAGCTGGAGCGGGCCATCGACCAGACCGTGGCGGCCTGCACCGACATGGCCAAGACCCGCACGGGGGTGCTGATCGTGTTCGAGCGGAAGCTGCTGCTGGACGAGATCGTCCGCAGCGGCACCACCCTGGATGCGGCGGTATCCAGCGAGCTGCTGAAGAACATCTTCTTCGTGAAGGCCCCCATGCACGACGGCGCCGTTATCATCCGGCAGGGCCGGATCCTGGGCGCCGGGTGCATGCTGCCGCTGTCCAAGAATGTGAATCTCAGCCGGGACCTGGGCATGCGTCACCGTGCGGGCATCGGCATGAGCGAAAACTCCGACGCAGTGGTGGTCATCGTATCGGAAGAGACAGGCTCCATCTCCGTGGCCATCGGCGGCATGCTGAAGCGGCACCTGATGCCGGAGACGCTCCGGCAGCTGCTGCGCAACGAGCTGATGCCCCAGCCGGAGGAGGAGCCGGACAAGCCCCGCCTGTCCCTGCGGGAGCTGCTGCACGCCCATAGAAAGGGGGAGCAGAATGGAAACCAAGACTAACACCAACCAGAATCCCGACAAGAGCCGCAAGGTCATCCGCATCGTCATCTCCATCCTGGTGGCCATCGCCCTATGGGTCTATGTAGACCGGGGGCTTTCCGTGGAGGTGACCATGAAGGTCAACAACGTCCCCGTGGAGTTTTCCGGCGAGGACACCAGCCTGGCCGAAAAGAACCTGATGCTGCTGTCGGGCTATGACACCACCATCGACCTGGTGCTCAAGGGTCCCCGCAGCGAGCTGTTCAAGCTGGACAAGAGCAAGGTCCGCATCGTGGCGGACACCAGCACCATTCAGGAGACCGGGCAGCAGACCCTGTCGTACCAGGTGTACTTCCAGGACGACATCCAGCGCAGCAAAATTTCCGTGGATCACGCCAGCGCCTACAGCGTCACCGTCACCGTGGGCGAGATGGACAGCAAGACCGTGCCCATCCGCTGCGACATCGTGGGCAGCACCGCCAAGGGCTTCACCGCCGGGGAGCTGACCCTGGATCCGGCGGAGCTGAACCTGCGGGGCCAGCGGGACGATCTGCTGAACATCGCCTATGCCAAGGTGACCCTGGACATCTCCGGCGCCGACCGCACCGTGGTCCAGGCCCTGGAGTGGGAGCTGTATGACTATAACGACATCAGGATCGACAACCCCGCCGTCCGCTCCAAGGTGAAGACCGTGCAGGCTACCCTGCCGGTAAAGACCTCCAAGGAGGTGGATCTGGTGGTCAACTTCGTCCCCGCCGCCGGGTCCACTCTGGACACGATGCAGTATACCGTGTCCCCGGACAAGGTGACCCTGGCGGGCGAGAAGGATGTGCTGGACACCATCGACGCCATCGTGCTGGACACCCTGTACCTGCAGGACCTCCAGCCCTCCCAGAGCCTGACCTACAGCGTTACCGCCCCGGAGGGCACCACCCTGGCGGAGAACGTGGGCCCGGTCACCGTGACCATCGTGGTCACAGGCGTCACGGAGCGCAATGTCACCGTGACGGCCTTCAACTGCGAAAACGTGCCGGAGGGCTTCTCCGCCGTGCCGGTGACCGAGAGCCTGAACATCCTCCTGCGGGGCCTGGAGAGCGAGATGGCCCAGATCACCGCAGAGGACCTGCGCATTACCGTGGACCTCAGCGGTATCACGGAGCCGGGGGTCCACACGGTGCCGGTGACGGTGCAGGTGGCCAACTACGCCAACGTGGGCGTCAAGGGCTCGTATCAGATCGTGGTGGACGTGGAGCGTCTGCCGTAACAGAGATTTTCCCCAAGCGAAAGGACTGAGCAAAATGACACAAGTGGCAACTGTTGAAAAAATCCTTCGGGACGGATATGTGCAGATTTCCGTGCCCCGCAAGTCCGCCTGCGGACACGACTGCGAGGAGTGCGCCGGATGCGGCATGACCGGGGCTTCCGTCTATGCCGAGGCCCGGGACCCCGTGGGGGTCCGCCCCGGAGACAAGGTGGTGGTGGAAAGCTCCACCCGGGCTATCCTGGCGGTGACCTGGCTGGTGTATATGCTGCCGGTGGTGTTTTTCCTGCTGGGCTACTTCCTGTCGGCGGGGCTGACGGAGGGCTGGCGCTATGCCGTTGCCATTGCGGCGGCGGCGGTGTCGTTTATCCCCATCAAGCTGTATGACGGCTATGCCCGGAAGCGGGACACCCTGACCTATACCATCGTCCGGGAGTTCTGATGTTCGGTTATGTGCGGCCGTCGGACGGCCACCTGACGGCGGAGGACAAGTCCCGGTTCCAGGCGGCTTACTGCGGCCTGTGCCGCAGTCTGGGCCGGAGATACGGCCTGGCGGCCCGGATGATCCTGAACTATGACCTGGCCTTTCTGGCCATGCTGCTGTCCCGGGAGCCGGAGTGCCCCACGGCGCACTGCCGGTGCCCGGCTCACCCCATCCGGGGGTGCGACGCCCTGGAGAGGCAGGACGCCTTTGACACGGCGGCGGACCTGAGCGTGATTCTCACCTGGTGGCAGCTAAAGGACGGCGTGGCGGACCACGGCTTTTTCCGGGGGCTGCCGTACCGCGCGGCCCTGCTCCTGCTGCGGCGGGCCTATCGCAAGGCGCGGGCCAGGCGGCCCGGCTTCGATGCGTGCACCCAGGCGCACCTGGAGGAGCTGGCACGGCTGGAGGCGGAGCAATGTCCCTCTATAGACCGGGCGGCGGACGCCTTCGCGGCGCTGTTGGCCGGGGCGTCAGAGGAGGAAGCGGACCCGGTGCGGCGGCGGGTGCTGCGGCAGCTGTTCTATCACCTGGGCCGGTGGGTCTATCTGGTGGACGCGGCAGACGACCTGAAAAAGGACGTAAAGTCCGGCAGCTATAACCCGCTGGTCTACCGCTTTCACGCGGAGGGCGGGACGCTGACGGCAGACGACAAGGCGGCGCTGGCCGCTACCCTGGACAGCTCCGTCCGGGCCATGGCCGCAGCCTTTGAGCTGGCGGACTTCGGCCCCTGGCGGGCCATTATCGAAAGCGTCCTGTATGAGGGACTCTACGCAGTGGGCGCGGCGGTGCTGAACGGTACCTTCCGCAAAGGACACAAAAGAAAACAACGAAAGGCAGGCGCCTGATATGCGCGATCCCTATCAGGTGCTGGGCATCCCCAGCACCGCCACAGACGAAGAAGTGAAGAGAGCCTACCGGAACCTGGCCCGGAAATACCACCCCGACAACTACCACGACAATCCCTTAGAGGACCTGGCCCAGGAGCGGATGAAGGAGATCAACGAGGCCTACGAGACCATCCGCAATCAGCGCAAGGCCGCCCAGTCCGGCGGCCAGAGCGGCTACGGCTCCGGCTATAATCCCGGCTACGGCGCGGGGTACAATACCGGCTATAACACCGGCTACAGCGGCGCCTACGGCGCTGCGTGGCAGCGGATCCGGCTGGCCATCTCCCAAGGGAACCTGAACCTGGCGGAGGAGCTGCTCAACGCCCAGACGGATCACAACGGGGAGTGGAACTTCCTGAAGGGGGCCGTGTGCTATAAGCGGGGCTGGATGGACGAGGCCCGGCGCTATTATGAGACGGCGGTGCAGATGGACCCGGGCAACGCGGAATATCAGCGGGCCCTGGATATGATAAACGGAAACGGCGCGGCGTACCGCCCCAACGGGTACGGGCATGTGTCCACCGGCAGCTGCGCCGGGGACAACTGCACCAGCCTCTGCGCCGCCTGCGCCTGCATGAACTGCCTGTTTGGCGGCGGCGGATACTATTTCTGCTGCTGAGGGACGATAGATAGGAGGAGTTTACATTGGTCAAAAGCATGACCGGCTACGGCCGGGCCAGAGAGACCCTGCACCAGCGGGACATCACCGTGGAGGTGCGCTCTGTCAACAACCGCTTTCTGGACTGCACGGTGAAAATGCCCCGTGCTTACGTATTTGCCGAGGACGCCGTGAAGGCCCGGGTCCGGGCTGCCGTGTCCCGGGGCAAGGTGGACGTGTTCGTCACCATCGACGCCAGCGCCGCGGACGTGTCCGTGGTGACGGTGAACCAGCCACTGGCCCGGGGCTATTACCAGGCCCTGACCCAGCTGAGGGATATGTTCTCCCTGGAGGGGGAGATCACGCCCATGGCCCTGGCCAAGCTGCCGGATGTGCTGACGGTGTCCAAGGCCGAGGAGGACCTGGAAACCGTGGCCGCCGATATCTGCCGGGTGCTGGACCAGGCCCTGGCCGCCTATAACGATATGCGGGCCGTGGAGGGCCGCCGCCTGGCGGAGGACATCGCGGGCCGCCTGGTGACCATCGAGACCGCCGTGGGGCGGGTGGAGCGGCAGTCGCCCCAGACCGTGTCCGCCTATCGGGAGCGGCTGGAGAAGAAAATGCGGGAGGTGCTGGCCTCCACCACCATCGACGAGGGGCGCATCCTCACCGAGGCCGCCATCTTCGCCGACAAGGTGGCCGTGGACGAGGAGACCGTCCGCCTGCGCAGCCATGTGGCCCAGCTGCGGACCATGCTGCAGGCCCAGCGGCCCACCGGCAAGGACATGGACTTCCTGATGCAGGAGTTCAACCGCGAGTGCAACACCATCGGCTCCAAGTGCAACGACCTGGCCGTGACCCAGGACGTGGTGGCCATGAAGGCCGAGGTGGAGAAGATCCGCGAGCAGGTGCAGAACATCGAGTAAGGGAGGGACCGCTGTGCAGCTGGTGAATATCGGCTTCGGCAATCTGGTGTCCGTGGGACGGCTCATCGCCGTGGTGAGCCCGGATTCCGCCCCCATCAAGCGACTGATCCAGGAGTCCCGGGACCGGGGCATGCTCATTGACGCCACCTACGGCCGCAAAACGGCGGCGGTGCTGGTGATGGACAGCGACCATGTGGTGCTCTCCGCCCTGCCGGCGGAGAAGCTGGGCCCCCGCCTGGGCCTGTCGGCGGAGGATTTCATGCAGGAGGAGATCTGATTTTGGAAAAGCAAGGCAAAATATTCATTCTTTCCGGCCCGTCCGGGTCCGGAAAGGGCACGGTGCTCAAAAGCGCCATGAGGGAGCATCCGGACATGTTTCTGTCCGTGTCCGCCACCACCCGCGGACCCCGCCAGGGTGAGATTGACGGCGTACACTATCACTTCATCAGTGACGACGCGTTTTTGAAGATGATCGACCGGGATCAACTGCTGGAGCATGCGGGCTATGCCGGGAATTTTTACGGCACCCCCCGCATCCCCGTGGACGAGGCCCTGGATCAGGGCCGGGACGTGATGCTGGAGATCGACGTGCAGGGGGCGCAGCAGGTTTATGCCAAGCGGCCCGACGCCGTGCGCATCTTCCTGGCTCCGCCCTCCTGGTCGGAGCTGGAGCGCCGGCTGGTGAACCGGGGCACCGACTCCGCCGACAAGATTCGCCAGCGGCTGACCCGGGCCCGGGACGAGATGGCCCTGGCCGTGGATTACGACTATTTTATCATCAACGACGACGTGGAGCGCGCCGCCGCTGAGCTCAATGATATCTTCCGCGTGGAGCACTTCAAGCCCGCCGAGCGGATGCATTTGATAAAGGACTAAAAATTTTTTCTGATAAAGGACGGTAATGCTATTATGATGCTCTATCCCGCTATGAACAAGCTGACCCAGTACATTCCCAACCGCTATATGATGGTGAACGTGGTGGCCCGCCGGGCCCGCCAGATCGCCATCGAGGCCCAGCGCCGCGACGAGCCCCTGGACGAGAAGCCCGTGACCCTGGCCATCAACGAGGTGGCCGAGGGCCGCTTCGATGCCAAGTCCATCGACACCGCCATTTCCGACGAGGCGTGACGGGACAGAAGGGGGAATCGCCATGCCGCAGATCGCCAAGGTGGCTGTGGCGGCGGCAACCTATGCCATTGACAAGCCTTACGACTATCTGATCCCCCAGGGGACGGACATCGCCGTGGGCATGCGGGTGCTGGCGCCCTTTGGCCGCGGCAACCGCGTCAGCGAGGGGGTCGTATTGACCCTGGGGCAGGGGGTGCCGGAAAAGCCCATCAAGCCCATCCGGTCTTTAGTGGACCGGGAGCCCGTTATCACAGAGCGGGAAATCCGCCTGGCTCTGTGGATGCGGGAGCGGTATTTCTGCACGTTTTACGACGCCATCCGCACCATCCTGCCCGCCGCTGTGTGGTATAGCTACCGCGAGATGTGGTCCCTGACCGGGGAGCCCCTGCCGGAGGACCTGTCGGAGCGGGAGGCGGCGGCCTGCCGCCTGCTGCAGGACGGCCCCATGGAACGGGACGACCTGTGCGCCGCCCTGGGGGAGACCGGAGGGCGGGTGCTGTCGGCCCTGAAAAAGCGGGGACTGCTGCAGATGGAGCCCCAGGGCTCCCGGAAGGTCCAGGACCGGGTGGTGCAGATCGCCTGCCTGGCCCTGGAGCCGGAGGAGGCCCTGGAGCGGATGGAGCGGAAGAAAAAATCCGCCGCCCGGCAGTATGACGCCGTGGCCTTCCTGGCCAAATACGGCGACGCCGTGGTGCAGGAGCTGTGCTACTACACCGGCGTGTCCCGGCAGGGCATCAGGAGCTTGGAGCGGGCGGGGCTGGTGTCCCTGCGCAGCCAGGAGGAGTACCGCATCTCCCGCCGGGACTATGACGCGGCGGCGGAGGAGATCACCCTCAACGATGAGCAGCAGCGGGCCTATGACGAGATCCTGGCCCAGTGCCGCGATGGCCGCCCCGGCGTCACCCTTTTGCAGGGGGTCACCGGCAGCGGCAAGACCCTGGTGTATATCCGGCTGGCCCAGACTCTGCTGGCCCAGGGCCGGTCCGTGATGATCCTGGTGCCGGAAATCGCCCTGACGCCCCAGATGATGGCCCGGTTTTCCGCCTACTTCGGGGACCAGGTGGCCCTGCTGCACAGCGGCCTGCGGCTGACGGAGCGGTATGACCAGTGGAAGCGCATCCGCCGGGGAGAGGCGCACATCGTGCTGGGTACCCGGTCGGCTGTGTTCGCCCCGCTGGAGAACCTGGGGCTGATCATCCTGGACGAGGAGCAGGAGAGCTCCTACGAATCCGAAAATCCTCCCTGCTATCACGCAAGGGATATTGCCAAATACCGCTGCTTCCGGGAAAACGCCCGGCTGCTGCTGGGTTCGGCCACCCCCACGGTGGAAACGGCATACCTGGCCCGCCGGGGGGACTATCAGCTGGCGCTGCTGCGGCGGCGCTACAACACACACCGGATGCCCCGGGTGATCCTGGCGGATATGCGCCGGGAGCTGCGGGACGGCAACGCCGGCTGCATCAGCCGGGAGCTGGCCCGGGAACTGGAGAAGAATCTGGAGGCCGGGGAGCAGAGCATCCTGTTTCTCAACCGCCGGGGCAGCAGCCGGGAGCTGCTGTGCCCCCAGTGCGGCTATGTGCCCCAGTGCCCCCGGTGCAGCGTGTATCTGACCTATCATTCCGCCAACGGGCGGATGATGTGCCACTACTGCGGCTATTCCGAAAAAAGCAGCGAAGCCTGCCCGGAGTGCGGCGGCGCCATGAAGCACATCGGCGTGGGTACCCAGCGGGCGGAGGAGGAGCTGCACGCCCTGTTCCCAGAGGCGGAAATCCTCCGCATGGACGCCGACACCGTCAGCCAGGGACATGAGAAGATCCTCCGGGATTTCCAGGTGCGGCGGGTGCCCATTCTGCTGGGGACCCAGATGGTGGCCAAGGGGCTGGACTTTGCCAATGTGACGCTGGTAGGCGTCCTGGCGGCGGATATGTCCCTGTATGTGGACCACTACCGGGCCTCGGAGCGGACCTTCAGCCTGCTGACCCAGGTGGTGGGCCGGGCCGGACGGGGGGACAAGCCCGGCCGGGCGGTGATCCAGACCTACACGCCCCAGAACGACGTGATCCTGGCCGCAGCGGACCAGGACTATGACCGGTTTTACGACGGCGAGATCCGCCTGCGGCAGCTGCGGCGGGACCCGCCCTTTGCCGACCAGTTTTTCATCACCGTCACCGGCCCCCAGGAGGGTCCGGTGCGCCGGGCCGCCGCCGGTCTGCGGGACGGACTGCGTTCCGCCGCCGGGCAGGAGCCCTATCGCGGCATGGCCCTGGATATCCTGGGCCCGGCACCGGCTCCCGTGGTGAAGGTCAACAACCGCTACCGCTACCGGGTAACGGTGATCGGCCGCAACGACAAGACCCTGCGGGGCCTGCTGTCGGCGTTTATGAAGGAGTTTTCCCGGCGGCCGGAGCACAAAGCGCTGCATATTTACACCGATTGTAATCTGATGGACTGATAAAAAGAGGTATACGACCATGGCTTTGAGAAAAATCGTATTGCAGGGGGAGCCCTGCCTGACCAAGGTGTGCCGCCCGGTGACGGAGTTCAACGGCAGGCTTCACACCCTGCTGGACGACCTGAAGGACACGCTGCTGGACTCCGGCGGTGTGGGCCTGGCCGCGCCCCAGGTGGGCATTCTGCGCCGGGTGTGCGTGGTGATGAACGAGGATGACGAGATCATCGAGCTGGTGAACCCCGAGATCATCGCCACCGACGGCGAACAGACCGGGCTGGAGGGCTGCCTCAGCGTGCCCGGAAAGTTCGGCATTGTGACCCGGCCTTACACGGTGCGGGTCCGGGCCCAGGACCGGGACGGCGCATTTTTCGAGGTGGAGGACGAGGCCCTGACGGCCCGGTGCTTCTGCCACGAGATCGAGCATCTGGACGGTCATCTGTTCGTGGAGCGCACGGACCATCTGCTGACCGAGGAGGAGCTGGAGGAGTATATCCAGCAGGAAGAGGGAGACGACGAGGAGTGAGGATCCTGTTTATGGGCACGCCGGATTTCGCGGTGGCGTCCCTGAAGCGGCTGGTGGAGGACGGGCACGAGATCTGCGGCGTATTCACCCAGCCGGACCGCCCCAAAAACCGGGGGCATAAGCTGGCCTTTTCACCGGTGAAGGAATACGCCCTGGCCCAGGGGCTGTCCGTGTATCAGCCCACGAAAATGCGGGACGGCACGGCCCTGGCCCTGGTGCGGGAGCTGCATCCGGAGCTGATCGTGGTGGCGGCCTATGGCCGCATCCTGCCGGAGGACATTCTGAACACCCCACCTTACGGCTCCATCAACGTTCATTCGTCCCTGCTGCCCAAATACCGGGGGGCGGCTCCCATCAACTGGGCCATCCTCAACGGGGAGCGGGAGACCGGCGTGACCATCATGTACATGGCCAGGGAACTGGACGCCGGGGACATTCTGCATGTGCTGAAAACCGATATCGCCCCCCAGGAGGACGCCCAGACGCTGACGGCGCGGCTGGCGGAGCTGGGGGCCCGGGCGCTGTCCGAAACTGTGGAACAGCTTCGTGCCGGAACCGCTCACCGCACGGTTCAGGACCACAGCGCCTATACCTACGCCCCCATGCTCACCAAGGACATGGGCATCATCGACTGGACAAAGCCCGCCGGGCATATCCATAACCAGGTCCGGGGCCTGATTCCCTGGCCCTGCGCCTCCACGGAGCTGGGCGGGGCTACGGTGAAGATATTCCGCACGGAGGTAGGCAGCGAGACTGCTAAGGCTCCCGGCACCGTGGCGGCCGCCGGAAAGGCGGGCATCGACGTGGCCTGCGGCGACGGGCGGCTGCTGCGTATTCTGGAGCTGCAGCCCCAGGGGGGCCGCCGGATGGCGGCGGCGGACTATCTGCGGGGCCATCCCCTGCAGGTGGAGGCATGAGCCCCCGGGAGAAGCGCAGCGCCCGGGATGTGGCCCTGGATGCGCTGATGCAGGTGGACAAGGCCAACGCCTGGTCCGACGAGGCCCTGCGCCGTCTGATCGCCCAAAACGGGCTGGACAGCCGGGACGCGGCCTTTGCCACCAGCCTGTGCTATGGGGTGATGCAGAACCGGATGCTGCTGGACTACTACATCGGCTGCTGGTGCGCCCAGAAGCCGGAGCGGCTGGAGCCGGTGATCCGCAGCATCCTGCGCATCGGCGGCTATCAGATATTGTTTATGGACCGGGTGCCCCACCGGGCCGCCGTCAACGAGGCGGTGGAGATGACCCGCCGCCACGGGCGGCCCAAGGCCGCCGGTATGGTCAACGCCGTGCTGCGGCGGTTTGTGGAGCACTGGATGGATATGCCGGACCTGCCCAAGGGGTCCACGGCGGACTATCTCTCCCTGCGGTACAGCCATCCCAAGTGGCTGGTGCTGCGGCTGCTGGACCTGATCGGCCCCGACGAGACGCAGGAGTTCCTGCGGCTGGACAACGACGCCGTTCCCACCTGCATCCAGGTGAACCCCCTGAAAACCACGGCGGAGGACCTGGAGCGGGAGCTGCGGGGCGACGGCGTCACCGTGGAGCCCCACCCCTGGCTGGAGGGCTGCCTGGAGATCACCGGCACCGGGGATCTGCGCAGCCTGCCCGCCTTCCGGGAGGGACGGTTCCTGGTCCAGGACGCGGCGGCCCGTCTGGCCGCTATGGCGGCCTCCGCCGCACCGGGGGACCGGGTGCTGGACGTGTGCGCCGCACCGGGGGGAAAATCCTTCTCCATGGCCATGGACATGGGCGACCGGGGGCAGATCCTGTCCTGCGACGTTCACCCCTACAAGGTGAAGCTCATCGAAAGCGGTGCCCAGCGCCTGGGCCTGACCTGCATCCGCGCGGCCACTGCCGACGCCCGGGAGAAGCACGCCGCCTGGGAGGGGCAGGCCGATGTGGTCATGGCCGACGTGCCCTGTTCGGGGCTGGGGATCATCCGGAAAAAGCCGGATATCCGCTATAAGAACCCCAAGGAGCTGGCCCAGCTGCCGCTGGTGCAGCGGGCCATCCTGGAAAACGCCTCCGGCTATGTGCGACCCGGCGGCACGCTGGTGTATTCCACCTGCACGGTGCTGCCGGAGGAGAACGGGGACGTCACCGGGGATTTCCTGGACAAGCACCCGGAGTTTGAGCCGGTGCGCACGGCGTTTCCCCTGCCGGTGGGGCCCTGCCCGGGGCAGGTGACCCTGTGGCCCCAGCGCCACGGCACCGACGGGTTTTATATCTGCCGGATGCGCAGAAAGGACTGAGCAAATTGACGGACATGCGATGCATGACGGAGAAGGAGATCACCCGGGTGCTGGCGGACATGGGCCAGCCCGCCTTCCGGGGCAAGCAGGTGTTCACCTGGCTGCACCGGGGGGTGCGCTCCTTCGACGAAATGAGCAATCTATCCAAACCCCTGCGCCAGCAGCTGGCCCAGGCGTACACCATCTCCGTGCCCACCGTGGCCCGGAAGCAGGAATCCCGGCTGGACGGCACCATAAAATACCTGTGGGAGCTGCCGGACGGCAACTGCATCGAAACGGTGCTGATGCAGTATCACCACGGCAGCACCGTGTGCATCTCCTCCCAGGTGGGCTGCCGCATGGGCTGCGCCTTCTGCGCCAGCACCGTGGCCGGAAAGGTCCGTGACCTGACCGCCGGGGAGATGCTGGACCAGGTGCTGTTTACCAAGCTGGATTCCGGCCGGGAGATCTCCAATATCGTGCTGATGGGTATTGGAGAGCCCCTGGACAACCGGGACAACGTGCTGCGCTTTCTGCGGCTGGTGAACCATCCCGACGGGCTGAACATCGGCATGCGCCATATCAGCCTGTCCACCTGCGGCGTGGTGCCGGGCATCGACACCCTGGCGGAGGAGGACCTGCAGCTGACGCTGTCGGTGTCCCTCCACGCGCCGGACAGCGAGACCCGGTCCCGGATCATGCCGGTGAACCGGGCCTGGGATGTGGAGGAGCTGTTTGCCGCCTGCCACCGGTATTTTCGCCGGACCGGGCGGCGCATATCCTTTGAATACGCCATGATCGACGGGGTCAACGACCACGACTGGCAGGCGGACCTGATCGCCCGGCGCATCGCCGGTATGCCGGGTCATGTGAACCTGATCCCTCTCAACGACGTGGTGGAAAGCCCCTTCAAGCCCAGCCGCCGCATTGCGGCCTTCCAGAAGCGGCTGGAGTCCCACGGCATCACCGCCACGGTGCGGCGGAGCCTGGGCGGGGATATCGACGCCTCCTGCGGCCAGCTGCGCCGCCGCGCCATGGAGGAGAGAAAGGGGGAGGACCCTGAATGAAGCATTGGGAGATCACCGACACCGGCCTGATACGCCATGAAAATCAGGACGCCTTCGGCTTTGCCCAGCTGCCTGGCGGCTACGCGGTGGCCGTGGTGTGCGACGGCATGGGCGGCGTGGCCGGAGGCAGCATCGCCAGCACCGTGGCGGTGGAGACCTTCATCCGCACCCTGACGGAGACGGTGCACTCCGGCCACACGGACCGGGCGGTGCAGGAGGCCGTCACGGCGGCCAACGCCGCCATACGCCAGCGGGCCGCCGGTCATCCGGAGCTGAAAAGCATGGGCACCACCCTGGTGTCCGCCCTGGTGAAGGGAGATAAGGTCCTCATCAGCAATGTAGGCGACAGCCGGGCCTATCTGGCCGGAGCCGATGGCCTGCGCCAGATCAGCCGGGACCACTCCCTGGTGGAGGACATGGTGGAAAAGGGCGACCTGACCCCGGGCCAGGCCCGCAGCCACCCCCGCCGCAACCTGATCACCCGGGCCCTGGGCCCGGACCCCGCCGTGGAGGCAGACGGCTTCCCCCTGCAATGGAAGCCCGGGGATTTCCTGCTGCTGTGCTCCGACGGCCTGGTGAACACCGTCACGGACCAGGAAATTATGTTTGAAATTCTGCATAACGGACAGCCGGAGGACTGCTTGCAGCGGCTGATGGCCATTTCCAAGCAGCGGGGCGCGCCGGACAACGTGACGGCCATCCTGCTGATGAACGACTGAAGGAGGAATTGACGATATGGATCCTTACATTGGTAAAATGCTGGATAATCGCTACGAAATACTGGAGCTGATCGGCAGGGGAGGCATGGCCAACGTCTACAAGGCCAAGTGTCACCGGCTGGACCGGCTGGTAGCGGTGAAAATCCTGCACAGCGACCTGGCCCAGAACGCCGACTTCCGCCGCCGGTTCATGGATGAGTCCCGGGCCGTGGCCCAGCTGTCCCACCCCAACATCGTGTCGGTATACGACGTGTCGTGCAGCGATGACGTGGACTACATCGTCATGGAGCTGATCGACGGCGTGACCCTGAAGCAGTATATGGAGCGCCGGGGCCAGATGGACTGGCGGGAGGCGCTGCACTTCATCACCCAGATCATGCGGGGCCTGAGCCATGCCCACAGCCGGGGCGTGATCCATCGGGACATCAAGCCCCAGAACATCATGGTCCTGCGGGACGGCAGCGTCCGGGTGGCCGACTTCGGCATCGCGTGCCTGGCGGACCAGGGGCAGACCCTGACCCAGGAGACCCTGGGCTCCGTGCACTATATCTCGCCGGAGCAGGCCCGGGGCGACCGGGTGGACGCCCGGTCCGACATCTATTCCGCCGGCGTGGTGCTGTATGAGATGCTCACCGGCAAGCTGCCCTTCCAGGGGGACTCCGCCGTGTCCGTGGCCATCCAGCACCTGAGCGCCGTGCCCAAGTCCCCCCGGGAGCTGAACCCCGACATCCCCGAGGCCCTGGAGCTGATCTGCATGAAGGCCATGTGCCCGGACATCTCCAAGCGTTACCAGACCGCCGACGCCATGCTGGACGATCTGGAGAAATTCCGCAAGGACCCCGCCGTGGACATGGACTATATCCGGGAGGACCTGAAGGCCGCCGTGGTGTGCCAGGAGCCTACCCAGCCCCTGCCCACCGACCGGGTGGCGGCAGTGAGCCGGGCCAACAGCGCCGTGGCCCAGGAAGAGGAGGACAAGAAGCACAGCCGCAAGGTGGTGGGCCTGGTCATCGGCGGGTTCGCCCTGGCCCTGGTGCTGATTTTCGTGGTGTTCAAGCTGGTGGCCGGAGGCTTTGACGCCGGTAATGGCACGGCGTCCCACCAGGTGCCGGACCTTCTGGGCAAGACCCTGGAGGAGGCCGAGGCCCTGCCCGAGGTGAAGGACGTCTTCCGCATCGAGGTGCTGGGCACCAAGCCCAGCGACAAGTATGAGCCCGGCCAGATCGTGGAGCAGGACCCCGTCAGCGGCCGCAGCCGCAAGAACAACCTGGTCATCAAGGTCTATCTCTGCGCCCAGGAGGACGATACGCTGATGCCCACCGTGGTGGGCAGGGAGTTCCTGATGGCCAAGACAGAGCTGGGCAACCTGCATCTGGACCTGGATGTCCAGCGGGCGGAGGCCTATTCCCCCGACGTGCCGGAGGGCCAGGTGATGCAGAGCTCTCCCGCCGCCGGTGAGCCCCTGAACAAGGGCGACACCGTGGTGCTGACCGTCAGCAAGGGGCCGGAGACCAAGCCCCTCACCGTGCCCAATTTCGTGACCATGCGCATTGACGACGCCGCCCAGCAGGCGGAGGCCCTGGGCCTGACCGTGGGCGAGCATCAGTACGAGTTCAGCGATAAGCCCGAGGGCACCGTCATCGGCCAGAGCATCCAGCAGGGCACCGAGGTGCAGTCCGGCACGGAGATCGTGTTCACCGTCAGCAAGGGCGCCAGCACCGCCGAGCGGGTGGTGGTGTTCGACATCCCCGAGCAGTACCGCAGCGACAGCAATATGAAGATCGAGGTCATGCAGGACGGCAGCATCATCCACTCCACCTATGTGGACGGCGGCACCGCCTCCTTTACCTACACCTTCCACGGCAGCGCCGGTTCCACCTCCACCATCAAGCTGTATATCAACGGAACCGAGGCCGTGGCCCAGGAGATCACGTTTTGATCCGGGGACGCATTGAAAAGGCTCTCAGCGGGTTTTACTATGTGAACACCGGGGCGGAGACCCTGCAATGCCGGGCCCGGGGCAAGTTCCGCCGGGAGGGGCTGTCCCCCCTGGTGGGGGACTGGGTCCAGGTCCGGGAGCTGGGCGGCGGCGAGGGCTTTGTGGAGGCGGTGGAGCCCCGCCGCAACGCCTTCGACCGCCCGGCGGCGGCCAACATCGACCAGCTGGTGATCATCGCCTCCGCCGCCCTGCCGGTGACGGATCCGTATCTCATCGACCGCATCAGCGCCATTGCCGCCCTGAAGGACTGCCGGGTGCTGCTGTGCCTGAACAAGTGCGACCTGGACCCGGCGGAGGAGTTGTACGGGATATACAGCGGCTCCGCCATCCGGGTGCTGCGGGTCAGCGCTGTCACCGGCCAGGGGATCGACGAGCTGCGCCGGGAGCTGGCCGGAAAGCTCAGCGCCTTCACCGGCAACTCCGGCGTGGGAAAGTCCAGCATTCTCAACGCCCTGGACCCCCGTTTTTCCCTGGCGGTGGGGGAGGTCAGCAAGGCCCTGGGCCGGGGGCGGCACACCACCCGCCATGTGGAGCTGTTCTCCCTGGGACAGGACACCTATGTCATCGACACCCCGGGCTTTGCGTCCTTTGATACCCAGGAGCTGGACCTGGAGCTGAAGGAGCACCTGCCGGAGACCTTCCCGGAGTTTGCCCCTTATGTAGGCGGCTGCCGCTTTGTGGGGTGCAGCCACACCAAGGAGAAGGGCTGCGCCGTGCTGGAGGCCGTCCATCAAGGGAAGATCCCTCGCAGCCGCCACGCCAGCTATCTGCGGCTGTATAACGAGCTGAAGGACCTGAAGGCCTGGGATAAGAAATAAAAAAATTCCTCTGCATGCTTGCAGAGGATTTTTTTTTCTTACAGGCTTCCCTCCCGGGTATAGTGCTCGTACCGCTCCTGCAGCCAGGCTTTCAGCTGCTCCACGCACTGGTCGTCCCAGGGGAAGTCCTGCTGCTGCACGTCCTTGGCCACCTCGAAGCAGTACACGGTGTAGACCGCCGTGTGCAGAAGGCCGTTGTCCTTGTCCATTTCAAAGCGATAGCGGAAGTCGTCGATGTTCCCGGTATACACGAAGGCCCGCTTGAACCACCGGGGCGTCAGCTGGGAAAAGTTCGGATGCATCTGAATCACTCCTTATAAAGTCTTTCACACCAGGTCGTATAGCTGCCGCAGATCCCGAATCTCGTAGTCGATCCGCAGGTCCTCCGGCCGGGCGGCTTCCTTGGGATTGTACCAGCAGCAGGGGAGGCCGTAGTTATTGGCTCCCCGGATGTCGCTGGACAGGGAGTCCCCCACCAGCAGGCAGTTCTCCCGGGTGATGCCATCAATGCGGGAGAAAACGTAGTCGAAGTATGCGGCACTGGGCTTGCTGGCCCCGGCCTCCTCCGAAATAAAGGCCCCGGTGATATAGGGCGCAATGGCGCTGCCCGCCAGCCGGGACCGCTGCACCGCCGCCACGGCGTTGGTGACGATGTACAGCCGGCGCTCCCGGGACAGGCCCCGGCAGACCTCCAGAGCGTGGGGCAGCAGCAGGGTGTTCTGTCCCAGCACCTGTAGGTGCAGTTCGTTGCACCGGGCCGCATCCCGATCCAGGCCCATTTCCTTCAGAAAACGCCGGAACCGCTCCACCACCAGAAAGTCCTTGGTGCACTCGCCCCGGTCAAAGGCCGCCCACATGGCGTTGTTGCACCGCTTATAGCACTGAAAGCTCTCCTCCGTGTCCGGGATGTCATATCGGGCGCACACCTCATGAAAAGCGTGCCGGTTTCCCGCGTCAAAATCAAACAATGTGTTGTCTGCGTCCAGCAGCAGATAGGGGTATTTCATGTCGTTGCTCCTGTTATTATATGGTAATAGGGAGTATATCATAACTGCGGCAAGGATGCAATAGCGGATTCATAACCCCACCTTCTGGCAGGGATAAAAAAGTTGAAAAATGCGGGAAAAAGGTGTTGACAAATGGGGAATGGGGTGGTATTCTAACAAAGCTGTCGGCGAGAGCCGCGGCGGAGACACGGAGAACCGAAAAAATCAAGACTTCCCGAAAAAAGTTCTTGACAAGGCGAGCTCGATGTGGTATCCTAAATAAGTCGTCTGCAAAGACGGTGAACGACAAACGGTTTCAAAAAATGTGAAGAATGTCGAAAAAAGTTCTTGACAAACGAAACTACTTGTGGTAAAATACCAACTGTTCCGCGGATGCGGAGCGTGTATCTTGTAAATTAAACAATGAACGAACAAAGCACCAGACGGGAGCACATGAAGATGTGCAACTGAAAAGCTCGGACGCTGGGGTTTAGTCAATTACCCGGTGTTTGAGCAGAGTTTATGAAGCTATGGAAAATAGCTCTGTAAAATGATTAGCTCAGCGGAGACGCTGTGTTGATACGATTTATAGAGAGTTTGATCCTGGCTCAGGACGAACGCTGGCGGCGTGCTTAACACATGCAAGTCGAACGAGAATCACTGGAAGGAGTTTTCGGACAACGGAAGGTGAGGACAGTGGCGGACGGGTGAGTAACGCGTGAGGAACCTGCCTTTCAGAGGGGGACAACAGTTGGAAACGACTGCTAATACCGCATGACACATAGAGATCGCATGGTTTTTATGTCAAAGATTTATCGCTGAAAGATGGCCTCGCGTCTGATTAGCTAGTTGGTGAGGTAACGGCCCACCAAGGCGACGATCAGTAGCCGGACTGAGAGGTTGACCGGCCACATTGGGACTGAGATACGGCCCAGACTCCTACGGGAGGCAGCAGTG
>OGCQ01000439.1_pt1 | contig 69663 bp, 64 predicted proteins | sample 1570161 | NCBI WGS metagenome assembly OGCQ01 (sample SAMEA4384402, study PRJEB24528) | human gut metagenome | reverse complement strand
AATTATTATGATTGAAGTGATATGTGTGTGCAGAGTGATCAGGACAAAAGACTGGTTCCTGCATGTAGGTGAAGAAAATGAATCGATGTAGATGGTTTATGATATTGCTTTTGGATGTTTTGGGTAGCATTATCAACTTTAGTTTTGGCAATCTTATCAGCTTTATTGGTCAAAATCATACAAGGAAGACCACTTCTTATAACATAATCATACATTAAAAAATCATTAGAAGTAGGGTCATGCCTAATATCAACTAAAAATATAATAAGACAGATTTCCTTGCGAGTTTTTAAATAATGTTCAATGAATTCTCCAACTTTAATTTGTTCTTGTTTTGACATTTTGCTATAACCATAACCAGGTAAGTCAACAAAATAAAACAAATCGTCAATATTATAAAAATTCAGTTGGCGAGTTTTACCAGGTTCGCTACTTGTACGAGCAAGTTTCTTTCTATTAATCATAGTATTAATAAAACTAGATTTTCCAACATTTGACTTTCCAACTAGAACTACTTCTGGTAATCCGTTTTTAGGATATTGATTTTCTCTAACAGCAGAGATTTCAAATTTCGGATTTTTAACTATCATAATATATAAATTCCTTTCTTACACCAATGAAACCAGTTCTTTGCTATGCATTTTAAAATTTTGCACCGATAAGAACTGGTTCTAAATGTTTCTTTATTTTTTTACAGGTACTAATTTAGCTTTTCCACCCATATATGGTCTTAAAATTTCTGGAACAGTAATAGTTCCATCTTCATTATAATTGTTTTCGATAACTGCAATTAATCCTCTAGGAGTGGCAACAACTGTATTATTTAATGTATGAACATAGTAATTTCCTTTTTCTCCTTTTGCACGAATGCCTAAACGTCTAGCTTGAGCATCACCTAAAGTAGAACAACTACAAACTTCAAAATATTTTTGTTGACGAGGACTCCAAGCTTCAATATCACATGATTTAACTTTTAAATCAGCCAAATCTCCTGAGCAACAGTCTAATTGTCTAACAGGAACATTGAAACTTCTAAATAGATCAACACTTAGTTTCCACATTTTATTATACCAGTTCATAGAATCTTCTGGTTCACAAAGAACAATCATTTCTTGTTTTTCAAATTGATGAACACGATATAATCCCCTTTCTTCAAGACCATGTGAACCAATTTCTTTTCTAAAGCAAGGAGAATATGATGTCATCATTATTGGCAAATCAGATTTTTTAATAATTTGACCTTTAAATTTTCCAATCATAGAATGTTCAGAAGTACCAATTAAATATAGGTCTTCACCTTCAATCTTATACATCATAGCATCCATTTCTTCAAAACTCATTACACCTGTAACAACATCAGAACGAATCATAAATGGTGGAATACAGTAGGTGAAACCATTATCAATCATGTAATCTCTAGCATATGCAAGCATTGCTTCATGTAATCTTGCAATATCGCCAATTAAATAATAGAATCCCATACCACTAGTTCTTCCAGCACTTTCTTTATCTAAACCATTGAAAGTATTTATAATATCTGCATGATGTGGAATTTCATAATTTGGGACTGTTGGTTCGCCAAATTTTTGAACTTCTACATTTTCACTATCATCTTTTCCAATAGGAACACTTGCATCCATTATATTAGGAATTTTCATCATTCTTTCTTTTATTTCTTCAGAATATTTTTCTTCAAGAGCTTCATTTTCTTCAAGAGCTGCATTTATTTTTTGAACTTCTTGTCTTAATTTTTCAGCATCTTCTTTTTGACCAGCTTTCATAAGTTGTCCGACTTGTTCACTTGTTTTTTTTCTATCAGCTCTTAAATTATCTCCATTCAATTTTGCTTCTCTATTTTTTTTATCTAATTCTAAAACTTCATCAACTAAAACTAATTTTTGGTCTTGAAATTTTTTCTTAATATTATCTTTTACCAAATCTGGGTTTTCTCTAATCAACTTAATATCTATCATTTTTCTCAATCCCTTTCTTACATTAATGCTGATATTATATAACAAAAGTCCGGAAATATCAATAAAAATTAAATAATTTGTAAATAATAAGCTAAAGAGAAAGGAAGATAAAAATGAATTTATTATGGGAAATTATCCAATTTTTATTTTATGCAGGATTGATTGTAGTTATATCTAAGGAAATATTAGTAAGAACTTTAAGAAGTTTGGCAGAAAACCTAAAATTAAAGCCAAAAACAGTTGGCGATATCGCGGGAATTGCAACATCTGTACCAGAACTATTAACAATAAGCGCTGCAAGTATTAATGGTTTAATAGGTGCGGGCATTTATAATGTTTTAAGTTCGAATGTAATAAATTTAATTCAATATGTTGGCGCAATTACCTTAAATAAAAATCATAAATCGTTACAAAATAAAGCAATAAAAGTTGATATATATTTGGTTTTAATAACAATATTATTACCTTTACTTCTTAGCTTTATGAAAAGTGAGTTAAGCATTGTAATGGTACCAATTTTGTTTATTTTATATCTAGGCTTTAAGAAAGTAAACAATGATGTGCACCAGTTGTATTTGCCAAAAGAAGATGATGAATCAGAGCAACTAGAAAAAAAGACAGAAGTCTCAAAAAAATCAACTAAAATAAAATTAATAAGAGACGTAGTGTTATTAATCGCAACAGGAGTATTATTATTTTTTATAGGTGAATGGCTAGGGAACACCTTAGACACACTTTGTGTAGTTTTCAATATACCAGAAATAGTTATTGGAATTATTCTAGGTTTTGTAACAAGCATACCAGAATTAATTACATTCTTCGAAGCGCAAAAACATCATAAAACTATCAGCAACAATAATATGCATGGGGTTGTCGAGGCAACAAATAATTTGCTTATGTCAAATATGATGAATTTATTCATTATACAATCAATAGGGATATTATTGCACACGTGAGATCGCTTTTTTTCCGTGCAAAACTGCACCGATTATCTCGCTTTTTTTCCGTGCAATGCACACGTGAGGTCGCTTTTTTTTCGTGCAGTGGATAAATATAGAAAACAATGCATATAATAGTATAAAGTGAAATGAGAGAGGGAGAAAATGCAAGAAGAATATTTAATTAATAAAATGTTAAAAAGCAAGACTGATAAAGAATTAGAAGAAGAACTAATGAGAATTATCAGTGAAACTAAAAGAATACTAGAAGTAGCAAGATGCAATTTTGAGTTTGCAGAAGATGAGCTGATTGATTACTATGTTTATCAGATAAAGGCTCATCAATCAAGACTTGATTATTTAATAAAAATTGCTAAAAGTAAGAAAATAAAAGTTGATAGAGAAGCGGAATTAAAATCACGAATATTTGATAAAAAGAATATAGCTGGTTAAAGAATAATTACGTATAAAACAACATAAGGATAGTAGTAATAATTACTACTATTTTTTTGAGGTGATAATATGAACATAAATATTCTTGTAATTATATCTTGTATTTGTATGCTATTTATTATAGGGAGAATTTTTATAATTCCAATTAGAAAAATTTTAAAGCTTGTATTTAATTCAATTTTAGGTGGTGTATGCATAATTATAATCAATTGGATAGGAGGTATATGGGGATTTCATATAGGACTGAATTTCTTTACATCATTATGGGTTGGAATTTTAGGTGTTCCTGGTGCAATATTTTTAATTATATTGAAGCTGATTTTATAGTTGCACGGAAAAAAAGCAATCTCACGTGTGCAATGCACGGAAAAAAAGCGATCTCACGTGTGCAATGCACGGAAAAAAAGCGATCTCACGTGTGCAAAAAAATATACCAGGAGCTATGTAAGCCTCCTGGTATTGATAAAAAATAATGACACACCATACTATTTTAGCAAATGTATGGCTAACCATCGATTCTGTTAAACTCCAACATGTTCCAAAAAGCTTTTTCAGCTTTTTTAGTGATAACCACGACAGATATGTTCATATCTGCAAATGGTTTCTGAAATGCACTAATGAAGTCAATGGGATACTTATAAACAATTCCCATCAGCTTATCTTCTGGGATTTTTACAACTTTTCCAGATTCAACGTGCGTTACAACAAAGCACCGAGAGAGACTCTCATGAGTTACTACCAGTGTTCCTTCTTCTGAGAAGATTATTGTTGCGTTGTTTACTTTTTCTGTCATATTTTTATCCTCCTAAAGTTAAATTATTATAGATAACATAATTATACTACAAAATTTAACAAAATGCAAATTTTTTAAAATATTATTGCGTTAAAATATAAAATAGTGTAAAATATAATTGTGAAAAAGGATTACAAAAGAAAAAAGTACTAAAGAAGGGAGAAAAAATATAGCATGAAGAATATATTGCGTCAGCATAGAAAATCCAAAGGCAAGAAAAAAGTAAAGAAATATATATTGTTCATATTTACTCTTATAATGACTACATTTGCGTGGTTTGCATATTCTAAGGTTTTAAATTCAAAATTGAATATGCATGTGGCAGCATGGGATATGGAATATTTTATTGGTGAGGAAAAAAAGGAAAATCCAATAGGTATAGAATTTCCAACATTATATCCACATATGCCAGAACAAACTGTAACTGTTGATATTTTGAACAATGGTGAAGCACTTGTTGATTTGAATTATAATATTCAAGCAATATCAATTGCTGGAGTTTCATATGAATTGGTACCAGAAGGAAAGCAACCAACTACAGAAAATTATATAAATATTGAAAAATCAGTTGTGGAAGAAAAAGAAACAGGAGAAGTTGTTGCAAAGGGAAAAATCATAAATGATACAACCAAATTTCCATTTACATTAGAAATTGAACATTCTGCACAAGTATCTGCAAAGAATAAAGCATATTTAAAAGTAACAGCCAATTGGGCAGGCGATAATGATGAATTAGATTCGAAATGGGGATATACAGTAGGAAAATATTTTATGGACAATCCTAAAGTTACATCAGCTATGAGTGTTACATTAAGTATTGATTCATATCAGGCAAATGAAGAAATAAAAGGAGGAACAGAGTAACAACAGCACTTTATTAACAAATAAAAGATACAAAAGCCAATTTGCACACTGATGCAGATTGGCTATTATAAAATAGGGCAAAAATCAAAGAAAGGAAGTAGACAAAATGAATGACAAAATAATCATAAAAGGAGCAAAAGAGCACAATTTAAAAAACATAAATTTAGAAATACCAAGAGACAAATTAGTAGTAATAACAGGACTTTCAGGCTCTGGAAAATCATCATTGGCATTTGATACATTATATGCAGAAGGACAAAGAAGATATGTAGAAAGTTTATCATCATATGCAAGGCAATTCTTAGGTTTAATGGAAAAGCCAGATGTAGAATCAATTGAAGGGTTATCACCAGCAATTTCAATAGATCAAAAAACCACATCAAAAAATCCACGTTCAACAGTAGGAACAGTTACAGAAATCTATGATTATATACGTCTACTATATGCAAGAATAGGTGTGCCATATTGTCCAAATTGTGGTAAAAAAATTGAAAAGCAATCAATAGACCAAATTGTAGACAACATAATGAAATTAAAAGAAGATACAAGAATTCAAATATTGGCACCAGTTGTGCGTAGCAGAAAAGGTGAATATACAAAACTATTTGAAGACTTACAAAAAGACGGATTTGCAAGAGTAAGAGTAGATGGAGAAATCTATGACTTAACAGAAATGGAAGATGTAAAATTAGACAAAAAAAAGAAGCATGAAATAGAAATAGTAGTAGATAGATTAGTAATAAAACCAGAAATAACAGCAAGACTTACAGAATCAATAGAAGTAGCACTAAAACATGCAGATAATTTAGTTTTAATTGATGTTGTAGGAGACAAGACAATTCTATACAGTTGTAATTATGCATGTCCAGATTGTGGATTCAGTTTTCCAGAACTAACACCAAGAATGTTTTCATTTAATAATCCGTATGGAGCTTGTCCAAAATGCTCAGGTATAGGATATTTAATGAAAATGGATGAAGATTTAATAATTCCAGATAAGAACAAAACTTTATATGATGGTGTAAAAGCATTTGGGTCAAGTACAATGAAAAAAGGCGATACAATGGCCAAAATGTATTTTGAAAGTATTGGAAAACATTATGGGGTTGAAATAAAAAACAAAAAAATAAAAGACTTGCCTAAAGACTTCCTAGACAAAATTCTTTATGGAACAGGTGATGAAGAAATTGATTTTGAATATTCATCATATGCAGGCACAAGAAAATTTACTGCTCCATTTGAAGGAGTAATTCCAACACTTGAAAGACGTCATAATGAAACAAAATCTCAAGGAATGAGAGATTTTTACGAAATGTATATGAGTAATATGCATTGTGATGAATGTAATGGTGCAAGATTAAAAAAAGAAATTTTATGTATTAAAGTCGGAGGAAAAAATATAAATGAGTTGACAGATATGTCAATTAGACATATTCAAGAATTCTTGAGAAATCTTGAATTAACAGATTCTCAAAAAATCATTGCAGAGATGATTTTAAAAGAAGTAGATTCAAGACTTCAATTTTTAATTGATGTTGGACTAGAATATCTAACATTATCAAGAAGTGCAGGAACATTATCAGGAGGAGAAGCACAACGTATTCGTTTAGCAACTCAAATTGGTTCAGGACTAACAGGAGTTTTATATATATTGGACGAGCCAAGTATTGGACTTCATCAAAGAGACAATGACAAGTTAATTGCAACTTTGAAAAAATTAAGAGATTTAGGAAATACTTTAATAGTTGTTGAACATGACGAAGATACAATGTATGCGGCAGACCAAATTATAGATATTGGTCCAGGGGCAGGTGTACATGGTGGAAATGTTATGGCACAAGGAACCGCAGAAGAAATCAAACAAGTAAAAGGTTCAATAACCGGTGATTATTTAAGTGGCAGAAAGCAAATACATGTACCATCAAAAAGAAGAAAAGGAAATAAAAAATGCATCGAGGTTGTTGGTGCAACAGAAAACAATTTGAAAAATATCAGTGTAAAATTCCCATTAGGTGTATTTACTTGCGTTACAGGAGTATCAGGTTCTGGAAAAAGTACACTAGTAAATGAAGTTCTATACAAAAATATAGCTCAACAATTAAATGGTGCAAGTGAAAAACCTGGAAAATGTAAACAAATAAAAGGACTTGACAATATAGACAAAATAATTAATATTGACCAATCTCCAATTGGAAGAACACCACGTTCAAACCCTGCTACATACACAGGTGCATTTGATTTGATAAGAGACATATTTGCAGGAACAAATGAAGCAAAAATGAGAGGATATGAAAAGGGTAGATTCAGCTTTAATGTATCAGGAGGAAGATGTGAAAGTTGTAATGGAGACGGTGTTCATAAAATTGAAATGCATTTCTTGCCTGATGTATATGTGCCATGTGAAGTATGTAAAGGAAAAAGATATAATAGAGAGACTCTAGAAGTAAAATATAAAGGAAAAAATATTGCAGACGTTTTAGACATGACTGTTGAAGAAGCATTAGAGTTTTTTGAAAATATCCCAAAAATAAAAAATAAAATACAAACATTATATGATGTAGGGCTTGGATATATCAAGTTAGGACAACCATCAACAACATTATCAGGAGGAGAAGCACAGCGAGTAAAACTTGCAACAGAATTGTCAAAACGAGCTACAGGCAAGACTTTATATATTTTGGACGAGCCTACAACTGGTTTGCATATTGCAGATGTACACAGATTAGTAGATATTTTACAAAGACTTGTGGATACAGGGAATACAATCATAGTAATTGAACACAATTTAGACTTAATAAAAACAGCAGATCACATCATAGATTTAGGACCAGAAGGCGGAGATGCTGGTGGAGAGGTTATTGCTATTGGAACACCAGAACAAATCTGTAAAAATGAAAAAAGCTATACAGGAAAATTTTTGAAACGTTTTGTTTCATAAATAAAATGTATTTGACCTAATTGTGACATTGTGGTAGAATAAGTTCGAAATAAAAAGGAGGAAAACGAAATAAAAAATGAAAAAAATTTCAATAATAGTACCTGTATATTATAATCAGGATAATCTTTTGCCATTATATGCAGACTTAAAGGAAAAAGTTCTTACGAAATTACCAGAAGGAACACAATATGAACTAATAATGGTTGATGACGGGTCAAAAGATAATTCTTATAAAGTAATGCAAGAACTAGCAAAAATTGATTCAAATATAAAAACAATAAGATTATCAAGAAATTTTGGAGAACATGCTGCGATTTTGGCCGGATTGTCTCAATGCACAGGAGACTGTGCTGTAAGAAAAGCAGCTGATTTACAAGAACCATCAGAAATGATATTAGATATGATGAAAAAATATGATGAGGGAAGTAAAGTGGTTTTGGCTGTAAGAGCAGATAGAGAAGAACCAATTACGCAAAAAGCCTTTTCAAATCTATATGCATTTCTGATGAGAAAATTAGCATTACACAATATGCCAAAAGGAGGGTTTGATTCATTTTTAATAGATAGACAGGTTATAAATTTCTTAGTAAAAATGCAAGAATGTAATACATCACTAATGAGTCAAATTTTGTGGGCTGGATTTGAAACTTCAACGGTTCCTTATGTTAGAAAGAAAAGAGAAATAGGAAAATCAAGATGGACGCTATCTAAAAAAATCAAATTAGTATATGATTCGCTATTAAGTTTTTCATATTTCCCTATAAAAATGATAACTACAGCAGGAATTTTAAGTTTCTTTATAGCATTAATTTGGTTAGTCATTATAATTTATAAAAAAATGACAGGAATAATTGATGTTGAAGGATATGCATCAATTATTATAATCATGTTAGTCGGATTTGGAATTATAATGTTATCAATAGGAGTGTTAGGAGAATATTTGTGGAGAACTTTTGATGCAGCGAGAAATAGGCCTCCATATATTATAGAAAAAGTGGAAAAGGGAGAAAAAACTGACAATGGATAAAATTTTAGAGATATGTAAAAAACATAAGAAAATTATAATGACTATTTTCTTAATAGGACTATTTTGCTATTATTTGATATGGACTGTATCACAACCATATAATTCATGCCCAGATGAAAAAATGAAATGGGATATTTGCAAATATATTGCAGAACATAATTCAATACCTGACGGAAGAGATGAAAGTATACGAGATTCTATTTGGGGAATTTCGTATGCATTTCAGCCGATTCTTACATATATGATTTGTGCTGTTTTTGTAAAAATAGCATTACTTTTTACTACAAATCACTTTGCATTAGTAGTGGCTGCAAGACTTGTAAGCACAATAAGTATGACATTGACAATATACTTTGTAATAAAGATTTCGAATAAACTTTTTAAAGATAAAGAAATCTATAAATATTTATTTATAGTTTTTATTGCATTTCAACCAATAACAGCATTTTTGGCTTCATATATAAATAATGATTCAACTGCAATTTTGGCAATATCTATTATAATTTATTTATGGATATTAGGATTAGAAAGTAATTGGAAAACAAAGCATTGCATATTACTAGGGTTAGCAGTTGGTTTTTGTGCCTTAACATATTACAACTCATATGGATATATTTTATGTAGTGCATTAATTTGCCTAAGTTCAGCTATTTTAAACAAGATGGATGCAAAAGAGATAGCTAAAAAAGCTTTAATAGTTGCAAGTGTTGCTTTTATAGCTGCAGGCTGGTGGTTTGTAAGAAATGCAATACTTTATGATGGAGATATATTAGGAACAAAAACGCAAAACGAATATGGAAATAAATATGCCATGGAACAATATAAGCCATCAACAAGAAAAACACCAGAGAACAGTAATGAAAGTCTTTGGTACATGCTAGATGAAGGCGGATGGATTCATATAACAGTAAGAAGTTTTGTGGGAATGTTTGGATATCAAAATATATTGATGTCAGATAAAATATATTATGCATATTTTGGTATTTGGATGATAGGTGGAATTGGATGTTTACTGAAATTTAAGGAATTATTTATTTATAAAAAAGAAGAAAAGAATAAATATCTTTTAAATTACACTTTTGTGATAGCAATTATTATACCAATAATTCTAAGTATAATATATTCATATACAAGTGATTTTCAGCCACAGGGCAGATATATAATGGGAATTATAATACCATTTACATATTTTCTTGTTAATGGAATACAGGCAGTGTTAGAAAAAATTATAAAATCAGAGAAAATACGAAAGGCTATAATAGTAGTATTAATGCTACTAATTATTGTAATATCATTTAAAGCAATATTTGCATATGTGATACCAGCTTATAGAATAAAATAGAAAGAAGAGGATAATGATGATAGGATTTAATATACCAATTTATATAGAAGGTTCTTTAGATTGCATAGAAGAAGCAATTAAAAGTAGAAAAATTTGTGGCGATGGAGAGTTTACTAAAAAATGTAGTAAATGGATGGAAGACAAATTTAATGCTACAAAAGTTTTATTAACAACGTCTTGTACGGATGCACTTGAAATGGCTGCAATTTTATTAAATTTACAGCCAGGAGATGAAGTAATAATGCCATCTTATACATTTGTATCAACAGCAGATGCATTTATTATGGTTGGTGCTAAAGTGGTTTTTGTAGATATAAATCCTAAAACAATGAATATTGATGAAAATAAGATAGAGGAAGCAATAACACCTAAAACTAAAGCGATTGCAGTAGTTCATTATGCAGGAATTTCACCAGATATGGATAAAATTATGAAAATCGCTAAGAAACACAACTTGAAAGTTGTAGAAGATGCGGCACAAGGATTTATGGCTAAATACAAAGGAAAATATTTAGGAACAATTGCAGACCTTGGATGTTATAGTTTCCATGAAACTAAGAATTACAGCATGGGCGAAGGTGGAGCCATTGTAATAAATGATCCATCATTAATTGAAAGAGCTGAAATAATAAGAGAAAAGGGAACAAATAGAAATAAATTCTTTAGAGGAGAAATTGATAAATATACATGGGTAGATTATGGTTCATCATATTTACCAAGTGAATTAAATTGTGCATATTTATATCCTCAACTTGAAAAAGCAGAAGAAATCAATAATGCAAGATTATCTGCATGGAATTATTACAAAGAAAATCTACAAGAACTAGAAAAGTCTAAAAAAATAACATTACAATATGTCCCAGAATATAGTATTCATAATGCACATATGTTTTATATAAAAGCAAAGAGCTTAGAAGAAAGAACAGCATTAATTAAATATCTAAAGGGTAATGGAATTCAAGCAGTATTTCATTATATTCCATTACATGATTCACCTGCTGGAAAGCGATTCGGAAGATTCAATGGAGAAGACAAATACACAACTTCGGAAAGTGAAAAATTAGTAAGATTGCCAATGTATTATGGATTAACAAAAGAAGATCAAGATAAAGTAATAAAAGCAATAAAAGAATTCTATGAAAAAAATTAGTCAGCATAGTAACCGAACGAAAGAAAGGAAGTTTCTAAATGAGAAAAATTGTTATTATAGGAGCAAATAATTTTCAGATGCCACTCATAATAAAAGCTAAAGAACTAGGGTATGAAACGCATGTATTTGCTTGGGCAGAAGGTGCTGTTGGTGCAGCTTTTGCAGATTATTTTTACCCAATAAGTATAGTAGAAAAAGATGAAATACTAGCTAAATGTAAAGAAATAAAGCCAGATGCGGTTATTTCAGTTGCATCAGATTTGGCCACATTAACAGTAAACTATTTAGCAGATAAATTAGGACTTGTAGGAAATAGCCTTGAATGTACAAGATTATCTACAAATAAATATGAAATGAGAAAAGCATTTTTAACAAATGGAGTATCAGTTCCTAAATTTATAAAAGTTGCAGGGACAGGTGAAGAAGAAATATCCCAAATAAGAGATTTTTCAATGCCAATTATAGTAAAACCAACAGACAGGTCTGGAAGTAGATCAATTAATAAAATAGAGAGTTGGGAAGAAGCGGAATCTGGAAAATTAAAAGAAGCAATAGAAGCAGCTGTTGAGGTTTCATTTGAGAAAAAGGCGATTATTGAAGAATATATAGCTGGAGATGAGTTTAGTGCTGAAAGTATTTCATATAAAGGAAAACATACATTGTTGACAGTAACTAGAAAGCAAACAACAGGTGCACCACATTTTATAGAAACAGGCCATACTCAACCGGCAGGATTAGATTCAGAAATGTTAGAGAAAGTAAAAAAAGAAGTTTTTGCAGGATTAAATAGTTTACAAATTACAAATGGAGCATCACATGCAGAATTCAAAATTACACCTGATGGAAAAGTAAAAATAATCGAAATTGGGGCTAGAATGGGTGGAGATTGCATAGGATCAGACTTAGTAAAAATCTCAACTGGATATGACTTCTTAAAAATGGTTATAGATGTAGCTTTAGGAAATGCACCAGACTTTACAAAAGTTATAGAACCTAAGAAGGCAGTTATCAAATTCATTTTTACAGAAGCAGATATAGAAGAACTAGAAAAAGTAAAAAAAGAGAATCCAGAGCAAATTTATTATGTAAGTCCAATAGAAAAAATAAATTCTCATAAAATTGTTGATAGTTCAACAAGATATGGATATTATATTTTAGCGGTTTAGAAAAGGAGAAGCAATTCCTAATGAACGAAGAAGAGAAAGAAACAAAATTAGTGGAAGTAAAGAATGAAGAAAAAAAGAAAGCAAAACTAAAAGATATTTTTATTCTACAAATAGTTATTGCAATATATACATTATCAACTGTTTGTGCCAAATTTGCATCAGGTCAAGAGTTTATGTCATTTCAGTTTATATTATTTTATGGAATGGAAATGCTGATATTGGCTGTATATGCAATTGTATGGCAACAATTATTGAAAAAATTTGATGTTTCAATAGCATATGCAAATAAAGCTATGGGGCTATTGTGGTCAATAGTTTGGGCAATTTTGATATTCAAAGATACAGTAACGATAAAAAATGTGATAGGAGTAGTCATTGTAATAATAGGGACAATGATAGTAAATAGTGAAGATGAATAAATATGTAGTATTATTAATTTTAGCGGTTTTGGTAAGCTCAATATCTCAAATTATTTTGAAAAAAAGTGCTTCTAAAACTTATGATTCAGTTTTAAAAGAATATTTGAATGTGTATGTAATAACAGGTTATGTTTTGATGGTAATTTCAACTGTGTTAGTAGTGTTGGGATTAAAGGGTGTTCCTTATAAAAATGAGCCTATAATTGAGTCTTTAGGTTATCTTTTTGTTATGATACTAAGTAATAGGCTTTTAGGTGAGAAAATAACTAAAAAGAAATTTTTGGGCAATGCACTTATTTTAGTAGGGATTGCGGTATATTATATGTAAGAGGATGCATATGAAAAAGGGGTCGGTTCTTAAATTAGCAGATGTTAATTTAAGGGCCGACCCAAATATTTATTATAGAACCTTTACTTTTAAAATTCCTTTTTTTGTTTTATAATCATTTTAATAAGGAGTGATTATATTATGAAACAAATTGAAATAACAGTAAGATTAGATGAAAATATGCAAAGTGCTATAATAAAATTAGAGAAGCAAGGATTCAAAAAAATAAGAGAAAGTAAAATAGATGATATATATATGACATCAAAACTAAAGGAATTAAATAAGGGTAATATTCAGACTATTTTAAGAAAATGTGTGTTGTTAAGAAGTTTAAAATTAGAAAATAAAGAAATAAAAAAGATTACGTACAAAAATAAAGAGATTGATAAAAATGGTAATACTATATCAGAGCAAAAAATAAATTTGGATTGTAGTGACTTAGAAAAAGCTAAAGATTTATTTGAACATTTGGAATTTGAAGAACTTATAAGAGTGAGATATAAAGTAACGGTATATAGTAAAAATAAAGTAGAGTATGCATTTCAAGACGTTGAAAATTTAGGAGTATTAATTGAATATGAGAATATGGATGACTTTGATGGAAAATCATTAGATGAAATTAACACATTTGAGATCGCTTTTTTTCGGTGCAAAATTGCACCGATTATTTACGTTCTCAGATGTGCAATATTTCTTAAATTTTAATAATAGGTTTATACTTTTCAAGCCACATATTAACTTGACACAAATAAGCCATCAATTGAGGGCCAGTCATGAGTTGACCGGAACCAAGGACGAGAAAAAGCCTTGCCGTCAGTTTCTAAAATATTTAAAATATATTCCCTATTTAATAGATAATTAATAGGAGCATTTGGATTTGTCATTATGTCAGAAAGCATAGATTTTACTTTGGCAAGATAAGTGGGATTATGAGTCTTTGGATAAGGACTCTTTTTTCTATCCACAATTTCAGGTGGTAAGAATTTACGAGAAACATAACGGAGAAGTCCTTTTTCTCTACCATTTAGAGCCTTAATTTCCCAAGGAATATTCCAAACATATTGAGCAAGCCTATAATCACAGAATGGAACACGTAGTTCAAAGCCATTGTACATGGCCATTCTATCTGAACGGTCAAGAAGAGTTTGCATGAACCAATTCATGGTAAGATGTGATATTTTTCTTTTTTCAGCAGTTTCTAAAGAATCAGTATCAAGAATTTCTACTTGGTCAAGACTTTCGGTGTATCTGTAATTTATATAGTCTTTTAAATTGATTTTTTTCGCAATGTTTGGATGTAAAAGAGTTTGACGTTCATCTATTGCAATTGACCAAGGAAAAGTTCCACTTTGAAGAGCATCTTCGCGGAAAAACCATGGATAACCGCCGAAAATTTCATCAGCGCATTCACCAGTAAGAGCAACAGTAGCAGTTGGTTTAACATATTTGCAAAATAATAGTAAAGATGAATCAATATCGGCCATTCCAGGCATATCTCTGGCAATCATAGCATCTTCTAAATATTCTGCAAGTTCTGGAGTATCGATTACTATTGGATGATGTAAAGTATGAAGTTTGTTTATCATTAAATTTATGTAGTAATTATCTGAGTTTGGTTGGAAATCACTCTTTACAAAATTCTTGTCATTGTCAACATAGTCTATTGAGTAGGTATCAAGAGGTGGTAGGCTATTTTCAAAACAATAATCTGAGGCGTATTTGGTAATAATGCTTGAATCTAATCCGCCTGATAGAAAAGTACATAAAGGAACATCAGAAACCAGTTGTCTAGTTATTGCATCTTTTAAAAGAAACTCTAAATGTTCACAAGTTTGTTCAAAATTTTCAGTGTGAGGTTCACTTTTTAATTTCCAGTACCTTTCAAAATGAAAACCAGAACGGTTAAAAACGGCGAAATGAGCAGGTTTTAATTCAAAAATATTATTAAAAACAGTGGTGCCAGGAGTATGTGCAGGGCCTATGCCAAATAACTCTGAAACTCCTTGAGAATCAAGAATTTTTTGAACACCAGGATATTGAAACAAAGTCTTGATTTCTGATGCGAAAATAAAAGAATTATTTTGCATTGTATAAAATAAGGGTTTAACGCCAAAATGGTCTCTAGCCATAAAAAGTTCTTCTTTTTCTGAATCCCAAATTGCGAAAGAGAAAATACCATTCAAGTGATGTACAACATCCTTTCCATAAAAAATATAACTTTTTAGTAAAACTTCTGTATCAGAGTAACTTGTAAAAGTGAATCCGTTTTCTTCTAAAGTTTTTCTTAATTCATTTGTGTTGTAAATTTGACCATTATAAGTAATGACTATTTCAGAATGCTTTTTTTCTGTTTTACTACTTATCATAGGCTGTTTACCACCAATAGGGTCAATAACAATTAATCTTCTGTGTGCCAGACCAACATGTTCTTTTAAATAATATCCTTCCTCATCTGGACCACGTTTGGAAAGAGAATTATTCATATTTTGTAAGATTTTTTTATAGTTCAAAAGATTTTGCTTATAATTTACAAATCCAACAATTCCACACATAAAAAGCCTCCAATCAATTTAAGATTTTGTTTATTCATTCTATAATATATGCCATATTTCAAGAAAAGTTGCACAAAATTCTTAAAAATTATTGACAAATGGCAAAAATGACTGTATAATCTTAAAGTGACAAAATCAATGAATAAGTGAAAAATGAATGGATATATACATATATCTTATGCGAGGAGGGATTAAGATGGCACAACCAAAAAGAAGATGGTCAAAAGCTAGAACACATTTAAAAAGATCTACATGGAAAGTAGAACAACCTAAATTTGCTACTTGCCCACATTGTCATGAACCAGTAATGCCACACAGAGTATGCTCTAACTGTGGATATTATGATGGAAAAGAAGTAGTTGCAAAAAAAGTAGAAGAATAATTAGACGACAAACGCCAATAGGGCGTTTTTGTGGTGCTATTGTATAAAATCATCAAAAAAAGATATAATAGCAATAACTGTAAAAATTTAAGGAGGAATTTAAAGTGAAAAAATTAAGAAAAACAAAAATTGTAGGAACAATAGGTCCAGCAAGTGAAAACAAATTAGAAGAATTATTTGATGCAGGGTTAAATGTTTGCAGAATCAACTACTCACATGGAAGTTGGGATGAACAATCAGAAAAAACAGAAAAAATAATCAAATTAAGAGAAGAAAAAGACCTACCAATTGCATTGCTATTAGATATGAAAGGTCCTGAAATTAGAACAGGAATGTTATATACAGGAAAAAATACAAAAATCCAATTAAAAGATGGACAAAAATTCACACTAGTTAATGAAGACATTACAGGTGATGAAGAAAAAGTTTCTGTAACATACAAAGAATTATATAAAGATGTACAACCAGGTACAAAAATATTAATTGATGATGGAGCAATAGAATTAAAAGTTGACGAAGTTGTAGGAAAAGACATAGTTACAACAGTTGTTCATGGAAATGGATTAGGAAGCAGAAAAACTATGAACTTACCTGGAACAGTAATCAGATTACCAGGATTAGCTGAAAAAGATATAGCTGATTTAAAAGCTGCTTGTGAACATGATTATGACTTTGTTGCAATTTCATTTGCAAGAAATTTAGATGATATAAGACAAGTAAGAAAAGTATTAGATGAAAATGGTGGAAAAGATATCCAAATAATAACAAAAATTGAAAATGTTGAAGGATTATCAAACTTAGATGATATTCTTAACGAAGCTGATGGACAAATGATAGCACGTGGTGACATGGCTACAGAAACAGACTTTACAGAACCACCAGTTGTTCAAAAAAGAATTATAAGAACATCAAATAAAATATTCAAACCAGCTATTACAGCTACACAAATGTTAGAATCAATGACACATCAACCATTACCAACAAGAGCAGAAGCAAGTGATGTTGCAAATGCTATCTATGATAGAACAAGTGCAATCATGCTTTCTGGAGAATGTGCACAAGGTGATTACCCAGTTGAATGTGTTCAAACAATGGTTAAAATTGCTAATAGAGTTGAACCAGAAATCCATTATTGGAAGAGATTTGATAATAATGAATATTTAGATTTATCAGATGATGGAGCAAAAATCGCTTATTCATCATGTGTAACAGCTAAAAACTTCAATGCAGATGCAATCGTTGTATATACACATACAGGTGATTCTGCAAGAACATTAGCAGGTTTAGGAGCTGGATGCCCAATCTTAGCTGTAACAGACAACAGAAGAACATTCCATCAATTAGCAGTAGTTTGGAATGTAACTCCTGTATATGTTGAAGGAGAAGAAACAATTGAAGAAACAGTTGAAAAAGGAATCCAAAAATTAAAAGAAAAAGAAATTCTAGAAAAAGGTGATGTTGTAGTTCTACTAGGTGGAGCTCAAACATTTACACAAGGACTAGACAAAAAAGTTCTTGGAGGAATCGTAAGAATTTAATTATAAAAAATATCACAATATTGATTAAGTATCTTTATTGTGATATTTTTTTGTTTTAACTTGACTATTCAGTCTAATTGTAAAAAAAAGGTTATAAAGATATAATCAATAACAAAGAATTAACTAAAAAGTTAAAGGGAGGCAATAAGGTGGTAATAGACAAGATAAAAAAAATAAACAAAGTTCAAAAAAGAGTAAAAAATGAAAAAGCATCTGATATGCTAATAGGAAAATGGATAAAATGTGACAACTGCAAAGAAATTTTATATAAAGAAGAAGTACATAATAATTTTAGTGTATGCCCAAATTGTGGGAAGCATTTTAGAATTTCGGCAAGAAGGAGAATAAAACAAATCATAGATGAAGGAACATTTGAAGAAATTGGAAAAAATCTTGAAACGGCAGATCCATTGAATTTTGAAGGATATCTAAAAAAGGCAGAGATGTTAAAACAAAAAACAAAAATAGATGAAGCAGTTAAATGTGGAACAGGAAAGATAAATGGAAAAGAAGTAGCAATAGCTATAATGGATGGAAATTTCATGATGGGAAGTATGGGAAGTTGTGTTGGAGAAAGAATCACACTAACGATAGAAACATCAATTGAAAAACGTATCCCACTAATAATTTTTTGCGTATCTGGCGGAGCGAGGATGCAAGAAGGAATAATTTCACTTATGCAGATGGCAAAAACATCAGCAGCTTTAGCAAAACATAATGAAGCAGGACTATTATATATATCAGTTTTGACAGACCCAACAACAGGAGGAGTAACTGCAAGTTTTGCAAGTTTAGGAGATGTGATTTTGGCGGAACCAAATGCTTTAATAGGTTTTGCAGGCCCAAGGGTTATAGAACAAACAATAAAGCAAAAATTACCAGAAGGATTCCAAAGAGCAGAATTTTTATTACAACACGGTTTTATAGATAAAATTGTTGAAAGAAAGGACATGAAAGAAACACTATATAAAATAATAAATTGCACGGAAAAAAAGCGATCTCAAGTGTGCAATTGCACGGAAAAAAAGCGATCTCAGGTGTGCAATACACCGAAAAAAAGCGATCTCAAGTGTGCATGGGAAAAAGTATGTCTAGCAAGAATGGCTGAGCGCTCAAAAACCATGGAGTATATAAATGAGATTTTTACTGATTTCATTGAATTGCATGGTGACAGATGTTTTGGAGATGATAAGTCAATAATTGGAGGAATTGCCCTATTAGGAGATATTCCAGTTACAGTAATAGGAGAACAAAAAGGAAAAAATATTAAAGAAAATATGGAAAGAAATTTCGGGATGCCAAACCCAGAGGGATATAGAAAGGCTTTAAGACTTATGAAACAAGCAGAAAAATTTGATAGACCAATTATAACTTTTATTGATACACCAGGGGCATATCCTGGAATGGGAGCTGAGGAAAGAGGGCAAGGTGAAGCAATAGCTAGAAGCATTTGCGAAATGTCAAATTTAAAAGTTCCAATCATATGTGTTGTAATAGGTGAAGGGTCTAGTGGAGGAGCTTTAGCAATAGGAGTAGGAGATAGAATTGTTATGCTAGAAAACGCAGTGTATTCTATCCTTTCGCCAGAGGGCTTTGCAAGTATTCTTTATAAAGACTCTGGCAAAGCTAAAGAAGCTGCTGAAAATATGAAAATAACTGCTAAAGATTTACAAAAATTTAAAATTGTTGATAAAATAATAGAAGAACCAGAAAGCGGAGTTCAAGATGATTTTGAAAATGTAGTAAATAATTTGAAAGTGTACATTACAGATGAAATTCAAGAGCTGGAGTCGCTTTCAAAAGAAGAATTGATAGATGAAAGATATAAAAAGTTTAGGAAAATCGGACAAAGCGAATTAGTATAAATAATAAGATGGAAATTAAATAATACTATTAGTATAAATAAGATGGAGGAAATCAAATGATATTAAAAGATAAAAAAATAGTGATAATGGGAATAAGAAATAAATGGAGTATAGCATGGGGAGCTGCGCAATCAGCACATGAACAAGGAGCACAAGTGATTTTTACATGTGGGTCCATGGAAAAGATTGAAAAAATTAAAGAGCTTACAAATGAAATTCCAAATTCGGATGTATTTGCATGTGATGCGAGTTCAGATGAGAGTATAAAAGAATGTTTCGAAAAAATTAAAGAAAAGTATGGAAAAATTGATGGAATCTTACATGCTATTGCACATGCAAACACAGAAGATTTAAGAAATGACTTCATTTTAACTTCAAGAAGTGGATATGCACATGCCTGTGATGTTAGTGCATATTCATTAATAGCGGTTGCAAAAATAACTAAAGAATTAGATATGTTAAATGCTGGTGCAAGTATTGTGTCATATACATATTATGGAGCAGAAAAAGTTGTTGATGGATATAATATAATGGGAGCAGCTAAAGCAGCATTGGAAGCCAATATTAGATATTTAGCAAAAGATTTAGGAAAAATAGATGTCAGAATTAATGGAATTTCAGCCGGACCTATAAAAACACTTTCAGCAAAAGGAATAAAAGATTTTAACAGTATATTAGATGTTGTAGAGGAGAAGGCACCATTACACAAAAACGTAATTCCTAAACAAGTTGGAGATGCTACAAGCTTTTTATTTAGTGACATGGCTTCTGCAATAACAGGAGAAATAATTCATGTTGATAATGGTTTTTCAATAATTGGAGTATAGCACCGATTATCTCGCTTTTTTTCTGTGCAATTTTGCACCGATTATCTCGCTTTTTTTTCGTGCAAATTTTTAGTAATCCGCTAACTATTGGAAATAACCAAAATATCTGCACCGAAAAAAAGCGATCTCAAGTGTGCATTGCACCGAAAAAAAGCGATCTCAAGTGTGCAAAGAAAAAAATTTTAGAAAAGCTTGATTTTTGTACTAAAATATAGTACAATAATTGTGTGAAAAAAATGTTCCTTAAACTTAGCACAATAAAAAACACCTATTATTGTAGCTCGGTATAAGGAGAAAAAGAAATAGGAGGTGTTATTATGACAGCAGAAAGAAAACAACAAATCATTAATGAATATAGAAGAGACGAAAAAGATACTGGTTCACCAGAAGTTCAAATAGCTCTTTTAACAGAAAGAATTAATGAATTAACAGAGCATTTAAAAGTTCATAAAAAAGACAACCATTCAAGAAGAGGACTTTTAAAAATGGTTGGAAAAAGAAGAAATTTATTAAACTACTTAGCTAAAAAAGACGAAGAAGCATATAAAGACTTAGTTAAAAAATTAGGACTAAGAAAATAGTTGATAAGTTGTAAGGGGGCGTTTGCAACATGCAATGCTCCCTTTATTAGTAAATTGAGATTAGAAAAGTAGCTTGTATAATGTTTTAAATATGATGTAAAGTTTAAGATATTATAGAGGTTACAATCTATATCTAATTTGCTAATAAAACACAGGTGTTAATGTAAGGAAAGAAAGGTAGGAAAAATATGTTTAAAAGTTATGAAACAGAATTAGCAGGAAGAAAACTTGTAATAGAAACAGGTAAAATATGTGGACTAGCAAATGGAAGTGTAGTTGTAAAATATGGAGATACTGTAGTAATGGTAAATGTTACAGCATCAAAAGAGCCAAGAGAAGGAATAGATTTTTTTCCATTATCAGTAGATTATGAAGAAAAATTATATTCAGTTGGAAAAATTCCAGGTTCATATCAAAAAAGAGAAGGAAAGCCAAGTGACAAGGCAATTTTAACATCAAGAGCAATTGATAGACCTCTAAGACCATTATTCCCAAAAGATTTTAGAAATGATGTTGTAGTTGTTGCAACAGTTTTATGTGTAGAGCAAGACAATTCACCAGAAGTTGCAGCAATGATTGGAGCTTCAGCAGCATTATCAATTTCAGATATTCCATTTGGAGGACCAACAGCAGCAGTAAATGTAGGTTTAGTTGATGGAGAAATTATTATAAACCCAACAGAAGTACAAAGAGAAAAAAGTGATTTAACATTAACAGTTGCAGGAACAGCTGAAAAAGTAGCAATGATAGAAGCAGGAGCAAATGAAGTTCCAGATGATTTAATGCTAGAGGCAATCAAAAAAGGGCATGCTGAAATCAAAAAAGTATGTGAATTCATTCAAAAAATGAAAGACGAAATAGGAAAACCAAAATTTGAATATAAGTCATTTGCGGTTGACCATGATTTATATGAATTTTTAGAGACTAACTTTACGGATAAAATGAAAGTAGCTGTACAAGAAATAGACAAAGAAACTAGAGACAACAATGTTGCTACATTATCAGAAGAAATTACAGCAGCAGTAACTGAAAAATTAGGAGAAGAAGCAGCAGCAGAAAGAACACAAGAAATTGGAGAAGCAATATATAAATTAGAGAAAAAATGTGTAAGAGACATGATATTTTACGAGCATAAAAGAGTTGATGGAAGAGCAATTGATGAAATAAGACCATTATCATGTGAAGTAGGAGTATTACCACGTACACATGGAAGTGCATTATTTACAAGAGGACAAACTCAAGTAATGTCAGTAGTAACATTAGGAATGTTAAGTGAAGAACAAGATTTAGATGGAATTGATACAGAAACAGCAAAAAGATATATGCATCAATACAATTTCCCTGCATATAGTGTTGGAGAGGCTAGACCATCAAGAGGTCCTGGAAGAAGGGAAATTGGTCATGGAGCATTAGCTGAAAAAGCATTAGTACCAGTACTACCTTCAAAAGAAGAATTTCCTTATGCTATAAGAGTTGTATCAGAAGTATTATCTTCAAATGGTTCAACATCACAAGCAAGTATATGTGGAAGTACATTATCATTAATGGATGCAGGTGTTCCTATAAAAAGACCAGTTGCAGGTATTTCAACAGGACTTGTAACAAATCCAGAAAATCCAGATGATTATGTAATGCTAACAGACATTCAAGGACTTGAAGATTTCTTTGGAGACATGGACTTCAAAGTTGGTGGCACTGAAAAAGGTATTACAGCTATCCAAGTTGATATCAAAGTAGATGGATTATCATATAAGATAATTGAAGAAGCTTTTGCTAGAACTAGAAAAGCAAGACAATATATTTTAGATGATATTATGAAACCAGTTATTTCTGAACCAAGAGAAGAAATTTCTAAATATGCACCACAAATAGTTACAACTCAAATTAAGGTTGAAAAAATAAAAGATGTTATCGGAAAAGGTGGAGAAACTATAAATAAAATAATTGACGCAACAGGCGTAAAAATCGACATTGAAGAAGATGGACAAGTTATGATATATTCTCCAGACCAAGATAAAGCATATGAAGCTTTAGACATGATTGAAGACATTGTTAGAGAATTTGAAGTTGGACAAATTTACTATGGAACAGTTACTAGAACTACTTCATTTGGAGCATTTGTTGATATTGGTGGAGGAAAAGAAGGTTTAGTTCATATCTCTAAGATAGCAAAAGAAAGAGTTAATAAAGTTGAAGATTATGTTAAACCAGGAGATAAGGTTCCTGTAAAAGTTATTGGAATTGATGACCAAGGTAAAATTAATCTTACTATGAAAGATTTAGTTGATTTAAGTCAAGAAAAAATCTTAGAAGAAGAACTTAAGGACGATAATAAAGAAGAATAAAAATTAGTCAGGATAACGACATGAAAAAATTTTTCATGTCGTTATTTTGTGGTCAGAGTAATTTTATATATTTATGTTGACAAATTGTGAAAAAAATTGTAAAATATTAAAGTAATTAGTATTTTTTTAACTGAACAGGAGGTAGATTATGCATATTGTACAATGCTATGAATTGGAAGAAAAATCTGCAGAAGGCTGTTTTAAAGGAGTATTGCGGGACACAACAACAATAGGTAGATGGACATTGGAAGTTACATCTAACGAAACTTCATTATTAAGATTAGCAGAAGTGGTGTATACAATTCTTAAACCCGAATGCAAAGCTTTTGAAAGTCTGAATATTGAAGAATTATACTATTCTTTCAAAAAGCAACCTATAATTTTTAAAAAAGAAGATAATAATATAACAATTTTAAAAAAACTGTTAAGTCGTGTTCAGTGCGAGTAAGATTTTTTGCTCATAATAAAAGTAAGCTTGGATAATATAATTTTATCCAAGTTTACTTCTATTTTTAATGGAATTCAGTAAAAGAACCTAAGAGTTTTTTTGCTAATAGTAAAATTTCGATTTTAATTTTCACATTTTCAAGTTCTGTTTTTATCTATTTTGTCCATTTTTTTATAAAATTTGCATGGTCTGAATAGTAACCAATGTCGTATAATTTTTTATAAAAAATACTTGATTTTACGAGAGTAGTATGCTAGAATAGAGGTGTACTATTTTAGTATGGTTTAGAAATTTATTTCAAAAATTCAAATTATTTATATCAAAGTAAAAAATCGTAGAAGAGAAAGAACATTGAAAACTAAATAAAAAGGAGGTAGATATCATATTACCAGAGCGAAAATACATTTTTACATATTCAGATTATTTGTTAGTAACAGGACAAATAGAAGAATATAAAAGAGTAAAAGATGAAGTAGAAAGGCAATTAGAGGAATATTATCTTAAAGATGATTTACAATGTAATGAGGAATCAGCAGAATACATTCTAGATAAAAAACATGATAAAATGTTTAAAGAAATACTATACGATGAAAAAGAAATGAAAAAATTTATAGGAGAATTCATTTGGTATGGTTTTAATGAAGAACTGGAATTACAAAATGGAGAATACATTACTAAATTCGGAAGTGGAAAATTAGTAGATATACTTTATAAAGTAAAAGGACAAGATATTTATTTTTTAATAGAACATCAAACAAAAATCGATTATAACATGCCATTTAGAATGCTAGAATATAGTGTAGAAATAAGTAGGAGGGCTATGAAGAATATGAATAAATGTCATGAAGAATACAAATATCCATTAATTATACCAATAGTAATTTATACAGGGAATAGAAAATGGTCAGTATCCACTAAATATTCAACTGAAGTGGTGAAAGTATTAAAAAATCATATAAAAGGGATAGATATAGAATATAAAGTTATTGATATAAATGAATTAGAAATTGATGAATTATTACGAATTAATACAAATCTTACTAAAGCAATGGCATTGGAAAAATGTAAAAATCCAAAAGAATTATTTGAATGTTTTAATGAAATAATAAAAAATGCAACTACCGATGATGAACTAGAAGATATGAAAGAAACATTAAAATATTTATATGAAAAAATTGAAGTAAAAGATTTAATGAAAATAATGAGAATTATTGAAGAGAAGGAGGAAAAAGATATGAGTACAATTCAGGAAAGAGTGAGAGATTGGTTTAATGAGGCAGAAGCCAGAGTAAATGAGATGGAAGCTAAACTAAATAAAGCAGAAGAAAAAATTAAAGAGAACGAAGAAAAAGAAGAAAAAGCAATAAAAGAAGCGAAAAAAGAGACATTAAAAGATGTAATTATAAGAATGTTAAAAATACAATTAACATATGAAACTATAGAACAATTAACTGGTGCTAGTATAGAAGAAATAAAAGAAGTAAGAGACGAGCTAATATGTCAAAAAATTTAAGAATAAAACCATACTAAAATAGAAAGTACATATATTCACTTGAATATGTGTACTTTTTTTTACGTATATGATAAAATACATACAATTATAAAAACAGCATTATGAGTTATGAAAGGAATGAGATCAAGCATGGCGAATGAAGTAAAATGGACAGAAGAGCAAAAACAGGCAATATATGAAAAAGGAAGCAATATACTAGTTGCAGCAGCAGCAGGAAGCGGAAAAACAGCAGTATTAGTAGAAAGAATAATAAACAAAATAATAAATGAAAACATAGATATAGATAAATTATTAGTAGTAACATTTACAAATGCAGCAGCATCAGAAATGAGAGAAAGAGTATTAAACGCAATATATAAAAAAATAGATGAAGAACCAGAAAACGAGAAATTACAAAAGCAAATAATTTTATTAAATAGAGCAAGTATATGCACAATAGACTCATTTTGTTTAGATGTTGTAAAAAACAATTTCTTCGAAATAGATATAGGCCAAAACTTTAGAATAGGAGACACTACAGAAATAGAAATACTAAAACAAGATGTGCTAGAAGACTTATTTGAAGAAAAGTATGAAGCAGAAGATGAAGATTTTACCAAATTAATAAATACATATACGAGTTACAAAGATGATACACCATTAAAAGAACTAATTTTAAAAATTTATACATATATTCAGAGCAATCCATTTCCAGAAAAATGGTTAAAAGAAAAAATAGAAATGTTTAACTTGTCAGAAAAACTGGAAGAAGATTTTTCGAAAACAATCTGGGGAGAGCTGTTGTTAAAACAAGTAAGAGAAATAGTAGAAGATTCAGAATTAAAACTTGAAGCAGAAAGACAAAATTTAGCCCAATACCCTGAATTACAAAAATACTTTCTAATTATAAATGATGACATAGAACAATTACAAATGCTAAAAATAAATTTGGACTCATGGAATAAAGCATATGAAATAGCATCAAACATAAAATTTAAAACTTGGGCAACAGACAAGAAAATAACATTTGAAGCAAAAGATGATGCAAAAGCAACAAGAGATATGGTAAAAGCAAACCTAAAAAAGGTAACTGAAAAAATTTTAATATTTAATTCAAAAGAGGCAAATGAAGACATAAATGATATGTATGAAGTTCTGAAAAAACTAGGAAATATAATTATAGAATTTGGAAAGATGTTTGAAAAAAGAAAAAAAGATAAAAATATTGTAGATTTTAGTGATGTTGAACATTTTGCATTACAAATCTTATTAAAAGAAGATGGTACACCATCTGAAATAGCCAAGAAATATCAACAAAAATATGAAGAGATTGCAATTGATGAATACCAAGACAGTAATTTAGTACAAGAATATATATTGAATTCAATTTCAAGAGGAAACAATATTTTCATGGTAGGAGATGTAAAGCAAAGTATTTATAAATTCAGACAAGCAAGACCAGACTTGTTTTTGGAAAAATATAAAACATATCAAACGAAAAACAATCAAAAAGATGGAGATAATCTAAAAATTCAATTATTTAAAAACTTCAGAAGTAGAAAAGAAGTGTTAGACTTTTCAAACAAAATATTTACAAGCATAATGAGTGAAGAATTAGGAGAATTAAACTATACAGAAGAGGAATATTTAAACTTAGGTGCGAACTATGAAGATACAAATCAAGATTTAAAAGCAGAAATAGATATATTGCTTACAGACGATATAGAAACAGAGCAAAAGGCTAGTACAACAACCACATCAAACTGGAAAGAAACAAATGAAGACGAAAATGATTCAGAAGAAGAAATAGAAAGAGTAGAAAATATAGAATTAGAAGCAAAATTTGTGGCAAATAGAATTAAAGAACTAGTAGAAAATAAATTTCAAATATATGATGCAAAAAAACAGGAAAAAAGAGATATAAAATATAAAGACATAGTAGTTTTATTAAGATCAACAAAAGATCCTGCACCAATATTTGAAAAAGAAATTTTAAATTTGGGAATGCCAGTATTTAGTGATTCATCAGCAGAATACTTAGAAAGCATAGAAATTCAGACAATAATGAGCTTATTAAAAATTATAGATAACCCATTACAAGAAATTCCATTAGTAGCTGTAATGAGGTCAATGATTGGAAGATTTACAGACAATGACTTAGTAGAAATTAGACTAAGTGATAAATACGACAATTTTTACAATACTATTTTAAAATCAAAGCAAAGTGTAAGCAATCCATTACGAGCAAAAATAGACCAATTTTTAAATAATTTAGAAATGTGGAGAAAAGAACAAGAATATTTAAGTTTAGACGAATTAATCTGGAAAATATATAATGACACAGGATATTATAATTATGTAGGTTTAATGACAAATGGAGAATTACGACAAGCAAATTTAAAAATGTTATTTGAAAGAGCCAAACAATGTGAAAGCATAAGTTTTAAAGGATTATTTAACTTTATAAATTACATAGAAAAAATAAAAACAAGCAGTAAAGACATGGATTCCGCTAAAATAATAGGCGAAAATGATGATGTAATAAGAATAATGAGTATTCATAAAAGTAAAGGACTTGAATTTCCAGTAGTATTTTTGTCAGGAACAGGAAAGCAATTTAACATGCAAGATCTTAACAATAAAATTTTATTACATCCAGAAATAGGAATAGGTGTAAAATACATAGACTATGATATGCAAATAGAGTATGATACATTATCAAAACAAGCTATGAGAAATCAAATAATGTTAGAAACTTTGTCAGAAGAGATGAGGGTGTTATATGTTGCATTAACAAGAGCAAAAGAAAAATTGATTATTACAGGATATTCAACTACTGATAAACAAAATGGATTACATGATATATGTGACAAGTATAGTGAACTAAATTCTATTTTGTTAAAAAAATGTAAAACATATTTAGATTGGATGGAACTTGTATACATGTACAATCAAGACGAAATGAAAGAACTTTCTAATATAAATGTATATACTAAAAAAGAAGTGCTAAAAATGTGTAAAACAGAAGAAGTGGAAAAGGAAAATACAGAAAAACAAATTTTGGATAAAATATCAAAAGTGAAAATAGATGACGAAGATAAATATCAAGATTCAACAACAATACCAACTAAAACATCTGTAACAGAACTGAAAATTGCACCGAAAAAAAGCGATCTGAAATGTGCAAAATTTTTGAAAGAAGATACTGAAACTAAAATCACAAATGCCCAAAAAGGTACATTGATTCATCTATGCATGCAAAAACTTGATACACAAAACAAGAACTACACATATAGTCAAATAAAAGATTTAGTACAAGATTTAGAAAATAAAAAAATAATAACACATAAAGAGGCAGAAGCAATTAATATTAATAAAGTTTATCAATTTACAAAATCTAAGATATGGGAAGAAATGATCCATGCCCATGCGGTTCATAGAGAAAAAGCATTTTATATTAGTATACCAGCTAAAGAAGTTTTTGATAAAGAACTTGAAGAAAAGATTTTGGTTCAAGGTGTTATAGACCTGTATTATATTAATGAACAAAATGAACTTATATTAGTTGATTTTAAAACAGATTATGTTGAAGATAGAAATGAACAAATTTTAGTTGACAAATATAATATTCAATTGGAATTGTATAAAAGGGCATTAGAAGATGCTTTACAAAGAAAAGTGGATAAAGTATATATTTATTCTACATATTTAGAAAAAGAAATTTTGATTTAGTTAAGAAATATGAAGAAAGAAAACCCCCATTTGATTTATAAAATCAAATGGGGGCAAATTACCAAGTTGCCGTTTTGCTGTTGTGTATGCTATTCGAGCGTGCAGTAGTTTGCAGAATTTTTCCAGAATTCGCCAGATGATTTTTTCATCATAGCTTCTTCGTACATACCTGTAGTACTCTTATGCTTGTTTCTGAAAGAACCCTTGGCATAGTACCAGCCTTCTGGAAACACCAGGTTTTTTGGTTCTTCGTCAGTAATGACAAAAAAGCGATTTCCGATGACACGTGAATCAGTTACACGTACTTTTCCAGAATTGAGCATAGTAAATACTTTCAATGCTACCTCGATTGGCATGTCACACATTTTAATAACTCTTGCTGCTGTCATTTTTTTTCCTCCTTGCGTAATTACGCATCTTAATTGTTAATAGCTACTGATGAAACGGAGTAAAAAACGATTCATCATTTATTATTATAACACATTTTACATAAAATTGCAAATTGTATTTTTTTACAGCAGTAGTAACGAATAAAAAATTTTCTACGTGTTACTACTGTTAAGCTCAGAATATTCTTGCTTTTTTTATGTATACAGTATATAATATATATATATTTTTTTATATTACTTTTATATCAGTAGTTATAAACACTATAAAACGAGCAATTGCTCAAGGAGGAAAAATGGATAAAAATTATTGGGTAAATGTTTACAAATGCCGGAAAGAAATTCTTAAATTGGCAAGGAACCCTGAATGCTTTTGTTGGGGTTATGATGTAGATTTCATCATTGGATGGTATTGCGATGAAATTGTAGCTAATGGTGGTATAGGAATCAAGCTTATTAACGGAGTACCTTTTGAATTATATACTCATTTAGGAAAGGTTGGAATTTTTTCAGAGATAAACACATGCTTTTGTGATAACAAAGAGATGCTTATTAAAAAGTTACAAGCTGATTATGGTATTGTGTTGATTCCAGAAGTAAGAAATCTTTCTAGGAGAGACTACTTGGTTGGACAAGTATATGCCATTACAAAATTACCGTGGACATCTGAGCCACTTCCTGTATTTCAGTACAAAACTCCCGAAGAAGAGGATGGGGGTTTTGCAAAAAGGGATAGTCTTTGTAATGAGATAGAGAAAATCTATAATCCTTGTAAAAAAGATAAATTTTTAGAAAAGCGACGTATAGAAGATGATTGGCTTGTTGCCGATGATGTACGTAGGGAGTTTTATAAGTTAGGAATATCGATACCTCGTGAAAAAAAACACGGAGAAAATGAATTCCATACTAAATATCATGTTCCGTATTATAAAATTTAATCTAATAATTATTCCAAATCAAAGATAACTCTTTTATAGCTGAACGTCAAAAATAAGCACTTTTTGACGTTCAGTACATTATAAATTTGAGTTATCTTTTTTTATATAATAGGAAAGTAATACTTTCCTATTATATAAAAAGCTACAATCGCTAGCCCTTTGAGATTTTCTCCTTTTAGTCGAAAACTCAAATCGGGCGAGAACAAATCAAAGAAAAATTTCCGATTTTTCTTATTTGTTCTGCAAAATTATCTAAGTGTCTTTATTTTTGAAATAGAATGTGATACAATAACTCTGATATAAAAAGAAGGAAAAGAAAGATGGAATATAAGGAAGAAATATTAGAAAAATGTTTGCCTAAATATTTAGAAGAAGATTTGAAAAATTATAAAGAAGGGCTAAAAAATAAATCGAGACTCATAGATTGTTTGTTAGGAGAATTACAGCAATCAATTAATTGTGCATATGTTGACAATGAAATAACAGAAGAACAATGTGATTACCTATATAAAAAATATATTCGTGGAGGAAAGTAAATGATAGACTTTACAAATTGCAAAATTAACAAATTCAGGTATTATGGTGGTAAAAATGGAGGAAAGATATGTATTATTTATAATAATGAAGAATACATGCTTAAATTTCCAGGTATAAATGAAGGAGTAGAAGAGCATGAGTATTCAAATAGTTGCATATCAGAATATATTGCATGTGAAATCATAAGAACATTAGGGCTAAATGTACAAAAAACTATATTAGGAACATATTCAAGCCAGGAAAATACAAAAACTGTAGTTGCATGTAAGGATTTTACTAGTTATGGAAAAATATTTAAACAATTTGCAGAATTAAAAAATAGCCAGATAGAAACATCTAAAAATGGATATGGAACAGAATTAAGTGAAGTAATAGAAACTATAGAAGAACAACAAATATATGATGCAAAAGAACTAAAGGAATTTTTTTGGAATATGTTTATAGCTGACACACTTGTAGGAAATTTCGACAGACATAATGGAAATTGGGGATTTTTAATAGACGAAGAAAAGCAAAGTGTAGAAATAGCACCAATATATGACTGTGCATCTTGTTTATATCCTCAATTAACAGATGAAAGAATAAAAGAAATTATAGATGATGAAGACGAAACAAATGCAAGAGTATATGTATTTCCAACATCAGCATTAAAAGAAGATGGTAAAAAAATAAATTATTTTGAATATATAAGTAGTTTAAAAAACGAAGATTGCAATAGTGCAATAATGAGAATAGTACCATTAATAGATTTAAATAAAATAAACAATATAATAGAGCAAACACCAGAAATATCTGAAATAAGAAAAGAATTTTATAAAAAAATAATAAAAGAAAGATATGAGAAAATCTTATTAAAAACATATACAAAAATAAAAGAAAGGTAGCAAAATGGAAACAAAATACATAGAAAAAGTAAAAGAAATAAATAAAGGAAAGAACTTAAAATATTACATACTAACAATGGGATGTCAACTAAACGAAAACGATTCAGAAAAACTATGTGGAATGGTAGAAGAAATGGGATATCAGCCAACAGAAGAATATAAAGAAGCAGACCTAGTAATATTCAACACATGTTGCGTAAGAGAAAATGCAGAAGACAAGCTATTTGGGAAATTAGGAGAACTAAAAAAAGTAAAAGAAACAAGAGGAACAATAATAGCAATAGGTGGATGTATGATGCAAGAAAAACATATAACAGACAAAATACACGAAAGTTATTCATATACAGACATAATATTTGGAACACATACATTGCAAAACTTTCCAGAAGACTTGTACAAAACATTAGAAACCAAAAAGAAACAACAAGACATATTAGATATAGATGGAGAAGTATATGAAGGACTTCCAATAAAAAGAACAAGCAATATAAAAGCATCTGTAACAATAATGTATGGATGTAATAATTTCTGCACATATTGTATAGTTCCATATGTACGTGGAAGAGAAAGAAGTAGACATCCAAAAGACATATTAGCAGAAGTAAAAGAACTTGCAAAAGAAGGATACAAAGAAATTACACTATTAGGACAGAATGTAAATTCATATTTAAGAGCAGAAAAATGGAAAGAAGAAGGAAAAGAATATGAAGGAATAAATTCATTTGCAACACTACTAAAAGCAATAAACAAAATCGAAGGAATAGAAAGAATAAGATTTGTATCGCCACACCCAAAGGACTTTACAGATGATGTAATAGAAGCTATTGCAGACTGTGAAAAAGTTTGCAAATTAGTACATTTGCCTCTTCAATCAGGAAGCACAAATGTATTAAAATTAATGAATAGAAAATATACAAAAGAACAATATTTAGAATTAGTAGAAAAAATGAAAAAAAGAATACCAAACTTAACACTTTCAACAGACATAATAGTAGGATTTGCGGGAGAAACAGAAGAAGATTTTGAAGACACATTAGATGTAGTAAGAAAAGTATGTTTTGAACAAGTATATATGTTTATATATTCAAGAAGAGTTGGAACACCAGGAGATAAGATGAAAAATCAAATTTCAGAAGACATTAAACACAAGAGATTTGACAGACTAAAAGAATTAGTAGAAAGTCAAATAGCAGAAAACAATCAAAAATATATAGGAACAATTCAAAAAGTATTAGTAGAAGGGCCAAGCAAAAATAATCCGGATTTATTGACAGGAAGAACAGACAGTAACAAAGTGGTAATTTTTGAAGGAGGTTCTGAACTAAAAGACAAAATTATAAAATTGAAAATAGTTTCAGAACATATGTGGTATTTAAGAGGTGAAATTATGAATGATTATGCAAGTTTAGATACTGCAATAGAAATAATGGCATATAAAATTACTGATTGTGTAAAAAGAGTAGAAGAAAATCCAGAAAAATATGAAAAAGAATTAGAAGAATTAAGAGAAGAAAGAAATAAAATGTATAGTGGAGATATGAAAACTATCAAAAAAATAATAGATATATATGGAAAAGAGCTAAGAGAGAAAGTATCAAAATAAACAAGCGAAATGGAAGGAACAAAAAATGGAACAAAGTATAAAAGATAAATATAAATTGTCAGAGGAAGAACATAATAAAATATATAAAGAAATTGAAAAAGAAGTATTTGTAAATTCAACACCACAAGACGAACCAATAGCTATAATTGTTGGTGGACAACCTGGATGCGGAAAAGGTGGAGTAATAGCATATACTAAAAATCAGGTTGAAGCAAATGGAAAATGTATCATATTAATAACAACAGATGAATACAAACCATATCATCCAAATGCAATAGAAATAGCAAGAAAATATCCAACAGAATATGTAGAAATAGTAGAACAAGATGCTGGACCATGGACAGGAAGTATAATGAAAAAAGCAATAGATGATAAGCACAATTTTATATTTGAAGGGACTCTAAAAAATGATAGAATTTTAGACAGAATTCAAGAATTAAAACAAAATGGTTTCAATGTTACAGTAAGAGTATTAGCTGTTCCAAGACTTGAAAGTTTACTTACAGTACATGAGAGATATGAAAAGCAAATGGAAGTCTTAACATATGGAAGACTGATTTCAATAGAACATCACAATAAAGCTTATGATGGAATTCCAGCAGTTGTTGACAAGATTGAAAAATCTGGATTATGCACAGTTGAAGTATATTTAAGAGGAGACGAAATAGGAAAACCAGTAAAGGTATATTCAAGTAAAGAAAAGAATGAAAGATTTCCAACTGCAAGAATTGCATTAGAAGAATATAGAAAATCAGAAGGAAAAGAAACTATAAAAACAGCAAAAACTAGAGTAAATAAGCTTAGAGAAAGTTTTGTAAAAAGAAATGCTAAAGAATCTGAATTAAAACAATTAGATGAACTGGAAAATTATTGGATTAATAAGCCAATAGAAAAATAAGGAGAAAGATAAAATGGCACAAACAATAGCAGAAATTGAAGATAGATCAGTAATATCACCAATGATGCAAAAATATTTAGAAACGAAAGAAGAATATAAAGATTGCATACTATTTTATAGATTAGGCGATTTTTATGAAATGTTTTTTGAAGATGCACTAATAGCTGCAAGAGAACTAGAGATAACGCTAACAGGGAAAGATTGTGGTTTACCAGAAAGAGCACCAATGGCAGGAATTCCACATCATGCAGCAGAAGTATATGCAGAAAAATTAATAGAAAAAGGATATAAAGTTGCAATTTGTGAGCAACTAGAAGACCCCAAAACAGCAAAAGGCATTGTAAAAAGAGGCGTAATAAGAATACTTACACCTGGAACAATAGTAGAAAGCAACCTACTAGAAGAAAAGAAAAATAATTATATAATGAGTATTTGCAAAAGTGGAATCTATTTTGGTGTAAGTGTATGTGACATTTCAACAGGAGAATTTTATAGTAGTGAAATTAAAAGCGAAAATAACTTTGCATTATTGCTAGATGAAATAGCAAGATTTGCACCATCAGAAATAATAGCAAATTCAATGATGTTTGAATGTCAAGAAGAAATGGACAAAATACGTGAAAGATTTTCAATATATATGAGCAGATTTAGTGATAAATTTTTTACAGACGATGTTGGAAATTTAACATTGGATTACAATATAATAGAAAATAAAAAAGAAGTAACAAATTTAAAAGAAAAGCCATTAGCAGTAAAATCAATAAATGCATTGTTAGAATACTTAAACGAAACTCAAATGACGAGTTTGGAACATATAAATACAATAACAATTTATAGTTTATCAAAATATATGTCATTAGATATAAATGCAAGAAGAAATCTAGAAATAACAGAAAAGATGAGAGATAAAAGCAAAAAAGGAACTTTACTTTGGGTATTAGACAAAACATCAACATCAATGGGAGGTCGTTTGCTAAGAAGATGGCTAAATGATCCACTTTTAGAAGTAAAAGAAATTCAAGAAAGACTAGATGCTGTAAAAGAACTAAAAGATAATATGATGCTTAGAGGAGAAATTACAGATACACTAAAAAAAGTATATGATATAGAACGTCTTGCTGGAAAAATGACATATGGTAATGCAAATGCAAGAGATATGATAACATTAAAAAACTCACTAGAAAGATTACCAGAAGTAAAAAATGTTTTAGCAATGTGCCAATCACATAAATTAAAAGAATTATATGAAAATCTAGATGAATTAAAAGATGTATTTGCATTAATAGAAAAATCAATAGTAGAAGACCCACCTATGACAATAAAAGATGGTGGAATAATCAAACTAGGATATGATGAAGAAATAGATACATTAAAGAAAGCTTCTACTGAAGGAAAGACTTGGCTTGCAAAACTAGAAGCAGATGAAAAAGAAAAGACTGGAATTAAAACTTTAAAAGTTGGATACAACAAAGTATTTGGATATTATATAGAAGTTTCAAAATCATTTGTATCACAAGTACCTGAAAGATTTATTAGAAAACAAACATTAACAACAGGAGAAAGATATATAACAGATGAATTAAAAACAATCGAAAATCAAATTTTAGGAGCAGAAGAAAAGGTTGTAAACCTTGAATATAATGCATTTGTGGAAATAAGAACAGAAATTGCTAAAAATATAAAAAGACTACAAAAAACAGCAAATGTAGTATCAACACTAGATGTTTTATCTTCATTTGCACAAGTAGCAGAAGATATGAATTATTGTATGCCTGTTGTAAAAGATGATGGAATTATCAAGATTAAAGAAGGAAGACATCCTGTAATTGAAAAAATGATAGGAAGCGGAAATTTTGTACCAAATGACACATATCTTGACAAAGAAGGAGATAGATTAGCAATAATTACAGGACCTAATATGGCAGGTAAATCTACATATATGAGGCAAGTGGCATTAATTACATTAATGGCACAAGTTGGAAGTTTTGTACCAGCAACAGAAGCACAAATTGGAGTAGTAGACAAAATCTTTACAAGAGTTGGTGCGTCAGACGACTTAAGCATGGGACAAAGTACATTTATGGTAGAAATGATGGAAGTAGCAACTATTCTAAAAGAAGCAACAGAAAACAGTTTAGTAATTTTAGATGAAATTGGAAGAGGAACTTCAACATATGATGGACTTTCTATTGCATGGGCTGTTGCAGAATATATTGCAAATAAAGAAAAATGTGGTGCTAAAACATTATTTGCAACACATTATCATGAATTAATAGAACTTGCAGATAAGCAAGAAGGAATAAAAAATTATTCAATTGCAGTAAAAGAAAAGGGCGAAGATATTATCTTTTTAAGAAAAATAGTAGAAGGTGGAACAGATGAAAGTTATGGTATCCATGTAGCTCGTTTAGCAGGAGTACCTAAAGTTGTTACAAAAAGAGCAGATGAAATTTTAACAAGTTTGGAAAGAAAGAGTATGCTTTCTGGTAAAAAACAAGAAAAAGAAAATAAAAAAGTAGTTGAAGGTCAATTTGATATGTTTAACTTTAAACTAGCAGAAATCGCACACGAAATTGATAAAATTAACTTAAACGAACTTACACCTATTGATGCTCTTAATACATTAATGAAAATTAAAGAAAAAATGAAATAAATACAAAACACTCTCTCATCGAAAATGAGAGAGTGTTTTGTGTTTTACATATCTGCTATGTAGCAGATGTAAAACTTTCGTCTCGTCGCAGCAAGATAAATCTTGTTAGAAACTTTTAGTGTGTCAAGTATCATTTCTGTTCTATGCGGTTGTGAGTAGTATTCCTTGCCACACCAAGTTAACTTAAGACAATTTTTCATATCTTGTCCAACTACGGGTTTTTCTGGTGTTATCAGCCAGAGGGTGGAAGAATCAGCAGATATACTTGTTACATAATTTCCCTGCTTGGTTTTTAAGACAAAAATACTTTCTGCAATCTGTGACACTTTCTTGATAGTAGAGGTTGTTACGCCTTTAATGCTGAACTCATTTCTTGAGTACTTATTTTCTTTTAGGCGATAGCCAACCAACCGTCCTCCTTTGCAAGGGATTTCCTCACTGCTTGCGAGATAGAATTTTTTTGATGCTAATAAATTTTTCATGTGTGAATACCTCCAAAAAAATTTTTTCACAATTTGTGTATTACTGGATGCAAACACGAGGCTTGCACAACTTGGGATATACCCTGTATCTAAAAACTATTATAATATATTTTATGTAAAATGTCAAAAAAATAAAGAAAATTTCCAAAAAAACTTGATTTTATGGCAAAAATTGGGTATAATTAAAAAGAACATAAAAAGGCGCAGAAGAGTAGGAACAAATCCTACTCTTCAATCGTGAGAAGGAGGTTTTATGGCAAAGATAGAAGAAAAAGTAGAAGAACTAGTAAAAGAAAAAATTGAAAATATAGGATATAGCCTATATGATGTAGAATATGCCAAAGAAGGACCAAATTATTATTTAAGAATATACATAGATAAGCCAGATGGAATAGACTTAAATGATTGCGAAAAAGTAAATGATGAAATAAATGATTTATTAGACCAAGCAGATTATATAAAAGACCAATATTTCTTAGAAGTATCATCACCAGGAATTGAAAGAATATTGAAAAAAGATAGTCATTTAGAGCAAAATATAGGAAATCAAGTTGAAGCAAAATTATATAAAAAAGATGAAAATGGAAGAAAAAGCTATATAGGAGAGTTAAAAGCATTTGATGCAGACACAATTACAATTGATGAAATCAAATTCGATAGAAAAAACATAGCTCAATTAAAAACTATATACAACTGGGAAAACTAAATTTTCACAATAAAAGAAAGGAAGTATAAAAATGAAAGCAATAGATAATAAAGAATTAATATTAGCTTTGGAAGAATTAGAAAAAGAAAAGGGAATAAAAAAAGAAGAATTATTAGAATCAATAAGAACAGCTCTAATAACAGCATATAAAAGAAATTTTGATGCATTAGAAAACGTAGATGTAAGAATAGATGAAAAAACAGGGGAAACACATGTATACTCAATTAAAGAAGTAATGGAAAGAGCAAATGATGACGCATTAGAAATAAGTTTAGAAGATGCCAGAAAAATAGATGTTCATTTAAACATAGGAGATGAAGTTGCAGTAGAGATAGTACCAAGAGACTTTGGAAGAATTGCAGCACAAACAGCAAAACAAGTAATAATCCAAAAATTAAGAGAAACAGAAAGAAATATGGTATTTAACGAATATAATGAAAGAAAGGGCGAAATTGTTTCAGGACTAATTCAAAAAGCTGATAAACACATAGTAGTAATGGATTTAGGAAAACTAGAAGGAATAATGTTAGCCAAAGATCAAATACCAACAGAAACATATCATGTAAATGATAAAATAAAAGGATATGTGGTAGATGTAGAAAGAGGAGAAAAAGGAGCACCACAAGCAATAATATCAAGAACACATCCAGATTTTGTAAGAAAATTACTAGAATTTGAAATACCTGAAATATATGAAGGATTAATAGAAATAAAGAGTGTATCAAGAGACCCAGGATTAAGAAGTAAAGTTGCAGTATATTCACCAAATGAAAACATAGATCCAGTTGGTTCTTGTGTAGGTCAAAAAGGAATACGTATACAAAATGTAATAAATGAATTACATGGAGAAAAAATAGATGTAATAGAATGGAATGCAGACCCAAGTATATTTATATCATCAGCATTATTACCAGCACAAATAATGGCAGTAGATATTAAAGAAGAAGAAAAATTTGCACAAGTAATAGTTCCAGATGATCAACTATCACTTGCAATAGGTAAAGCCGGACAAAATGCGAGATTAGCTGCAAAATTAACAGGATGGAAAATAGATATAAAATCAGAATCACAATTCAGAGAGATGTTAGCTGCTAAAGCAGAAGAAACAAAAGAAGAAAATGAAGCAGAGTAAACCTTAAGGGAGGAATATAATTGAAAAATATACCACAAAGAACGTGTATAGTATGTAGGACGCAAAAAAATAAAAATGAGCTGTTAAGAATAGTAAAAAATAAAGAGAATATTATAAAAGTAGATGAAAGTGGAAAAGAGCCTGGACGAGGTGCATATATTTGTTATAATATGGATTGTTTTGAAAGGGCTAAAAAAAGTAAAAAATTAGAAAGAACATTAGAAATAAAAATAAATGATGATACATATGAACAAATAAAAAATGCAATAGAAAGTAAAATGGGGGGTGATGTTATTGGGTAAGATAAAATTATATGACATAGCCAAAGAATTAAACTTAACCAGTAAAGAAGTATTAGAAATTGCTAAAAAATTAAACATAGAGGCAAAGAGTCATTTAAGTTCTGTAAGTGAAGAAGATGCTAAAAGAATACAAGAAAATGCTATAAAACCTAAAAAAACAGAAGAAAAGAAGGCAAATCAAGAAAAAGCAAAAACTGAGAAAAATGATTCACCAGTCATAATAAGAAGAGAAGTTATAGTAAATGATGACAGCATTAAGCCAAAAGAAGAAGGAAAAAAAGCAGAAAAAAAGAATAATGTAGGCTTTGTAGAAAGAAAGAAAAACAAAGACTATAATATTGTTTATAGAAATAAGCCATCTAAACCAATGACAGTAGATGAATTATTTGGAATAAAAAAAGAAGTAAAGAAAGAGGAGCCGGTTGTGACTCAAAAAGTTGAAGAAAAGGTAGAAATAAAAGAGAATAAAATGGATGTTGAAGTAAAAAATGAAAAAGTTGAAGAAAAAGTAATCAATGAAGAAAAGAAAATGCCAGAAAAAAGATTTAATCCAAACAATAGAGATAATAGAGAAAATAGAGATAATAGAGAAAATAGGGATAATAGAAATAACAGAAATGGCCAAAATCAAAACGATTTCAGAAAAAACAGATTTAATAATGATAGAAATTCAAACCAACAAGGAAATCGTAATTTTGATAGAAATTATGCTAATAATGGTAATAATGCAAACAGACCAAGATTCGATAGAAATAATAGACCTAATAATAACAATAATAATGGCGGAAGATTTGATAATAGAAACAGACAAGGTGGAAATCCAAGATTCAATGGAAACAGACCATTAGATGAAAAAAGAATAGAAAAAAATATTAAGGATATAATGTCAGTAGAAAATGTTGAAAAAGAACCAGCAAGAGAATATAACAAAGATAAAGCAATTGACAGACAAAAACAAAACAACAAATTTGACGACAATAGAAATAAGAAAAATAATAAATCAAGAAAAAACAATCAAACTGGCGAAATAAATGAACATAAATTAAAAGGTTTAAAGAGAACAGATAGTTTATCAAATATGTTTGACGAACAAGATGGTGGAATGCTAGATTATTATGATTTAACAACACAAAGAGGTAAAAAAGGAAAGAAAAAAGCAAGTAAAAATGAAGAAAGTCGTAATAAACAAAAAATATTCAAACTAGAAGAAATTACAATCCCTGAAACAATTACAGTAAAAGACTTTGCAGCAGAATTAAAGAAAACAACTGCTGAAGTTATTAAAAAATTATTAGGTTATGGAGTAATGGCTACAATAAATAATGAAATAGATTTTGATACAGCCTCATTAATTGCTGATGAATTTGGGGTAAAAGTAAACAAAAAAGAAACAGTAACTGAAGAAGATATCTTATTTGATGATTCAGAAGACAGAGAAGAAGATTTACAACCACGTCCACCAGTAGTTGTAGTAATGGGACACGTAGACCATGGAAAAACATCATTACTAGATGCAGTTAAAAAGACAAATGTTATAGAAGGAGAAGCAGGAGGAATTACACAACATATAGGTGCATACAAAGTAAAAGTAAATGACAGAGAAATTACATTCTTAGATACACCAGGACATGAGGCATTTACAGCAATGAGAGCAAGAGGGGCTCAAATAACAGATATAGCGATTCTTGTAGTTGCAGCAAATGATGGTGTAATGCCACAAACTGTAGAAGCAATAAACCATGCGAAATCAGCTGGAATTCCAATAATTGTTGCAATAAACAAAATGGATTTACCAGATGCAAATATTGACAAAGTAAAGCAAGAATTAATGGCATATGAACTAGTACCAGAAGAATGGGGAGGAGATACAATATTCGTACCAATCTCTGCAAAACAACATCAAAACATAGACCAATTACTAGAAATGGTATTATTAGAAGCCGATATGTTGGAATTAAAAGCAAATCCTAATAAACAAGCAAAAGGTGTAGTAATAGAAGCAAGGTTAGACAAAAACAAAGGAGCAATAGCTTCAATGTTAGTACAAAGAGGAACTCTTGATGTTGGAGATACAATAGTTGTAGGTTCATCAATTGGTAGAATAAGAAGTATGACAGACGAAAAAGGCAAAAAAGTAAAAAAAGCCGGACCATCAACACCTGTTGAAATCATGGGATTAACAGAAGTACCACAAGCAGGAGATATATTCTATGAAGTAAAAGATGAAAAAACAGCTAAACACTTGATAGAAAAGAGAAAACGTCTAGAAAGAGAAAAAACAATAAATGCTACAACAAAAGTAACATTAGATAACTTATTCAGCAAAATGGAAGCAGGAGATTTGAAAGTATTAAACTTAATAGTAAAAGCAGATGTTCAAGGTTCTGTAGAAGCAATAAAACAATCAATGGAAAAATTGTCAAATGAAGAAGTTGTAGTAAAAGTAATACATGCAGCAGCAGGAGCAGTTACAGAATCTGATGTAACACTTGCAAAAGTTTCAAATGCGATAATTATAGCATTTAATGTTAGACCAATGCCAACTGCAAAAGACATGGCAGAAAAAGAAGAAGTAGAAATCAAGCAATATTCAGTAATATATCAAGCGATTGATGATGTTCAAGCAGCAATGAAAGGAATGCTAGCACCAAAATATGAAGAACATATTATAGGTAATGCCGAAATCAGACAAACATTTAAAATCTCAAATGTCGGAACAATTGGTGGAGCATATGTATTAGATGGAAAACTAGAAAGAAATGCAGGAGTAAGAGTTTTACGTGACAATGTAGTAATACATGACGGAAAACTTGCATCTTTGAAAAGATTTAAAGATGATGCAAAAGAAGTATCTAAAGGATTTGAATGTGGTATCCAAATTGAGAAATTTAATGACATTAAAGAAGGAGATATCCTAGAAGCATACATTATGGAAGAAATTAAGAGATAGCAGAAAGGAGAAAAAAATGCCAAAGAATAATAATCGTCAAGGAAGAATTGACGAAGAATATAGAAAAGAACTTAGCCAAATAATTAGTTATGACTTAAAAGAACCAAGTGTTACAGGAATGATTAGTGTAACAAGAGTAAAAGTAACACCTGATTTAAAATATGCAAAAGTTTCAGTAAGCATTCTAAACTCTAAGAATATTAAAGAAACATTAGCAGGGCTAAAAAAATCTTCTGGGTATTTACGTTCAGAATTAGCAAAAAGAATAAACTTGAGAAATACACCAGAATTAGTATTTGAATTAGATGAATCTTTAGAATATGGTGCAAGAATAGATAGTATTTTAAATGATATAATGAAAGATAATGGAGGAAACAAGCAATAATGACATTAGATGCAATATTAGATGAAATAAAAAAAGCAGAAACAATAGTAATATTAGCACATGAATCACCTGATGGAGATGCTGTTGCAAGCTCTCTATCAGTGATGCATGCAGTTACACAATTAGGAAAGAATGCAGATGTTATAATTCCAGAATATTCTAAAGATTTCAAATTTTTGCCAGGTTCAGAAAAAATATTAGAAAAAGGACAAGAAGAACCATATGATTTAGCAATTTCAGTAGACTGTACAGATTTGAAACGTTTAGCATGTGGAAAAGAATATTTTGAACCAGCAAAAAGAACAATAGAAATAGACCATCATTCAGTAAATGCAATGTTTGGTGACTTAAACTATGTTGATCCAGTTGCACCTGCATGTTGCCAAGTTTTGATGGCAATGTTCGAATATTATGGATTAGAAATAACAAAAGAATTAGCAACATGTATATTAACGGGAATTATAACTGATACAGGCGGATTTCAATGGGGTGGAATTACTCCAGAAACATTTGAATTTGCTGCTGAATTAGTAAGAAAAGGTGCAAAATTAAAAGAGATATGTAGAATAGCATTAAGAAAGAAAAGCAAAGCACATTGTGAATTAGAAAAAATAATATATGATAGATTAGAATTCTTAGAAGATGGAAAAATTGCATTTGCATATTTGAATTTAGAAGATTATGAAAATACACATGCAGAAATGGGAGACGATGAAGGTTTAGTAGAAATGCTTAGAGACATCGAAGATGTAGAAGTTGCTGTATTGTTAAAAGAAAAAGAAGGAGCAAACGGCTACAAAGCTTCATTACGTTCTCATGAAACTGTTAATGTTTCAGATATATGTATGTTACTCGGAGGTGGAGGCCATAGAGGAGCAGCAGGATGCTTTATAAATGGCACACTAGACCAAGCAAAAACTAAAATTATAAATGCCGTAAAACAAGGATTAAAAAAGTAAAATGGATGGAATAATAATAATAAATAAACCTAAAAATTGTACATCACATGATATAGTAAGAAAAGCAAAGAAAATATTAAATGAAAAAGTTGGACATACAGGAACTTTAGATCCTAATGCAACAGGAGTATTACCATTGCTTATAGGAAAAGGGACACAAATTTCTAAATACATAATAAATCATGATAAGGTATATGAAGCAGTATTACAACTTGGAACAAAAACAGATACCGCAGATGTAGAAGGCAAAATAATTGAAGAAAAAACAGTAACAGAAAGAGCATTAGAAAAAGAAAATATAGAAAAAGTATTAGAAGAATTAACAGGAGAACAAGAACAGATTCCACCTATGTATTCTGCAATAAAAATAAATGGAAAAAAACTTTATGAATATGCAAGGAAAGGTGAAACAATTGAAGTTAAGCCAAGAACAATCAATATTTATAAATTAGAACTCATTAATATAGATAAAGAAAAAAAACAAATAGAATTTAGAATTCATTGTTCAAAGGGAACATATATCAGAACAGTATGCGAAAACGTTGCAGAAAAGCTTGAAACTGTTGGATATATGAAAGAATTAAAAAGAACACAAGTAGGAGAATTTAAAATAGAAGATTCTATTTCAATAGAAGAATTAGAAGAAAAAAAAGAATGTATAACAATAGAAAAATATTTTAAAAATTATAAAAATATTAATTTAGACTCAAAAAGGTTGCAATTATTTTTAAATGGTGTAAAATTAACATGGCAAGTTGAAGACGGAATTTATAAAATTTATAATAATGGAAATTTTATAGGAATTGGAACTGTTAAAAATAATTTGCTTAAAAGAGATATAATAATATAAGGCATTCAATTAGAACTAAGAATAAAATAATTGTTTGAATTAGAATAGTTATATTGCTAGGCAGACCACGCAAGATGGCTATTATAATTCAAACTGGTAAAGGAGGATGGAAGAATGGAAAAATTCTATATAACAACACCAATTTATTACCCAAGTGGAAAATTTCATATAGGAACAGCATATACAACAACATTAGCAGACACGATAAGAAGATATAAAAAGCTAAGAGGTTTTGACACATTTATGTTAACAGGAACAGATGAACATGGCCAAAAAATAGAAACAGTAGCAAAAGAACATGGAAAAACACCAAAGGAACATGTTGATGAAATGGCACAAATGGCAAAAGATTTATGGAGTTTAATGAATATAAAATATGACTATTTTATAAGAACAACAGAGCCAAGACATGAAAAAGCTGTTCAAGACATATTTGAATACTTTTTGCAAAAAGGAGATATATATAAAGGTGAATATGAGGGCTGGTATTGTATGCCATGTGAAACATATTTCACAGAGACTCAATTAGTAGATGGAAAATGTCCTGACTGTGGTAGAGATGTAAGGTTAATGAAAGAAGAGGCATATTTTTTTAATATGAAAAAATATGTTGACAAATTATTAAAATATTATGATGAACATCCAGATTTCATCCAACCAGAATATAGAAAAACAGAGATGATAAACAACTTTATAAAACCAGGACTTGAAGACTTGTGTGTAACAAGAACAACATTTGATTGGGGAATAAAAGTAAAATCAGATCCAAAACATGTTATATATGTATGGTTAGATGCATTGACAAATTATGTAACTGCATTAGGATATAAACAAGAAGATGATTCATTATATAGAAAATTGTGGCCAGCAGATTTACAAATAGTAGGAAAAGATATAGCAAGATTCCATTTAATATATTGGCCAATATTTTTAATGGCATTAGATTTACCATTACCCAAAAAAATATTAGTTCACAATTTTATAATGATGAAAGACGGAAAAATGTCAAAATCAAAAGGAAATGTTGTATATCCAGAAAAATTGATTAGCAGATATGGAGTAGATGCAACAAGATATTTCTTATTAAGAGAAATGCAAACATCACAAGATGGATTATATACACCAGAAAGTTTTATAGAAAGATATAATTCAGATTTGTGTAATGACTTAGGAAATTTAGTGAATAGAACAGTATCAATGGTTAATAAATACTTTGAAGGAAATGTACCAGAATATAATGGTACACAAAATGAAGTTGACAAAGAATTTGAAGAATTTACAAATTCTCAAATAAAAAAGGTAGAAAAATTAATAGACAAATACGAAATAGCAGATGCATTAAAAGAACTGTGGGTATTAATTTCAAGAACAAACAAATATATAGATGAAACAAGACCATGGGAACTTGTTAAAAACGAAGAAAAAGAAAAATTAGAATCAAGTATTTATCATTTAATAGAAAATATTAGAAAAATAGGAATAATTTTAATACCATTTATGGATGATACAGCTAAAAATTTATTAAGACAAATAGGAGCAACAGAAGAATTACAAACATGGGAAAGCTTATATAAATATAATAGTTTAAAAAACATCAAAGTTATAGAAAAAGGCGAGCCATTGTTTTTAAGAAAAGATATTGAAGAGGAACTAGAATATTTAAGAAGCTAATTATATAAAAGGTGGAAAAATGGATTTGATATCAGTGAAAAGAGAATATAGAAATAGAAAAAATATAGCAATAGCAATATCTGTACTAATAGTATTAATTGTTTTTGTGTGGTTAGGATTAAAAATAAATTCTAACACACAAAATGATATTACTAAAACAGCTGAAACAGGAAAAAATGAAACAACTCAAGAAGCGGAACAAGAGGAACAAAGAAAACAAGAAGAAGCTAAAAAAGAAGAAGAAAGAAAAGCAAAATTACCACAATTAACAGATGAAGGTAGAAACAACTTAAAAAATATATATCATTCAGAAACAAAAAGAGTTTTCTTAACATTTGATGATGGACCTTCACGAACAGTAACACCAGTGGTTTTAGATACATTAAAATCTGAAAATATCAAAGCAACATTCTTTTTATTAGGAAGTAGAGTTGAATTAGACCCAGACCTTGTAAAAAGAGAATATGATGAAGGGCATTATATAGCAAGTCATGGATACTCACATGTATATTCACAAATATATGCAACACCACAAAGTGTTTTAGATGAATATAACAAAAGTGTAACAGCAATTAGAAATGCAATAGGAGAGCAAGAATACAATCCACACCTATTTAGATTTCCAGGAGGATATTGGGGTGGAAAATATGCAGAAGTAAAAAAACAAGCAGAACAAATATTAGAACAAAATGATGTTTTACATATCGATTGGAATGCTTTAACTTCAGATGCAGCAGGAGCAAAAACAACAGAGCAATTTATTGCAGAACTAAATAAAACAGTGCCAAAACATAATAGCATAGTAGTGTTAATGCATGATGCTGGAAATAAAACAGCAACAGCAAATGCATTACCAACGATAATAAAATATTTTAGGGACCAAGGATTTGAATTTGAAAATTTCTATAGTATTATAAAATAAAAGTATTGCAAAATAGAAAATATGTGATATAATATAAAAGCTATAAGAAGACAAGAAAGGAAGATTATAATGAATTGTAAAGTAGAAAAAACAGAAAATGCAAATGAAGTAAAATTAGAAATTACAGTAGAAGCAGAAAAATTTGAAAATGCTATGAAAAAAGTATATTTTCAAAATGCAAAATACTTTAATATACCAGGTTTCAGAAAAGGTAAAGCACCAATGAATATAGTAGAAAAATATTATGGAGCACAAATCTTTTATGAAGATGCATTCAATGAAGTAGCAACAGAAGCTTACGAAGAAGCATTAACAGAAAACAAAATAGATGTAGTAAGCAGACCAGAAGTGGATATAGCTCAAATGGAAAAAGGAAAAGATCTAATATTTACAGCAGTAGTACAAACAAAACCAGAAGTAAAATTAGGAAAATATAAAGGAATAGAAATACAAAAAATAGAATACAAAGTAGATAAAAAAGATGTTGACCATGAATTAGAACATATGCAAGAACATAATTCAAGACTAGTAACAGTTGATGACAGACCATTAGAAAATGGAGACACAGCAACAATCGATTTCGAAGGATTTGTTGATGGAGTAGCATTTGAAGGTGGAAAAGCTGAAGGACATGAATTAGAAATAGGAAGTGGAACATTCATTCCAGGATTTGAAGAACAATTAATAGGAATGGAACTAGAAAATGAAAAAGAAATCAAAGTAACATTCCCAAAAGAATATTTTTCAAAAGATTTAGCAGGAAAAGATGCTACATTTAAAGTAAAATTACATGACATCAAGAAAAAAGAATTACCAGAATTAGATGACGAATTTGCTAAAGATGTAAGCGAATTTGACACACTTGAAGAATTAAAGAAAAGCATCAAAGAAAAGTTAACAAAAAATAAAGAACAAAGAGAAAAATATGAAACAGAAGAAGCTGTATTAAAAGCAGTATGTGAAGATTCAAAATTAGATATTCCATCTGGAATGATTGAATTAGAAATAGACAATATGCTAAAAGACTTTGAACAAAGATTATCATATCAAGGATTAAACCTAGAACAATACTTAAAAATGATAGGTAAGACAGAAGAAGAAATGAGAAAAGAATATGAGCCACAAGCTATAGAAGCAATAAAATCAAGACTTGTGCTAGAAGCAATAATGAAAGCAGAAAAAATCGAAGCAAGTGAAGAAGAAATAAAAGCAAAAATGGAAGAAATGGCTAAAAGCTATGGAAAAGATGTAGAAGAATTAAGTAAAAACGAAAACTTAAAGAACTACTTAGCAGAAGGAATAAAATCAGAAAAAGCATTAGAATTCATAGTAAACAATGCAAAAGTTACAGAAAAGAAAAAAGAAACAAAAAAAGCAACTAGCAAAAAATAGCAAAAAAAGGGGCAAATGGGTTTAAATTCTTAATTTGCCCTTTTATTTTTTAGCAAATGCACGGAAAAAAAGCGATCTCAGGTGTGCATTGCACCGAAAAAAAGCAATCTCACGTGTGCAAAAGGAGGAAAATATGTTAGAAAAAGATAGTTTAGTACCATATGTAATTGAACAAACAAGTAAAGGAGAAAGGTCATATGACATTTTCTCAAGATTATTAAAAGATAGAATAATATTTTTAGGAGAAGATGTAAATCCAACATCTGCAAGTTTAATAATTGCACAATTATTATTCTTAGAGTCAGAAGACCCAGATAAAGAGATATTTTTATATATAAATTCACCTGGGGGATCTATAACAGATGGAATGGGAATTGTTGACACAATGAATTATATAAAATGTCCAGTTTCAACAATATGTGTAGGATTAGCCGCAAGTTTTGGAGCTGTATTACTAGCAAATGGTGAAAAAGGAAAAAGATATGCAACACCTAATTCTGAAATATTAATACATCAACCATTAATAGGTGGTCAAGGCGGAGGAATTTCTGGTCAAGCAACAGAAATAAAAATCCATGCAGATCATATGATAAGAACAAGAGAGAAACTAAATAAATTATTAAGTGAAAAGACAGGTCAATCTATAGAAACAATTGAAAGAGATACAGAAAGAGACCATTATATGACAGCACAAGAAGCTCTTGAATACGGCTTAATTGACGGAATAATGGACAAAAGAATATAATTCTAAAATAGAAGAAGGAGAAATATAGATGGCAAAAAATGATACACCAAAAGGTGTTAAATGTTCATTCTGTGGTAAAACACAAGAAAATGTAAGAAAAATAGTTGCAGGTCCAGGAGTATATATTTGTAACGAATGTATAGGATTATGTAATGAAATAATCGAAAACGAATATTATGAAGATGAAAATGAATCATATACTTTAGCTGGATTAGAAAAAATCCCAAGTCCCAGAGAAATAAAAGACATTTTAGACCAATATGTAATAGGGCAAGACGAAGCTAAAAAAACATTATCAGTAGCTGTTTATAACCATTATAAAAGAATAGCAAATGAAGAAGAAATGATGTCAAAACATGAAAAAAGTGATGATGATGTAGAAATCCAAAAAAGTAATATCTTATTACTTGGGCCAACAGGATGTGGAAAAACATTACTTGCAAGTACACTTGCAAAAATATTAAATGTTCCATTTGCAATCGCAGATGCCACAACACTTACAGAAGCAGGATATGTTGGAGAAGATGTAGAAAATATTCTTTTAAAACTAATTCAAGCAGCAGATGGTGATGTGGAAAAAGCTGAAAAAGGAATTATTTATATAGATGAAATAGATAAAATAACAAGAAAATCTGAAAATCCATCAATAACAAGAGATGTAAGTGGAGAAGGTGTACAACAAGCACTATTAAAAATAGTAGAAGGAACAATAGCATCAGTACCACCACAAGGAGGAAGAAAACATCCTCAACAAGAACTAATACAAATAAATACATCAAATATATTATTTATTTGTGGTGGAGCATTTGAAGGATTAGAAAACATCATAAAAGATAGAATGGGTAAAAAAGCAATGGGATTTGGAGCGGATATTCAAAGCAAAAAAGATATAGACAGATTCAAAGTATTTGAGCAAATTTTACCACAAGATTTATTAAAATTTGGAATGATTCCTGAATTTATAGGAAGATTGCCAATAATAGCAACACTAAAAGAACTAAATAGAGAAGCATTGATAAAAATTACTACAGAACCAAAAAATGCTTTAGTAAAACAATACAAGAAATTACTAGAAATGGATGATGTAGAATTAATATTTGAGCAAGAAGCTTTAGAAGCAATTGTTGACAAAGCAATTGAGAGAAAAACAGGAGCAAGAGGTTTGCGTTCTATAATTGAAAACATTATGAGAGATATCATGTTTGATATTCCATCAAATGAAAAAATAGAACAATGCATTATTACTAAAGATACAGTCTTAAATAATGCAGGTCCTAAAATTATAGAAAATCCTAATAAAGTAAAAAAAACAAAAAGTGAAAGAATTGCGGTAGAGCAAAAAGAAACTGCATAAATAGTAAAAGCCTGTGTTTTGGTAGTCCTAATACGACGAAAAAACACAGGCTTAAATGTTATAAATTTGTTGATTTTTGAAAATTTATATAGTAAAATGTAGACATATATAAAAGAGGAGTAACAATGGTAGACCTAGATAAAGATGTAAAATATGTAAAAACAGTAGGACCAAACAGGGTAAAACTACTAAATAAATTAAATATATATACATTGAAAGACTTAATAGAATACTATCCAAGAGACTATGAAGATAGAAGCAAGCCTAAAAACTTATATGAATGCACAGATGGAGAAGAAGTCTTAATAGAAGCAATGGCAGCAGGAAGAATAACTGAAATGCATAAAGGAAGAATGACAATAAGTAGATTAATTGTAAAAGACCAAACAGGAACATGTTATATAACATGGTTTAACCAAGGATATTTAAGGGATAAGTTTCAACCTGGAAGAATGTACAGATTTTTTGGAAAAATATCAAACAGAAATGGAAGATTAGAAATGAATTCGCCTGTATATGATGAAATTGATCAAAGTAAAAATACAGGGAAAATTATTCCGATTTATCCATTAACATATGAATTAAAACAAAATACATTAAGAAAAATTATAGAAAATGGTCTTGCAGAAGTAAAAGGTAAATTGACAGAAACATTACCAGAATACATATTAAAAGAAAACAATTTATGGGATATAAATAATACAATTGAAAGAATACATTTTCCAATAGAATTTTCGGATTTTAATAAAGCAAGAGAAAGACTTGTATTTGAAGAATTACTTACAACACAACTAGCATTATTAAAATTAAAAAATAATTATGAACACGAAACAGATGGAATACAATTTAGTAAAGATGTATATATGTCAGATGTAATAAACATTTTGCCATTCAAATTGACGAAAGCACAGCTAAGAGTATTAGAAGAAATAGATAGAGACATGGAAAGCAACAAGCCGATGAATAGGCTATTACAAGGAGATGTTGGCTCAGGAAAAACAGTAGTAGCAATGATTGCGGCATATAAAGCTGTAAAATCAGGCTATCAAGCAACAATAATGGCACCAACAGCAATACTTGCAAGCCAGCATTTAGAAAGCTTTCAAGGAATATTAGAAGAACTTGGAATAAAAACAGAGCTATTAATTTCAAGTGTTACTAAAAAGAAAAAGGCAGAAATACTAGAAAAACTACAAAACGGAGAGATAGATATATTAATAGGAACACATGCAATATTAGAAGAAAATGTAGTATTCAAAAACTTAGGATTAGTCGTAACAGATGAACAACACCGTTTTGGAGTAAAACAAAGAGGAACTATAGCATCTAAAGGAAAAAATCCAGATGTAATTGCAATGTCTGCAACACCAATTCCAAGAACATTGGCATTAATATTATATGGAGACTTAGATATATCTATAATAGATGAACTTCCACCAAATAGAAAAAAAATTGAAACATATGCAGTAAGAAAAAATATGGAAGAAAGAGTAAATAATTTTATAAGAAAACAAATAACAGAAGGCAGGCAGGCATATATAGTATGTCCATTAGTTGAAGAAAATGAGGACATGGAAGGCTTGCAATCAGTAATTGAACTGGCAGAAAGATATCAAAAAGAAACATTTAGTGAGTATAAAGTAGCATATTTACATGGAAAAATGAAACCAAAAGAAAAAGATGAAATTATGGAAAGATTCAAAAATGGTGAAATTCAAATTTTAATTGCAACAACTGTAATAGAAGTTGGAGTAAATGTTCCAAATTCAAGTATTATGGTAGTAGAAAATGCAGAAAGATTTGGATTAGCACAATTGCACCAATTACGCGGAAGAGTTGGAAGAGGCGAATATCAATCATATTGCATTTTAAAATACGAAGGAAATAGTGAAACAATAAGACAAAGGATGAAAGTAATGTGTGATACAAATGATGGATTTATAATTTCTGAAAAAGACTTGGAACTTAGAGGTTCTGGAGACTTTTTTGGTACAGAACAACATGGACTTCCAGAATTTAAGATTGCTAATTTGTTTGAAGATATAGCAGTTTTGAAAAAAGTTCAAAGATTAGCTTTAAAAATTATGGAAGATGATCCATTACTTGAAAAAGAAAAAAATGCAAAACTAAATGACTTGGTAAAAGAAAAATTTAGTTCAAGAATAGAAATTTAAATTATTGCTATTGCTAGAGTAGAAAAGGCGATTGGCAGAGAAAAGGATGTTGATATTATGTTACAAGTAATTATTAGATTAATAGGTGTACTTATGTTATTAGCTGGTGTAATTTTGGTTTATGATGCTAGAATTATCACAAAAAAAGTTTTTGATTTTGGTGATCAAAATGAAGCTACAAGTGGCTTCAAAATTTTAGGTGCAATACTTGCAATGGTTGGTGGATTGATAGTTTTCTTTTGCTAGGAAACTATCTTTTTTAGAATTAATACAAAAAACTATTGACTCTCCCCTTAAGGTTAGGTGTATAGTTGAATTAGGAGGAAAAGAATGTTAAAAATAGGAGAATTTGCAAAAATATTTAATGTAACAATAAAAACAATAAGATTCTATGAAGAAAAAGAATTGTTAAATCCTTGCTATATTGATAAATATTCTGGATATAGATATTATGATGATGAGAACATAAAACAGATGAATCAAATTTTATATCTAAAAAAACTAGGCTTTTCATTAGACGAGATAAAAAAATATGATGAAAAGCTAGTAAAGAATAAAATTGAAGAATATCAAGAAAAAATAATTCAATATACTTCTAATATTAACATTCTTAAAGATATAGATAGTACAAGCACAAAGGGAGAGGAGGTTAAAAAAGCTAAAAAGCCATTTGAATTTAAAGGATACTATAAGAAGGATTACAGAATAATAGGCTTTTGGAAAACAATCGCATTACTAAAGAAAAATCAAAAATTTAAATACAGAGAGCAAGAAAAAAATCAAGATTTTGAGCTCGAAAGAATTACAATAAATCCAATAGAAAATGAAGTAATAGCGTACATTAACAAGAAAAGTATAATAGCTAAATATACTAAAGATTATATATTAGATATTATAGAGCCAAAGAGTACAAGCTGTTATGAGTATAAAAAAGTCAATGGAAAGAAATATCTTTTTATAGAATGGAAAGATGAATATTATTATGTATTAGAAAAAATAGGAGGGATTAATTTTATGGAAGAAATGTTTGAAAATAAAGAAAAAATGTATAATATTTTAACAAAAGATGGAAGAGGTCTAACTTTAGGAAAAGACATCATATTACCAGAAGATAAAAGAGGAAATGTAAACACATTAATTGTTGGTGGAAGTGGAGCTGGAAAATCATCTGCATATACAGTTACTAATATATTAAAAATGTTAGGTTCATATATTATTGTAGATCCATTAGGAGAAGCTTATGACAGAACTCATAAATATCTAACAAACAATGGATATAAAATAAAAGTACTAAATTATGAAAATAGAGACATAGAAAATAATGTTGATGAAGAAGACAAATATCAATATAATCCTTTAAGCCATATAAAAAATGATGCTGACATAGAAAATCTAGCTAATATCTTAGTGGGAGATGAAGATGATGAATTTTGGAATGATGCTTCTAAGAGTTTGATGAAGACAGTAATTTATTATGTTATAGAAAATGAGGATAAAAAAGATTTACTTACTTGTTTCAAATTATTAGGATTGCCAAAAGAGAGCTTATTTGCAAATTTTGATATATTTGAAGAAAATACAAAAGCATATAAATATTATACGATTTTAAAGACATTTCCTGAAAAAACATATCAAAGTATAGTTTCTACTGCAATATTAAAACTGTCTTTTGTAATAAATGGAATAAAAGAAGATAGTGAAATTGTTGACGAATTTGAGTTTGAAGAATTAAAGGATGGAAAAACAGCTATATTTCTAATGCAAAATGGAAACCGTAATGAAGATGCGAAATGCAATAATATTTTTATAAGCCAATTTTTAGCAACATATAAAATTGGAAATATTGGACAAGAACACATATATATAATGTTAGATGAAGTAGAAAGATTAGGAAAAATTTATGATTTGGCAAGAAATGTAGAATTAGCTAGATGTAGAAAATTATCAATAAGCTTAATGACAAATAATATAGAAAACATAAAAGATATATATGGAAAAGAATATTATAATATAATGAATTCAATAGATACACAAATGTTGTTGGGAACTAATATAAAATCAGATATTATATATTTTAGCGAGTTATTAGGTATAGATCCAGATTTTATAAAAGATGATTTAAAAAAAGATGAACTTCTAATATACGAAAAGGGCTTAAAACCAATACTTGCAAGAAAAGATTATTTCTTTGACAATGAAATGTGGAATAATATATAGAAAGAGGAAAAAATGAAGAATATACAAGCAGAAAATATAGATTTGGAAAATGTACTATTTCATTTTTCAGATGGAGATATAAAATCAATAGAGGAAAAAGGACTAGAAGCAAGGATAGGACATAATAGTGGAGGAGTTGAAACTCATAAAAAGGTATTTTTTTCACAGGGAATAAGTGAAATGTTGCAATTAGTGTATGATTTAACAAGAGTATCAAAAGATGCCATAGACAATGAAAAAAAGCCTGTCGAACAAAAAAATAAAGTATTACATAATTGGTTGGGAAAATATTCAGAATATAAAGATGATTCGGAGCAAGATGCATGGAAAAATGCATATAGCATAACATATCAAATATTAAAACATGCAAATTATTATAGTTTAGATTTGAATGGAACAACTACAAGAGAATTTGAAAATATGAGCAAAGAAGAACAAGAAAAAATAGATTATCTAATTGATGATATAGATGATGAAACTGGTAAAGTAATGGAAAAACATAATATGCACACTAGATTTGATAGAGGAGTATCACCAGATAAGATTAGTAGATTATGCTATAAAGATAAAGATGATGCACTAGCTGTTGTAGAATATGTTTATCAAAATTTTTTGAATAAAGTTGGAAAAGAAAATGTAGAGAATCAACCTGAAATGTATTATATGAGAGGATTGGAAAAATTTTTCGAATATGTATCAGATTTGGAAAAAAGCTCTTTTGATAAAAAAGAAGCATCATTAGATGTGATAGATGCAAAAGATTTATCAGAGGATGAGTTGAAGAAGATTTGTTTCCATTTTACAAACAAAAATAATGAGAATAGTATAGCTAGCAAAGGGATGTTACCTCAAAATGAAAATGATTTAAAAGTAGGCTATAATAAACCTAAACAAGTATATTTTTCTAAGGGACAGGAAGCAATGTTATCTTTAATGAATAGATTTTTAAATTTATTAGTAGATAAATCGCCTGTATTAAATAATGTATTAATAAAGCCTCAATATATGAGTGAAAGCAGAAGGAGCCAAGATAGTCCACTAACTAAAACAGAAGTATTCGACTACATGGAGAAATTTTTAAAAGATAGTATGTATCTTTCTTTAGACTTATTGGAAGGTAAAGATTATGATCCAGAAGCTATTAATCTAGAAAGTAAGAGAAAACATAAAGTAACACCACGAAATATGAATACGTATCCTAATAAATCAATATTACCAGATAAAATACAAAAAATAAGTGTGAATGGAAAAACAGATGCATTGAGTGTCCTAACATACATGTATGATAAGTACTTAGAAAAAGAAAATAAAGGAATAGATACTTATGGAATAGAAGAGGAACAGCTTGTTGGAGAATTTGTGGAATTTACGAGAGAAAAAGATAAATTGGCTTTTCAGAAAAAAATAGGAAAACTTGCATTAGATACTGATATTAACCCCAAAAAAGAAGCTGGTAGAAGAGTGCAAAATGATATGAAAACACAGAATAAGAATATAACAAAGTAAGATAAGTGGAGGAAGCAAAAAGATGGAAGATAAATATCCAAAAGCATATAAACAAGTAATAGAAATATTGAAGTATGTACCTCAAGAGAGTGTTGATAAAATTCCCAAAGAAATGATTAAAACGTTTAAAATTAATATGGATGACAAATATGATTTTAAGATTGATATTAGTAAAAGTTTTGAAGAACAAGATATTTTTGAAGAAACCAAAGCAATTTTGGCAAATATATTTCGTGATTATTGGGCAACTCCTGAACAAAAAGAACGAATATTAGAGAAAGAAAGAAATGATAGAGAAATTGAGGAAAATATAAAAAGGGAAAAATATAACCCAGACAATTTATTTAAAAAGAAACAAAAGGTAATTCAACAGAATGAAGAGATTCAAAGTAATTTGCCAGTAGAAATCAAAAAAGAAAAATTCTATGAAAAGATTATTAATTTTTTGAAAAAGATATTTCATATCATAACATAATGCCTTTCTTTTGTGGTTCAACAGTTCATACAAAAACATTACAACATTATTATGCAAACAACTCAATAGAATTGACAATAAGTTAGATGTATGGTATTATGTAACATATTTAATCTCAAAATTATTAATTTTAATACAAATTCTAATATATTGCTCAAGCTGAAAGGAGGGATATTATGAATTTAGATTTATTCAAAAATATAGCAGAACAAATAAAAAAAGATAATAACGTAAAAGAATTTATGCAAGATTTATCAAATAGTTTAGAAAACCCAAATCAATCCCAAGAGTTGCAAGAAAATAGGAAAGAAGGACATTTATATTTAGTAACAGAAGATAGAAATGGTGAGGTGTATTTGTGGGATTTTACAGATAAACCTAAACATGAATTTAAAGAGGTAATAACCTCAGATGAATTATTAAAAGTCGCTAAAGAAGGTGCAATGCTTCAATATAAAAATGGAAAATATGAATTATATTCAGAAAATGGGTATGATATGCTAGAAGAAGAATAAAAATAATAGTAAAGGAAGGAGAAAAATATTGAAAAAAATAATTGATATAAAAACAATAAATAATGTGGTAAATAAATATAAACGAGTATTAATAAATAAGGGAAATAAACCACTAGAAAGAAAAAAATATATATTAAAAATATTAAAAGAATCAGAAATAGAAATTGAAAAAGGAGAAGGAATTAAATCTGATATTGCATTCGAGGAGTTGAGGCATAAGTTTGGCTACTAAAAATTATGAGTGGATTGAAAAGAACATATAGAAGAATTATTATAAAAAATTATATTATATTGTATACTATAGACGAAAAAAATAGAAAGATATTTGAATCTCACATGTATTATAGTGGAAGAAATTATTTTGAAAATAATTCTTTATAATATAGAAAGGATAAAAATGAGTAAAAGAAGAAACAAAAGAAATAATTTAAGTGAATTAGTAATACTATTATGCATGATAATAGTAACAGGAATTGCAGGATATTTTGGAATAGGAAAAGCAGATTCAAGCGAGGCTAACTCAGCTAATACTATAAATACATCGAATTTAACAGCAATAGACTTAGAAAATATTCCAGAATATGATCAAAAACCATACATAGAAATAAATAATAATATTCCATCATTTACTGAAGATGAGCATACAACAAAAGCATTTGAAACATATAGTGAGTTAGATTCATTAGGAAGATGTGGAGTAGCATATGCTAATATATGTAAAGAAATTATGCCAGCAAATGATGAAACAAGAGGTGCAATTTCAAGTGTAAAACCTACTGGATGGCAAACAGCAAAATATCCAGGAACAGTTGAAGGAAATTATCTTTATAATAGGTGTCATTTAATAGGATATCAATTAGCAGGAGAAAACGCAAATGAAAAAAATCTAATTACAGGAACTCGATACATGAATGTAGAAGGGATGTTACCATTTGAGAATGAAGTTAGTACATATATAAAAAAGAATGCTAAAAATCATGTTTTATATAGAGTTACACCAATTTTTAAAGAACAAAATTTAGTGGCAAATGGAGTACAAATGGAGGCTTATTCTGTGGAAGATAATGGGCAAGGAGTATGTTTTAATATATATGTTTATAATGTACAACCTGAAATTGAAATTAATTATACAACAGGTGCAAGCTATTTAAAACAGTAGTGACAAATGAATAGATTCAAAAGCTAAGTGAAATTGACATAACATGTAAAATGTGCTAAAATATAGATAATATGAGCTATGTGCTTATATTTTATATAGAGTAACCTCATTTTTCGTCTTATGGCGTTCATAATAAATAAAAAATTTTTGGAGGAAATGTATATGTTAATAGCTATCTATATGTTTTGCGTTACTGTAGTCATCCCTAAATGCCTGGTATATCTGGCAGTCTTATTTGAATCAGCAATGATTTGGTTCATAATGGGAGCTGGAATGCTTATGCTACTGAGTGCTGTTGGGGTAAGAATCTCGAACAACATGGGCTCGACAATTGTTGTAGGCATAATTATGGCGATAGGTTTTATCGTGAGAACTCTGGTTCAGGCCCTGGGGTGGATTCTTAGAAACATGATAATAATAGCAATGCCAACGGTTTTTCGCTCTAGCCGGCGAGCTTTCTTACGAAGCGGTATGAATGGCATATTGGCAAACATATTGGCAATTGTAGTAATGATTGCATTTTTAGCGGTAATCATATAAAGGAGGCGAATAACATAAAAGTCCATCAGCATTGCTGGTGGATTTTTTGCATAGACAAAAGAAGTAATATAAATGTAATGCTTTTGTAATACAAATGTAATATAAATGTATTGAAAAGCTAAAATAAATCAAGTATAATAGTTGAAGAAAACGAAGGAGGAAATAAAATGAAAAAAATTTTTATGGTATCAATGGTACTAATAGTAATGGTGATAGGATTAATGTTTGGAAATAATGTATATGCAGCAACTTCAGGACCTAAAATGGCGGAAGCTAGGGTAGAAGTTACATCAAATAAAGAAATTTTACAGGTCGGAGAGACATTTGAAGTTTCATTAGTTCTTTCAGAATTGGTATATGCAGAAAATGGACAAGTAACAAGCTATGTAGATAATATTGCAAAAGTAGAAGGATATATTACATATAACAAAGAATGTCTAGAACTTATTAATAGTACATTATCAGCAGGTGGTGCATCAGATAGTAAATTCACAGTAACAGATATAAGCAAGAAAAAGGGAGACGTTTTAGCAACATTTACATTTAAAGTAAGAAACAGTATTCCAGAAACAGAGACAAGTACACAAGCTATTTCATTTGAGCATATTATAGTAGCTGATTCAACAGGGGATTCTACTGTGGTTGAGTTAGGAAATAAAAATTATGCGAGAATTGTAATTCTTCCAACAGTATCAGATGTTATAATTACACCAAGAGAAGCAACAATTGAAGTTGGAGAAAAAGCAATACTTACAGCAGATGTAAAACCAGATGGGGTTGCAAATAAAAATGTAAAATGGATTTCAAGTAATGATAGTATTGCAACAGTAGAAAATGGAATTGTAACAGGAATAAAAGAAGGAAATGTTACAATAACAGCAATAACAGAAAGTGGAAACAAAAGAGCAGAAGCAAAAATAACAGTAAAAAAATCACAAAATTCTAATCCAACAGATGATACAAAAAAAGACGACAATAAACAAGATGATAGTAAAAAGGATGACAATACAACAGTTAATGTAACAGGAGTTAAAGTTACACCAATAAACAGTAAAATAGTAGTAGGAAAGAGTGTTACACTTATTGCAACAATTAGTCCAGAAAATGCAACAAATAAAAATCTAAAATGGGTTTCAAGTGATGAAAAAATTGCGACAGTAACTCAAAATGGTGTTGTAACAGGTGTTGCAGAGGGAACTGTTGAGATATCTGTTATAACAGAAGATGGACAAAAAGTAGCAAAATCAACAGTAACAGTCGAAAAAGAAACTGTTATACCTGATGATAATAATAAGGTAGATGATACAAAAGAACCAACAAATAATACAAATCAACCTACTAAAGTAGATGATAATAAGGCAACAGATAATAAAGTAGATAATACAGTTGCAAATACAGAGTTGCCAAAAGCAGGAACGAATATGATGATTTTAGGAGTAATAGCTTTAATATCAGTAATATCTATAATAATTTATAAGAAAAATAAAAAATTCAATGACATAAAATAATAAAAAAATCTGCTAGCATTGCTGGTGGATTTTTTTAGAAAGTGCAGTCAGTATATTGACAAGATTTTTTTTATGTGATAATCTAGTATCGAAAACCAGATATAATTGAAAGGAAATTTATAATGGAAAGAGAAAGATATTTTAATGCCGTAGAATTTAAAGACATAAAAGGGATAATATATAATTCAGCCAAGCAATATGCAAAAAATACAGCCTTCATATTAAAACATAAAGAAGACAAAAAAGTAACTTATGAAAATATAACATATAAAAAGTTATTACAGGATATAAATGCATTTGGAACCCAATTATATGAAATGGGATTAAAAGACAAAAGAATAGCAATAGTAGGAAGAAACAGATATGAGTGGGTAATAACGCACTTGTCAAATCTATTAGGTGGAATAGTATCAATACCACTAGACAAAGAATTACAAGTAGACGAATTAGAGAGTTGCTTAGAAAGAAGCAAAGCAGATGTTGTAGTATTTGATGAAAAATACACAGAAAATATAGAAGAGATAAAGAAAAGGCAAAATACAAAATTACAAACATATATCTGTATGACAGAAAAAGAAGGATACCAAAACTTTTGGGACTTGAAAGCGCAAGGAGAAAAACTAATAAAACAAGGAAAAAAAGAATACACAAAAGCAAAAATAGATGAAAACAAAATGGGAATATTATTATTTACTTCAGGAACAACATCAAAATCAAAAGCTGTAATGTTATCACAACACAATATAGCATCAAATGTATATGCAATGTTATTAGTAGAAAAATTTTTACCAACAGATGTAAATCTAGCATTTTTACCATTTCATCATATATTTGGATCAACAGAAATGATAGTAATGTTAGCATCAGGGATTGCAACAGCATTTCCAGATGGGCTAAGATATGTGGCACAAAACTTAAGGGAATACAAAGTATCATTGTTTGTAGGGGTTCCACTACTTGTAGAAGCAATATATAGAAACATAGAAAAAGAAGTTGAAAAACAAGGGAAGACAAAAGTAATAAACCTTGCAAAAAAAGTAAGCAATGCATTATTAAAATGTCATATTGATGTAAGAAAAAAAATGTTCAAGTCAATTTTTGACGCATTAGGTGGAAACATGAGATTCATAATATCAGGTGGAGCACCATTAGATCAAAAAGTTGCAAAAGGATTTAATGACTTAGGAATTGAACTTGTTCAAGGATATGGATTAACAGAAACTTCACCAGTAATAGCTGCTGAAAATGCATACAAAAAGAGAAGTGGTTCAATTGGATTTCCAATGGACAATGTAGAATTAGAGATTGTTGATAAAGACGAAAATGGAATCGGAGAACTTCGTGTAAAAGGTCCAAATGTAATGCTTGGATATTATGAAAATGAAGAAGAAACAAAAAGAGTAATAAGAGATGGTTGGTTTTATACAGGAGACTTAGGATATATTGATAAAGATGGATTTATATTCTTAACAGGAAGACAAAAAGATATGATAGTTTTGAAAAACGGTAAGAAAGTATTTCCAGAAGAATTAGAAACATTAATTAATAGACTTGAACTGGTAAAAGAATGTATAGTTTATGGAATGCCAGATGAAAAAGACAAAAATGACTTAAAATTGTCAGTAAAAATAGTTTATGATAAAGATGTTGTAAAAGAAAAATACCCAAATACAACAGAAGAAGAACTAAGAAAAATTATATGGGAGCAAATAAAAGAAATAAACAAAACATTTCCACCATATAAATATATCAAAAACATGATTTTAACAGATCAAGAACTTATAAAAACAACTACACAAAAAATAAAAAGACAAGAAGAAATCAAAAAAATACTAGGGTCTACTAAATAGACTCTAGTTTTTCTTTTTCTTGACCGCTTTTTTTTCTGCGGGAACAATAATATTTTTAGGCTTTTTTTCATTTATTTTTGGTTTTGCTGCATCAATATGTTCATAAACAGGAGAAATATCTAAATTTGAACCATCACCACTTATAACTTTTATTCCTTTTTTTTGCTCATTTTTATCAGACATATAAAACACTCCTTATCAAATTTTTATTATATTATCATAAAAATAATCAAAAGTAAACAATAATTGGAATAAATATAGAAATAGGAACTATAGTATGATAAAATACAGATAAAAGAAATAGAAAGGATGACATGTATGAAAAAATTAATAAAAGAAAAATGGTCAAAAATGCAGGAAATGTCAGAAAATATGAAAAGGGACCATATTAGTGAAAGTGCAGCACAATGTTCATATTATACGATACTATCATTTATACCATTTTTGATTTTATTGATAACATTAATACAATACACAGGAATTGCTCCGCAGACTTTATTTGATGCGATATCAAAAATAATACCATCAAGTATGAGTGAAATGGTTTTAGGAATAGTGCAAGAAGTATATTCTAAATCAATAGGGACAATTTCAATATCTATAATATTTACAATCTGGACTGCTGGAAAAGGATTTTATGCATTAACAGCAGGACTACAAACGGTATATCAGACTAAAGGAAAGAAAATTACATCATATATATATTTACGAATAAAGGTATTATTAGAAACAATATTGTTCATCATATTAATTGTAATGGGATTGATAATATTAGTTTTTGGAAATGGTGTAGTTGATATAATAAAAGAATATTTTGGAGGATTTAAAAATTATACTATAATATCATCAATTATAGCCCAACTTGGATTTATGTTTGCAACATTCGCAGTGTTTTTATTATTATATAAATTTATGCCAAAACACAAAGTGACATTTAAAAGTCAAACATATGGTGCTTTGTTTGGTGCAGTTGCACTTAATGTGATTTCCTTTATATTTTCAAGATATTTAACTATATTCAAAGGTTTTTCTATAACTTATGGAAGTTTAACAACTCTTATGTTGGTAATGATGTGGACATATTCTTGCTTTTATACAGTCTTTTTAGGTGCTGAATTAAATAAATTTATGAGTAAGAACTGATAAAAAATGCGGATATGTGGCAAAATGAGCTTGAAAAAATCGTGGATATGTGATAAAATAATATAAGAAGGTGAAGAGATGAAGAGAAAAATATATAGTGAATTATTAAAATGGAAAAAAGAGAATAAAGGTGAAGTGGCTCTATTAATAGATGGAGCAAGACGTATAGGAAAAAGTTATATAGTTGAGCAGTTTGCAAAAGAAAATTATAAATCATATATATTAATTGACTTTAACAAAGTTGGAAAAGATATTAAAGATCTATTTGAGAATTATTTAGATAAACTAGATATATTTTTTATGTATTTATCAAGTTATTATAAAACGGATTTATATGAAAGAGAAACATTAATAATTTTTGACGAAGTACAATTATATCCAAGGGCAAGAAGTGCTATAAAATATCTTGTTGCAGATGGAAGATATGATTATATTGAAACAGGTTCATTAATTTCAATAAAAAAGAATGTAGAAAATATATTGATACCATCAGAAGAACGACATTTGAATATGTATCCGATGGATTTTGAGGAATTTTTATGGGCAAATGGAAATAATAATTTAATGGATTTAATAAGAAAGTGTTTCGAAGATAAGAAGCCGTTGGGACAATTAATGCATAGAGAAGCAATGGACTATTTTAAACAATATCTTATAGTTGGTGGGATGCCTCAAGCAGTAGAAAAATATGTAAACACTAAAGACTTTAAAGAAGTTGATTTAGTTAAAAGGGATATATTAAATTTATACAAAGATGATATAGTAAAATATAGTGGGGATGATTCTATAAAAGTACAGAGTATTTTTGAAGAAATACCATCTCAATTACAAAAACATGAAAAAAGATTTTCGTTTAACTCACTTCAAAAAGATGCAAGATACAGAGAGTACAAAGATGCTTTCTTTTGGCTTCAAGAATCAATGATAGTAAATATTGCTTTTAACACGACAGAACCTAATATAGGGCTTAGGTTAAATAGAGAATCAAGTGCTTTAAAATGCTATATGGGAGACACAGGGTTACTTATTTCTTTAGCATTTGACGAAAAAGGTCTAGTTGATGAAGAAATATACAAAAAAATCTTATTTAATAAACTTACATTTAATGAAGGCATGATTATGGAGAATATTGTTGCACAAATGCTTGCTGCAACAGGGAAAAAATTGTATTTTTATTTTAACTATGATAAACAAAATTCATTAAATAATATGGAAATAGATTTTTTGATAGCAAAAAGTAAAATAACATCAAGACATAATGTTTCGCCTATAGAAGTAAAATCAGGAAAAAACTATACATTTTCTTCTTTAAATAAATTTAGAAATAAGTATAAAGAATATGTGTCAACAGGATATGTATTACATATAGAAGATTTGAAAGTGGAAAATGATATTGTATTTTTACCTGTTTATATGACATGTTTATTATAAAAACAAAAAACTCGCACAAATAAAGTGAGAGTTTTTTTCAGCTGTTAGAGAATAGCTCCTAAAACTAATATCCCTAAATTATCCTCATAAATTTTATTAAATTGAGTCATAGGAAGAGGATTAGTGCCAAGACCTACTTCAATAGTATATCCTGGTCTATTATAGTTCTGAATAAACCAATCTTTATAGCCAGCAAAACTTGAATTATAAGGAGTAGGTTCAAGAGAATATCCACTAACATTAGCAAATTGAGTTCCAATCTGAAAAGCACCAGGAGGATTATAATTCTGAAATTGCCAGTAAATAACTTCACCTTGAGAGTGATAAGCGAGTATAAGCCTGAAATTATGTTGTAAAGTAAAGTTATACACAGCTAAAGTTTCTGGTTCTGTAAGAGGTCCATATCCAACAAAATCACGAGGGGCAGGGCCGAGTAAATCCTTGCTCATATTTTATTTCACGAGCTTTTTGCCACTCTGCTGGAAACTGCAGATTCAAATCAACACCACGAATGTTCGCTTTCCAGTCATCGGGAAAAGGAATTGTTGCAAATCCATAAGCAATTTTTTCTGCTTGCTTGTATGAAGGAGATGTTTTTGGAAGAACACCTGTAACTAAGTCAACACCATCAGGGTTAACCATAGGAACAATATAAATTGAGACAGTTTCGAATAAACGTCTAGCAGAAAAATTCCAAATAGAAGAATTAGACTGAACAGCATTACAATAATCATACATAAATTCTAAAAGAACCAAAGAAGTAATCCATTCATTAGCATGATAACTAGCAGAATAGAAAACCTCTTTTTGTCCACGTCCAATTCTAACAAAAGGAATATCTTTTCCCATAATGCTTTTGCCAATAGAGCCAGTTTTGATAAAAGGATAAGCCTGTTTTAAAATACGTAAATTTTCATATAACAAATTAGAACTAAGAATATAATCATTCATAAAAACCTCATTTCTTGACAATTAGAAGAAATATAAAAGTGAACCGCGGTAAGAACAGGTCATAAATGTGCATAAGCACAAAATTCTAGAAATTGCCATGATAATTGTAATATTATATGAAGAAAATGCAAAAAGGTTGATAAAATATTAAATAAATGCTAAAATAACAGTTGATAAAAACAAGATAAAGGAGAGAGGTCTATGAATAAATACATGGAAATAGCAAAAAACAAATCAATAAAAGGATTTAAAAATAAAGAAGGTGGCCCATTTGGAGCAGTAATAACAGATAAGGAGGGAAATATAATTGCAGAAGGAAATAATAGAGTTCTATGCAGTAATGATCCAACAGCACATGCAGAAGTTGTAGCAATTAGAACAGCATGTGAAAAATTGAAAACATATGACTTATCAGGATATATTTTATATACATCATGTGAACCATGTCCAATGTGCTTATCAGCAATAATTTGGGCCAATATAAAAACAGTCTATTATGGATGTACAAAAGAAGATGCAGGAAACATTGGCTTTAGAGATGATATCATATACCAATATTTAAAAGGTGAAAATAAAGATTTAATTAATTTAAAACAAATGGATAGAGATGAATGTATACAAGCATTTGAAGAATATAAAAAAGAAAATGGGGTAATATATTAAAATAAAAGAGAGCATTAAATAGAATTAGAGGGAAAGAATATCTTTCCCTCTTTAGAGATTTGTTTGCGTGCCCCTAATACCATAGTTTTAATTCATTAATGGCCAAAATATAATAACCATCTTGCAATAAAAATAATTTCTTCAATGAATTTGTCAGATTTGAATTTGCTTAGAAGAATTATGATAAATGAAATTATCATTATCTTAGCAAAAAATTTGGCATACATCCGAAAGAAAAATTTTTTGCGAACCCATGGTGAAATGTCATCACAACAATTAGCGTTGGTCTGGAATCCAAATGGATAAGCTTTGTCCTTTTTGGAATAAATGAAAAATCCTAAAAGACAAGCACCAAACAATAATGTTGCCATGAAGCCCTCCTCTCTTAGATGATACATTTGTTATATTTCGCTGTATCCACGAACAATGAATATATTATACAACTTTTTTCAATAAAAAGCAATAGTGTTAAATATTCCATTAACTTGAAACTGTTGAAATTTTCGCAAATTTGTGTCATAATAGTCTAGAAGAAAAGAGGTAAAAAGTGGATAATAATTTAAAAAAATTAGAATTTGATAAAATATTAGATAATTTATCAAAATATTGTAAAACATATATAGGAAAAAAATACGTTTCAGAGCTAAGGCCATCACAAAACAAAGAAACAGTACAAAAAACATTAGCAGAAACTAGTCAAGGAGTAATACTAATTCAAAGAAATAGTACACCACCATTAGGAGAAATAGCAGATATAACTGTATATTTAAAAACTTTGGATGGATGTGGATCACTTAGTATAAAAGCATTATTAGAGTTACAAAATATTTTACAAATGGCAGAAAGTTTAAAAAACTATTTAGCAAAAGATTTTCTTGAAACATCAGATTTTTCAGCGATAAAGCAATATTTTGAAGAACTATATATAAATCCAAGTATAGTAGCAACTTTGGCAAAATCAATTGTTGATGAAGATACAATTGCAGATAGTGCATCAGCCAAATTGCAGGATATACGTAGAAAAGAACGAAAAATTGAACAAGATATACGTTCAAAATTAAATACAATTTTACATTCAGCTACATATTCAAAATATATGAGAGAAAACTTGGTAACAATTCGTAATGGACGTTTTGTAATACCAGTAAAAGAGGAATATCGTAGTTGTGTAAAAGGATTTGTGCATGACATGTCAAGCAGTGGCTCAACTGTATTTATAGAGCCAATATCTGTATTTGATTTTAATAATGAACTTTCTAATTTGCATATAGAAGAAGAACTAGAAATTGAAAGAATTTTGCAAAACTTAAGTGGACTACTATTTCCATATACAAAAGAACTTGAAAATGATGTTAAACTAATAGGAAAGTTAGATTTTATATTTGCCAAAGCACACTATTCACTAGAAATGAAGTGCAATATGCCAGAAATTAATGATGATAAAATAATCAACCTAAAAAATGCACGTCATCCATTAATAGACCAATCAAAAGTTGTACCAATTTCATTAGAATTAGGAAAAGAATTTTCAAGTTTAATTATAACAGGACCAAATACAGGTGGAAAAACAGTATCATTAAAGACAATAGGTCTTTTATCAGCTATGGCATGTAGTGGATTAAATATTCCAGCAGATGAACATTCAAGCATTTATGTATTTGACCATATTTTTGCAGATATAGGAGATGAACAAAGCATTAGTGAATCATTAAGTACATTTTCTTCACATATCAGCAATATAGTCAAAATAACTCAAACAGCCACAGCAGATAGTTTAATTCTTGTAGACGAATTAGGTTCTGGAACAGACCCACTAGAAGGTGCACATCTTGCAATAAGTATTTTACAATACTTTACTGAGCTGGGATGTTTAACAGTGGCAACATCACACTATCAAGAATTAAAAAAATATGCATTAGTAACACCAGGTTTTAAAAATGCAAGTGTTGAATTTGACATTGAAAATTTAAAACCAACATATAGATTATTAATAGGAATACCAGGAAAAAGTAATGCTTTTGCAATAAGTAGAAAACTTGGACTAGATGAAAAAATAATAGAAATACTAAGAATGAATTGAATTAAATAATTGAAATAATAATTGTAATGATTAAAATAGTAATAAATGGAAAAACTAATACAAAATACTCTAATAGATAGGAGTGGTTTATTTTGATATTAGTTTTTTATATTTTATTAGGAACAATTGCATTAATATTGTTATTATTGATAATGATTATAATATCAAAAATAGAAGTTGAGATACAAAACTTAGACATGAGTAATATAGACAAGAAACAGAATAATAAGAAATTAAAAGTGAGTATTTCTTTAAGAATAGGAGAGCTACACTGGATAAAGGTATGCTTAAATAAAAAGAAGATTTTAAAATTAAATAACAAATAAAATAAAAATTTGAAAAAATAATGAGCGATACCGCAGTACCGCTCACCAAATTTCTAATATGGAATTTTGATAATAGCCTGTGCGCCGCCAGTCTTTTTAGAATTGCTTAAAACAAGCTGCCCGCCATGTTGCTTGATAATGCTGCTTGTGATATAAAGTCCCATACCAAAGTGCATATTAGAAGTACGGCTTTTGTCGCCCATGAAAAACTGTTCCTGTGCAT
>OGCQ01000437.1_pt1 | contig 69703 bp, 64 predicted proteins | sample 1570161 | NCBI WGS metagenome assembly OGCQ01 (sample SAMEA4384402, study PRJEB24528) | human gut metagenome | reverse complement strand
GGATCCAGCAGATCCAAACAATCTGAAAGAAACAGTGGTAAATATCCTTGTTTTGAATTACAATAATTATTGTGTAAAGTTTTCATCGCAAGTTAATTTTACCACAAAAATAGGACCTTTCGCATGAACGAATGGTCCTATTTCTTTTAGGGACTTTATTTCACAGCCCCTTCTTTTATAATTCTCGTGCTAAAATCACTTTACGTCTTTTAATTATATAATAATTTCATCCAAGCATGAGACAGGTTTGGAAAAGTATGATAAAATCTCATCTCTGACAGTTGATTAGTTTAAAAAGTGCCCTCATTTCAAAGCTTTGAGGTACTTTTTTGGATTTCAATGTGCCAAATTTCCGCGAAAAAGTTATTGACAACAAATTAGCAGAAACATATAATTATATTTGCATATTTGCGTTTGGAAATAGAAAATATACTGTTTCATCAAATATTAAAATATTGTTCGCGTTCAGGGCTATATAAGCGAAATGCTTATGGAAACGGGTGAGATTCCCGTACAATGCCGTTGCTGTGTAGGAGGAGTTTTCTTCATCATGCCACTGGAACAGTTGTTCCGGGAAGGCGGAGAAAGCGAGGATGCCCAAGTCAGAATACAGGCTCTGAATGTATCTGATTCGCTGCGGGCCACAGCACAACAGATCATATATCATGGTACAGAATACAGATTTTTGTGTACAGATAAGGACATAGCATAATGGGCTGTGTCCTTTTTTGTTTGCAGAAGGCTACATTTTGTAAGACAATAGCATTTTGAGAGGAAATACCCTGCGGCGTAAGCAGAAGATGTAGCAAGCGACCGTCGCAGGCGCAAAAATCTTCCCTGTAATAAATATAGGAAATACGAGGGCAGATAAAAGGAAATAAGAGAGGACAGGAAATGGAAGAACAGAAGCAACAGATTGAAGCAATCCGGGATTACTGGAATCAGCGGGCAAATGGATTTGCACTTGCAGTGGATGAAGAGCTGAAGCTGGAAGAGGCAAAGGAATGGGAGCGGCAGTTCCGGGAGAATATTCAGGAACCGGAAGCCTGTGTGCTGGATGACGGGACAGGCGCAGGATTTTTTCCGGTAATTTTAAGTCGCCTGGGATACAAGGTGACGGCAATCGACTATTCGGATGAAATGGTATCGCTGGCGAAGGAGCGCTTTAAAAAGCTGGGAATTTCGGTCGATGTCCGTCAGATGGATGCACAGCATCTGACCTTTGCGGATGCAAGCTTTGACGCAGTCGTATCGCGCAATGTGCTGTGGAATCTGGATGATCCGGAGGCGGCCTATCGCGAGATCTGCCGGGTGCTCCGTCCGAGAGGAGTGCTAATTCTGGAAGACGGAAATATGTATCTGTATATGAATGATCCGGAATATGCAGCCTGGCATGAAGCACAGCTGGAGAAGCGAAAAAAGGAGCAGGCCAAAGAGAGCCTGCATGGGAAGTACAATGTGGATCATGTAGATTTTTCGATTATCGAGCGGATTGCGGGCGATTTATCCATCAGCAAGATCCGGAGGCCGCAGTGGGATTTTAACCAGCTGGTGTCTCTTGGCTTTGATGATATTCATATCACAACGACAGGGGAAAAGCTGCCGATGGGTTTCCGGATCACAGCTCGGAAGAAAGAGGTGCGTCTTGGCTAAGATGATCCGGAAGAGGCTGGTGTCTCTTGTCATTATTCTGTTCGGCCTGTCAATTCTGACGTTTGGCCTGACATATCTGCTACCGTCCGATCCGGTAGAGGAGCTCATCACTTCGATGGGTGGCAGCCATGATCCAGAGATCGTGGAGAAGCTGGAGGAGCAGTACGGCACGAGCCGCCCGTTTTTTGTACAATATATGGACTGGATCAAGGGTGTAGTGCTACACGGGGATTTTGGGATTTCCGTAAAGTACAACAAGCCGGTCAAAGAGGTGATCGCACAGAAGCTTCCGAATACGGTAAAGCTGGCGTGCACGTCGTTTCTTACGATGGTGCTCATTGCTTTTCCGCTAGGTATTCTTTCTGCGGTATATAAGGACAGGGTGGCAGATTATATCATTCGCTTTCTTTCTTTTATCGGAGTGTCAATGCCGAGCTTCTGGTTTGGTATGCTTCTGATCTGGATTCTGGCCGTGCGCCTTGGCTGGCTGCCGGTGGCCGGTTCATCATCGTGGAAGCATATCGTCATGCCGACGCTGACCCTGGCGATGGGCATGAGCTGCTCTTATATCCGTCGGATCCGTGCAGTCATGGTGGAACAGCTTGGTGAAGAGTATATCACCGGCTGCAAATCGAGAGGAGTCGGGAAACTTCGCATTATTTTCACACATGTGCTTCCGAATTCGCTGCTGGCAGTCATCACGATGCTCGGTATGTCATTTGGCGGACTGCTCGGAGGTACGATGATTGTGGAGACGGTATTTAGCTGGAACGGAATCGGACAGGTATGTACGACCGCGATTTCTGCGAGGGACTATTCGTTGATTCAGGGATATACGATGTGGATGGGCTTTATTTACGTTATTGTCAATTTGCTGGTTGATATTTCGTATTCCTTTATTGATCCGCGCATCAGAAGGGGGATGGCACAGAAATGAAACGAAAGATGAGTTCCTCTATGAAAAAGGCGTGGATCCGGTTCGCGGTCCTTTTGATACTGGCAGTTCTGTTTTTATCTTTTGCGTTATTTGCAGGTGTGCTGGCGCCGTTTGATCCGCTGGAAAGCCATTATATGGATATGCTGAAGGCGCCGAACTCCACATATATTTTTGGTACGGATCAGCTTGGCCGGGATCTGTTTTCGAGAATCCTATATGGCGGAAAAAGCTCATTGCTCATCGCGTTTACCGTCACAGCGATTATTTCTTCCGTGGGAATTCTGGTCGGCACGATCGCGGGATTTACCGGCGGCATTTTTGATAACCTGCTCATGCGGTTTTCGGACATGCTGATGGCGTTTCCCGGCTATATCTTTACGATCGCCCTTGTCAGCTTTATCGGTGTGGGTCTGCCAAATATGATTCTGGCGATGTCCCTGACCGGATGGACCTATTACGCGCGTATCAGCCGTTCGCTGGTGCTTAGCGTGAAGAACAATGTGTATATTGAGCAGGCACGGCTTGGCGGAGCTTCAAACTGGAAGATTTTACTGCATTATATTATTCCGAATGTGCTGCCGTCACTGCTGGTCAATATTTTTCAGGATATCGGCGGAGAATTGCTGACGATATCCGGGCTTTCACTTCTCGGACTCGGATCGCCGCCTCCGACGCCGGAGTGGGGCTTTATGCTTTCAGAAGGAAAGGATTACATGTATTCCGCTCCGTGGATGCTTATTTTTCCGGGCATGGTCATTCTGATCAGTGTGGTCATCTTCAATCTTCTGGGTGATTGCATCCAGGATCTAATGAACCCGAAAGAAAATGTATGGTAATAGCTGAGATAGTGAAGGCACTTGCCTTTCTATATAGAACTTTTTATTTTTCATTTTACAGGAGGAAACAAAATATGAAAAAAAGACTGAAATATTGTATCCCTGCAATGGCAGCTGCAATGGTAATGACCGCGGCTGCTCCGGGAGTCATGGCGGCAGAGGATACGCACCTGAATGCGGCAATGTTTATGTGGATGGACGGACTGGATCCGGCAAAAGACTGGAATGGCTGGACAACGATGCGCTGCGGTATTGGTGAGACCCTTCTGACTGCAAATGAGAACATGGAGGTTGTTCCGTGTCTGGCAGACTCGTGGGAGCAGGTTGATGATACGACTTATAAATTTCATATCCGTCAGGGTGTAAAGTTTTCCAATGGTAATGACATGACGCCGGAAACCGTAAAGGCATCAATTGAGCGTACCGCTGAGCAGAACAGCCGTGGCAGCAATCTGAAGCTGGCGAGCATTGAGGTAGACGGGGAGAACGTGATCTTTAAGACAACCGAACCGTACAGCGCGTTTCCATATTACCTGACTGAGCCGATGTGCATTATCGTAGATACGACAGTAGATACGAGCAATTACGATAATCAGCCGGTCTGCACCGGTGCTTATGCATGCGAGGAGTATGTACCGGAAGAAAAGTATGAGCTTGTGGCAAACCAGTATTACTGGGATGGTGTTCCGGAGGTAGACAGTATCACGGTTCAGAATATTGATGATGATACGAAGGTCAGTGCAATCCTTTCCGGTGATATTGATGTGGCAGTCGCTCCAAGTGCGACAACACTTTCACAGGTAGAGGGCATGGATAACATTGAGATGGTAAAGGTGACCGGTACCCGTGAGAATGATCTGGAGATGAACTGCCGCGAGGGCCGTCCGACCGCTGATGTGAACCTGAGAAAGGCACTGTCCTATGCAATTGACCGTGATGTCATCGCACAGGTAGCAGGCAACGGCTATGCACAGCCGCTTGGCAAGGCATTTCCGGATACCGTAGGCTATGATACGGATGACTACAAAGCAGACAGTCAGACTTATGATGTTGATCAGGCAAAGGAGTATCTGGCAAAGGCAGGCTACGAGGACACAGATGGAAATGGTTATGTGGAGAAGGACGGAGAGGAGCTTGTACTGAATATTGCGCTTCGTTCCAACTCTTCTACCGCAGTTTACCAAGCAATGCAGGATATGTGGAAGGCAATCGGTGTACATGTGGAGATCGAGCTGATGGAAAATACATCCGATGCACGTGACAGCGGAGAGTTTGATTTTATCAGCGGCGGCTGGCAGACTGTAAACAATGCAGACGGACAGTCTTATCTGAAGAACCGCTGGTCTGACAATGGTCCGGATAACTATACCGGATATCACAGTGATGCATTCCAGGAGGTTATGGATCGGCTGGATGCGGCATTTGATTATAATGAGCGCGTAAAATGCTTCGTAGATGCAGAGCAGATCCTGACAGAGGATTGTCCGTCTATCTTCCTGTATGCAAATGACAATATCACACTGGTAAATACCGACAAGGTAAAGGATGTTACAGTATTCCCAATCGATTACTACATGATTACCGGCAAGTGGAAAGCAGCTGAATAAGAGAAACCTATGAACATATTAGAGATTCAAAACTGTACGATATGCTATCAGAATGGCAGACCAGCAGTGTCTGACGCCTCCCTTTCCGTCTCGGAAGGGGAGATTGTCAGCATTGTGGGAGAAAGCGGAAGTGGCAAGACGACACTGATCCGGGCAATCCTCGGGCTGCTGCCGGCAGGCGGAAGGATTACCGGTGGAAGTATTTTGTTCAACGGACGTGATCTGGTGAAGATGCGGGAGCAGGAACTGCAGGACATTCGGGGCAGAGAAATCGCGATGATCTTTCAGGATGTGGGTGCGGCACTGGATCCGATAGAAAAAATCAAAAGACAGTATGCGGAGGCAATCGCTGTACATGAAAAGCAGCCGAAGCAGACCTATTTTGAACGGGCGGTCGGGATGCTGCAGAAAATGCACCTGACGGATCCGAAGCGGGTCATGGACGCCTATCCATTTGAGCTTTCCGGCGGAATGAAGCAGCGGGTCGGAATCGCAATGGGGATGACGGCACAGCCGAGGCTTTTACTGGCGGATGAGCCGACTTCTGCGCTGGATGTGACGATTCAGGCACAGGTGGTACATGAATTAAAGGAGCTCCGCAGAAAATACGGGACGACGATAATTCTTGTCACGCACAACATGGGTGTGGCATCTTTTCTTTCCGATAAAATCGGAGTCATGTGTAAAAGTCAGTTGGTAGAGTTCGGCAGCCGCGATGAGATTATTTATCATCCGAAAGAGACTTATACAAAGGAGTTGCTTAAGGCGGTTCCAAAGTTGGGAGGCAGACGGTTTGCAGGGTGAGGAAATATTATTGGAGGTTTCTCATGTAAATAAGGAATTTCCGGTGAAAAAGCAACGGCTGCACGCGATCTCAGACGTCAGCTTTACGCTTCATAAAGGAGAGCTTCTTGGCATTGTAGGTGAGAGCGGCTGCGGGAAAAGTACACTGGCGAAAATGCTGGTGGGCTCACTACCGGTATCATCCGGGAAAATGGAGCTGAGCGGTGTGGACTACGCAGCACTCAAAGGAAAAGAAAAGAGAGCATTCCGAAGAAAGATCCAGATGGTCTTTCAGGATCCCTTAAGCTCCTTTTCACCGCGTATGAAGATTGGGACATATCTGGCAGAGCCGCGAAGAAATTATGATAAGGTATCGAAGCAGCAGGCTTTCGCGGAAGCAGAACAGCTTCTGGAAAAGGTCGGGCTACCGCGTGATTTTCTTGTGCGTTATCCACACGAGCTTTCCGGTGGACAGCTGCAGCGCGTGGCGATAGCGAGAGCGCTGGCAATCCATCCGGAGCTTCTGATCTGTGATGAGGCGACCGGGGCGCTGGACGTCTCGATTCAGAACCAGATCGCAAAGCTTCTTGTGGAGCTTGTCCGGGAACAGAACATGGGATGTATTTTTATCGGTCACGATCTGGCGCTGGTACGCAGTGTGACACAGCGAATTGCAGTTATGTATCTTGGCCGGATCGTAGAGCTTCTGGACAGTGAGGATCTCGAGGTAAGCTGTCGGCATCCATATACAAAGGCATTGCTGAACTCTGTATTCGATGTATATTGTGATCAGAATGAGGAGATTCAGCTTTTGCAAGGCGAGCCGCCAAGCCCGCTGCAGATGCCAGAGGGGTGTCCGTTCGCACCACGATGTCCGAAATGTACAGAGGAGTGCAGGCGACAGATCCCGGTACTTAGGACGATAGCGGATGGACATGACGTGGCGTGTCACTATGCAATGTAGGAAGCTATTGACAGCTGAAGAAAAAAGAGTAAGAAAAAGCTCTCGCAGGAGCAGAGCCGGTGTAAAATGTCGGTGTGCTTCTGCGGGAGCTTTTTTGAGTTACGGACAGGCAATCCCCGCGACTTGCCAATGAGAATTGCCTGTGAATACTCCTTCCATTGTGCATAGTATTTATGGCGAATGTAAGTAAGGCCTGGTGTGCGATTCTGGAGTGCAAAAGAAAACGAACTTACGAGATACATAGTCGATAGGGATAAAGAGTAGAGTCTGCGGATAAACAGAAAAAAAATCGGATGACATGGTTGAAAAGTCTCCGGAAATTCATTAGCCCATTCAACAACTCCATCACGATCCGTGTGGAGCTGCGCCGATAATTCAGCTAACGTACCTAATTTCCGGACGGTTTTGGAAGTACATTTCCCATTGGCATTTGTATAGGACTGAGCGATATAAAAGGACTCGGAATTTTTTGATTTTGATGTTGTTATACGCACAATAATCACCTCTGTCACTATTATCCCACATATCACTAAATATTACTATATAGTAATAATTTGACAAAAAAAGCCCCTTTCAAGGCTTTGAGGTACTTTTTGGGATTTCAATGTGTCAAAGTCCCGCGAAATTTCCGCGGAGGTATACGTACAGTAATCCTTGCAAAAAATATATTAAATAATATCAAAAAATCTGGACGGATGATATGGGCAAAAAAGAAAAGGATCTCAAAGATATTAAGATCTACATCAAACCGGAAGAGAGCAAGGCGTATTACGTGATCAACGGGGGTGTTTCTGGATCAGTCTGGCTTTAATAAATATCAAATTATGGAAAGCTCAGGTGATAAATTCATCTGAGTTTTTTTGTACAAAAAAATTATCCTTCATATTTTCCTCAGGAAAAAGACAGTCATGACAAAATATGTTAAACTATTTGCAGAAACACAATTTTTTTACAAAATCTCATATCAAAGGAGGCACAAATGGCAGAATTTAATTTTGATTCCGTTTTCAAGGAACTCATGCAGGCTTGCAATCTGGATACTGTCGTGATTCTGGGACATCTTAACCCAGATGGCGATGCTGCCGGATCGGTGATGAGCCTTGCGCACTATATACATGTTAATTACCCTCAATATAGGGTTTTCCCATATCTGGCTGAAACTCTGGAACGCGGTCCGAAAAAAATGGTCTTGGAAGACAAGGTCTTTACTCCATTCGAGAAACCGGATCTTTCCGGAAAACCATATTGCACCATAATCTGCGACAACGCAACCCTGGTGCGCATGATCGGTTTGGAATATTACCGTAATGCAGCTGCCAGCATCGTTGTTGATCATCATGCCTCCAACGAAGGATATGGGGATGTGAACTGGACAAAAGTCTCCGAGGCATGTGCTGAAAATGTATATCACATGCTTTCATCCAAACTTCTTCAAAAGGCTGCTGAAAAAGAAACATATCCTAATGCTGCGGATTACATTTACCTTGGCATCCTGCACGATACCGGAGGACTGGCAAGAGCAAACCAGGAGATTTTCCAAGTCATGTCGGACCTAATGTCCATGGGAGTTAATCATGGCAGGATCATGAAAACCATGAACTCTGATACTCTGGACACACTACACAAAAGAGCAGATATCCTCCGCAGCGCAGTCCGTGCGATGGACGGTAAAGTTGCCTATGTCATTATGGGACAGAAAGAAATTGCTGAAAAAGATATCTCATATGAAGACATCCATTGTATCAGCACGATCCTGCGTGACTGTGATGACATTGAACTCGGATTTACCATGTACGAGGAAGAGGAAAATGGCTGGAGATGCTCCTTCCGGTCTGATGGTAAATGGATCAATGTAAATGAACTGCTTCAGCCTTTTGGCGGTGGAGGCCATATCTCCGCGGCTGGATTAAAATACCGGACTGACAATGTGGAAGAATTAAAGGAACAGATTTTAAACAGAGTTGAAAAACTGAGGAAATTACAGAACATCTTATAGGATATCTGCTTATAGGAAATTGGTAACGTTGTACGAATCTACGTAATTATGTAAAAACAAAACTTTCTGTGCAAACAATATATGAAAGATGTGAAATCTATGAAAAATACCGAAATTGCCAAAGAAGTAAAAAGCGCAATCATAAAAGACTTATTTGCTGATGTAGATACTCAGAAATGTGCTATTGATATTTTTCTACAAAATCCAAAGGCATTTGAAAAAACAGCAAATACTCTAAATAAAGAGTCTATTTCATTTTTGAATAAATGTCATCAGCAATTAAAAGCAGAATCGGATAATGGAAACATTTTATTTTTTCGAAAATACGGTTATGAAAAAATTTTAAATGCATATTTGGCGACGATATACAAAGTTGAGACCCCTGAAATAGATTTATTCTCTTCCACCAAAAAACTTAAAAACGAAGAAGAAAAACGCCGTAAGGAAACCGAAGAAAAAAAGAAAAAAGAACGTGAGCAACAGGAAAGAGAGATACTCGCCCACATTCCTGATTTAAGCTGGAAAAAGTCAGTCGGTGTAAACAGGACAATATACAAAGCCACTTTTTATGATAAAAAAGAAATCGAACTTCATGTTGCGAATTCTACCAAAAAGAAAAATACAACAACCTCGTATTCTTTGCAATATGATAAAAAACAGTTTTCCTATATTGAATTCGATGGAAAAAATGTAGTCCAATCTATCGAGAAAACTAACCCAAAAGTAGAAAGAAACAATAGACTTGTATATGTAGTTAATACAAATGTCGCACGGACAAAAAGAAAAGTCTCAAAAAATATTGATCCAGAGGTTGAGAAAAAGCAAAAAGAAGAGATTAAAAGAAAAAAAGAAGAAAGAGCAAAACTAAAGAAAGAAAAAAAGCGACAACAAAAAGAGCTCTTAAAAGCAGAGCGTATCCGACAGCAGGAACAACAGGAACAATCAAGAAGGTCAGAAGATAACCGGCAAACGCTGCTTCAACAACTGCCGCAAATTGATGTAAAAGATTTCCTTGTCAGAAGATCTGTGTTTAAATGTATGCATTCCAAACACCAAGTAACTGATATAACAGCAGCTGTCAGAGTAGTCGGGGATGATGGAAAAGCACAGTTGGTGAAAATAACGGCTGGATATTGTGAACAATGCAGAGTTTATTTTATTCTGGAAAGCACATATACCCGATTAAGAAGTATGGGCGTGGTTTTATGCCGTATTTGTGATGAAAAATCCTTCCTTAAAAATTCATGGATCAACGGGATGAGATTAGCACAGGAATCTATCCTTATGCAGTTTGGTTATACAGTTTCGCAGGAAGAAAGCTTATCTGCTTCCAGACGGCAGAAAATACTTGCAGTCATGATTGATAATAAAGTTTTATCCAAAAGTGAAATTATAAGTTATTTAGATTTTTTCATTAATCAACGACAGTATCAGAGTAAATTCGAATTAGCAGTCTCCAAATGGGAAATGGATAGGGACTTTGTTCAGGAATACCGAACAGGAGAATATACACAGTTTGGTGTGAACGCAATTTACAGAAAATGATCAGCGAGGCTGAACGGATGTCAATTTATCTGATGCTGAGCAGAAAAGAATTTGCCCCATCCGACGTTAGCCGGGTGGGGTAATTCAAGTCAAATAATGTAAATGTCGAAGGAATACGCAAAGAGCAGGAATGAGATAGCTTACAAAAGCTTCTCCATTCCTGCTTTTTTTATATATCTTTTATCAAAAATCCAGTCCTACGCACCTTTCTCTCCAAAAGTGTGCTCTTTCATTATTCCTCGATATCTTCATATTTCTTTCAAACGAAAAACGAAAGGAGAATTTATTATGATTAATGATTTTGGAGAAAAAATTGGGGGTGCAAGAAAAGATCTTTGGAAAGAACGTGGTCTAATGGTCGAAGACCTGGATGGAATGCCATGTTTTGTGGTTTACTTCAGAAATGAAGTCCGCAAATGGGTACATCCACAGCCAAAAGCAAGAATCTCCGCGGAAGCCTATATCGAGGGAGTCCGTAAGATCAAGGAACTCACTGGATCTATCAAAGAAGAAAGCGATATTCCTGTCTTTGTTGAAAAGCTGACTTCCATGATCCTTTTTAAAAGTGGCTGCTAACTTTGCAGTTGTCTTCCAGTTCTCTCAGAGAGCAGTAGCCGCTAGTCATAAGTCCGAAAAGTACTGTTTTTAACATGTTGACTGGATTATATCTGAGTCGTCCGGTTGTGTACTCCGGAATATCCGTCAGATACTTGTTTAAATCGATTCCTCCCATCAATCTGTCAAATGTTAAAACAGGATCCAGCAGATCCAAACAATCTGAAAGAAACAGTGGTAAATATCCTTGTTTTGAATTACAATAATTATTGTGTAAAGTTTTCATCGCAAGTTAATTTTACCACAAAAATAGGACCTTTCGCATGAACGAATGGTCCTATTTCTTTTAGGGACTTATTTCACAGCCCCTTTCTTTTTATAAGCCTTCCTATTTTCAGACAATCTCTTTTATGATACATCTCCAAATATGAGTATTGCCTTCCCAACCTTCTCAAAATTATCTCAATGCCAGGGGCAGGCCCCGCCGCCTCCCCGTTCGTCTCACCAACAAAGTAAAGTTAACAAAAGCTCCCTCATATCTCAACCCGGAGCTCCTTCCATACCTAAAAACAACAACACCCCTCCCGTCAGACACCAGCGCGAGGGGTGTGCAGAGGGGACGCCGCTATGCGTCCCCTTTGCAAAACATCATTTAATTATAGTCCCCGTCTTCTCATAAACCCCATCCTTCGCATGGGCAATATCCGTAATAATAGTCCGGCGTCCGTCTCCTTTTTCAACAAAGTTGACGCCCGCTTCAAACTTCGGCAGCATAGATCCCGGTGCAAACTGATTCTCATCCATATATTTCTTAGCATCTGCTACAGAGATTTCACCCAGGAATTCTTCATTATCCATGTCAAGATTCAGGCTTACCTTCTCTACACTGGTCAGGATCAGCAGAGTATCTGCATTTAACTCCTGAGCCAGAAGTCCGCTTGTCAGGTCTTTCTCGATAATAGCACTGGCACCGTTTAAGGAAACACCCTGCTCCATAACAGGGATACCGCCGCCGCCGGCTGCAATGACGATCTCTCCGGCATCTACAAGTGTGCGGATCGTTTCAAGTTCTACGATTTTCTGCGGCTTTGGTGCAGCAAGGATTCTTTTGTAGGTACCGTCTGCAAGCTCTGTGACAAAATTACCCTTATGTTCTTCTGCTTCTGCTTCTTCCTTGGTCAGGACACGGCCGATGATCTTCTCTGGCTCTGCGAAAGCGTCATCATAAGGATCAATCACAACCTGAGTCAATACAGTGGCAACCGGTTTGTAAATACCTCTGGAAAGCAGCTCTGCACGGATGGCAGTCTGAAGGTCATAACCGATGTAACCCTGGCTCATGGCAGAACATACGGACATAGGTGCAAATGTATAATCCGGATGTGCCTTACCGAATTCGTTCATAGCAGTATGGATCATTCCGACCTGTGGTCCGTTACTGTGTGAAATTACTACACGGTTTCCTGCTTCTACAAGGTCTGCAATAGCTTTGGCAGCTTTTTTTGTGGCAATTTTCTGCTCTGGCAGAGTTGTACCTAATGCTCTGTGGCCCAATGCAACTACTGTGATTTTTTCGCTCATGGGAAATACCTCGTTTCTTTATTTTTGTTGTACACAGGTGGCTGTGGTTCAAGCCTCCCGAGATAATCATAATGATACATTATATTATAAAAGACTGTCCGGGGAAATGCAATAGATTCTTCTCCGAACGGCAATTAAAAACGAATAAAAAAAATAATAATAATAAAATAAACAGCTCCCGCATTGCTGCAGGAGCTGTCCATTTTTTGAGGGGGGAGATAGAGAGTGGTTTTCATCTATCCAAAACCTATTATAGGAGAAAAATATGTGCAAAGTATGTCAATAATCTGAAAGAAACAGAAAAAATATAAAAGAATTATAAACAAAAATTAAAGTAAGTATATATTTACTCCAATTGCTTGCTTTCCGAAAAGGGACATGCTAAAGTAAAGACAGAGTTACCGGATCTGAGGTAACCCTCATCTGTTTCTGCATTCTGCAGAGATGATTTTCAGGCACTGTTTCGGTGCATTATTTCACAAAACATCATTAAATGGAAGACGGAGATTGATGATCTGTCTGGCAAGGAGGGGGGATGCTTATGTCTGTATGATTGTTCTGTACTCCTGGATAAGATGCAGACCTGTAGGCTGAGATGAAAAAGAGCCGGCAGTAGGAATGCGGTATGAGAAACGACAGTAAAAGATCGCAGATTGCGAAATTTTCATGAAATAAATTATTAGGAGACGATAATATGAAAAATAGAATATGGAATCAGACGAAAGCAGCAGTACTTGCCATGGTAGCTATTCTTTCAGGCATCTGCGTACCATTTCAGGAAATGCAGGTATCAGGGGCAGAACTGGTGGCGCCGGTTCTGAATATAGAACAAAGCGCAAAATGGACAGATGAGGAAAACTATAAGGCAGAGCTGACCCTGCGGCTTAGCGGACTGAATACTCTGAAAGATGTCAGTAAAGTGGATCAGAAACAGGAGAAAATCCAGGCGGAAATGGAGACAGAAAGCTTTACAGAAGATGCAGGGGAGAAGGCGGAAGAAGACTTTACAGCAGATGAGGGAGAGAAGGCGGAAGAAGACTTTGGGGAAGGTGGAGCAGCGGAGAAAGCTGAAACTGAAAATCCCGCAATGCCGGAAGAAAAGAAGGAATATATTCTGACTACATACATATCTGAATATTTCCTTCTGGATACAGCTTCTCTTCCGGAAGAAATTACAGCAGAAACTGTTTCCATAAAGAACCAGAAGGGAGAAGATACGGAAATCCTTCGCCTTACGGAACATCTGCAGATGGAAAAAATCACAGAGGACTATTATGCACTGACTGTTCCGGTAACACTGCGTCCGGAATATCAGCTTTCTTGGGAGAAAAGAACTTATCCGGTGGTACAGGATGAACCCTTACAAAAGGATCAGACGGGCTTGGGTACATTTTTACAGGAAAAAACAGGAGAAGAACTTCAGACCCTGGTTTCCAATCCTTCCCCTGAGTTGTTGGTAAACGCGGCAAAAACAGGAATCGAAGCAGTTCTTAGGGCAGATGTGGAGAAAACAAAAGCCGGACAGCCGGTAAATTATATTCTGGATGTGACCAATACAGGCCAGCTTCCTTTAACAGACATTCAGTTTTCAAGCAGTTTTTCCATGGAAGATATCCGGGCAGTGTGGGAGTCTGAATCAGATTTTTATGTAGATGGCAAAGAAGCAGTTCTGGCTGCATTAAACCCAGGAGAGAGCAGAAGACTTCGGATGACGCTTCTGCCGGATGAAAATAAGGAGGGAGATTTGTTTCACACGGTAACTGTAAAAACAAAACATCCGGGACGAGAAGAACTGATTGGCTGTCAGGCTTCATGCCAGATTAAAGTAGAAGGACTGAAGGCCTCTTTTGAAGTGGAAAAAACAGCGGACAGAACGGAAGCCTTTCCGGGCGATACGATTACCTATCAGATATGTATCCGTAATACAGGAGAAAAAACACTTCATTCTGTTCTGAGCACAGAGAGATTTCTAAATGCAAATATTCAGGCTCAGTTTATGCCAAAGGAGGGAGTAACCTTAAACAGTACAAGAACACAGGCGCTGATTTCCAGCATTGCACCGGGAGAGGCTTTGGGGCTTTATGCGGTTGTAACGATTCCTCAATATTTTGAGAGTCAGGAGCTGGTAAATGAGGTAACTGTTATTTCTGATGAGACCGGGACAACGAATATGAAATCTCGGTCAGAGGTGACTGTGAAGTCTGCGGAGGTGACGGTAACACCACAGATCACACAGACCTATTCTTCTTATCAGTCCTATGGGTCAGGTTCGAAATCAGGGAGAGCCTATGAGACAGCCTCCAAGCCCAGCACAGGAGATGATACAAAAGGAACATTTTTTCTTGCCTTATGTGTGTGCGCAGTTATTGTAGGAGCGGCAGCTGCCAAAAAACAACGTTGAAACGAGAATGGAGGTGTGCTATTCTAATATAGAGTATATAAAAATATGGAGGACATCAATGAAGTTAATATCCTTATTAGAGCGTCTGGAGTATACCTGTATTCAGGGAAGCACAGACCAGGAAGTTAAAAACGTTGTATATGATTCCCGAAAGGTAGAAGAGGGTTCTCTTTTTATCTGCATCCGCGGGGCGGTTGTGGACGGACATAAATTTGTGCCGGATGTGATCGCAAAAGGTGCGAAAGTTCTGGTAGTGGAGGAGAAAGTTGAGGCTCCTGCAGATGTGACTGTTATTCTTGTGGAGGACAGCCGCTATGCCATGGCATTTATTTCTGCCGCATATTTCGGATATCCGGCAGAAAAATTGAAAACGATCGGTATTACAGGAACAAAGGGAAAAACCACAACTACCTATATGGTAAAATCCATTCTTGAAAATGCCGGATATAAGGTGGGACTCATCGGAACTATTGAGGCCATCATCGGTGATAAGGTGATTCCTGCAAGCAATACCACACCGGAATCTTATATGGTTCAGAAATATTTCCATGATATGGTTGAAGCAGGCTGTGACTGTGTGGTAATGGAGGTTTCTTCCCAGGGACTTATGCTTCACAGAACACAGGGCTTTGTCTTTGATTTTGGTATTTTTACCAATATTGAGCCGGATCATATCGGGCCAAATGAGCATAAGGATTTCGATGATTATCTCAGATGTAAATCGCTGCTGCTGAAACAGTGCAAAACAGGGATTGTAAACAGAGATGATGAGCATTTTGAGAAAATCATACAGGGACATACCTGTGAGCTTGAGACTTATGGATTTTCACCGGAGGCAGATCTTCGGGCTGAGGATGCAAAGCTGGTGGGAGGTAAGGGATATCTGGGAATTTCCTATCATTTGAGAGGACTGCTTGACTTTCCGGTAGAAATCGATATTCCGGGTAAATTCAGCATCTATAATTCTTTAACTGCCATTGCCATCTGCCGTCATTTCAAAGTATCAGAGGAGAATATCCTGAAGGCTCTGAAAGTGGCAAGGGTAAAGGGACGTATTGAAATGGTGAAGGTGTCTGAGGACTTTACATTGATGATCGATTACGCACATAATGCAATGGCACTGGAAAGCCTTCTGACCACACTGCGGGAATATCATCCACACAGACTGGTATGCCTGTTCGGATGTGGAGGAAACCGCTCCAGGCTTCGCCGTTATGAAATGGGAGAGGTGGCAGGAAAGCTGGCAGATCTGACGATCATTACCTCGGATAACCCAAGGGATGAGGAGCCCCAGGCTATTATTGATGATATAAAAACAGGAATGGCCAAGACCAGCGGTAAATATGTGGAGATCATAGACCGTAAGGAAGCGATCGCCTATGCAATCCACCACGGAGAACCGGGAGATATTATTGTTCTGGCCGGTAAGGGACATGAGGATTATCAGGAGATCAAAGGCAAGAAATATCCAATGGATGAGAGAGTATTGATTGCTGACATCCTTGCAGGCAAATAATGATTAATTATGATTTATGCTGATATAATAATAGATATTTCCAGTGAAAAGCTGGATAAAACCTTTCAGTACAGGGTGCCGGAAGAACTGGAGCAGGAAATAAAGGTGGGGATGGTGGTATCCATCCCTTTTGGAAACGGAAATAAGATCCGTAAGGGATATGTGATAGGCCTGACGGATAAGCCAAAGGTAGATCCTGACAGGATAAAGGCGATTTCTCAGTGCAGCAGCGGACAGGAGACAACAGAATCCAGACTGATCATTCTGGCGGCCTGGATGAGGGAAAATTATGGCTCTACCATGATCCAGGCATTGAAGACGGTTCTTCCCATACAGGAGAAGATACGGGCAAAGGAGAAGAGATATCTCTGCCTGAACGTTTCAGAGGAAGAGGGAAGAAAAATTCTGGAAGGACTGGAAAAAACCAGGTTTAAAGCGAGAACAAGGCTCATGAGGGAGCTTCTGGACAAAAAACGGCTGGAGTATACTCTGGCAGCAAAAGAGCTTGGAGCTACTTCTGCTGTTGTGGGAAAAATGAAAGAGCAGGGAGTCTTGCGTATAGAGTATGATGAAATTTTTCGTAATTCTATAGATGGAAAGGACATTCCCAGAGAACCGGCTCTGACTCTGAACCGGGAGCAGGAGCAGGCAGCAGAGAAAATACTGCAGGAATGGGAAAGGCCTGAGCCACGGCCGGTACTGCTTCAGGGAGTGACCGGAAGCGGTAAGACCCAGGTATATATGCGGCTGATCGAGGAAATACTTGCAAAGGGCCAGCAGGCTGTTGTGCTGATCCCTGAGATTGCATTGACTTATCAGACTGTGAGGCGGTTCTATGCCAGGTTTGGAGAGAAGGTTTCTGTCATTAATTCCAGACAGTCCCAGGGAGAACGCTATGATCAGTTTAAGCGTGCAAGGGGAGGGGGAGTCCAGGTAATGGTGGGTCCCCGTTCTGCATTGTTTACCCCCTTTCCGGATCTGGGGCTGATCATAATAGATGAGGAACATGAGCCAAGCTATAAAAGTGAAAGTTCTCCCAGATACCACGCAAGGGAGACCGCCATTGCCAGAGCAGGGATTGAACATGCCAGAGTTGTTCTGGGATCAGCAACTCCTTCTCTGGAAGCATACAGCAGAGCACAGAGCGGTGAATATGGTCTGGTGAAACTGACTGCCAGATATGGGGACAGACCAATGCCGCAGGTATCAGTTATTGACCTGAGGGAAGAGTTGAGAGGGGGAAACCGCTCGGTTTTGAGCAGATCCCTGCAGGAGAAAATGAAAGAACGGCTGGAGAAAAAAGAACAGATCATGCTGTTTTTGAACCGCAGAGGCTATGCAGGCTTTGTATCCTGCCGTTCCTGTGGTTTTGTGGTGAAATGTCCACACTGTGATGTATCACTGTCAGAGCATAATAATGGCAGACTGCTGTGCCATTACTGTGGATATGAGACCAGAAAGCCGCAGGTATGTCCTCAGTGTGGCTCTCCTTATATTGGTGGCTTTAAGGCCGGCACCCAGCAGATTGAGAAGGTTGTAAGGGATACCTTTCCTGGAGTCAGAACCTTGCGCATGGATTTTGATACTACCAGAAATAAAGGAAGCTATGAACAGATTCTGGCAGCCTTTGCTGCTCATGAAGCAGATGTACTGGTGGGAACCCAGATGATCGTGAAGGGGCATGATTTTCCGGATGTAACACTGGTAGGAGTGATTGCTGCAGACCTTTCCCTCAATGCAGAGGATTACCGCTGCGGAGAGCGTACTTTTCAACTGCTGTGTCAGGCAGTGGGACGCTGCGGAAGAGGAATGAAAGCAGGTGAGGCAGTGATTCAGACCTATCACCCTGAGCATTACAGTATTCAGGCATCGGCTGCCCAGGACTATCAGACCTTTTATGAGGAAGAGATGAGCTACCGTATGCTGTTGGATTATCCGCCTGCATCTCACATGCTGGCAATTCTTGGATCAGGGGAGAATGAGGAAGTACTGACTCAGGCTATGCATTATCTGGAACTGTATATCCACAGGATCTACAGGGAAAAAGATCTGCATGTAATAGGTCCTGCTTATGCAGCCATAGGTAAGGTGAAGGATATTTACAGGCAGGTTATTTATTTAAAGCATAAAGAATATAAAACACTGGTCCGGATCAAGGATCAGATGGAAAAATACATTGAAATAAATTCCGGTTTCCGGAAAATATATATACAGTTTGATTTCAGTTGAGAAAAGGAGATTAGAAAATGGCACTTAGAACAATCAGAGTAGAGGGGGATCCTGTACTTACAAAAATTAGCAGACCGGTAGATAAAATGACACCGCGTATCCAGGACCTGATCACAGATATGCTGGATACCATGTATGAGGCAATGGGTGTTGGACTGGCTGCACCGCAGGTGGGTATCCTGAAGCGTATTGTGGTAATTGATGTAGGTGACGGACCGATTATTTTAATCAATCCGGAGATTATTGAGAAGTCCGGAGAGCAGACCGGAGATGAAGGCTGCCTTAGTGTTCCGGGGATGTCAGGACAGGTAACCCGCCCTGACCATGTAAAGGTGAAAGCTTTGAATGAGGATATGGAAGAAGTGGTATATGAAGGAGAGGGACTTCTGGCCCGTGCTTTTTGCCATGAGCTGGATCATCTGGATGGACATATGTATACAGAGCTGGTGGAGGGAGAGCTTCACCGGGTCAGCTACGATGAAGAAGACTGAGAGGATAAGATTAGAATATGAAAATAGTTTTTATGGGAACACCTGATTTTGCTGTGCCGTCCTTAAAGGCACTGGTGGAAGCCGGATATGATGTGGCAGCAGTGGTTACTCAGCCGGATAAACCAAAAGGAAGGGGGAAATCCTTACTTCCTACACCTGTGAAGGAAGAAGCTCTTTTGCATGAAATTCCTGTTTATCAGCCCCAGCGTGTCAGAAATAACAGGGAATTTCTGGACACACTTCGTGAAATTGCACCGGATGTGATTGTTGTGGCAGCCTTTGGACAGATCATTCCCAGGGATGTGCTGGAATTGCCGAAATATGGCTGCATTAATATTCATGCATCACTTTTACCGAAATACAGAGGAGCTGCCCCCATCCAGCAGGCTGTGATCGATGGAGAAAAAGAATCCGGTGTTACCATCATGCAGATGGGAGAGGGGCTGGATACCGGAGATATGATCTCAAAGATTGTGATCCCTCTGGAAAAGGAGGAAACCGGAGGAAGTCTTTTTGCAAAGCTTGCCCAGGCCGGTGCAGAACTTCTGATCAAAACGCTGCCGTCTATTGAACAGGGAACTGCAGTATGGGAAAAGCAGCCGGAGGAGAGTCCGACTCCTTATGCGGCAATGATCAACAAAAAGATGGGGCTTATGGACTTTCATAAGTCTGCTGTGGAACTGGAAAGACTGGTACGTGGACTGAACCCATGGCCAAGTGCTTATACCTTTGTAAATGGAAAGACTCTTAAGGTATGGAAATGCCGGGCAGATGAAAAATGCTCCGGTGAGACACCCGGAACAGTTATTCTTACAGATAAAGAAGGAATTCATGTTGCCTGCAAGGATGGAATACTGATTCTGACAGAGGTACAGCTGGAAGGTAAAAAACGGATGGATGCAGAAGCTTTTCTGCGGGGATACCATATAGAAGCAGGAAGCAGATTTACAGATCATAAGGAGTGATTGTATGTACGGATATTATTTTGATCCCACTTATATTTTGCTGGTCATAGGAATGGTACTGTCTCTGGCTGCATCAGCCAAAGTAAAGGGGACTTTTGCGAAGTACAGCAAAGTCCACAGTACTTCCGGTCTTACAGGAGCGGAGGCTGCACAGCAGATTCTGCACATGGCAGGAATCACAGATGTTTCTGTGGTGGCTGTTGCAGGAAGTCTGACAGATCACTATGATCCCAGAACCAGACAGGTTGCTCTTTCCCAGGATGTATATGGAAAAACATCAGTAGCAGCCATTGGAGTAGCAGCTCATGAATGCGGACATGCAATCCAGGATGCGGTAAACTATGCTCCTCTGAATATCAGAACTGCTATTGTACCGGCTGCCAATATTGGCTCTACTCTCTCCTGGCCGTTGTTTCTGGCAGGGCTTGTTTTCTCCATTCGTCCGCTGCTGACTGTGGGAATTCTTTTATTTTCTCTGGCTGTCCTTTTTCAGCTGGTGACCTTGCCGGTGGAGTTTAATGCATCAGCCAGAGCTTTGAAAATGCTGGGTAACAACCGACTGATCGCCCAGGAGGAGGTAAAGGGAGCACAGAAGGTTCTGGTGGCAGCTGCTCTGACTTATGTGGCAGCCCTTGCAGCATCTGTTCTGCAGCTTCTCAGACTAATCATACTGGCCGGAGGAAGAGACCGTGACTAATGGAATTAATACCAGAGAATTAATATTGGAAATACTACTTGAAATTGAAGAAGAGGGAAGGCACAGCCATATTGCCATTCGCAATGCCCTTTCCAAGTATCAGTTCCTTCCCAGACAGGAACGGGCATTTATTACCCGGGTATGTGAGGGAACTCTGGAATACAGAATTCTGATCGACTATATCATTGATTCTTATTCTAAGGTGACAGTGGATAAAATGAAGCCTGCAATCAGAGAAATCCTGCGCAGCGGGGTATATCAGATTAAATTCATGGACAGTGTACCGGACAGTGCAGTGTGCAATGAAGCGGTGAAGCTGGCTCAGAGAAAGGGCTTTTATAATCTGAAGCCGTTTGTGAACGGAGTTTTGCGGACCATAGCCAGGGAATATAAAAATCTGGAGCTTCCATCCAGAGAGCAGGATCTGGTGAGATTTCTTTCTGTTAAGTACTCCATGCCTGAAAATCTGGTCAACCGCTGGCTGGAAGCCTACGGTGAAGAAAAAACAGAAATGATTCTGGCAGAGTTTCTGAAGGAGAAGCCGGTTACTGTGCGTTGCCGGATCCATAAATATCCCCAGGAAGAGATTTACAGGAGTCTGACAGAGCAGGGAGTAAAGGTAACTCCTGCTCCCTATCTTTCCTATGCATATGAAATTTCTGATTATAATCATATTCTTGCCCTGGATGCTTTTATTCAGGGGAAAATTCAGGTACAGGATGTAAGTTCCATGCTGGTAGCTGAGGTGGCAGATCCGAAGAAGGGAGACTATATTATTGACATGTGTGCTGCTCCCGGAGGAAAAAGCCTTCATGTAGGAGATAAGATGGGAGATTATGGTACTGTAGATGCCAGAGATGTGAGCCAGCAAAAGGTGGACCTCATTGAGGAAAATATCAATCGTCTGGATTCCATCAATGTGCAGGCAAGAGTGATGGATGCCACTGTTTTTGACGTGGATTCGGAATTGAAAGCAGATATTGTTCTGGCAGATGTGCCCTGCTCAGGTTATGGGGTGATCGGCAAGAAGCCGGAAATAAAGTACAGAGTGACACCTCAGAAGCAGGAAGAAATTGTAATCCTGCAGAGAACGATCCTGGATCGGGCAGCAGAGTATGTGAAGCCAGGTGGAGTATTGGTTTTCAGTACCTGCACCATTGCAAAAGAAGAGAATGAGGAAAATATGATGTGGTTTATGAATAATCATCCGTTTAAACTGGAGAGCCTGGATCCTTTCCTTCCTCAGGAACTTCATTCTGAAACCACTGCTCTGGGGTATCTTCAGTTATTGCCGGGAGTGCACAAAACAGATGGTTTCTTTATTGCAAAATTCAGGAGAAAATAAGTAATGACAGATATCAAGTCAATGACAGTTGATGAATTAAAAGAGCTGGTTACTGCTCTGGGGGATAAGCCTTTCAGGGCAAAGCAGATATACAGCTGGCTTCATGAGCACCTGGTTACTTCCTGGGATGAGATGACCAATTTATCCAGGGGGCTCAGAGAGAAGCTGAAGGAATACCCTGTTACTGCCCTGGAGGTGGTAGATGTACAGACTTCCAGACTGGATGGAACGCAGAAATATCTTTTTCGTCTCAGTGACGGAAATGTGATCGAAAGTGTGCTTATGCGGTACAAACATGGAAATTCCGTATGTATTTCTTCACAGGTGGGATGCCGCATGGGATGTCGTTTCTGCGCTTCTACGATCGGAGGACTTACCAGATGTCTGCTTCCCTCAGAAATGCTGGACCAGATTTATCGTATTCAGACTCTGACCGGTGAGAGAGTGTCCAATGTAGTAGTGATGGGAACCGGTGAGCCACTGGATAATTATGACAATCTTTTGCGGTTTATACACATTCTCACAGAGGATGGAGGACTTCATATCAGCCAGAGAAATCTGACAGTATCTACCTGCGGACTGGTACCCAAAATCTATGAACTGGCTGAAGAAAAGCTGCAGATGACACTTGCACTTTCTCTTCATGCGCCGAATGATGAGAAAAGACAGGAACTTATGCCGATTGCCAGAAAATACAGTATGGATGAAGTTCTGGAAGCATGCCGCCACTATTTTGATATGACAGGCAGAAGGATCACATTTGAATATAGCCTTGTGGCCGGGGTGAATGACAGTGATGAGGATGCAAGAGAGCTTTCCGGAAAAATCCGGGATATCAATTGTCATGTAAATCTGATTCCCGTAAACCCGATTAAGGAACGCTCTTTTGAACGTTCTACACGACAGGCTGTTGAGAATTTTAAAATAAAACTTGAAAAATGTGGAATAAATGTTACTATTAGAAGGGAAATGGGCAGTGATATAGACGGTGCCTGTGGACAGTTAAGAAAAAGCTATATGGAAAAAACAGAAAGCGAGAAGTGACATGAGGATATATTCAGCTACTGATGTGGGTCAGAAGCGGAAGATGAATCAGGATTATGTGTTCGCCTCTTCCGACCCGATTGGGAATCTTCCGAATCTGTTTGTTGTTGCGGATGGAATGGGCGGACATAATGCAGGTGATTATGCATCCTCCCATGCTGTCAGTGTTGTGGTAGAGGAGATTCGACAGGATCGGGATTTCAATCCGGTTAAGGTGATCCGTCATGCCATTGAAAGTGCGAACAGAGAGATCATTGAGCAGGCACAGAAGGATGAGAAACTGAAGGGAATGGGCACCACTATGGTAGTTTCCACTATCGTTGGGCAGTATGCATATGTGGCCAATGTGGGGGACAGCCGTCTCTATGTGGCGGACAGAGAACTTCAGCAGATAACAAGAGACCACTCATTGGTGCAGGAGATGGTCAGGATGGGAGAAATCAGTGCCGAAGAGGCCAGAAACCATCCGGACAAAAATATCATCACAAGAGCGCTGGGTGCGGAAAGAACAGTGGATGTAGATTTTTTTGATCTGAAACTGGAACCGGAAAGTGTGATTTTAATGTGTTCAGATGGATTGAGCAACATGGTCGAGGACAGCCGGATAAAAGAGATACTTTCCAGAAGGGATGAGGCCCTGGATGAAAGAGGCAGGACCCTTATCGGTGAGGCAAACCGTAACGGCGGTAAAGACAATATTGCAATTGTATTGATAGAACCATTCGCAAATGAGGTGGAAGAATGTTAAAAACAGGAATGATCATAGCAGAGCGCTATGAAATATTAGGCAAAATAGGTACCGGCGGAATGGCGGACGTATACAAGGCAAAGGATCACAAGCTGAATCGTTTTGTCGCTGTCAAGGTGCTGAAGCCGGAGTTTCGGGAAGATACAACTTTTATACAGAAATTCAGAAGTGAGGCACAGGCTGCCGCAGTTCTGACACATCCAAATATTGTTAATGTATTTGATGTTGGAGATGACAATGGAGTTTATTACATTGTTATGGAACTGATCGAGGGAATCACACTGAAGGAGTATATTTCCAAGAAGGGCAGACTCTCTGTAAAGGAAGCTACCAGCATTGCCATTCAGGTTTCCATGGGACTGGAGGCCGCACACAGCCACGGGATTGTACATCGTGATGTAAAGCCCCAGAATATTATTATTTCCATGGATGGAAAGGTAAAAGTAACAGACTTTGGAATTGCCAGAGCAGCGTCATCCAATACCATCAGCTCCAATGTAATGGGATCTGTTCATTACAGTTCTCCGGAGCAGGTGCGTGGAGGATACAGTGATGAGAAGAGTGATATCTATTCTCTGGGTATCACGCTTTATGAGATGGTGACAGGCAAGGTCCCTTTTGACGGAGATACTACAGTTGCCATTGCCATCAAGCACCTTCAGGAAGAGATGGTACCGCCAAGTGTATATGCACCGGAGCTGCCTCACAGCCTGGAGCAGATCATATTGAAATGTACACAGAAAAGTGTTGACAGACGATACCAGAATATGGAGGATGTGATCGGGGATCTGAAGCATTCTCTTATTGATCCCCAGGGTGATTTTGTAAAGCTCACATCAGTAGATAATGATGCCAAAACAGTAGTGATTTCTGATGCGGAACTGGGTGAGATCAAGCATACACCAAAGCAGATTTCAAAGGCTGATCCGGAGGCTCTGGAAGCAGAAATCAATGAGACGGATTATGATGATGAGCCTGAGGATACATCACGGAAGAGGCGGGAAAGCAAAAAGGATAAAAAACACAAGAAAGGCAATGGTCAAGTGATGACCATTATCATGCTTCTGATGGGTGTGTTGATCCTGATTGCAATCATTTTGATCGCAGGAAAAGCTTCTGGTCTGATCGGAGGAGCTAAAACGGAAAATAAACAGCAAGTTCAGACCGAGGAAGCAGAGGATGACGAAATGGTCACTGTCCCGGATCTTCGTGGAAAAACAGAGGAAGAGGCTAAGACGATCACTAAGGATATGAAGCTGGGAATCCAGCCTATGGGTGAGGAAGCTTCTGACATGGCAAAAGGAACGATTTCTTCTCAGGATATTCCGCAGGGAAGTAAGGTTGAGCAATATACAACTATTAAGTATTATATCAGCAAGGGAACTCAGCAGATCACCATTCCGGATGTGGATGGACAGACAGGCGTAGATGCCCAGCAGACACTGGAGGATATGGGACTTACTGTAAATATCCAGAAGGAATACAGTGAATTAAATGATGACGGATATCCCCTTGTGGATCCGGGATATGCATATTCTACCACTCCTGCTGCAGGAACTCAGGTGGATTCCGGAACAAGTGTTACGTTGGTTGTCAGCCGTGGTGTTGATTATGGTGACAGTGTGGAAGTACCAAGTGTTGTTGGTATGACGAAGAATGATGCGATTACAACCTTTGGCAAATTTCTGAATATTGAAGTTAAAGAGCAGAAGAGCACAGACGCACCGGCAGGAGAGGTAATTGCACAGGAGCCTGAAGCAGGTGACTGGGATGATCCGGATACTGTGAATGTAGTACTTACTGTAAGCTCCGGAGATCAGGATCCATCTTCTGCACAGACTTCCGATTCAAATACACAAAGCAGCAGTACAGATAGTACAGATAGTGCAGCCGGCACAGATACTTCCGCAGCAGATCTGGCACAGCAGAGTGCAGCTGCTGCAAACGGTGAGGTCTGGAAATGTACACAGGCATTGAATACACCGATCGGATATTCAGGAGGACCTATCCGCCTGGAACTGATACAGAATGTAAATGGTAACCCATCTGCATCTGTGATTCTGGATGGACAGACACTGCAGTTCCCGTATACACTGGATATTACTGGTGCACCGGGAGTCAGCCAGGGTACTTTATATCTTTCTGAGAAAATTAACGGAACCTATCAAAAGCTTGGAGAATACTCCATCACATTTGCTAAGGCTGAGTAGTACATGCAGGGAAAAATTATTAAGGGAATTGCAGGATTTTATTACATTCATGCTGAGGATAATGAAGTATATGAATGCAAGGCCAAAGGAATTTTCAGAAAAGATAACCGGAAACCTCTGGTAGGTGATAATGTGGAAATAGAGGTGCTGGATGAGAAGGAGAAGGAGGGCAGTGTTACTGCTATCCTTCCCCGGAAAAATTCCCTGATCCGCCCGGCAGTTGCCAATGTGGATCAGGCTTTTGTGATTTTTGCAATGGAAAACCCAAAACCTAATTTCATGCTGCTGGATCGTTTTCTGATCATGATGGAGCAGGCAGATATTCCGGTTACCATCTGCTTTAACAAAAAAGATCTGGGAACCAGGGAAGAACTGGACTTCTTATATGAGACCTATCAGAGCTGCGGATATAAGGTAATCCTGTCCAGTACCTATCAGGGAGATGGTATGGAGGAGATAAAAAAAATACTCCAGGGAAAGACTACAGTGGTTGCTGGTCCTTCCGGTGTGGGAAAATCTTCGATTACTAATGCCCTTCAGGGAAATGTACAGATGGAGACCGGTGAGATCAGCAAAAAACTGAAACGGGGAAAACATACTACCCGTCATTCCCAGGTTATTCCGGCGGGAAAGGATACCTATCTGGTAGATACTCCTGGTTTTTCCTGTCTGTATCTTTCAGATATGGAGGAGCAGGAACTTAAGGATTATTTTCCGGAATTCCGGAAATATGAAGGGCAGTGCAGGTTTCAGGGATGCAGACATATCCATGAGCCGGGCTGTGCAGTAAAGGAAGCACTGGATAACCATGAGATCAGTAGCCTCAGATATGAAGATTATCTGGGACTTTATGAAGAATTAAAAGAGAAAAGGAGATTCTGATTATGTATCAGTTATGTCCGTCTATTTTATCAGCGGATTTTAACCGTTTAGGCGAACAGATTAAAATTTTGGAAGAAGAAGGGATTGAATGGCTTCATATTGATGTGATGGACGGTGATTTTGTACCCAGCATCTCATTTGGAATGCCAGTGATCAAATCAATCCGAAAAGAATCAAAATTATTTTTTGATGTGCATCTGATGGTGACAGAACCGGAACGGTATATCAGAGATTTTGTTGATTGTGGCGCGGATTCTATCACTGTACATGCAGAAGCCTGTGAAGATCTGGAACGTACCATAGAACAGATTCGTGAAGCAGGAGTAAAGGTGGGTGTATCCATTAAGCCTGCTACTCCGGTAAATGATATCAGCCATATGCTTGAGGATGTGGATATGGTTCTGGTTATGACTGTACAGCCGGGATTCGGAGGTCAGAAATATCTGGAGGAGTGTACAGAGAAGATTCAGGAGCTTCGTGACCTGATCCGGGATGAAGATCTGAATGTAGACATTCAGGTGGATGGAGGAATCAATGATGAAACAATGGAAACTGTATTAAAGGCAGGGGCAAACCTTGTGGTTGCAGGTTCCTATGTTTTTAAAGATAATCTGGTTTCCGGAGTACGCCATGCAAAGAAGCGAATGAATGAAGTAATCAGAGAGATTGACTGAGGAATAGTATGAAAGATACGATTATTGTAAGCGGGGGCGATATCCAGAGAGATTTTGCCCTCGATTTTTTAAGAAATAGAATAGAAAGAACAGGGCGGGAAAAGCTTTGCCTGATTGCTGCAGACAGAGGGTTGGAATTTTTTATGGAAAATCATCTTTTGCCGGATGTGGCTGTAGGTGATTTTGACAGTCTGTCTCCTCAGGGTGAGGAGTTTCTGAAAGACTTAAGTACGGTGGAAGTGATACGTCTCAAGCCTGAAAAGGATGATTCGGATACCCAGTGTGCTGTGAATCTGGCTATCCGGCGGGGAACAAAGAGAATAGAAATCCTGGGAGCAACAGGCCGGAGGGTGGATCACCTGATTGCAAATCTGGGTCTTCTTATTCTTGCAGGTCAGAAAAGGGTTTCTCTGGCATTAGTGGATCAGTATAATTATATGACGCTGGCAGAGAATGGAAAGGTGCTGGAGAAATCCAGTCAGTTCGGCAAATATGTATCTTTTTTTGCCATAGGAGGAGCTGTGAAGGGACTTTGCCTGGAAGGTTTTAAATACTTATTAGATGGTTATGATCTGAGTCTGTTGGATTGTGGACTGACTGTAAGTAATGAAATACAGGAAGAGCAGGCCAGGGTTACATATGAGTCAGGAACCCTGTTGATGATCCAGTCCAGAGACAGGTAGCCGGCAAAAGATGAAGAAACGGAAGAAGGAAAAATAGCATGGACATCAAAATTCGGACAGCAACAGTTGAAGATGCAGAAAAATTACTGGAAATTTATGCATATTATATAAAAAACACAGCAGTAACTTTTGAATATGAGGTTCCGTCTGTGGAAGAATTCCGTGAGCGGATCAGTCATATCCTGGAACATTATCCCTACTTTGTTGCAGAAAATAAGGGGGAGATCATAGGGTATTCCTATGCAGGAAGATTTCATCCCAGAGCTGCTTTTGGATGGGATGTAGAGATGACCGTTTATCTTAACCAGAAGGTACGGAGAGCGGGCGTGGGACGACAGCTGTATGCTCTGATGGAAGAAGTTCTGAGAGAGCAGGGAGTCGTACGGGCAATTTCGCTGATCGTGAAACCGGAAGATGAGTATTCTGATTATAATAGTATTCAGTTCCATGAAAAAATGGGATATAGATATGCGGGAGAATTGAAAGACTGCGGATATAAATTTCACAGATGGTATACCCTTGTTTATATGGATAAGCAGATTGGTGTTACACAGGAAAATATGCTGCCTGTCCGTGATTTTGCTGCTGTCAGGGAGAAATTCGGATTATAGTTTTCAGACTTTTCCTGTGCACCGGAAAGCGTATTGCTGAGAACAAAGGGGATAAGTACACAAGAGGTATACAAAAGAGTTTTGATATGATATAATTCATGCTGAAAAAAGACCGTACAATCAATACATTTAAAGGAGATATAGAGAAAATGAAATTAGGAATCGTCGGATTACCCAATGTTGGAAAAAGTACATTATTTAATTCATTGACAAAGGCAGGAGCAGAATCAGCAAACTATCCGTTCTGTACCATCGACCCTAATGTAGGTGTTGTTACAGTGCCGGATGAGAGACTGAAGCTTCTTGGAGATTTTTATCATTCTAAAAAAGTGACACCTGCTGTAATTGAATTCGTAGATATTGCAGGCCTTGTAAAGGGAGCATCCAAAGGCGAAGGTCTTGGAAACCAGTTCCTTGCAAATATCCGTGAGGTAGATGCAATCGTTCATGTAGTCCGCTGCTTTGAAGATTCCAATGTGATCCATGTAGATGGAAGCATCGATCCTCTTCGTGACATTGAGACCATCAACCTGGAATTGATCTTCTCAGACCTTGAAATCCTTGAGAGAAGAATTGCAAAAGTGACAAAGACTGCACGTATGGATAAGGAAGCTGCCAAAGAACTGGATTTCCTTCAGAAGGTAAAAACACATCTGGAAGACGGCAAGATGGCCATTACGATGGAACTGGAAAATGAGGACGAGGAAGCATGGATGGCAACTTATAATCTGCTTACCTGGAAGCCTGTGATCTATGCTGCAAACGTAGCAGAGGGAGATCTGGCTGATGACGGTGAAAGCAACAGCCATGTACAGGCAGTGCGCAAATATGCGGCAGAGCAGAACAGTGAGATTTTCGTTATTTGTGCAGAAATTGAAGAAGAGATTTCAGAACTGGATGATGATGAGAAAAAAATGTTTCTGGAGGATCTGGGACTGACAGAATCAGGACTTGAGAAACTGGTAAAAGCAAGCTACCATCTTCTGGGACTGATGAGCTTTCTTACATCAGGGGAAGATGAGACCAGAGCATGGACTATTAAGATCGGTACCAAAGCTCCTCAGGCAGCAGGTAAGATCCATACAGATTTTGAACGTGGATTTATTAAGGCAGAGGTTGTGAATTATCAGGATCTGCTGGACTGTGGCTCCTATGCCGGTGCCAGAGAAAAAGGGCTTGTGCGAATGGAAGGTAAGGAATACGTTGTGCAGGATGGAGATGTGATCTTATTCCGCTTTAACGTATAATAAAAAGGTGATATATGGATATGTCAATCCGTTTTCCGGGAATAAATCTGGTATTGGATTATGTGCCCAGGGCATTTCAGATTTTCGGAATGGAATTTACAATTTATGGGATGCTTATTGCGGTAGGTGCCCTTTTGGGAATGGGACTTGTGGTACTGGAGGCAGGAAGGAATCATGAAGACCAGAATAAATATCTGGATATGATGATACTTTCCCTGGCTGCTTCCGTGGTGGGCTCAAGATTGTTTTATGTTATTTTTTCCTGGGAGTTGTATCAGGGAAATCTCAGGACAATTTTTGATGTGAGAAATGGCGGATATGCTTTTTATGGTGGATTACTTGGCGGTGTCCTTGCTGCGACACTGTTCTGCAGACTGGCAAAGCTGCCTTTCTGGCAGATGGCAGATACAGTCAGCCTGGGGCTACTTCTGGGGCAGGTTGTGGGACGCTGGGGTAATTTTTTTAACAGGGAATCCTTTGGGGAATATACAGATGGAGTTCTGACCATGCAGCTTCCTATATCTGCGGTTCGTTCCGGAGAAGTGTCAGGAGCTATGCGTGATAACCTTCTGACAATCGATGGAGTGTCCTTTATTCAGGTCCAGCCGGTGTTTCTCTATGAGAGTCTCTGGTGCCTGTTACTGCTCCTGGTACTTCTGGCACTTCGGAGAAAGAAGAGATATCAGGGAGAGCTGTTTATGTGGTATCTTGCAGGATATGGACTGGGACGTTTTGTCTGTGAATGGCTGAGAACAGATAAACTGTATATTCCCGGAACATCAGTGGATATTTCACTGTTGATTTCCGGAGTACTGGTGGTTGTTTTTGTTCCGATTGTGACAGTGCGGCGTGTTATGGTCAAGAAACGTGCAGATATCCGCAAGATCCACAGAGAAAGGGTTTTTCGGGAAGAAGAGGAATCCAGAAGGGAACATAAGCCAGTAGATAAGAAAACGGAAGAGCCAGTAGAAAAACCATCAGAAAAACCACCTGTCCAGGAGGAAGAAACTATTCAGGAGGATAAAATCCAGGGAGAAACAGACAATTGGGAGAACCTGGAATATGCCCATATTCCCAGTCAGTGGAGAAAGTCTTCTGATAAGGCATCTGAAAAGCAGGAAGAATAGAATACAGATCAATATATATGTGGAAAAAGCTCTGAAAAGAGCTTTTTTTTGTGGATAGAAACAGAATAAAAAATATTGGTTTAGCTCTTGTTTTTTCCACATAAATAGTTTATTATTGTTACATAAGTGGTAGAAAGTGGTGATTAGTGGTGGCAAATGGGGGAACAGTGGCAGATGAAACCATTACCATCCGGAAGCCTGAAGGGGAGATTCAGACTTCACGAGAGTAGGTGAGTAATATGTTCATGGGCGAGTACAATCATACAATAGATGCTAAGGGGCGTCTGATCATCCCTTCCAGATTCAGGGAGCTCTTAGGGGAAGAGTTTGTCCTGACCAAGGGACTTGATGGTTGTCTTTCCATTTATCCGATGGATGAGTGGGAGGCCTTTGAAATGAAACTCAGAGCTTTACCACTTACAAATAAGAACGCCAGAACTTTCTCACGATTCTTTGTTGCCGGTGCAGCTATGTGTGAACTGGACAAGCAGGGACGAATCCTTGTGCCTCAGACATTACGTGAATTTGCAGGCCTGGATAAGGATGTAGTCCTGACCGGAAATCTGAACAGGATTGAAATCTGGAGCAAAGAGAAGTGGAGTGAGAACTGTAATTATGACGACATGGACAGTATTGCAGAGAGCATGCAGGAAATGGGAATTGTCATATAAGGGTGTTTGAGATGTTATTGTTCACAAGTGATATCCCGCGGGGAAATCCAGACAGGAGACGGAGATGGAATTTAAACACAAATCTGTATTGCTGGAGGAAACCATTGACGGCTTGAACGTAAAGGCCGACGGAATCTACGTGGATGGCACCTTGGGTGGTGCCGGGCATGCCATGGAGGTATGTAAGAAGCTTTCTGCCAAGGGGAGATTTATTGGTATAGATCAGGACCAGGATGCGATAATTGCTGCGAGTGAGAGGTTAGCCGCCTATAAACAGGCGACGATCATTCGCAGCAATTATTGTTACATGGTACCGGAACTGGCAGCAAGGGGGATTCATAAGGTCAATGGGATTCTTCTGGACTTGGGAGTATCTTCCTACCAGTTAGATAATGAGGAGCGTGGCTTCACCTATCGTGTGGATGCGCCTCTTGATATGAGAATGGATCAGCGCCAGACGCTGACAGCCAGTGACATTGTCAATGGCTATGAAGAAAGAGAACTGTACCGTATCATCCGTGATTACGGTGAAGATAAATTTGCAAAAAATATTGCCAGACATATTGTTACAGCAAGGCAGACAAAGCCGATCACTACAACCGGAGAGTTGACTGAGATCATCAGACAGTCCATCCCGATGAAGATGCAGGTCAAATCAGGACATCCGGCCAAGAGAACATTCCAGGCAATTCGTATTGAACTGAACAGGGAACTGGATGTACTGAGAGATTCGTTGGATGGAATGATCGATCTTCTGGATGACGGAGGCCGGCTTTGTATTATTACTTTTCATTCTCTGGAGGATCGGATTGTTAAAACGATTTTCCGTAAGAATGAAAATCCATGTACCTGTCCTTCTGATTTTCCTGTTTGTGTATGCGGAAAAAAATCAAAGGGTCGGGTAATAACCAGAAAACCAATTCTTCCGGGGGAGCAGGAAATGGAAGAAAATCCGCGTTCCAAAAGCGCGAAGCTCAGGATTTTTGAAAGGGTATATTAATTGGAAAGAGGCATAAAATGGGGAGAACGACTAGGGCTGAAACGGCAAGAAGAAATAGATATCAGACCCCGGTAAACAGGGGAGCATATGTGGATGGAAATACAGTCAGACGGCTCAATGAAATCCCGGAGAGAAGGCAGGAGGCAGGCAGAAACCGCAGGGTACAGTCTCAGCCTGTCCCTCAAACACAGCATCAGCTGAGTAAACAGGCACAGCAGAACAGACAGAGGGCTCTGGGTATGAACTGGGCTTTTGTAGCGTTTCTGGCTGTTGTATGTGTAGCCATACTTTTTTGCTCAGTAAATTATCTCAGATACAAGTCAGAGATCACAGCGAAGATGAGTAGGGTTGCTGCACTGGAGGAGGAGCTTTCGCAGCTCAGGGAGGACAATGATGCATATTACAGTCAGGTAACTTCCAATGTGGATCTGAATCTGATTAAGAAAAAAGCAATGGGAAGTCTGGGAATGAAGTATCCTTCTGAAGATCAGACTGTAACCTATTCATCCTCTGGAAACAGCTATGTCAGACAGTATCAGGATATACCGGATATAAAGTAGGTGAGTGATTGAGTAATACAGGAAAAAAACAGCGGGGAAAGCCCGTAAAGAAAATAAACTATAACATGAAAAAGAAGCTGGTGATACTATTTTCTTTAGTATTGCTGGCTTTAGTAGCATTAACACTAAGAATTACCTATATTAATGCTACCAGTGGAAGTAGGTATAAAAAGCAGGTTCTCAGCCAGGCCCAGCAGAAATATGAAAGCCAGACGCTGCCTGCCAAGCGAGGTGATATTTATGATAAGAACGGAAATATTCTCGCAACCAGCAATAAGGTTTACAATGTGATCCTGGACTGTAAGACGGTGAATTCCGATGAAGATTATGTGGAGCCTACCATCAAGGCTCTTACGGAGGTACTTGGACTGGAGGAGGAGAAAATCCGTTCACTGCTGTCTGATTCCGATACCAGTCAGAGTCAGTATCAGATTGTGACCAAGCAGCTTTCCATGGACAAGAAGAAGGAATTTGAGGCTTATGAGGAAGCAGACGAGGATTCCGGTCTGAGTGCGTCCAAGGCAAAGGAAAGAGCCAATATCAAGGGTGTCTGGTTTGAAGAGGATTATCTGAGAACCTATCCGTTTAATGAAGCAGCCTGCGATACGATTGGCTTTACTCTGGACCGTGATGTGGCAGACAGCGGTCTTGAGGGATATTATAACAGTACTCTCACAGGCGTGGATGGAAGACAATATGGATATATCAATAATGATTCAGATGTGGAACAGACCATCATTCCAGCCACCAATGGAAAGAGTATTCAGACCAGTATTGACATTGGGGCGCAGCAGATTGTAGAGAAATATGTAAATGGTTTCAAGGAAGCAATGGGTGCCAAGAATATTGGTGTGATCGTGGAAGACCCATCTACAGGTGAGATCATTGCCATGGATGGAGGAGACCGCTATGATCTGAATAATCCCAGAGATCTTTCTGGCATATATTCAGAAGACCAGATCAAAGCAATGAATGATGATGAGACAGTAGAAGCACTAAATGGCATGTGGAGTAATTTCTGTGTCACAGATGCCTATGAACCCGGCTCTGTTGTAAAACCGATTGTTATGGCTTCTGCATTGGAAAAGGGAGCCATTCAGGAGTCTGACACCTTTGTGTGTGACGGATCCCAGACCTTTGGAGATACTCTGATCAAATGTGCGGTATGGCCAAATGCCCATGGGACAGAAACCCTGGGAGAGGTAATCGCCAATTCCTGTAATGATGCCATGATGCAGATCGGTGCAAAAATGGGAGCCAAGCAGTTTGTAAAAGCCCAGAGCCTGTTTAATTTTGGAACAAGAACCGGCATCGATCTTCCTAATGAAGGTGCCGGCATTATCCATACAGAGGATTCCATGGGTGAGACAGAGCTGGCCTGCTCAGCTTTCGGACAGGGGTTTACCTGTACTATGATCCAGGAGATCAATGCCATGTGTTCTGTTATTAATGGGGGATATTATTATCAGCCTCATCTGGTGACAAAGATTCTTGACAGTGCGGGAAGTACAGTCAAAACCATGACACCGACTCTTTTGAAACAGACAATCTCCTCAGGGATTTCCAGCGACATTAGAAGCTATATGGCTCTGAGTGTACAGCAGGGTACCAGCCGTCACTCCAAGGTACAGGGCTACAGCTCAGGCGGTAAAACAGGTACTGCAGAGAAATATCCCCGTGGAAATAATAAATATCTGGTATCCTTTATCGGATTTGCCCCGGTGGATGATCCGGCAGTAGTAATTTATGTGGTTGTGGATGAGCCAAATACAGAGGAACAGGCAAACAGTACTTATCCGCAGTATATTGCCCAGGGTATCCTCTCAGAGCTTCTTCCTTATCTGAATGTAAAGCCGGATGAATCCGAGGACGGAACCATTCCTGAGACAGAACTATGGGAAGGATTTTCCGGACATCTGAAGAGTACTACGGGCAGCAACCTGGATGAGAATGGCAGGCTGGTAGATGCCCAGGGAAATCTGATCGACTGGGATGGTAACCGCATAGATGAAAATGGATATCTTCTGGACAGTAACGGTGAACATCTGCTGGACGAACAGGGCAATTACAAATTGTCTGAAAATCTGCCGGAAGCTTCTTCTCAGAATGGAACAGCCACGGAATCAGCAGAGGACGGTGTTTCCAATCTGGATGCACCTGCACCTCCTGAGGGGGATGAATCAGATACCACTGAGGATAACAATGCAGAATCTGAGGGAATTACCAATGAGGAAGCAGGACTGGAGTAAAATATTCTTTAAATAGATATTCTGTAAATAAAAAGTAAAGTGATACCCCTGGGGAGAAAAATCATATATTACTATGACTTTTCTCTTCAGGGGATTTTTGATGAAAAAACTGATGACATTTCATAAGAAAAAAAGCTGGACTGTTTTTCTCTGCTGTGTTTTGATCATGGCAGGGCTTATAGGAAGGCTGGCTTATCTTATGTGCTTTTGTTCTGAACGCTATTATGACAGTGCAGAAGAGCTTCATGAGAGAGAACGGGACATTAAGGCAGCCAGGGGACTTATCTTGGATGCCAGGGGGAAAGTATTGGCTTCTAACCGGACAGTTTGCACAGTTTCTGTTATTCACAGCCAGATCAGGGATCCAGAGAAGGTCATCCGGATTTTGGCAGAAAAGCTGGGAATGAAAGAAGAGGATGTAAGGAAAAGAGTAGAAAAGATTTCTTCCATAGAGAGGATAAAGACCAATGTAGATAAAAGTACAGGAGATGCTATCCGGGAATGCAGGCTGGACGGGGTAAAGGTGGATGAGGATTATAAACGATACTACCCATATGGAAGCCTGGCTTCCAGGGTTCTGGGATTTACAGGAGGTGATAATCAGGGAATTATCGGGCTGGAAGTAAAATATGATGAAATATTGAAAGGAAAACCGGGAAAGATCCTTACTACCACAGATGCCAGAGGCATAGAACTGGACAGCCTGGGTGAGCGGAGAAAGGAGCCGGAGGAAGGGAAAAGCCTGTGGTTAAGTCTGGATATTAATATTCAGAAATATGCTCAGCAGGAGGCATTGAAGGTAATGGAGGAAAAACAGGCAGAAAGAGTTTCTATTCTGATCATGAATCCTCAGAATGGAGAAATTTATGCCTGTGTTAATGTACCTGAATTTGATCTGAATGATCCTTTTACTCTGAATATTCCAGGGAATACAGACGGAATGACAGAGGAGCAAAAGCAGGAATGTCTGAATCAGATGTGGAGAAATCCCTGCCTGAATGATACCTATGAACCGGGATCTACCTTCAAGATCATAACAATGGCTGCAGGGCTGGAAGAAGGGGTAGTATCTGTGGATGACAGGTTTTACTGCCCGGGATATATTCTGGTAAAGGATCGCCGGATCCACTGCGCCAAAAGAACCGGCCATGGTTCCCAGAATTTTGTAGAGGGAGCCCAGAATTCCTGTAATCCGGTGTTTATCCAGGTAGGTCTTCGGCTGGGAGTGGACAGATATTACAGATATTTCCGAAAATTCGGGCTGCTTACCAAAACTGGTGTGGATCTGCCGGGAGAAGCCAGGACGATCATGCACCAGGAAAAAAATATGGGAGAGGTAGAGCTGGCTACGGTTTCCTTTGGACAGTCCTTTCAGATCACGCCCATTCAGCTGGCTGTTACTGTCAGTTCTCTGATCAATGGAGGACGGCGTGTGACACCGCACTTTGGAACTGCAGTATCTGACAGAGAACAGACAAAAGCAGAAGAACTGGTTTATCCTGTGAAGAAAGGAATTGTTTCTTCTGAAACCTCCGGACAAATAAGAGAAATTCTTGAAAAAGTTGTTTCTCTGGGATCAGGAAAAAATGCTGGGATCCAGGGATATCACATTGGCGGAAAAACAGCAACCTCCCAGACACTGCCCAGAAGTTCCTGCCGATATATTTCCTCCTTCCTGGGATTTGCGCCTGCAGAAAATCCTCAGGTGCTGGGCCTGTGTATTATTCATGATCCAAAAGGAGTTTATTACGGGGGGACCGTTGCAGCACCGGTGATCCGTAGTATTTTTGAAAATATACTTCCCTATCTGGGAATCGAAAAAACGGGGGAAAACAGCTCAGAGGGTTGATAAATATAGAGAAAAGACTTATACTAAGAATTGCTTTAAAATCAAAAAACGAAAGAATGAATGAGGTGTGAGATGGAATTTCAAGTTGTAATCCCTGTACTGATCGCATTTGCCATCAGCGTTATATTAGGACCGGTCATCATTCCTTTTCTCAGGAAACTGAAGATGGGACAGACGGAGAGAACAGAGGGTGTACAGTCTCATCTGAAAAAGGCGGGAACTCCTACTATGGGCGGTGTGATTTTTCTGATTGCCACAGCTGTGACTGCTCTGTTTTATGTAAAGGATTATCCAAAGATCATTCCTGTATTGTTTCTGACACTTGGATTTGGAATCATCGGCTTTCTTGATGATTATCTGAAGGTTGTTCTGAAACGTTCGGATGGTCTGATGCCTGCACAGAAGTTTTCTCTTCAGGTTGTGCTGACTGCAATTTTTGTATTTTATATTGTCAGATATACAGATATTTCTCTGACTATGCGGATTCCGTTCTGGAGCGGACATTTTCTGAATCTGGGATGGCTTGCCTATCCGATACTGTTTTTTGCAGTGATCGGTACTGTAAACGGAGTGAACTTTACAGATGGACTGGATGGTCTTGCTTCCAGTGTGACTCTCATTGTAGCAGTGTTCTTTTCTGTGGTATCTATTGGACTGAAATCAGGCATTGAGCCGATCACCTGTGCAGTAGTAGGTAGTCTTATGGGATTCCTTTTATTCAATGTTTATCCGGCGAAGGTGTTCATGGGTGATACCGGTTCCCTTGCCCTGGGAGGCTTTGTGGCTGGTACAGCCTATGTGATGCAGATGCCTTTATTTATCCTGTTGGTAGGTCTGATTTATCTGATCGAGGTGCTTTCTGTTATGATCCAGGTAACATATTTCAAGGCAACTCACGGAAAACGTATTTTTAAGATGGCACCGATCCATCATCATTTTGAACTGTGCGGATGGTCTGAGACCAGAGTGGTCGCAGTCTTTTCTGTGGTGACGGCTGTGATGTGTATGATCGCTCTGCTGGCTTTATAAGGAGGAAATTATTATGGAATTACAGGGAAAAAAGGTTCTGGTGTTTGGATCCGGCAAAAGTGGGATCGGAGCATCTGATCTTCTGGCAAAGGTAGGTGCTGTTCCTGTTATTTATGACGGAAATGCAGATATTGATAAAGAGGCAGTAGTACATAAAACCAACGGAACCTATCCATTAGAGATTTATGCAGGAAATCTTCCGGAAGAAGTAATTGACAGTCTGGATTTGGTGGTTTTAAGTCCTGGTGTACCTACAGATATTCCGGTTGTAAAGAACTTTTATTCAAAGGGGATTCCGGTCTGGGGAGAGGTAGAACTTGCTTTCCGGGTAGGGGCAGGCGAAGTACTGGCCATCACCGGTACAAACGGTAAGACAACTACCACTGCGCTTCTTGGAAAGATCATGCAGGATGCAAGGGAATCTGTATTTGTGGTAGGAAATATCGGAACCCCTTATACTTCCAAAGCGCTGGAGATGAAACCTTATTCTGTAACAGTGGCAGAGATCAGCAGTTTTCAGTTAGAGACCATTGATCTGTTTGCACCGAAGGTTTCTGCGATTTTGAATATTACAGAGGATCATCTGAATCGTCATCATACTATGGAGGAATACATCCGGGTAAAAGAACTGATCACCAAAAATCAGGGAACTGAGGATGTCTGTGTCCTGAACTATGAGGATGAGGTTCTGCGTGAATTTGGTAAAAATCTGGTGCCGAGAGTGGTATATTTCTCCAGTGAGAGAGAACTGGAACAGGGTATCTATCTGGATGGTGATAAGATTATTCTGAAAGATGGAAAAGAAACCATAGAAGTGGTGAGAACAGAAGAACTGAAGCTCCTTGGCAAGCATAATTTTGAAAATGTAATGGCTGCAGTAGCCATGGCTTATTATGATGGGGTCAGTATGGAAAGTATCCGTAAGAGTATCTGCGAATTTACTGCAGTGGCTCACAGAATTGAGTATGTGACAGAGAAGAACGGGGTAGTTTATTACAATGACTCCAAGGGAACCAATCCGGATGCTGCGATCAAGGGAATCCAGGCTATGAATCGCCCCACACTGCTTATTGGCGGAGGTTATGATAAAGAATCCGGTTATGATGAATGGATAGAAGCTTTTGATGGAAAAGTGCGATACCTGGTACTGATCGGGCAGACAAAGGAGAAGATTAAAGAAGCAGCAGAGAAACATGGTTTTCATCATATTATTCTCTGCGAAGATCTGAAAGAGGCTGTCAATGTATGTGCCCGGAAAGCAAATCCCGGAGACGCGGTACTTCTTTCTCCTGCCTGTGCAAGCTGGGGACAGTTTGATAATTATGAGCAGCGTGGAGATATGTTTAAGGAATATGTGAGAAATCTGTAGAATATGATTAGATAAGGCCCTCTTGAGGAGACTGTGATGGTGTCAGAGAGACGGACAGATTTTGAAAAAACAGATATTGTAATGCTGGTGCTGGTGGTAGTGCTGACTGTGTTTGGTCTTGCAATGCTGCTTTCTGCCAGTGAATATAACGGCAGAGTGCGCTTCGGCGACTCTGCCTATTATTTTAAGAAACAGCTGTTTGCAGCAGCTCTGGGACTGGGAATCATGTATCTGATCATGAACCTGGACTATCATTTTTTTGTAAAGCTGGCTCCGATGGCATATCTGGTTTCTGTCGTGTTGTCCGTTGCTGTTCTTTTTGTGGGACAGGAGATCAACGGTTCCAGAAGATGGCTGAATCTGGGCCCCTTATCCTTTCAGCCTTCAGAGTTTGCAAAGGTAGCAGTTATTCTTTTTCTGACCTGGCAGATAGACAGATGGAAAAAGAAAACAGACAGTCTGTGGTTTATGTTCAGAACCATGCTTACACTGCTTCCTATTGTGGGGATTGTGGGATCCAACAATCTGAGTACTGCCCTTATTATTCTGGGAATTGGTGTGGCGCTTATTTTTGTTTCAAATTCCAGATATCTGCCTTTTATAGGAGTAGGAGTACTGGGAACCGGTTTTGCTGTTGTTTTTCTGGCTGCAGAAAGCTATCGCCTGGAACGGCTGGCAATCTGGCGAAATCCGGAAAAGTATGAAAAAGGATTTCAGACAATTCAGGGTTTATATGCCATTGGCAGTGGGGGGATTTTTGGAAGAGGACTGGGAAACAGTTTGCAGAAGCTGGGCTTTGTCCCGGAAGCCCAGAACGATATGATATTTTCTGTAATCTGTGAGGAACTGGGGCTTGCAGGAGGCGTAGTACTGATCCTCTTGTTTGTATTGCTCTTGTGGAGACTTTGTGTGAGTATTATGCATGCCCCGGATCTTCAGGGTGCTTTGCTCTGCGGAGGGATTATGGGGCATCTGGCTATGCAGGTGATTTTGAATATAGCGGTAGTCACCAATACCATACCAAACACGGGAATAACGTTGCCCTTTGTCAGTTATGGAGGCACCTCTGTGGTTTTTCTCCTGGGTGAAATGGGGCTGGCACTGGGAGTGAGCAGTCACAGAAAAGGAGTTTATACATATAATAGGAAGTAAGAGGCCCTTTAGGGGTGAAAAATTTGACGGAAATACATGTGGTAGGTGGAAAGTCACTGGCAGGAAATATTTCCATACAGGGATCAAAAAATGCAGCATTGCCTATGATGGCTGCAGCACTGATGCACAGGGGACTCAGTATACTGAAAGGATGCCCAAAGATTTCTGATGTATTCTGCATGGAAGAGATACTGGAAAATCTGGGGGCTGTTACCTGGTGGGAGAATCATGACCTGTATCTGGATTGTACCAATGCGGACAAAACAGAGATACCAGGGGAATTTACCAGAAGAATGCGTTCTTCCGTTATTCTCCTGTCAGCAATACTGGCACGAAACCACAGCTGCAGAATGGGGTACCCGGGAGGCTGTGTCATCGGAAAAAGACCTATAGATATTCACCTGATGGTATTAAAGAAGCTGGGAGCCGTTATCCGGGAGGAAAAATCCGGACTTAAGGGGAAATGCATCGGATTCACAGGTGGATACATCTGCTTTCCCAGAGTAAGTGTGGGGGCTACACAACAGGCGGTGATGGCTTCTGTTCTGGCTGAGGGAGAGACTGTCCTGGAAAATTGTGCCAAAGAACCGGAGGTGGTCTGGCTTTGCCGTTTCCTGAAATCCATGGGTGCCAATATAATGGGGGAGGGAACAAAACAGATCCGAATATGTGGAGTAAACAGGCTGGAATCCGGGAATTTTGTGATACCGCCGGACAGAATCGTAGCCGGAACCTATATCTGTGCAGCTGCTGCAGCAAGAAGTGAGATTACTCTTTCGCGGGTACCTGTGGAGGAAATGAAGGCCTTCCTGGAAGTATATCAGAAAATAGGTGGACAATATTACAGGAAAAGTGGTACACTAAAAATCAATGGAAGAGAGGCGTGTCGTCCTGTGCCATTTGTGCAGACAGAAATCTATCCCGGATTTCCCACAGATCTGCAGGCACCGCTTATGGCTGTTCTCACAGGAAATCCTGGAGAGAGTGTCATACAGGAGCAGATTTTTGAGGACAGATTCGGCAGCGCCTGTCAGATGAGAAAAATGGGTGCACATATTGAGATAACAGGAAACCGGGCCAGGATCACCGGAGGATTTCCGCTAAGAGGAACAGAAGTGGAAGCAGGAGATCTGAGAGGCGGGGCAGCACTTGTACTGGCCGCACTGATGGCAGAAGGAGAGACCTGTATCCGTGGTGCTGAGCTGATCGAACGGGGATATGAACATATCTGTGAAGATCTGAAAGCTTTGGGCTGCAGGATATGGCAGTCCGGTACCAGAAAGAAGGAATATGAATAAAAAAACAAAAAAAATAACAGCATATATTGTTGGCCTGGGCCTCCTGGCAGCAGCAGTTGTTTTCTTTACTTATTATAAAGTAGATTCTGTGCAGGTCAGAGGAACCACTCATTATTCAGATGAAGAAGTAAAAAAGATGGTGCTGCGGGGACCGCTGGCCTCTAACTCTGTGCTTGCACCGATGATATACAGCACAACAGATACAGATGATGTTGCTTTTGTAGATGCATTCAAGGTGACTCAGATCAACCGGAGTACAATCTGTATCAGTGTAAAAGAGAAAAAGCCTGTGGGATGTATTCATTATCTGGACAGTTATGTTTTTTTTGACAGAAATGGTATTTTTGTGGAGGGCTCCAAAACCAGGGATGAGTCTGTACCCTATTTTGACGGGATTCAGGTAAACAGTGTTGTTATGGATGAGAAGCTGGATATCAAAGGAGACTCTGTACTGAATACAGCAGTTGCGTTGTCCACTATTTTCCAGAAAAATGAAATGATACCGGATCACATCCAGTTTGACAGCAGTTATTCCATCAGTCTGATTTACGGTGACATTACGGTACAGCTGGGTAAGGATGAAGATTTGGAGGAAAAGATGAACCGGGTGATTGCGATTCTGCCTAAGCTCACGGGTAAGAAAGGAATCCTTCATATGGAAAGTGTTTCTACAGATACCAATACCTTTGAGGAAGAGAAGGAGCCTGTGACAGCAGAAAACTGGAATGGCGGATATGATGAGCAGGGAAATTATACCGGGGACGGTGAATATGATGAAAATGGTAATTATGTGGGTGCCAGACCCCGGACTGCCCTGGATGAAGCCATAGAAAACTGGAACGGTGGATATGACGAAGAGGGAGATTATACAGGAGAAGGCGAATATGATGCCGATGGCAATTATGTAGGACCAAAGCCAACCCAGGAATCACTGGATGCTCAGGAAAACGAATCTGATGGCACTTCCGCAGATGAGGAAAGTTCAGGGGAAGAAAGCCAGAGTGAAAATGAAAGTGATTATAACGGGGATGACAGCGGAGATTACGATGAAGATAATGAAGATTACAGCGGCGATTATGACAGCGGGTACAATGACAGCTATGACAGTGAGTATTGAGAGTCTCCTGTAAACCCGGAAAAACAGGCTTCCGCAGCATAAAAGAGAGAAGTTTCCCGAAAAAAAGTAGAAAAAAACGAAATTAATGGTTGATTAATTTCCGAAAAAAATATATGATATATCTATATGTAGCTATGACATAAATTACTGAGAAGGATATCAGATAGAAATAAAGGAGGAAGTACATTGTTAGAGATTATGTCAAATGAGGCTGAATCATCTGCAAAGATTATTGTAATTGGCGTAGGTGGAGCCGGAAATAATGCAGTAAACAGAATGGTGGAGGAATCCATCGGGGGAGTAGAGTTTGTAGGTGTAAATACTGATAAACAGGCTTTAACTCTTTGCAAAGCTCCGACTGTACTTCAGATTGGCGAAAAGATAACTAAGGGACTTGGTGCAGGAGCACAGCCTGAGGTTGGGCAGAAAGCTGCAGAAGAGAGCATTGAAGAAGTGAAACAGTTAATGGAGGGCGCAGACATGGTGTTCGTTACCTGTGGTATGGGTGGCGGAACCGGAACAGGTGCTGCACCTGTAATCGCTGCTGCAGCGAAGGAAATGGGTATCCTGACAGTCGGCGTAGTTACCAAGCCTTTCCGTTTTGAGGCAAGAACACGTATGAATAATGCCCTTGCAGGTATTGAGAATCTGAAGAAAGCAGTTGACACACTGATCGTTATTCCAAACGATAAATTACTGGAAGTTGTAGACCGCCGGACAACCATGCCGGAGGCTCTGAAGAAAGCTGATGAGGTTCTTCAGCAGGCAGTACAGGGTATTACAGACCTGATCAACCTGCCGGCACTGATCAACCTTGACTTTGCTGATGTTCAGACAGTTATGACAGATAAGGGAATTGCCCACATCGGTATCGGTGAGTCAAGAGGAGATGACAAGGCTATGGAGGCTGTTCAGCAGGCTGTATCCTCACCTCTTCTGGAAACTACCATCAAGGGTGCTACTCATGTAATCATTAATATCTCCGGAGACATCTCTCTTATGGATGCAAATGATGCAGCAAGCTATGTACAGGAGCTTACCGGAGAGGACGCAAATATTATCTTTGGTGCTATGTATGATGATACTGTTGCTGATTACTGCAGAATTACAGTAATTGCCACAGGTCTGAATGATGAGAATCTTCAGGCAGCCCCTTTCGGAAAAAGAAACACAGCTTCTTCCTTTGGTGCAAGAAGACCTTCTTCCCAGCCATTAGGAGCTAGCAGTACAGCAGCTTCAACAACTGCTGCACCTACTCTGAATATGCCGAGCTTCAGTCTTCCGACTATGAATGCAACACCATTCGGAACAACGAAGACACCTTCCAGCACAGTTCAGAAAAAGGATATTCAGATTCCGGATTTCCTGAAAAACAGATAATCATATGAGAAATGCAAAGGCATGTCTGATGGGACATGCCTTTTTGTATTTTTTCGGAAAAAATCAGAGGTACTGGAAAGTGCTGCATTTTGTATCAGCAGAGCTGTGGGCACCGGAACCCTCTACCTGAATAGAAGAGGCTGTACATTTACAGTCACTGTTATAGGTGCAATTGTGGGCCTGACAGTCAATCTGAATTTTCTCACAGCCACAGCCGCAGCTGCAGCGGTCAGTCACAGAACTGCCGGAACGTTCCTGGAAACTGTCGCAGTTGGTTTCATTGGGGGAAGCTGCATTTTTACCATTGATGTCAATATTACCTCTGGAACAGAGCTGGTCCTTGTTGTAAATACAGTTTGCTGCTGAACATTTCAGAATAGTCATAATTTTGATATCCTCCTTTGGTTGGTATTATTATTGGGCCAGAACAGATTTCTGATCCTGACCTTCTACAGAATAAGGATGCCCGGAAAAAATAAAAATATGTATACAGAAAAATATTCGGAAAAACAAAAAAATACTTGACTTACGGGGTGAAACGTGATAATTTATATGAGTACGTAAGAAAACAAAGCAGAGTTCCACTCTCACCTTAGCGCATTATGACTGCGGCTTGGGTTTATATTACACAGTGACCAGGGGCAGATTCTGTCAGTGGGTGTGATAACAGAGTGTGGATTTTGTCCACGCTTTTTTTCTGCGTAGATGACAATGAGGGCGACGAGAAGTTATGAAAGTCTATCTAAGGTATGGAGGTGCACTACAATTAGCAATTTAATGATTAATGAACAGATCAGAGACAAAGAGGTACGCTTGATCGGATCGGACGGAGAACAGCTTGGCATCATGTCCGCTAAGGAAGCGATGTTTAAAGCCCAGGCAGCAGGACTTGACCTGGTAAAAATTGCCCCTCAGGCAAAACCACCGGTATGCAAGATCATTGATTATGGTAAATACCGTTATGAGCTTGCGAGAAAAGAGAAGGAAGCAAAGAAAAAGCAGAAGACCATCGATGTCAAAGAAGTGCGACTTTCACCGAACATTGATACCAATGACCTTAATACGAAAGTCAACGCCGCCAGAAAGTTTCTTTCCAAGGGTGACAGAGTAAAAGTAACCTTACGTTTCCGCGGAAGAGAGATGGCACATATGGCAAACAGCAGACATGTGCTGGATGATTTTGCTGAACTTCTTGCTGATGTGGCAACAGTGGAAAAGGCACCTAAGGTTGAAGGCAGAAGCATGACTATGTTTTTAACGGAAAAGCGTTAAATATAATAGAGATACAGATTAAGGAGGAAATTACAATGCCAAAAATTAAAACTTGTAGAGCAGCAGCAAAGCGTTTCAAAAAAACAGGTACAGGAAAATTAGTAAGAAATAAAGCTTATAAGAGCCATATCTTAACAAAGAAATCTCAGAAGAGAAAGAGAAATTTAAGAAAATCTACTGTTGTTGATTCTACTAATGTTAAGAGCATGAAGAAAGCATTACCATATTTATAAGATCTAATAGAAGAAGACGAACAGGAGGAAATTTGAGAAATGGCAAGAATTAAAGGCGGATTAAACGCAAAGAAAAGACATAATCGTACATTAAAGCTGGCTAAAGGTTACAGAGGAGCCCGCTCCAAACAGTATAGAGTAGCAAAACAGTCTGTAATGAGAGCCCTTACAAGCTCTTATGCAGGAAGAAAGCAGAAAAAACGTCAGTTCAGACAGCTCTGGATCGCTCGTATCAATGCAGCTGCAAGAATGAACGGTTTATCCTACAGCAAAATGATGCATGGTCTGAAAGTTGCTAATGTAGATATCAACAGAAAGATGCTTGCAGAGCTTGCAGTAAATGATGCAGAGGGATTTGCAGCACTTGCTGAGATCGCTAAGAAAGCAATCGCTTAATTTTTAATTTATCATAAGAATTTTGTAGTAATTAAAGATGTATGGAGAAACACAGATGTGTCTTTCCATATGTCTTTTTTTATGTTAACCGGATTCTTTTCCCGGTTTGCAGGAAAAGGTTTTGGAAAAAAATGGTAAAAATGCAACAAAAACAGGTGCTGAAATATTGCCCTGGGCGGTCAAATGTCCCTATATGGCGGAAAAAATTTAGGAATTTAACAAATTACTCTTGCACAGGGAAATATAAGATGTTATAATTCATACATTATAAATAAGGATGTCAGGGAAGCCAAAGCCGGCTGAAGCATACCGGCTGGCTTTTTGCTTATATGCCATTAGTAAAGAGGGTAAAGATGTCCGGCATACCCCTGACAGAGATGATCAAGGAGGAATTATTATGAAAAACTGGAAAAAAGCAGTAAGCCTTACTGCAGCTGCAGCAATGGTCATGGCAACTATGGCTCCGGTATCTGTATTTGCAGAGGACGAGACATTCAAAATCGGCGTAATCGGACCTATGACAGGTGATTATGCACAGTATGGTACAAACGTATATAATGCTACCAAGATCGCAGTAGATGAGATCAATGCAAACGGTGGATTCAACGGTTATCAGGCAGAGGTTCTGGATGCAGGCGATGACCAGGGAGATCCGGAGAAAGCAGTTAATGCATATAATGACCTTCTTGACAAGGGAATGCAGATGCTTTGCGGAACAGTAACTTCCGGTTCCTGTATTGCTGTAGGTGCTGAAGCTGCTGAGAGTACTTTCCTTTTCACACCATCCGCAACTGCACTGGACAGCATCACATCCGGAAGCAATGAATTCCGTATGTGCTTTACTGATCCGGCTCAGGGAACCAAATCTGCACAGTTTATTTCCGAACATAAGATTGCTACAAAGGTAGCTGTTCTTTACGATTCAGCTGCAGATTATAATTCAGGTGTTCATGATGCTTTTGTAGAAGCAGCTGCTGAGGACGGACTTGAGGTTGTTGCAGATGAAGCTTATACAACAGACAGCAATACAGATTATTCTGTACAGCTTTCCAAAATCAAAGACAGCGGCGCAGAGCTTCTGTTCCTTCCGAACTATTATTCAGACAATGCCCTGATCCTTCAGCAGGCATCTGAAGCTGGTATGACAGATATTAAATTCTTCGGTGTAGATGGTATGGATGGCATTCTGAATGTAGAGAACTTTGATACTTCTCTTGCAGAAGGAGTTATGCTTCTGACACCATTCTCTGCTACAGCAACAGATGAAAAGAGCCAGAATTTTGTAAAAGCTTACGGTGATGCCCATAACGGTGAGGTACCGAACCAGTTCGCAGCAGATGCATATGACGTTGTTTATGCAATGCAGCTTGCAGCAACAGATGCAGGAATTACACCGGATATGAGCAACGAGGATATCAGTGCAGCAATGGCAGCATCTATGCTGAACATTGAACTGGATGGTATCACAGGTAAGGCAAAATGGACCGAGGATGGAGAATGTGATAAAGAACCAAAAGCATTCGAGATCAAAAACGGTGAGTATGTTGAGATGAAATAATCCAGACAGTGGATCTGTAACATTAATATCAGAAGACATTGGGGGTCGGGGGACGGTTTCCGGTATGGAGACCGTCTCCCTTCTCTGTTCTGTCTGATTTACTTATTTATTTAAGAGGTGCGTTATGAGTTTTATATCTTATCTGAAAGACGGCATCAGTCTTGGCAGTATTTATGCGATCATTGCACTGGGATACACCATGGTTTACGGTATTGCAAAAATGCTGAACTTTGCTCATGGTGATGTTATCATGGTAGGTGCTTATGTGATTCTGACCTGCATTACACGTGGGGGAATGTCACCGGTTCTTGCAGTGATTCTTTCTGTTGTAGTCTGTACTGTTCTTGGTGTTGTAATTGAAAAGGTTGCCTACAGTCCGCTGCGAAAGGCTTCTTCCAACCTGGCAGTACTGATCACTGCTATCGGTGTCAGCTATCTGCTCCAGAACCTGGCTCTTCTGATCTTCGGAGCAGATGCCAAGAGCTTCGTGTCGGTAGTGAAAGTTCCGTCTGTTTCTCTGTTTGGAGGACAGCTGGTGATCAAGGGAATTACTATTGTGACAATTCTTGCATGTATTGTTATCATGGTAGGACTTTCCCTTTTTGTAAAAAAGACTAAGCCCGGTCGTGCCATGCAGGCAGTATCTGAGGATAGAGATGCAGCACAGCTGATGGGTGTCAATGTAAATGCTACTATTTCCCTGACCTTTGCTATTGGTTCCGGACTGGCAGCAATTGCAGGTCTTCTTCTGTGTCAGGCATATCCTACCCTTACTCCTTATACAGGAGCTATGCCTGGTATCAAGGCCTTTGTGGCAGCGGTATTCGGCGGAATCGGTTCGATACCGGGAGCTATGGTGGGCGGAATCCTTTTGGGTATCCTGGAGATTTTCGGCAAGGCCTATATTTCTTCTCAGGTTGCAGATGCAATTGTGTTTGCAGTGCTGATCGTCGTGCTCCTTGTGAAGCCTACCGGTTTGTTCGGCAAGAACATCCAGGAGAAAGTGTAAGGTGGACGGTATGAAAAAAGTAAAAAATAAAACAACACAGAATAATATGATCAATTATGGGATTGTAATCCTGTTATTTGTGATCGTACAGGTTTTGAGTTCTACAGGCAACCTGTCCAGACTTCTCACAGGACTTCTGGTTCCCATTTGTGTCTATACGATTGCAGCGGTTTCCCTAAATCTTGTGGTAGGATTTTCCGGAGAGCTGAGTCTGGGACATGCAGGATTTATGTGCGTAGGTGCTTTTTCCAGTGCTTTATTTTCCCATGCAATGTCAGATATTCCCCAGATTCCCAGATTTATCCTGGCAATCTTGGTAGGTGCAGCTGTAGCAGCTGTATTTGGTCTGATCATTGGTATCCCTGTACTTCGTCTCAGGGGAGACTATCTGGCTATTGTAACCCTGGCCTTTGGTGAGATCATTAAAAATCTGATCAATGTCCTGTATATAGGGGTTGATGACAATGGACTTCATGTGGCAACAAGCTCAGCAGGACTTCATCTGGAGGCAGGCGGAAAGCAGATTCTCAAAGGTGCATTAGGAATTTCCGGTACAGGTGCGCTTTACAAGGATATTAAGAGTTCCTTCTTTATTATCGGTGTGATCCTGCTTCTGATCACTCTTTTCATTGTACAGAATCTGGTTCATTCCAGAAGTGGACGTGCAATCATGTCTACCAGGGACAATCGTATTGCAGCAGAGTCTGTGGGAATCAATATTACAAAATATAAGCTGCTGGCGTTCACCATTTCAGCAGCCCTGGCAGGTGTGGCAGGTGTGCTTTATGCCCACAACCTTTCCCTGCTGAAGGTTTCTGTATTTGATTATAATATGTCCATTCTGGTTCTGGTTTATGTAGTTCTGGGTGGAATCGGAAATATCCGTGGATCTATTATTGCAACCATCATTCTTTATGCTTTACCGGAGCTTCTCCGTGGATTTGCAAATTATCGTATGCTGATTTATGCCATCGTGCTGATCGCTATGATGCTCTTTAACTGGGCACCTGCTGCCAGAAACTGGAGAGCAAGGGTGATGGAGAAAGTTCGTGGATCAAAAAATAAAAGGGAGGTGGCCTGATCATGGCAATGCTGGAAGTAAATCATCTGTCTATTCAGTTTGGCGGTCTCCGCGCAGTAGACGGATTTAATATGACCATTGAAAAAGGTCAGCTCTATGGTCTGATCGGACCTAACGGTGCAGGAAAGACTACCGTATTTAACCTCCTTACAGGTGTGTACAAACCAACAGAGGGAATTATCCGTCTGGATGGCGAGGACATTACCGGAAAAAGCACTATTGAGATCAACAAGGCCGGAATTGCCCGAACCTTCCAGAACATCCGTCTTTTCAAAGAGCTTTCCGTGTTGGATAATGTTAAAGTAGGGCTTCATAATCATCATACATACTCTACTCTTACCGGTATTCTGAGATTGCCGAAATATTATAAGGTAGAAAAGGAAATGAATGAACGTGCCATGGAAATCCTGAAGGTTTTTGATCTGGACAGGGAGGCAGAGACCCTGGCCGGCAATCTGCCTTATGGTAAGCAGCGTAAGCTGGAGATTGCCAGGGCACTGGCCACAGATCCCAAGCTTTTGCTTCTGGATGAGCCGGCTGCAGGTATGAATCCCAATGAAACTCAGGAACTGATGGATACCATCCGTTTTGTGCGTGAGCATTTTGATATGACGATTCTTCTCATTGAGCATGATATGAAACTGGTTGGCGGTATCTGTGAGAAGCTGACAGTCCTGAACTTTGGTCAGGTTCTGACTCAGGGAGAGACTGCTTCAGTGCTGAAGGATCCTGCGGTTATCACTGCATATCTGGGAGAATAGGAGGAACAAATCAATGGCAATGTTGGAAGTAAAGGATCTCCAGGTGTATTATGGCGTGATCCAGGCATTGAAGGGGATTTCTTTTGAGGTTAACCAGGGTGAGGTTATTGCACTGATCGGTGCCAATGGTGCCGGCAAGACCACTACTCTGCAGACTCTCACAGGAATTCTTTCCCCAAAATCCGGAAGTATTGTATTTGAAGGCAAGGATCTGACCAGAACACCTGCCCATAAGATCGTAGAGATGGGAATGGCCCACGTTCCGGAGGGACGTCGTGTATTTGCAGATATGAGTGTATATGAGAATCTGCTTATGGGTGCTTATACCAGAAAAAATAAGGCGGAAATAGAGGACAGTCTGAAAAGTGTATATAAAAGATTCCCAAGGCTGGAAGAACGTAAAGGCCAGAGAGCCGGAACTCTTTCAGGCGGTGAACAGCAGATGCTTGCCATGGGACGGGCACTGATGAGCAAACCAAGGATTATTCTTATGGATGAGCCGTCTATGGGACTTTCCCCCATTTTTGTAAATGAAATCTTTAATATCATTAAAGAGGTAAGTGACAGTGGAACTACAGTTCTGTTGGTGGAACAGAATGCAAAGAAGGCATTGTCCATTGCTGACAGAGCTTATGTACTGGAAACAGGCAGTATTACCCTGGAGGGAAAAGCCAGTGACCTGCTGAACAATGAGTCTGTGCAGAAGGCTTATCTGGGTGAGTGATATCACATAATAATAGAATGGAACAGGAGGGGTTTTTATGGAAAATTTTGCAATTACCATTGCAAGGCAGTATGGAAGTGGCGGACGTACTGTTGGAAAAATGCTGGCAGAGAAGCTGGCAGTGCCTTTTTATGACAAGCAGATTATTCAGATGGCATCTGATGAGAGTGGCATTGATGTAAAGCTCTTTGGACAGGTAGAGGGAGGTATGAGTGTGAAGCCTTCTCTGTTTAATAAGAGTGGTCTGTATAAGGGGGATTTGATTCCACCTACAGATAAGGGCTTTATTTCAGATGAAAATCTGTTTAATTATCAGGCAAAGGTTGTAACAGATTTGGCTGATAAGGAGTCATGCGTAATCGTTGGACGGTGTGTAAATTATGTGTTTAAGGACCGGCCGAATACTCTTCGTGTGTTTGTTCATGCTCCCTGGGATTTCCGTGTAGAGAAATCCAGAGGAAAGATCAGCGGTGGTGATGAGGAAATTGAGAAGTTTCTGCGTAAGGATGATAAGCGGAAACAGGAATATTACAGGAGATTCGCAGGCGGGGACTGGAGTGATGCCACGAATTATGATCTGTGTCTGAATGCCGGAAAGCTGGGATTTGAGAAGTGTGTGGAGGCTATTCTGGCACAGATGGAAGTGATGGGAATAGGGAAGTAAGATAAAGTAAAGAGGGACGCCGAGCAATCATATTTGATTTTCTGTGCGGTTTCGGTGTCTAAGTAAATCTAGGTATAAAAAAAGCTGCTAAATGCGTTCATAAAAAATCCAAAACTCGCCTTACGGCTCAGACAGTTGGATTTTTTATGAACAACGCAGCTTTTTTTATACTAAGATTTACTAAGACGCCTGCAAATGCACTGAAAATCAAATATGATTGCTCGGCTGTTTTACTTTATAAGGTGGGGAACAGCGGTGGAATCATGACTGGGATTTGATTTTTTGCTGGTAGTCTTTTAGGGTTTTTTCGTAGCCTATGTCGCTTAGTTCGTAGAAGTGTTCGTTTGCAATCTCATTGGGGAGGTATTGCTGGTCTACGTAGTGGTTGGGGTAGTCGTGGGCGTATTTGTAGCCGATGCCGTGGCCGAGTTTTTCGTGGCCGCCGTAGTGGGCGTCCTGGAGGTGGGGTGGGACTGTTGTTTGGGTTCGTTTGACGGAGTCCATGGCAGCGAAGATGGCGTTGACTGCGGAGTTGCTTTTGGGGGCGCAGGCCATGTAGGTGACTGCCTGGGAGAGGATGATCTGGGATTCAGGCATTCCTACCCTCTCTACTGCCTGGGCTGCTGCGACGGCTACGCAGAGGGCCTGAGGGTCTGCATTCCCGATATCCTCGGAGGCCAGGATCATAATCCTGCGGGCGATGAATTTAACGTCTTCTCCGGCGTAGAGCATTTTGGCCAGGTAGTATACGGCTGCATCGGGATCAGAGCCTCGCATACTTTTGATAAAGGCGGAGATGATGTCGTAGTGGTTATCTCCGTTTTTGTCGTAGCGTACGACCCGTTTCTGGATGCATTGGGATGCCACATCAAGAGTGATATGGATGAATCCGTCTTTGCTTCTGGGAGTGGTAAGGATACCAAGCTCAATGGCGTTGAGGGCATTTCTGGCATCTCCCCCGGCCATGTCTGCAAGGAAGTCCAGAGCATCAGTATCTATTTGAGCTTTGTAGTTTCCCATTCCTTTTGTCTTATCATTGACTGCACGAAGGATGAGTTCTTTGACTTCGGAAATTTCAAGGGATTTCAGTTCAAAGATGATAGAACGGGAGATCAAAGCGGCATTGACTTCAAAATAAGGATTTTCGGTTGTAGCGCCGATGAGAATAATAGTTCCATCTTCCACGAAAGGAAGGAGGTAGTCCTGCTGGCCTTTATTGAAGCGGTGGATCTCATCAATGAAGAGGATGGTTTTCTTTCCGTACATGCCCAGATTTTGCTGTGCTTCTTTTACTACGGCTTCCATATCTTTTTTTCCTGCTACAGTGGCATTGATCTGAGTAAATTCTGCGCTTGTGGTGTTGGCAATAACCTTTGCCAGAGTGGTTTTTCCTGTTCCTGGAGGACCGTAGAAGATAACAGAGGTCAGTTTGTCTGCTTTGATGGCTCTGTATAATAAGGTATCCTTTCCAATGATATGCTGCTGGCCTACCACTTCGTCCAGAGTAGCAGGGCGCAGCCTGGATGCTAATGGGGATTCACGGTCAAGGGTTTTTGATTTTGCATATTCAAATAAATCCATAGTATTTCTCCATAATAATATAATAAAGAAAATGTGTGAGCTATAAAAGCTCCTCCATTATTTTACCGTATATTTCCTGGCTGTGGGCAGGCCATTTCTGGCACATGGATTTGGCAGCTTCCAGATTGGGGGCAGCGATGTTCAGGTCAATGAGAGAATTCCCTTTCTCTATAAGCTGACATCGCACAGAATAATCTCCCTGCTTGGTAATATAGTAATCAGCAGAGGTGACAATTCTGTCCTCTGCCTTAAATCCTGCAGAGTTCAGATATTCCTTTACTTCCTGCTTGATTTCGGAAGACAAATCCTGCTGGAAAAAGGAGAGGGTTTTGCACCCATCTTCTGTAATCCGGTAATGTGAGGTGTTAGAGCGGGTATCCTTATTTACAAGCTCTGCTTCTACAAGCTCTGAAAGAGCCTGCTGGAGATGAAAATAATTGGTGTATCCCCGATCAAGGATAAATTCAGAAATCTGGGAATTAGTCAGTGTATCATCTGCGTTCTGAAGCATGTATAATACGATGAGTTTATAAATAGTATAAGGTGTTGCCAATTGGAATCCCTCCCTTTCAATTGATCTGCCAATTTGTTTGTCTGCCCTGATAATTATGGTTTTCTTTCATCTGATGGTGTAAAAGATTCAGTACCTCCCGCTTCCTGCTGGCCCACAATGGGGCTATGAGGAGATCCTTGGGACCGTCACCGGTGATTCGGTGGATCACCATATCCGGTCTGAGGTGTTCCAGACAGCTGATTACCAGAGAAATATATTCGTCCCGTTCATAAGTGCAAAACAGGCCTTTTTCATAATCAGAGGCCAGATCAGTTCCCCGGAGTACATGGAGCAGCTGTAGCTTGATCCCCTGGATGTCCTGGTGATTCAGATACTCCATAGTGTTCAGGATATCCTGGGTACTTTCTCCGGGAAGACCGAGAATGGTGTGAACGATTACTTCGATGTCCTCACTGCGTAAGCGCTTGACTGCATCTTCAAAGCAAGACAGGGGATAGCCCCTGCGTATGTAGGCCGCAGTTTTTTCGTGAATGGTCTGCAGTCCCAGTTCTACCCACACAGGCTTCTGCCGGTTCAGCCTGGAGAGAAGTGTTACCACATCCTTCCCCAGACAGTCAGGTCTGGTGCCTATGGATAATGCTGCAATACCCGGATGTGACAGGGCTTCTGTAAATATTTTTTCCAGATATTCCACAGGTGCATAAGTATTGGTAAATGCCTGGAAATAAGCGATATATTTATGTATGGGTCTTTTGGCCGAAAGGATGGAAATCTGTCTGTCAATCTGTTCGGTGATGGACAGACTGCTGTCTGCGGCGAAATCTCCGCTTCCTCCTGCACTGCAGAAAATGCAGCCTCTGGTTCCAAGTTTTCCGTCCCGGTTGGGACAGGACATCCCACCGTTTAGTGTTACTTTATAAACTTTTTCTCCGAACCGTTCCCTGAGCATATAGTCCAGAGAGTGGTAAGGCTTTTCTCCCCATTTCATCATACAGCCGGTGTATTCCGTGAAGTATCATCAGGAGTCTCCTCAGAACCTTCTTCTGAGATTTCGTCCTTTTCGGGAATGATATAATTATCGAAAATCTTTACCAGGAAATGCCCGTTGATAAAAGCAAGCAGGGCAAAGCCCACCAATATAAAAAGCAGAATGGCCATGGACTGTACCCGGAAGTCCGGAATAAAGAAAATGGCGGCAGGTGCAATGGTGATCAGAGCCATAAGGATGGTATAGGGCAGATGCATGATGGACATCAAAAAAGCATTCCGGAAAGTATTTTTTACAGAGTTGTAAAACTTTGCCAGTACCGGATAAATGTACAGGAATACTGCCAGATAAATAATACCTAAGGCGATAAAGATGATATATAATACTTTGGACATGGAACCGCCCATCTGTCTGACGATATTCGTATCAAAATATAATACTCCGGCTATAAGGAGCATGATAAGATTGATAATGGTTGACTGCTTGAAGTTCTGCTTAAAGGACTTGAAAAAGCTTCTGATAATGTAGGATTCCTCATTTCGTGCCATTTTCAGGGTGACATAGTGAAGGGCTGTCAGGGAAGCTCCGATAGTAACAACCGGGAGACAGCAGATGACAAAAACCACATTCAGCATAAACAGATCTGCAGCCCTTCCCATAAAGCTGAAAAATTTGTTGTCCATATTAAAAAGTTTATCCATTTTAATAACTCCTCGTATAATAAGTTTGTATTGGGTTTACCTATAAGTATAACCAATCACACTGGAAAAAGCAAATTTTTTTATGGATCAAGAAGCTGGTCAGCAGTGACAAAATCATAGCCTTTTTCTGTAAGCTCATCAGTGATGGCAAGTGCTGCTCTGACAGAGCTGTCATAGCTGTCATGCATGAGGATGATGGAACCATCCTGCACATTTTTGCGCACAATATCCAGAATACTTTCGGGATTCTGACTTTGCCAGTCCAGAGTATCCACATCCCAGAATACGGGAAGCATGGTGACAGGAAGCTCCAGATCCTTTTTCCAGGCTCCGTAAGGTGGTCTGAGACAGGTAGGGTAGGTTCCGGTAATATGGTAGATCAGGCTGTTTGTCTTTAGAATTTCTCTGTTGGCGCTGGAAGGAGAAATTTTGTCCAGCTGTACATGACTCCAGGTGTGGCAGCCGATCAGGTGACCGTCCTTCTGCATCCGGAGAAGCAGCTCTTTATTTTTCAGGATATTTTCGCCCAGGAGAAAAAAGGTGGCATGTATGTTTCTTTTGCGTAAGCCCTCCAGCAGAAGTGGAGTGTATCTGGCATTGGGGCCATCGTCAAAGGTCAGGGCAACCCGTGGAGCTTCTACTTTTGTAACAGATGTTCTGCCGGCAGTTTGGTTGAGAGAATTTTCAGTGGTTGTATAAAAATGGCAGAGCAACAGAAAAATACAGAGAAAAACCGGAATGATCCAAAACAGAAATCTGTGAATTTTCATATTCTATTTTCCGCGGCAAAGCTACTGTTTACGCTGTGTCCAGTAACCTGGCAAATTATTATTTAATTATATATATAAAAAAAGAAAGCAAATGATGCAGATTTATTGTATAATGAAATTTATCAAACAAAAGGAATGACAATTATGAAAAAGAAAGGGATGACTCTCGGGCTGCTCCTGTCAGGAGCGGGGATTCTGATTTTGCTGTATATGACAGGAGAGTCTTATTTAAATGGTCTGGCAGGTTCAAACCGGCAGATGCAGGCAGATACAAAGGAATATATGTATAAATATGATATGATCGTGGATAATCCGGAGTCGTCTTTTTGGCAGGCTGTGTATGCAAGTGCAGAAAAGTGGGCCAGGGAGAACGACAGTCTTCTGGAGCTTAAGGGAACAGATGAGGAGTCTCAATATACCAAATTGGATTATATGAATGTAAGTATTGCATCCAGGGCAGATGGAATTATCCTTCAGTACAGTGGGGAGGATGGCCTGGAAGATAAGATTGATGAGGCTGTTGCAGATGGAATCCCGGTGGTGACTTTGATGAATGATGCTGTTCACAGCAAGCGCCAGACCTTTGTAGGGGTAAGTGATTATCAGCTTGGAAGTGCCTACGGCGAAAAGGTGGCAGATTATGTTACCCGGGATACGAAGAATATTCTGATTTTATTGAAAAGAAACATTGATGATATGAATCAGAGTCAGATATACACGCAGATCAGCAATGCTGCCCAGGCAAAAACAGGAGCCGGACAGCCGGTAACTGTAAGTGTGAAAAATCTCCTTTCTTCCGGTACCTTTGGGACAGAGGAAGCGGTTACGGATATCTTTCAGCAGAGAAATAAAGTGCCGGATATTCTGGTATGTATGGATGCAGACACTACAGAGTGTGCCCGCCAGGCAGTGCTGGACTTTAATCTGGCGGGAAAAGTAACCATCATCGGCTATTATATCTCTCCGGATATCCTTACAGCTGTGGAAAAAGGAGTACTTGCCCTGACCTGTGATGTGGATACAGAACAGATGGGAAAATACAGTATAGAGGCACTGACAGAATTTCAGAAAGATGGCAGATCCAATTCCTATTATAATGTAGATATTAATTTCCTGGATAAGGATGCAGCCAGGGCATTACGAAGGGAGGGATTGTCGGAATGAAGCGAATCCGCTGGAAAGATTTTTCCCTTGTAAGTAAAATTGTCATAGAGGTGGGACTGATCGCAGGACTGCTTTTTACGATGAACCTGTTATTCTATGTGCGGATCAATATTTCCATGCAGAAAATGGATAATGTATATGCCAGCAATGCCCAGCTGACAGATTTGTCTCAGGTATTTGAGCAGGTACAGGACAATATGTATGAATATCTGAAAGTAAAAAGTTCTCAGTCCCTGATGGATTATTACCAGAATGAAGCCAGGTACAGAAATGAACTGGAGAAGCTCAATGACAAAAATATCAATGATTCGGTAAAGCTTCTGGAGCGTAATATCCGGAAAATGTCTGAGACCTATCTGGACTGTACTGCTGAGACAGTCGCAGCCAAGAGAGGCAGGAATGTAGAAAAATATAAGCGGAAATATGAGGATTCCATCAGACTCTACAGTTATATTCAGACAGCCATTGATGAATTAAATAATCAGCTTTTTAAGGAGAATACCAGCAGCTATTCTGTATTACGTCAGATGATGCGGTATCTGGAGACCAGTAATATAATTTTTATGCTTGTGATCGTGGCAGTGGGAATGCTCCTGCTGATCATGGCAACCAGAGGAATGTTCCGTTCGCTGACCAGTATGGCAGAGACTGCCCAGCTGGTGGGACAGGGAAATTTCCATATGAAAATGCCGGATACTGATTCTCAGGATGAGCTGGGGGAGGTAACCAGGGCTTTTAACACTATGGTGGAGAATCTGGATGTCTATATGGCGAAGACAAAGGAAAGTATGGAGAAGGAGCAGCAGATGATGGAAAGAGAACTCCTGATGGAGAATCATCTGAAGGAGGCTCAGCTAAAATATCTTCAGTCTCAGATTAATCCTCATTTCCTTTTTAATTCCCTGAATGCAGGCGCGCAGCTGGCCATGATGGAGGATGCGGAGAAAACCGGAATCTTTGTGGAAAAGATGGCAGACTTTTTCCGGTATAATGTAAAGAAGGGACAGGAGGATGCTACTCTGGGAGAGGAGCTGGAGGCAGTAGACAACTATATTTATATTTTGAATGTGCGGTTTGCAGGGGATATTCATTTTAGCAGTGACGTGGATGAATCTGTGGAGAATGTCCGTGTGCCGAGTATGATCCTTCAACCGGTAGTGGAGAATGCAGTGAACCATGGAATCAGGGATATTGACTGGGAAGGTCAGATTCATCTTACGGTGACCAGGGATCCAAGGGGAATCTGTATCAGTATCTGTGATAATGGCAAGGGTATGAGTGAAGAAGAGATTCAAAATGTGCTTTCCGGAAATAAGGAACACAGTACCCAGGAGGGAGATTCCACTGGAATCGGCATGAATAACGTGATCAGCCGTCTGGAGCTTTATTATGAGCAGCCGGATCTGCTGGAAATTTACAGTGAGGGTGCAGGAAAGGGAACAGAGGTAGTGATTCACATACCTCTCATAAGGTAAGAGTGACATGTACAGAATTTTGCTTGCAGATGATGAAGGTATCATGCTGGAATCATTAAAGAAAATCATAGAATCTAATTTTGGAAATGAATGTGAGATCCACACTGCCAAATCAGGCAGAGTGGTGGTGGAACAGGCGCAGGCTTATCCGCCGGATATCTGTTTTATGGATATTCAGATGCCGGGGATCAGTGGAATCCAGGCTATCAGGGAAATCCAGAAGTTTAACAGCTCAGTGGTTTTTGTGATTATTACTGCTTATGATAAATTTAATTATGCCAAGGAAGCGGTGAATCTGGGAGTGATGGAATTTCTCACCAAACCGGTCAATAAAAAGGTGATTCTGGAAACCTGTATGAAGGCTATGGAAAAGGTAGACCAGACCAGGCAGAAACGCAGTGATGATTTGAAAATCAGGGAAAAACTGGAAACCGTGGTACCTATGATCGAGAGTGGGTACATCAATAATATCCTGCTTCAGGATGATTTTGTTACCTACCAGGATAATTATACAGAGCTTCTGAATATTCACCAGAAATATGGATATATGGTAGTGGTAGAGTTTGGAGATTCCATGGAAAATGGAGTTTTGAGTAATGCTGTGGGAGCCGGTGTGAGAGCGAACCGTTTTTATTCTACTTTCCGGGAGATTGCCCAGGACTTCTTTGAATGTCTGGTAGGGCCTATTATGGGAAACAGAATTGTGCTGCTGGTGCCTTATGAGGAGAATACAGAGGATTATGAAGAACGTGTGGCAATCGTTACCAGAGCCAGAAACATGGTACACAAGCTGGAAAACCGTATTGACAGCATGTTTCGCTGCGGCATCGGAAGGGTGAAGGAGCTTGGAAGTGTGAAGGAATCCTTTCAGGAGGCTGTGGTAGCTCTCAGGGAGAGTGTCAGCCATGTGGTGCACATTGAGGATGTACCGGTAGCTCAGAAGTATGACGGCGAATATCCCAGAGATCTGGAATCCAGGTATGTGCGGAGGATCCTTGACAAGGATGCTGCAGGTGCCCTGAATTGTGCAGAGGGATTTTTTACCTGGATGATGGGACAGCCATCTGTTTCCAGAGAAGATGTGGAAATCAAGATTCTGGAACTTGTGATGGATGCAGAACGCCGTGCCTTTTTTGCAGGTACTATGAAATATAATGTAAACTACAGGAGAAGCTACATCCGTGAACTGCAGTCCTGTGCTGACATGAATGGACTGAAAAACTGGTTTCTGGATAAGACCAGAGATATCTGTGCCAGAATGGAGGACTCCAGGGAGAAAGAAGAACTGAGTATTATTGAGAAGGCACGAAGTTATATTAATGAGAACTTCCGCAGGGACATTTCCCTGGATGATGTTTCCAGGGAAGTGGATATCAGTCCCTATTATTTCAGTAAGCTGTTCAAACAGGAGACAGGTAAGAATTTTATTGAATATCTTACGGAGATCCGTCTTCGCAGTGCCAGAGAGCTTTTACAGAATTCACAGTATTCCATCAAGGAGATCTGTGCGCAGTCCGGTTACAGTGATCCCAATTATTTCAGCAGGATATTCAAAAAGTATGAAGGTGTGACACCCAGTGAATTCAGAGAACATCTGAGATAGGAAGCTGAGATGGTGGGAAGATCAGGCAGAAAACAGACATCGGAGAATTGTTCAGGAAGAGGATAAGGTAAGAAAAAAGATGAAATGGCAGGTCGAAAACAGCAGGAAAAAAAGAAAATTTGTGACTGGGATCTTATGGATAGTGTTATGCCTGGGAATTTTACTTCTCACAGGCTGCGGTACTTCCGGAAAAACAGAAGCAGATCAGAAGAAAGCAGATTCCGGAGAGGAAGTGCAGACTGAGAAAAACGATAAAGTCCAGATCGGACTGACTGTGGACTCTTTTGTGATCGAGAGATGGATCCGGGACAGGGATGCTTTTGTAGCTACAGCCAGAGAACTGGGAGCTGAGGTAAATGTGCAGGATGCAGGTGCTGATTCCAAAGAACAGATCAGCCAGATCGAATATTTTATCAGTAAACAGATGGATGTGATCGTGGTGATCGCCAGAGACTGCGGAGCACTCAGTGAGGTGATCCAGAAAGCGCATAATGCGGGAATTAAGGTGATTTCCTATGACAGACTGATCCACAATGCAGACGCGGATCTGTATATTTCCTTTGATAATGGAAAGGTAGGGGAGATTATGGCCCAGTCCCTGATAGATGCTATTCCTCAGGGGGGAGATATTTTTATGATCCAGGGCTCAGCTGCAGATAATAATGTTACTATGGTCAGGAAGGGCTTTGACAAGGTTCTGAAAAACAGTAATCTGAAAGTGGTTTATGAAGCGAATTGTGATGCCTGGACAGCGGAGCTTGCTGTGGGCTATGTGGAGGAGGCACTGGAAAAGTATCCTCATGTTCAGGGAATTATGTGTGGAAATGATGATATTGCCAGTCAGGTGGTACAGGTGCTGGCAGAGAATCAGCTGGCCGGAAAAGTGGTTGTGGCAGGACAGGACTGTGACCTGGCTGCCTGTCAGCGGATTGTAGAGGGAACCCAGTATATGACTGCGTTTAAATCCATTGAGGATCTGGCCAGGGAAGCTGCTCAATATGCAGTTGAAATGGGAAAAGGAACGGAGGTATCCAGTATGCCCGGCGTGACGGATACCATCAATGACGGAACCTATAATGTGCCGGCAGTGATCCTGACTCCTATAGCAGTGACCAGGGACAATATTGATGAAGTGATCATTGACGGAGGCTTCCACAGAAGAGATGAAGTATATCTGAATGCAGATTATAATTAGACTGGTATTTCGAAAACGATATAGCACATTTTAGTGACAAAAATGTCTTGTATGATACAGGACATTTTTTTATTTTCAAAAAAATGTCTTGTTGTTTGCCAACCATGTCCAGATGTCTCTGTGTTATAGTAACATCATCAAAGAAAACGTATCAAACGTATAAAAAGAAACGGAGGTTTTTACAATGAAAAAGAAACTGGTATCTGCAATCCTTTGCGCATCAATGGTAGCTGGAATGGTAGTCATCCCGGGTGTGGCTGTTAAAGCGGATGACAAGAAGCTGATCGGTGTTACAATGCCTACCAAGGATCTTCAGAGATGGAATCAGGACGGCGAAAACATGAAGAAAGAGCTGGAGGCAGCAGGATATGAAGTAGACCTTCAGTATGCATCTAACGATGTAAGCACACAGGTTTCACAGCTTGAGAACCAGGTTGCAAACGGATGTGACCTTCTGGTTGTAGCATCTATTGATGGAAGCAGCCTTGGCGAGCCACTGAAACAGGCAAAAGAAGCAGGAATCCCGGTTATCTCCTATGACCGTCTGCTTATGAACTCAGACGCAGTTTCCTACTATGCAACATTTGATAACTACAAGGTAGGCCAGAAACAGGGCGAATACTTAGTAGATGCTCTGGATCTTGACAATCAGGACGGACCGTTCAACATCGAGCTGTTCACAGGTGATCCTGGTGATAATAACTGTAACTTCTTCTTCGGCGGAGCAATGGATGTACTTCAGAAATATATTGACGAAGGTAAGCTGGTAGTTAAATCCGGACAGACAGAATTTGAGCAGGTTGCAACTGCTAACTGGGACAGTGCAAAGGCTCAGGACAGAATGGATACAATTATCGCAGGTAACTATTCAGACGGCTCCAACCTTGACGCAGTTCTCTGCTCCAATGACTCTACAGCACTTGGTGTAGAAAATGCTCTTGCAGCTTCCTACACAGGAGAATATCCGATCATTACAGGTCAGGACTGTGACACACCAAACGTTAAGAACCTTGTAGCAGGAAAACAGGCTATGTCCGTATTCAAGGATACACGTGCTCTTGCATCTGCAGTTGTTAAAATGGTTGATTCTATCATGAAGGGTGAAGAACCGGAAGTGAACGATACAGAGTCCTATGACAACGGCACAGGTGTTATCCCGACATACCTTTGTGACCCGGTTGTTGTAACTGTTGACAACTACAAAGAAATGCTGATCGACTCCGGATACTATACAGAAGATCAGATCAAATAATACAAATTATGCAGTAAAACGGATGAAATTATCCGTTTCAGATACAGGCGGGGAATTCCCGCCTGTATCAATCTTGGAATCCTGTTATCAGGATTCTTTCATGAAAAGGGAGGGAAACAGAATTGGCTAAGATACTTCTGGAAATGAAAAATATCACCAAAACTTTCCCAGGTGTAAAGGCATTGGACAACGTCAATCTTCAGGTAGAAGAAGGCGAGATCCACGCTCTGGTAGGCGAGAACGGAGCAGGTAAATCTACTCTGATGAATGTATTAAGTGGTATTTATCCGTATGGAACTTATGAAGGCAACATTATTTATAACGGTGAAATCTGTAAATTTAATACAATTAAAGACAGTGAAGAAAAAGGAATTGTAATCATTCACCAGGAACTGGCGCTGATCCCATATATGACGATCGGTGAAAATATGTATCTGGGTAATGAAAGAGGAAGTTCATTATCTATTAACTGGAATGAAACCTACGGAGAAGCAGATAAATATCTGAAAATAGTAGGACTTGAAGAATCCTCCAGAACTTTAATCAAGGATATTGGTGTAGGTAAACAGCAGCTGGTAGAAATCGCCAAGGCACTGGCAAAAAATGCCAAGCTTCTGATCCTGGACGAGCCGACAGCATCTTTAAATGAGGATGATTCTCAGGCTCTGCTGGAATTGCTTCTGAAGTTCAAAAAACAGGGAATGACATCTATTATCATTTCCCATAAATTAAATGAAATTTCTTATGTTGCGGATAAGATTACAGTTATCCGTGATGGTTCTACTATCGAGACTCTGGATAAGAAAAAAGATGACTTTTCCGAGCAGCGTATTATTCAGGGTATGGTAGGTCGTGAGATGACAGATCGATTCCCGAAACGTCCGGATGTAAAGATCGGGGATGTTTCCATGGAAGTTAAGAACTGGAATGTCTATCATCCGCTGTACTCAGAGCGAAAAGTAGTAGATAATGTATCATTTAAGGTGCATAAGGGAGAAGTAGTAGGTATCTCCGGACTTATGGGTGCAGGACGTACAGAGCTTGCAATGAGTATTTTTGGAAAAAGTTATGGAACTAAGATTTCCGGTCAGGTATTTATGAACGGAAAAGAAGTGAAGCTGAATACTGTACAGGAAGCAATCGATAACAAGCTTGCTTATGTTACAGAGGACAGAAAAGGAAATGGTCTGATACTTTCCAAATCCATTAAGATGAATACTTCTCTTGCAAATATGAAGGGAGTCAGTAATGGAAAGGTTATTGACGCAGATAAAGAATATGCGGTGGCAGAGGATTACAGAAAGAAGTTGAAAACAAAATGTCCGTCTGTCGAGCAGAATGTAGGCAACTTAAGTGGTGGTAACCAGCAGAAAGTCCTTCTTGCAAAATGGATGTTTACAGAACCGGATATTCTGATCCTTGATGAGCCTACCCGTGGTATTGACGTAGGTGCGAAATACGAAATTTACTGTATTATTAACGATCTGGTAGCAGCAGGAAAATCTGTTATCATGATTTCTTCTGAACTTCCGGAAGTACTTGGAATGTCAGATAGAATCTATATCATGAATGAGGGCAAGTTCGTAGGTGAGGTCGGCAAAGAAGAGGCCACATCAGAACTGATCATGTCCAAGATCGTAAAATCAGGAAAAGGAGCGTAAAGAAGATGGAAAAAAAGATTAGCTTTTCAGAGATATTAAAGAAATATACCATGGTGCTTGTTCTTGTTCTGGTAGTCATCATGTTTGCTGTAAATACAAAGGGGGTTATGCTTCTTCCTCAGAATGTGAATAACCTTGTAGCCCAGAATGCGTATGTATTTATCCTTGCAACAGGTATGTTGTTCTGTATTCTGACTGGTGGTAATATTGACCTTTCTGTTGGTTCTGTTGTATGTTTTGTAGCAGCAGTTGGCGGTAAGATGATGGTTCTCAACAGTATGAACCCATATCTTACAATGCTGGTTATGTTGCTTACAGGTATTGCCATCGGTGCATGGCAGGGATTCTGGATTGCATATGTAAGAATCCCACCGTTTATTGTAACTCTGGCTGGTATGCTTGCGTTCCGTGGTCTTTCAAACGTAGTTTTACAAGGACAGACACTGGCACCAATGCCTGATTCTTACCTGGCACTGTTTAACAATTATATTCCGGATCCATTTGGGAAAGAGGGATTTAATCTTATCTGTTTTGTAGTTGGTATTATTGTCTGTATTGTATATGTGTTGCTTGTTCTGAAGAATCGTGCAGATCGTGTGAAGAAAGGGTACAGTGTAGATGCTTTTGGTGGCGTTGCAGTTAAGATGATTCTGATCTGTGTAGTTGTTCTTGCTTTTATGTTCCGTCTGGCTCAGTATAAAGGTATTCCGAATTCTCTGATCTGGGTAGCTGTGATTATTGCAATCTATACATATATTGCTTCCAAGACAACTACAGGACGTTATTTCTATGCAGTTGGCGGTAATGAGAAGGCTACAAAGCTTTCCGGTATTAATACAAATAAGGTTTATTTCCTTGCTTATCTGAATATGGGTCTTCTGGCTGCTATTGCAGGTATGGTTACTATGGCCCGTCTGAATTCTGCCAATCCTCAGGCAGGTACAAACTTTGAGATGGATGCTATCGGTGCTTGTTTTATTGGTGGTGCTTCTGCTTATGGCGGAACCGGTACAGTTCCGGGGGTTATCATTGGTGCATTGCTGATGGGTGTTCTGAACTTAGGTATGAGTATCATGGGTATTGACCAGAACCTGCAGAAGGTTGTTAAAGGTCTGGTTCTGCTGGCAGCGGTTATCTTTGATGTTGTTAGTAAGAGAAAATCTTTTATCGTAAAATAAAAATTGTATATTCATTCTTAAATGGAAATTTTTTGCAGGGCTTGCAGGGTGCAGGCCCTGTTTTTTTACCGAAATCAAGTAAGTCTCCTGCTTTAATTGCGAATATCTGTTTGACTTGACAGGGGACGCGCAGAAAAATAGTGTGTTTGATGTGCGGTTTCGGCATCTAAGATATTCTAAGGCCAAGAAAATCTGCTAAAGGCATGAGCCGGCTTCTCAAACTCGCTCCGTCGCAGACTCCGCTCAGACAGTGATGCAGCCGGCTCATAACGCAGATTTTTTTGACCTAAGAATATCTAAGATACCTGCAAATGCACATCAAACACACTATTTTTCTGCGCTGGCTGCTGGCGATTTTTGGGGTATTGGATTGAGTAAAAATGGACGATAAAAATGGGTGGACGGAAAATTTGCTTGTGGAGGTAGAAGGATGGTCGTATAATGAGGGGGAATATTGTACGAAGTGAGGAGTGGGTTGTTATGAGATATAATTCAGTGTTGGATCTGCATACACATACTTTGGTGAGTGGTCATGCATATTGTTCTCTGAGGGAGATGGCGAAAGCGGCTGCAGATAAGGGACTGGAGGTTCTGGGGATTACGGAGCATGCGCCTGCTATGCCGGGGACCTGTCATAAGTATTATTTTGAGAATCTGAAAATTGTGCCCAGGGAGATGTATGGGATTCAGCTTCTTCTGGGGTCTGAGGTGAATATTCTGGATGCACAGGGGACTGTGGATCTGGTGCAGCGGACGTTGGAGAGGATGGATGTGGTGATCGCCAGTCTGCATATGCCATGCATGAAGCCGGGATCTAAGCTGGAGAATACAGAAAGCTATCTGAATGTGATGAAGAATCCGTATGTAAATATTATCGGGCATCCGGATGATGGGAGATATGAAATCGATTATGAGGCACTGATTCAGGGTGCGAAGGAATATGGGAAGGTTTTGGAACTGAATAATCATTCTATGGATCCGGACTGTAACCGGCAGAATGCTGTGGAGAATGATACTGTGATGCTGAATCTGTGTAAGAAATATCAGGTTCCGGTGGTGATGGACAGTGATGCTCATTTTGATCTTCTGATCGGGGAGTTTGATCGGGCGAGAGATCTGCTGGAAAAACTAGATTTTCCGGAAGAGCTGGTTCTTAATCGGTCTGTGGATGCAATAAGGAAGTATGTGAATCGTAAGTTCTGATAAACTGAGAAGCAGTTATTTGGTGTAGAGCTATGTCACAAAGAGGATGATTTTATCTGCCTTACTCTTCGAAAGAGGTTTTTGTGAGAAAATTAAAAAATCTGTAATTTCTTTTAGGTTAAAGGCTTGCTTCCTATAATTTAACGTGGTAAAATATCACTGTTAGAAATATAACACGGACATTTTAAAGATAAATGTCCGCCCAGTGAAGTACAGAGTTCTAAAAGGAGCATGAAAATGAGTAAAAAAATCAGAACAGAGGCTGTAGATCAGCTTTTTGAAGCGATTTTATGTCTGAAGGATAAAGAAGAGTGTTATACTTTCTTTGAAGATGTATGCACGATCAATGAACTTCTTTCCTTATCACAGCGTTTTGAGGTTGCCAAGATGCTGATGGACAAGAGAACCTATCTTGATATTTCGGAGAAAACCGGAGCTTCCACAGCAACGATCAGTCGTGTGAATCGTTCATTGAATTATGGAAATGACGGATATGAGATGGTTTTTTCAAGAATGGCAGAGAAGGAAACTAAAGGGGAATAAGATAGCGGAAGGCTGAATAAATGCAGTGCTATTGTGGGGCAGGTGAAGATCACCTGCCTTTTTGTATAGGGAGTTTTCGGATAAAAGAGAAGTCCGATTATTCCTCTTCTGGGAGAGTGTTGTGCAGGCTGAGAAAATGCTGCGAAGGATCAATCTATAAAAGTCGAAAATGAATATTATATAGTCAAATATGCAAACTATGCGGATTGGTATAATGTTATAATTTTGCTTATGAAAGATAACTGGCTGTTGGCAATATCGTATAAGATATTTTTATGAAAAAAGTCATATATAAAGTATTTTGCTGGAAGTATTTTACAAATGCATGGCGAAATGTAATATTGCAGGCAGAGAGAAAAGTTATAAAACAACAAATCATGAGGAGAACATAAGAGTATGAAGGCATTTGATTATTCACTGGTAAAAGATCCACAGTATTTCTGCGATAACCGAATGGAAGCTCATTCAGATCATGTATATTATAGAGATGGGAATGAAATGCAGACTGCTGTGCAGGATGGGACGGAAACTTCTTTTCGCTATAGTCTGAACGGTTTATGGAAGTTTCATTATGCGCGCAATTACAAAAGTGCAGTTCAGGGATTTGAGAAAGAGGACTACTGCTGTTATGACTGGGATGACATTCATGTACCTGCACATATCCAGATGGAAGGATATGATGCACCCCAGTATGCTAATGTCCAGTATCCATGGGAAGGACATGAGGAAATTTATCCGGGTCAGATTCCGGAGAGATTTAATCCGGTTGCAAGCTATGTGAAATATTTTACAGTGCCGGAACATATGAAGGGAAAGAGGTTGTTTATTTCTTTCCAGGGAGCAGAGAGCGGACTTGCACTGTGGCTGAACGGAGCCTTTGTTGGCTACAGTGAGGATTCTTTCACCCCATCTGAGTTTGAACTGACAGATTATCTTAAAGATGGACAGAATAAGCTGGCAGCACAGGTATTCAAATGGACTTCCAGCAGCTGGTGTGAGGATCAGGACTTCTTCCGTTTCTCCGGAATTTACAGAGATGTGTATCTTTATACAGTTCCGGATACCCATGCATATGATCTCCAGATCCGTGCAATCCCGGAAGAGAATCTGGATGTAGCAGATCTTGAAATTAAGGTAAAGACATGGGGAAAAGGAAGCATTGCTTTCAGACTTGAG
>OGCQ01000436.1_pt1 | contig 69721 bp, 103 predicted proteins | sample 1570161 | NCBI WGS metagenome assembly OGCQ01 (sample SAMEA4384402, study PRJEB24528) | human gut metagenome | reverse complement strand
GCTCAAATGTCAATGATTATGCAAATAGCACTATCAATACCTGGCTAAATGGAGAGTTTTTCAATACGCTGGGCAGTGCGGAACAGGCTGCCATCAAGCAGGTGAAGATCCCGTATCGGGCCGACGGCGGCTCCGGCGGCACTGACCAGAGCGGTGCGAACGGTCTGCCCGCGAAGATCTTTCTGCTGTCGGGTTACGAAGTAGGCTGGACGACCAGCGACGATGGCGATTTCCCCGTAGATGGAGCAAAGCTGGATTACTTTACGAGCGGAACAACCACGTCCGCAAACAACAAACGCATTGCGTACCTAAGCGGTACGGACACCATCTGGTGGCTCCGCTCCCCGAGCACCGACAACGCCGGCCGCGTGTGGTTCGTCCGTTCCGACGGCGACTACGGCGACTATGGCGCATCCGACTCGGACGGCATCCGCCCCGCCCTTATCCTCCCCAAAACTGCCCTGTTTGACACATCCACATTGATTCTAAAGGGGGTGGCCTAATGGGACATTGCTTGATGATGCGGAAGGGCGAGGTGCATACGGCGCCGGTGACGGGGGTGCTGGCCTCCAGCCTTGCGGTGGGTTCCACGGTGAAGCTGATGGAGGGCGGCACGGCGGTGGAGTATCTGGTGGTCAATCAGGGCATCCCCAGCAATTCCAGTCTGTATGACGCAAGCTGTGACGGAACGTGGCTGTTGAGGAAGGATATTCATAGCGAAAGACAATGGAACAGCTCAAATGTCAATGATTATGCAAATAGCACTATCAATACCTGGCTAAATGGAGACTTTTTCAACAGCTTTGGGAGCGTAGAGCAAGCGGCTATCAAGCAGGTAAAAATTCCGTATCGGGCTGGCTACGGCTCCGACGGCTCCGACCAGAGCGGAGCAAACGGCCTGCTCTGCAAGATTTTCCTGTTGGGTGGTTATGAGGTTGGCTTCACAACCAGCGACAACCCCTACTTCCCGGCAGACGGTGCGAAGCTGTCCTACTTCGAGGCCGGAACCGATTCGTCTGCGCTGAACAAGCGCATTGCGTACCTGAACGGCTTGGAAACCATCTGGTGGCTTCGCTCCCCGCGCACCGACGGCACCAGACGTGCGTGGTGCGTCCAAACCATTGGCATCCTCGGCGGCGGCGACACATCCGACTCGGCTGGTATCCGTCCCGCTTTGGTTCTTCCCAGCAATGCACTATTTGACGAAACCACGATGCTTTTAAAGGGGGTGGCATAATGGGCAGAGTGATTATGAGCGGCATTGTGCCGCTGCTGAAAGCGCCGGTGACGTATAACGCAAATTTCGCGGATAACGATTGGGCCACGATCATTAAAGCCTGCCACAAGAACCAAGTGCCGGAGACGTGGGTAGTTGGGAACCAGAAAGCCATGACGATTAACGGGGCAGATTACGTTATCGACATTATCGGAAAGGGGCACGATGACTATGCTGATGGCTCCGGAAAAGCTCCCCTGACCTTCCAGCTGCATGACTGCTACGCGGACAGAAAGATGATGAACGGTGGCAACACCAACAGCGGCGGCTGGACGAGCTGTGACATGCGAAGCACACACCTGCCCGCCATTCTGGCGCTGATGCCAACGGAGGTACAGAACGGCATCCAAGAGGTGAATAAGCTAACCTCGGAGGGTTCCCAGAGCACCACCATCAGCACCACGGCGGACAAGCTATTCCTGCTGAGCGAGATCGAGATTTTTGGTAACATCACCTATTCTGCAAGCGGCGAGGGCACACAATACGCCTACTATAAGGCAGGCAACAGCAAGGTGAAGAATTACAACGGTAGCGCGAACTACTGGTGGCAGCGCTCTCCACGCATTGGCAACTACACGAGTTTCTGCGCAGTCAGAAACAGCGGCCTCGCCGACTACATCAGTGCGAATGATGTGTATTGCATATCTTTTGCCTTCTGCTTTTAAGTGTCACAAAACAACTCCACCGGATCAATTCCGGGGGAGTTGTTTTCGGTGCCGCCATATTTCCCTTTTTTTCGACACAGCAGCTGTGGTACACTGGCCGCAGAAAGGAGGGGACGATATGGAGCATCTGGACCCGGAATACCTCTGCCTGTTTCACGCCATTACGGAAGCCATTGAGGAACTGGAACGCCTAAAAGCGGACCTGATGGCGGCGCAGCGCAGGGCGGAGGCCCTTTACATGGAGCGCACGGACTAACCGTGCGCTCTTTTTATAGTTGTGCGGTCTTATGCAGACAAAAAAACACACGCCCGAGCGATTGGAACGCACGGACGTGTGTTTTGGTTTCAGGGTGAATGTTGAGGAATCAGGCGTAGAAGGCGGTGAGCTTGTCGGCGCTGCGCTTGGCTTGAAAGTCCCGTTCGGCAAAGACCTTCTTGGCGCTTTTCCGCCCGGAACGGTCCATGAGCCGCCCAGAATAACGCTGGGTGGTGATGGGGCTGGCATGGCCCAATTTGGCTTGCAGTTCATTTTCTGGCATACCAGAATTGAGGTCCAAACGGGAACCGACGTGGCGGAGATCGTGGCTGCGGATGTCCGGAACGCCGGTGACGGAGCGGACGTGGCGCTCCACCAGCTCCGAAAGCCACTGTTTTGTGCCGGCCTTCCATACGCCGGAACGGAGGGTGCCGAACAGGGGAGATGTATCCGGGAGATCGTCCGGGCGGATGCCGCTGGCGAGGTAATGGCGGAGGGCGATCACGGCGATGTCTGGCAGGTCCACCACCCGGAATTTATCGCCCTTGCCGTGTTCCACGCGGAGGGCGGCTTCCTCCAAGTCGATGTCCGCCGGGGTCAAGGCCCGCAGTTCGGCGTTGCGCAGTTCGGTGGTCAGCAGCAGGATCACGATGGCGTAATTCCGGGGCCAATTCTCCGGGTGGGTTGTGCGGACGGGGGAATCCCGCCAGAGCTTGCAGACCTGCTCGTCGGTGAGCAGCACGTCATAGGGGCGCTTTCCCAATTTGCGGAGGGAGGGCATCAGGTAGAGGGAAACGGGGTTTTGCTCATAAAAGCGATCCTCGCCCAGTTCCGGAGAGCTGGCGTAGGTGAAAAAGGAGCGGAGGACCACCAGATGATACCGGACGGAGACAGGGGAGAGGCCCCGGTCAAAGAGGTGATCCCGGTAGGCTTGCATAGTGGTAAAGGTGGGTTCCTCGGTGGAAAGGCCGCTTTCCACGAGGAAGGAATAAAAGCTGTTTGTGACGGCGGCGTAGGCGGTGACGGTGCGTTCCGCCGCGCCGCTGGCCTGCACGTTGCGGAGCCAGCTATCTAAGGCCGACATGACCCGGCGCTCCTGCGCAGAGGTTCTTCCCATAAAATCAGTCCTTTCCTAAAATTGGGGGCGTATCAGGCCCCGGCGGTACACAAGCTGCTTTTCACGCAGAGATCCACGCCCAACTCGTCCACATGGATCCGGTCGATGATGAAGTCGCCGTAAGCGGCCATTTCCAGTTTGTTTTCCGGGTTGATGTGGGTGGCGAGGCCGTCAGCGGAGACGGTGAGGCGGGGCACTTCTTTTCCGTATTTGTCGTCAAACTCTCCGAATTGCAGAATGGAAACAATATCTTTCACGGTCAACATAGTCGGTTTTCCTCCTGAATGTGTAAAAATGTGTAAAATCTTTTGGCGTGGGGGGCGGTCAAGCGGTCTCAGCGGCGGTAAATTCCAGCGTCCGGCGGCGCAGAATGCCGATGAAGATGGAGCGGAGCTTTTTGTCCTGAGAAATGATGGTAAGTTTCGTGACGGCTCTGCATTGCGTGACGGTAGCGCCCGCCGCTTTCATGCGGTTTTTCAGCCGGGTCAAACGCTGTTGGAGATCGCAGCCGGATTCACGTTCCAGTTCCTCATAGAGTTCCCGGCGGAACATCTGGTGGTTGAGAGAGAAATGCTCGACCAGAGCGTTGATGGTGTGGTTTGCGCTCTCCTGCCAGTTATCGCCGGAGGAAATGGGAGCGACATAGGCGGCTGTGACCTTATCCATTGTATCAGAATTGTGCTGAACCTTTAAGGCCAGTTCGTTCATCTGCCGCTCCTGCTCGTGCTGACGCATTTCGATATTGATCAGAGCCTGAAGCTGGGGGGATAGGGTGGAGAATTGAGGGTCGGAGGACTTGGCCCGGAAATAGCCCTTGACGAGTTCCCGCTGGACTTTCCACGCCAGATCATCGGTGAAGGACTTCACCAGCATGAGATAGCCGGATTCTGTAATGAGGGTGACATCTTCGGTTGCCCTTTGGGGAAGTCCGTCCCAGCGCCGACGAAATTCGTCGGCGCAAATTTTGAAGTAATCTTCGCCCTCGATGAAGTGGTCACGGTTGGAGCGGAAATTGCGGCTGGCAGTTCCGTCCGGTCGGCCATGCACGGCGTCGATCTCCTTAAAGGTGACGACCCGCTGCCCGGAAAATTCCTTGACAAGAATTTCGGCGTTGTTGATGGTGGTCAACTCCTGCATAAAAAAAGCTCCTTTCAAATGGTCTTGATACTTCCATTATTCCACAGCCCTCCAAGGGGGTTTTTGACAGGTTTTACGAGGGTTTTTCGCTGTCGGTGGAAATAATGGGGGTTGACCTTTCGGAAGAAGCATAGTAGAATATTTACACACTCCGAAAGGTTGTGTGGATAGCGGTTTGCTGGGTATCTTGGAGGATGTGCAGCAAGCCGTTATTTCTTTTTGCTCAAAAGGCGATTGATGGCGGTGCGAATTGCTTCGGCTCGTGTAATTCCATTCTGGTCGCAATATTCGCAGAGCCGCTTGTCGGTTTCAGCGTCCAGTCGAATACTGAAACGAACATCTTTAGGGTTTTCGGCCTTTGGGCGTCCGGTTTTCGGTGACATTGTTCACCTCACTTTCCGTCACGCATTAAATATAGTTTATGCGTGACAAAATGTCAAGAGAAAACTTTGCGGAAAGGATGATTATTTTTGTTTACTTACAAAGAAGGGAAAGAAACAGAACAAGCACTTTGCGCATACTTCGCTGCCCATAAAAGGACTGAGGCAATTAACTTTTTTGGTCGAACTGAGAAAGTCCCCAACATTTTAAAGAAACGGTATATTGAGGAGCTTAGCAATACAAAGGCGTTTGGGATCAAAGTCGTTCCAGATGGGGATGGCTTTTCACAGATAACATATTTTGCGTGTGATGTGCGTGGCTCTGAAGATTCATTTTTCAGGGGAAAGATGTTAGATAAAATAATGTTTCCATATTTTTCGGAGTACGGATATTATGAATCGTCTATAAAATATATACCCGACGGAGAGGCTGCGGAGCAAGTTGAACCACCCGCAGAACTGTTCAAGAGATATACGTACTTCTGCTTTGACAGCGGGGATAAGGAGCAGATTTTAAGCGTACTAAAAGAAATTGCGGCATTTTCCCCTGAAAAAATTGAAGAAATAGCCGAGATAAACGTTAGCTATTTTACTCTTGCAGATACATATTACCCATGGGTAAAAAAATATGAAGATAGACAAAATCCGCTTGCTAATAGCTGTTTTTCCGCACTCAGAGAAAGTGAGACACCATTTATTGAAATTACAGACAGGAATGGGTTTATTTCAAGCAGAAATATGATTTGTGAGATGGAAGAAACTCCGTTTCACAAAGGGTATCGGTTAGATTTAAGAAGAACAGTCAGAAGCTCTTGGGAAGCTAATATAACTCGAATACTAAATAAGCTAAATGTTCCATATGAATATGAACGAGAATCTTACAAAGTTGGAGAAGATTTTTATTTGCCGGATTTCTTTCTTGCCAATAACACAATTTTAGAGGTCAAAGGCTTTTGGGATAACGAAAGCCGAAAGAAGATTGCCGGCTTACAAAAAGAACACCCTGAATTTAAGATTCTTCCCGTAGATAGCGATATGTATGAAAGCCTAAAAAACAAGTTTGCAAACAATGTATCAAATTGGGAGGAATGTGGGGCACATAAACCGACAGCAGAGAAAGTAGCCATTGTTGGGATGAAGTTTTGCGCCGACAAAGTTACGATTTCAAGATTGAGCAAGGGGCACAGTCTGACGTTTAAGCGAGAGCCGGACAATCAATTTGACCGCAATGCTATTCTGGTTCAGACAGAAGATGGAAAACCAATAGGGCATCTATCTGGAGATTGGGCGGCGGTGTATGCCCCAAAAATGGACTGCGGAATGAAATATTCGGCAACTGTTTTTGATATTCAGCCGAAAGTGATAATTGCAAAAATGTGGAGGACAAACACTGAGGAAGAAGTCCTTTATGAATGTTTCAAATAAAAAAGAACGCCGCCCAAAGGGGCGGCGTTCACGGCGTAGGGGTCAGGCGGCGGAGATTTTCCACGGCGCTGACGATCAGAGGAACGGCGCCCAGAATATCATCCTCGGTAACGGTATAGGGGAGGGTGAAACGGACGGCGGAGCGGGCGCGGCTGGCGGGGTAGCCCATGGCCCGGAGGACATAGCTGCCGTCAGCCTCTCCGCTGGTACAAGCGGAGCCGGAGGAAGCGTACACGCCCTCCGCAGACAGGGCCATGACAAGGGCCTGAGATTCCACGCCAAGGAAAGAGAGGTTGGCGTTGCCGGGAAGCCGGAGAACCACGTCACCGATGGTGTAGGAGCCGTTGACATAGGTATCCGGGATGAACCTCAACAAATAGGCAATGAGCAGGTCCCGGCAACGGGCGATCCGCTTCATGTTGGAAAGCATATTGTCCATGCGCTCATGGAGGGCCGCTGCCATCGCGCAGGCGAGGGGAACGCTTTCGGTGCCGCCGCGCTTGCCCCATTCCTGACCGCCGCCGCGGATCATGGAGAGCAGGGGCGTGCCCTTCTTGACGATCAGACAGCCGGTGCCGGAAATGCCGCCAAACTTATGAGCGCCGAAGGCCAGATAGTCCACGCCAAGGGCCTTGAAGTCCACGGGGATCTGGCCGACCGCCGCCGTCGCGTCACAGGCGAACAGGGCGTTGGGGGCGTTTCGCCGTCTGGAGAGAATGTCGTAAGTCTCGCCGGTCTCGTTATTGGCCATCATGTGGGTGAAGCCGGTGCGGTCCGTGCGGTGGGGATGATCCACGGGGGGATATTCCAGAACGGCGTGGTGCTCGTAACTGCGTGGGAATGTCAGCTTGCCGGTGTAGGCGCTCAGACTTTCCATCATCCAGTTGCAGGCTTCCGTTGCTCCGCTGGTGAAGTAAACTTCCTCCGGGAGACAGTTCAAGTCCTGGGCGATGGAGGCGCGGGCTTCCTCCAGGGCGATCTTTGCGGCAACGCCGCAGGCATGAAGGGCGCTGGGGTTGCCGAGGGGCAGAGCGCGGGTGAACGCCTTGATCGCGGCAGGGGAGGGCGGTTCGTGGGCCGCCGCGTCGAAATAGTAGGTGTTGAGCATTGGGGATTCCTCCTTGATCTTTCCAGTATTCTATCTTCATTGTACCAGCCGCTGACAAGGGGCTTTTTGACAGAATACTTGACTTTTCACAAGGCCCGCGCCATAATGAATTTGGCGAGTCCCTGCGGATATTTGCCGTTTTCCTCATGCTGTCCGTCCGGCAAGATAGAGCAGCATGGGGAAATTTTATACCGGTTTGGCGGTCGCCAGCAGGGTGATCCCGCGCTCAATGGCTTCCGTTTTCGTGACGTTCTGCTCCCGGCAGTAGGTTTCTAAAATCTGCTGGCTGCGGTCATTGATACGGATGCTGATTTTGTGAGGGCGAGGGTTGTCTGTGGGACGGCCCAGCTTTGCGGCAGACATGGGGATGATCACCTCCTATTTTGTCTGGCATAAGTATCATAGCATTTTGTCTGGCAAAAGTCAAGGGGGAAGCGAGGCGAAAGGGGACAAGATGTATGATAAGAGGGCAGCGATTCCGGAACAACGCGAAGCGGGAGTATAACCTGTGGTGGTGGAGCCGACACGGTAAAAGGAGCCGACGGCGTTCCTTGCCTGAACGGGAGCGCCGGTGCGCGGATTGTCAAAACAGCGATATTTGCGCACTGTACGGGAAGTCCGACGATCCAAGCTGCTTTGCGCCCAAGAATGGATGCGAGGGGAAAGGCAATCAGGAAAGGCTGGAATGGGGCGTTGTGCTTTTGATCTGTGTGGTAATATTCGTTTTATTCTTTATTTCCATTACATTTGCGAAATGAAAAAAGCCGCCCACCACGGGCGGCTTTGCTTTTTAACTTGCTTAAATTTTGCTTAGACTTTGCTGATTGTTTGCTGATTTGTTTGCTTATTGGATTTCTCCGCGCCAGTATGCCGCATTTTCTTCCTCTGTCGGAAAGTCAGGAGAGAGTCCCCGCTTGCGGCGGTTTCGCCTCCATCCGCTGTAAATCTTCATATCGCGCTCGTCAATGCTGTATCCGATTCCGCGCTCGGAGCGGTTATGGATGAGCAGCGGACGCGGGTAATTTAGATTCCGCGCCCGCAAAACCTCGTATTTTCCAACGGGATCTTCAAGGTTCCAGCCGCTTTGGGTCAGATACGTTTTCAGGTCGGACAGCATCCCGTGTCTGACCGTTAATCTGTTTTTCATCGGTTCCTCCGTTTAAAGGTTCTGGAATGTGGCGTCGAACATCACAACGCCGTTGGAGAGGTCGGAGTAGGGAATGCCCACCCAGACGGCCTGTCCGACAGTGAGACCGGAGAGGGACGAAGCGTAGGGCAGGTTTAGCACGGTATCGTCAAAGGGAAGCTGGACGGCCACGGTGCCGCCGCTGGGGGCCGCTTTTACGGTGGCTTTTTCCAGACGGAGACAGGAGCGGGTAGCGTCCGCCACTTTGGGCTGGAAGTAGTTGTTCCAGAGGCTATCAGCCAGCGCTTTCATTTCGGCGTTTGGATTACTCATGCAGTGCACCTCGTTATTCCGCGCCGGTCAGACGGGCCTCCACCAGCTCCATTCCACGGCTTTCCAGATAGGAGATCAGGAGCAGGCGGGCGGCTTCCTCGCTTTCGGCGTCCACGGTATGATCGAACATCCGCAGCTCTCCCGCCTTGGTCTCGGCGGTGACGCTGAAGGCGAAGTCCAGGCGGGTGACATTGGTTTTCAGGTTCATGTGGTTTCCTCCGTGATCCAGATTTCAGAGACGGTAAAGGTGAAGCAGATACCCCGGTCCGTTTTGTCGGTCTGCACAGTGTCGCACTGGCAGAACAGGAAGGAGAGGGCCTGCCGGATGGTGGAATTAAGGACCACAAGGGGAGTGGGAAATTCCAGCGCAACGGAGGCGTTCTCCCGGTTCTCATAAGGCGGCTGGTCCAGCAAGCGGACCTGGGGGACCAGACGGTCGATCTTCCCGGCGGCCTCCCGAAGGGCGTTGTATCGGTTCATGGCGGTGGGGTTCATGATCTTCATTGTAAAATTCTCCTTTACCTTTAGGCGTGTAATTCCTTTTTACAGAAAAATTATAGGCGCTTTTGCATGGAATGTCGAGTTAAAAAAGGGAGGAACCTTTTCCAAAACGGAAATCGTTCCCCCTTTTTCGGTATGAGTATGGTCTTGGTTAAAATTCTTGCGCTGACGGCCCCACAAGCGGCCTGAGAGATAAGAGAGAGGCGGGGGCTGAAAAAACTACCCCACGAAACTCAAGGGGCGCTTACAGGGCTTCTGTGGGCGATTTACGCAATGTGAAGGGGATCACAGTCGTTCAAGGCATCCTTCAGGGGCTTTGCGGGGCGGAACACCGCAACCCTCTTGGCGGGAAACTCTTTTTCCTCGCCGGTGCGGGGGTCTTTCCCCACCCGTGCTTCCCGGTTCTTCACGGCGAACTTGCCGAAGCCGGGGACTTTGACCTCGCTGCCGCCGATCAGGGATTCCTCGATGACGGTAAACAGGGCGTCGGCCAGCAGTGCGGTGTCATGCTTGGTGTGGCCGGTGCGCTCCGCAACGGCGGCAATCAGTTCAGTCTTGTTCATGGGACATCCTCCTTTCCTAAAATTTCAATGGCAGGGATGGCTGGATTCGGACCAGCGCGTGAGGGAGTCAAAGTCCCTTGCCTTACCGCTTGGCTACACCCCTGTATTTTTACATAGGCTCCCGGCTGCGCTGCGTCTTCCTACCAGCCATCAGGAACTTGGCAATTATACCAGCCGCCTGATACTTAGCTTTTTACGCTTCCTCGCCCGCTGGCCGGGATGGTACGGCATTGCAGTCCTGCCCTGCTTTAGCGCTTCGGCCAGCATTTGGCGTCGCTCGCTGTGGTCTCCCCTTACGGGGCACCTATGCCGCATATCTCCGGTTTCCACGGTTACCCCACTTGTTTATACTCCGTTGGTGACTCCGTTTAGAGTTGGCAGGGACGGTTGGGAATCGAACCCACCCAAGCGGTTTTGGAGACCGCCTCGCCAGCCTTGGAACATTCGCCCCTATATCCCGCGTTTGCGTACCCGCCGGAGCGGGTACGTGTTCTAAGTAACGCTCGATTCAACGCGGGCAAATCGAACGGCCCTTCGCGGAGCCACGCCCTGCTGACGGGACACAACGCTCGCCAAGTACGGGCTTGCCGCAATATTGCCCCTGTACGCTGTCAGCTTTGGGATTTGGTGCAGACGGCAGGACTTGAACCTGCATCGTTCCCCACTTCGGGGGTGCTCTAACCTACTGAGCTACGTCTGCAAATGTCCCCTCTGGGACACTTCGTCAGGGAACCCTGGACGAGAGGTGCGAGGGGTCCTATGCCCAACCGGAATTGCACCGGGGCGTCAAGGGCAAGTACCAGTTGCCGAAGACGAGCTGCTTTTGCAGGCCGCAGCTTATATTTTTGGGGAGCACTGGCAGAGACGCATCACCCGAAACGTTCCCCGCCATGGTGCAGACGGTTGGAGATGCCCCCAACTCCCCGCGTGATCGGCCGCGGCTTGGACGTCTGCGTATAGATGCCGGTCTTTCCCGGCGGTCATGTCGCTCAGGTTCTCCGAGAATACCGTCCCGATAGCGGCTGTATCAACCCGCCGACTCCACTGCCAGATATGGAGGTTTCATGCCCACTACGGTTTATAGAGTAACCACCTCTTATGTGGGAGGGCATGGTGCAGACGGCCGGAGAGGTCCCCTGCTCCCGGGTGGAAAGGACAAAAAGCACCGGTTGGACATCTGCATAGACCCGCCTTGTTTGCGCCATGGCGGGTGATGTGGCGGCCCGTCTTTCCGGGCTGTCATACACATTCAGGAGGCTTTGCGATCCATGCAGGGCGCTGCTCGTGCACCCTTGGAGCGGATAATGGGAATCGAACCCACCTTCGCGGCTTGGGAAGCCGCCGTTCTGCCGATGAACTATATCCGCGTTGCTGCCCTGCCGGGGTTGCACCGGGGCACCGCTCCGAGAACGGCGAGCGTGTACTTACGGGCCACGCTTGGAAGGTAGGAGAATACTACGTGCGGCATCCGCGCCGCTGGTGAGCGAAACCGGAGTTGAACCGGGAGAACAGAGGACAAGCCAAAAACCCTGTTCGCGCAGGGTGTGAGTCTGCGCCGTGCCCGCACGATTTTCGCCCATGCTGTTTTGGAGTTTGGCGGCTGCCGTTGGGTAGGCCGGCAGCCGCCGTGCGTGAGGGAAGATAGAAAGATGGAAAGCAAGGGCGGCGTCTATCTCGCCCTTGATTTTATTATACGATACCCCTCCAAGGGGGTTTTTGACATTTAGGACTTCTGGGACTAAAGCTGGGCCGGTTCCTTTCATGGATTGGAGGACGGAAGGGCGGCGAGGGCAATGTCCCCTGCGGAGATCAGCATAGACGGATCAGCCAATACGGACTCGTAAGCTGCTTCGCCCTGGAACTCGTCGATCACTGCCTGTTCCTCCGGTGTCATGTCCTGATAATGCTTCTTTCCATAGACAGGGGGAAGCCAGTTTTTGTGCTGACCGGCAAAGATATTCAGGCGGTCAATGATACGAACTGCGTTAGGCTTGAACTTGATATGGCAAGTGCCTTTCTTATAGAAAACGCAGTCAAAATAAGTGAAGGATGCCTTATTACTGTTGACGTCATTTGCGAGGCGAACAGCCCCGTCTACCGGGATATGGCAGTAAGTTTCGCCACGGTCCAGATAGTTCATAGCGCGCTCCAAGTCGGAGATCATGGAATTGACCCGGTATGTGTCCAGCTTTTCGTCGCGCCATGAGTCGGCATAGCAGCCGGAAGCCGGGACGATCACCTTCATGCCGATTTTGTGGGCCTTGTTGGTGGCCCAGCCGTTGTAATAATGGATGTTGTTGGCACACTCAGGATACCAGGCGTGTTTCGCCGTGAAGGTCTCAAAGAGATTCAGAATGGATTCTTCCACGCCTCGTGTAAGCTGGTAGGCGATCTCGCGCATGACGGTTTCGATATTGTACCGGCTAAAGTCATAGGAGGAGAGAGTTTCAATTTTTTCCTGATAGTCCTGCTGCATGGCGGAGGTCATTTTTCCGGTGAGTTCCGGGCGGGACAGCAGAATACGCCAATACTTGCCGCGAAGTGCCCGGAGATAGACGTTAGGAAGTCCAGCGTCATTTCCGCGCCCCTTTTCAGAACAAGTAAGTTCCAGAAGTGGCTTTTCATAGGTGGTGCTGCCGTTCATCAGGTAGGGACGGAGACCTTGATATTCCCGGATCAGCTTATTCCCCAGTTCTGCCTCAAACTGGAACCCGTCGATCATGTTTTGCAGCCAGTCGGAAGATGCCAAGGCGGTTGGGCCATTTGCAGCGGTGTATGTTTCTTCACGAGAACGCTTTAAATGCTCAAAAATATCGGACTTCGGCTGTGGGTGGGGAATGTCAACAAAGATCATGGCGATTTCCACATTGGTTTTCCGCTGGGCGTGGGCAAACGCATTTTCGATAAATTCGATTTTTGCATTGTACTCTGAGAGCTTCTGACGCAGGACCTTTCGGCGGTTGGTGTAGGGGTTTCGGATGGTTTCCGCATTCAACAGACAAACAATCTGGCCGCCGCGCTCCATAAGCGACAACGCTTTGAGCAGGTGTTCATCTCCGTTCTCAAAGGGCGGGTTCATGAGGATCAGGTCATACTGCTTGAATGTATGGAAAGTCAGGAAATCATCGGAGACCACGGGATAGCCTTTGCCCCTCAGGATAAAGGCAAGATCAGGGTCGATCTCTACGCAGTCGATATACGGTTCCCGCTTGTCTACGCAGACCTTCCGGTCATTGTGGTAATCCTCGACGAATTTCCGGGCGGCATCCGCCAAATCACCCTTTCCGGCTGACGGTTCCAATATCGCGGTAACATCCTTCCAGTGGACGCCTGCCAACATCCGCCCAGCCAGCTTGGAGGGCGTGGGGTAAAAACCGGTGTCGGAAAACTGAGGGAGACGCTTCACATCCTGCCCGGTGGTCCTCTGGGAAACCTCAGTGAGGTGCTGTTCACCCCACTGCCGGATCAGTTTTTTGCCTCCGGCAATGGTGGCGGCGCGCCCTAAAAACTCCGAGCGCTCACGCTCCCATGTAATACCGACGCAATATTGCGGCTTCCCCATGTTTTCGGTTTTCGTGATTCTGGCGATTTCAACGCCATCGGCAAGCGCACAGAGTTCTTTCTCGCCGTAGCGATTTTGCGTTTCCAGATATGCGATCATAAAAATGTCCCTTCCTGCGCCGCTGTTCAGGCGGCGGCTTCGGCGGCCTTGCGGATGGGGCAGAGGATGCCTTCACCGTCGGCAGACCTGAAATAGATGGGGGTGATATAGGGCTTCTGTTCAGAGGCAAACGCTTCGCCGTCCGGGAACAGCTGAAGGAAGTCGATCAGATAGTTGGCATCGACGCTGGGGAGGCCGGGGCCGAAATCATACTTGGCTTTGAAAGTCTCGCCCTTGCGGCGGCGCTTGGCGGCCCATTCCGCGCGGTCCGTTTTGATTTGCGCCCGAACCTCCGCCACAGTGGGAAGGGTGAGACGCAGGGTGTTCTTGCGGATGGGGGCGATGATCTGCGCAAGGTTGAACCGGGAACCGTCTGCGCTGAGTTCCGGCGCGGCGGTCAGCTCTATGGGGCTGTTCAGGCGGAAACCGCGGTGCCCGTCGCAGACGCACTGCTTGCCTTCCTCGTCGATCCAGAAGCCCTGTTCATTGGGGCGTTGGCTGTTCATGCGCACGGCTGCGTCGCAGATGCGGCTGGCAGCTTCCTCCACCAACGTGCGGCGGAGATCCTGTTCTAAGAAATACAGCCGGGGGATGGGGCCGTCGGCGCTTTTCCATTCATAGGGGTTTTTGCTGACGGCGGTATAAATGGCGGCTCCGTCCTCGTCCAGTCCGTGGACGAGCTGCAAAACGCAGGTGAGGGACTGTTCAGTGTTCATCATGGGTATGTGCTCCTTTCTGTTCATTTCTCGCGGCGGCCATGACCTCGCGGGCTACGTCTGCGTAGCACTCGCGGTAAAGGTCAACGCCGTATTTGTCGCGGATGGCGTCGAGCTTGTCCACGTCGAAAAGCTCGGTAAACGGTTCGTACTTGTGCGGGGTGGGGAGGCGCGCGGCGATGATCTCGTTTCTGCACTCCCAATATCCGGCGGTTTTCATGGTTGCGCTCCTTTCTGTGCGGCTGTTCAGGCGTATAGGATTTTCGAGGTGCCGGGGACGCGGCACTGGATCGAACAATCCGGGGCGTTCTTTTTGTTCAGGTCGATCCATGACTTCACGGCGGGGAGAAGATCGTCATTGTAGACGGGCGCATAAACCAGGCGGTTAAACAGCTCGCCGGTGTTCAGGCTCATGGGCTTATGCTGTTTGTCCCTGGGGCCTTTGAAGTAAACCATAAACATGGGGTTGTCCTTTCATGCCCTCGTGACCTCCGGGGCGGGCTGTTCGTCTTTAATTTCATTGTAGCAGGGTGTACCAAGGGGGTTTTTGCCGCTGTTCAGGCAAGGCGGAGGACCTGACGGGCGGCGCGTTCGGCGTTGTCGGTGAGCTGGCGCTGCCATGCCTGATTTTTGGGAGACCAGCGGAAACCGTTTTGCTTCAGGGCGGCGCGGGTGTCGGCATCGGGGATAGCGTCAAAGAGGATTTGGAGTCTGTTCAGGTCGATATTGCGGACGATCTGGCCGCCGTCAAAGGCGGTGCCGGTCTGAGGTTCGGCGGCCTGCTGTTCTCTGCGGTCAAGCTCCGCAAGGCGCTGTTCTGTCCGCTCGATCTTGCCCCGGATGCTGGCCAGCTCGTAAGCGGGGAAGGGGGAGCCGTACAGGGAGATGGGGGAGCCGTCACCGGAGGCGAACACGCCGGGGCGGGTCAGCCATGCGCGGTTTTTCTCGCTGAGACCGGGGCAGCCTTCCAGCGTTTTGTGCTTGCGGTAATAGGCGTTGGCGGTTTTGGCGTCCTCCAACATCTGGCGTTGGCTGTTCAGGCGCTCGGTGAGCATTTCGCGGGCGTGGGGGTCGGCAAGGTCTACCGGGCCGGTGCCGATGCTGCGGATCTTGTCCAGAATCGCCTCAATCTGCCGGTATTCCTCCCACAGGGAGTCCTCGCGGGACATTTGGCGGTTGTGCTTGCGCATATTGAAGTTGCCCGCCCCGGCTATAAACTGGCTGGGATAGCTGGCCTGGTTGCGGTTGTAATCGTTCGTCCACTGGGCAAGGCGGCGGGCGTAGCGGTCAAGCAGGGCATCCAGTTTGTCATGATAGAAAGCGCTGGTGCGGGCCTTCTGCTGTTCTACCAGATGGGCGGCGCTGTTCACGGAACTTCGATAACCGGCCGTGGCGCTGCCGGGTTCGTAGTCGCTCATGTGGACGCAATAATGGGCGTTCCGGGCGGTTTCCTCGCTGATCTCGTAGTAGGTCGGGACCGTAACGGGTCGATTTTCCGGGGTGGGCTGTTCTGCCTGTTCTGCGGGTTCCGGGGTGATGGCCTCCGGCTGTTCTGCGGGCGCTTCTGCGTCTGCGCCGGTGGCGGGGGTCTGCTGTTCGGGCTGCTGGGTGTCGGCGGGGGTGGGCTGTTCGGCCCGGAGGCCGTCGGAAATGGAGCGGTAAAAGGCTTGTGTTTCTTTCGTGTCCTTGACGGTCTGGCAGTCCTCGCCAAAGTCCCATGTATAGCGCTTGATTGTCACGTCCAGGCTGTCCGCCTCGCTTGCAAAATAGGCGGCAATGTGTTCCGTGTGGGGGAAGGTCTTGATTTCGATTTCCGCGTGCTCCTGGTTCCACTGGTTCGCGGCGGCCCGCTTGTCCCGGCTGTTCACAAAGGCGGAAATGGGCCAGAAGCAAATGTTATCCTTTGCGGTGCTGAGTTCGCCGTTGCGCTTGATGCGCCGGAGGCAGTGATCCCGGCCGCTCCAATTCGGATCGCCGGGGGTGTGCTCGACGAAGTAAAGGCCGTTGTCATTCTTGAAGTATGCGCCGGTGATCTCCACCACGTCGCCGGTTTTCATGGGGCGGTTGTTCTTGTCGTTCATGGTAAAACCTCCTGAAATTGTGTTTTGAATGTGTAGATTTTGGCTTTCTGGGGTGCCGTCGCTTTTATCGGTGCGGCGGCTCCAAGTCCGGTTTTGCGGTCAGTCGAGGCAGGTTTCATAGCGGATGCGGTATTGCTCTTTCAGTTTGTCATAGGCGCGGGTGGTGACGGTGTAGGTGTTGCGCTCCTCGTCGTAGCTGATGCCGCGCCCGTGGAGCTGGGGCAGGTCGTCGCGGAGCGGGCGGAGAAAATAATGCTTGCCGTAGTAGGAAAGATCGGCGGCGAAGTCGCAGCCGGTGGGGGCCTGCTGCATTTCGTAGCAGTAGACGTATTCGCCGGGCTTGTCGGCCTGCACGGCGGGGGCCTTTTCTGCCTCTAATGCGGCGTAGTCCGGGGCGTAGCCGAACAGCTCGCCGGTTTCGGGGTCGTAGCGGCTGGCGGCAACGTCCGGGACAAAAAGTGTTGTCTGCTCGTTGATCTGCTGGGCGTAGCCGCCGGGAACAGGGGAAAAGGTGCCGTTGATCTTGCGTTCGATGGATGCCATTTTGTGATCCTCCTTGATTTTGATTTAGCGGCGGGCCTCGATGAGATCCACCACGCGGAACATCAGGCGGGCAAAGGTGCCAGCGCCCAGAACGAGGATAAAAAGGGGAAAACTCATGATTGCGGCCTCCTGTCGGTTTAATTTGGTTCTCTTGATGTTTATAGTATAAACGATAATGTTTATAATGTCAATAGGTAAATTTAAACCTTACTGTTTATTTTAAAAAAATCGTGGTTGACAATGCAAACGAGAACGTTTATATTAAAAAGCGAAAAGGGGTGATTTTTTGCCGACATCGGAGCAGATCAAAATTTTATGCGTAAAGCTGGGGATCAGCGTTTCAGAGTTGGCGCGGCGCTGCGGGAGCAGTCCGCAGGCGTTTTCACAAAAAATGAAGCGGGAGGGGTTTACTCCTGCGGATCTGAAGGACGTTGCCGGGGCCGTTGGCTGCGGGTTTGAAAGTGCGTTTATTTTGCCCAGCGGGGAACGTGTAACGGATTGAAAAACGGCATAAAAAAACAGCGGCCCGGAAAACTCCGGGCCGCTGTTCTGTTACTCCCATCTGTCATAAAAACCAAAGGAACCAAACTGGATTACTTCATCTTCAGTGGTTTCCGTTTCGGACGGATCGAACGGAACGCCGTACCATCTGCGGTGGGCGACTTCCTCGTGGTTTTCGTCCTCGATTGTAATATCACACTGCGTATAGCCGGCGCGCTCGTCGGCCATGGCTTTTGCCTCGTCCAAAGTGCCGGCGCACTCGACCCAGAATCCGTTATTGTAATTGATTGTAAACATTTTTTCGTCCTTTCTCCCGGTGTAGCCGGGTCGCTGTTCTGCGTTTTGGGGTTAGTCGGCGGGCTGTTCGCCCAGCTGGGACAAAATGAAGGCTTTGATTTCCGCGTTTGGGGTGGTGCCCTGTTCGGCGCAAAGTGCCTTGTAACGTTCTCCCGTCTGGCGGTCCATCCGGCAGGCAAGAACAATTTGCGCCTTGTTTTTATACTTGTTTTCCGCGCGCCGCTGGGCGTCTGTTCTGGTGGTGCTGGTTCTGGGTCTGGGCATATAAAATTACCTCGCTTTTCAAGTGGTGGAGCGGTCCGGAGGTTTTCCGGGTCGCTGTTCTGGGCGGTCAGATGCTCAACAGGGCGGCACCGTTAACGGTGATCCGTGCCTCATCCGGGTGGGCATCGTTCCAGGCATTTTTAAACGTCCAGGCATTAAAGCGGAAATCCGGCAGGCCGGGGAAGGGGATCAGCTCGCCGGCCTCGCCGAGCACATTACACACGGCCAGAGCGGAAGCGCGGGAGATTGGCAGAAAATAGAGCCGCTGGATCTCTTTCATGATGGCGTTGTGTGCGTCCTGTTCCGGGGTGGTGGGCATCAGCGGAGCCAGAAACGCGAGCGGGTCCGCCTCCGGCGCTGCCTGGTTGCGCTCCATCTCCGCCACGATGGCGGCAGGATCACCGCCCAGCGTGTACAAATAGCCACTTGCGACGGGGCCATATTGGGCCTCGTACCTTTCCAATAAATCCGACATTTTTACATCCTTTCCCCGGCGGAGCGGCCGCCGGTCCGGTGGGGGGTGTGCTATCCTCTTGACATCTACTATTATAGGCGAGGCAGACACAGAAAAACAAGGGGTTTACCCCATAAATATTATACAAAATATGGGGTTTACTTTTGTGGGAATTGACTATTGAAATATGGGGTTTACCCATATATAATAAGATCATAAAGAACAGGACAACACCACGGAGGCCGACAGGCCAGAGGGGCACCGCCCCGGAAAGGATCACAAAATGGATTGCAGCAAAATGAGCATGGACAAGCTCCGCGAGCTGATCGCCTGGGCTGATGACCGGGCAGCATACCGGAGGGCCTGCGGGACGATCTCCGGCACGGCATACGCCGAAGATGAAACCGCAGTAAGGGAAGCACTCGCAGAGATCAACCGCCGCACACGGGCGACCGCATAAGAAAGAGGAGGAACACGAAATGAAAAAGAGCTTTTTTGAAATGATCCCCGGCGTTGTCCGCCTGGACTCCCGCGTTGCTATCTACGTGCCCAGCACCACCGACACCGACCACCCCACCGACAACCGGCAGCAGGTGGAGGAAGTCGCCGCGAAGCTGTCCGCCATGTTTGGCGGAGCCACCGCCACCGAGGCCCGCGGCTACTGGGTGAGCCAGTCCGCCGGACTCGTGGGCGAGGCCGTCACCATCGTTTACAGCAACGCGGCAGCGGAGGACATCGAGCGCCACGGCGCCGAGATCGTCGCCATCTGCCAGAAGATCAAACGCGAGATGAAACAAGAGGCCGTGAGCCTTGAGATCAACGGCGAACTGTTTTTAACCTAATGCCACCAGCCACCACCAGCCACCACCAGCCCACCGGGAACCGCCCCGGCGGGCTTTCTTTTGCCCCTCTGAGCAATACCGCCCAGCACCGCACCACAGACCCACGCCGCCCCGCCGCTTGCATCCTACACCATGCCAGAGGGCTATTTTTAGCCCCTATGCGCGCGGGCGCGTTTATTGCGGGCGCGCTTGATTAGAGTACCCTAAAACGTACCCCCGGAAACCCCCGGACGCTTTACCCGGATGAAGAAAAGCGCGGAGCACTCCCGCAGGCCCGGAAGCATCGGAAAGGGGAAAAGGGGGAAGGGGTGGAGGAGTCACCGCCGGGGGCCTGTTCCGGCTGATTGCATCAGATCGGCCACCACGGCCACCGCCGACCATGCCAGACCGGGAACCGTCAGCGGACCAGCCGCCGACCATCGGAGGACGGCCACCACCACCGGCACCGAGGGCCAGAGAACCGGCAGCGGCCCCGGCTCCCGCCGTCTTTCGTCATGTTGCACAAGGGCGGCATGGGCTGTTGTTGCATTTACCACCAAAAAAGGCGGTAACTGTTGCCCTAATTGCTTATTATGGCAACAGTTTAGGCATATGCAACAGGTTTTGACGCTCTCCGAGGCCCTCCCAGCGGCCCCGCCTCCCCTCCAATGGCACCGGCTGACCAGCTGACCAGCTGACCACGGCCCCGGCTTGGTGGGGGGTGGTTTACAGACCTGGCCGACGGATCGGCGCAGAATCTCTCCACAACTCTTCCCCCTCCACTCACGTTCTTTTTTTCCCCACGTTCTCATCCCCGTCACCCTTTCCTCCCTCTTTAAGGGGGGGGTAGTTTAGAAAACCGGGGGCAAAAAACGAAAAAGTCAAAAAGGGGTCCAAAAAAATTTTTATAAAAACGCTTCGCTTATGCGGGGAATACGTACTTAGGTTGCGCGGCGCGGGCGGGGCACAGGCGGTCGGTAGGTGACGTGTTGGTAGGCGGTAGGTGAAGCGGGTGTGCAAAAACCCTATTGGAGGGGGTTGCTATGCTAAAGATAAGAGAACTTTTGTGAAGCCATGGCAATGGAGGTGAGCGTGAATGCCAAGCGGGAGTTCTGAGCGCTGTGTGTCATTGTTTGAGTTTTGGGGAGACAAGAGCCAGTATGCGGCGTGGCTGCAAGGGGAGTTTGCTGAAGAAGCGGATTTCCATGCCCATACGCTAAACGCCTTGCGGGTGGCGATGGACGAAGAACTAACGGATACACAGAGGAAGTATATGGAGATGTTTTTCGTCTATGGCATGAGCATGAAGGATATCGGTCAAGAGTTGGGGGTAGCCAAGGCAACAGTCAGCAGGACGATCAATTGTGGTCTGGACAGACTGTATCATGTTCTCCGCTACGCGAACCCCCGCTACCTGACCTTTCCGAAAATCCGCACGGCAGCATCTCTAAAGAAGGGGCGCAAGCAGCGGGAGAAAGGGTCTTAGACTGAGACGAGAGATATTGTGCCAAAAACAGGGGGTGTATGTATGGCATATAAGCGGAAATACAGGCAGGGGGCGCGGGTCAAGAGCATTGAGGACTTTCTGCATTCCTCGGAGACGCAGTATTTTTTCTGGCACGGGAAAACGGTTCATAAACAATTCTTTATGCACTGGCAGCTTGATATGCTTATCAGAGAAATCGGCGGAGGACATCTTTATTTTGCAGACAAGAACGTTCCGGCTGATGGAGATGCGAAATGAGCTGCTATGGGTGTATCTGCAACAACTGCCTCTATAACTGCGAGTTATTCAGCGCATACTTCACGCCGGGGGAGATCGAGGACGTGGAGGACGTCTGCTATTGCTGTGATGAGTGTGAGTGGTTCGATGGGGACTATACGAAGCGGAGCCAATGGCGAAAATCGTGTGAAAAATTTCGTCTACCGGCGAAGTATAAAGAGCATCTGGAACAGGTGAAGCAGAAGGAGGCTCGTGCGGCGGTCAAGCGCCGCGGGGCATTTACCGTGATCGAGGGAGGGAAAAAGGATGGATAGCTTGAATGCAAGCAGGATAGCTGGCGGGAACAGTGCGTATGGGCGGAGTCAGTCAGACTTCTATCCCACCCCGCCGGATGTAACGGTGGCACTTATGCGCTTTTTGAATCTTCCGCGCACAACGTCCGTGTGGGAACCGGCAACGGGAGAGGGTGATATGGCCGGTGTGCTTCAGACCTACTTTGAGACCGTCTATGCTACGGACATTCTGGATGGGACGGACTTCTTGAAGTCCAGCATTGACGCGGCTGATTGGATCATCACGAACCCGCCTTTCTCTCTGGCGGAGGCGTTTATCCGCAGAGCGGCGGAGCTGGGCAAGCCTTTTGCGTTCCTGCTCAAGTCGCAGTATTGGAACGCAACGTGCCGGCGGAAGCTGTTTGACGAGATCCCGCCCAGTTACATTCTGCCGCTGACGTGGCGCCCGGATTTCTTTTTCAAGAAGCGGATGCCAGGAGAGAAGGGAAGTCCGCTGATGGACGTGATGTGGTGCGTATGGCTGATGCCATGGAAGAATGATATTCAGACGGTGTACCGTCCGCTGACGCGGCCGGAGATGGGAGAGTAAAGATGATTGAGTACATTAGAGTTGTAAGCAAGCAGCGGCCCGCAAAGCGGGCGTTTGATATGCAGGTCGGGGCGCACCTGCGTGTGTATATTGCTGGGAAGATCACCGGTGACAAGAACTATCGGGAGAAATTTGCCAAGGCAGAGCAAGCCCTCACTGCCATGGGACATTGCGCCCTGAACCCGGCGAACCTCCCATCCGGCATGGAACAGGGCGATTATATGCGTATCTGCTTTTCCATGATCGACTGTGCGGACTGTGTGGTCCTGCTGCCAGACTGGCGTGAGAGTTCCGGGGCACGGTTGGAGCGAGCCTACGCCGAGAAAATCGGGAAAGAGGTTGTTGTGGCAGATCAGGGCAGGATCGATGAGTTTTTGGAGAAGATGGGAAGATAAAAATGGGAATGACAGTTTGCGCAGTCCACAAATGCGATATGGTTTGGAGGAAATGTGATGGAGCGATTGACATACCGCGATAAAGACGGATTCCCGATGATGAAAAAACGTGGTGGATTCAAACAGGGAGGCGTTGAGCGCCTTGCCGCCTACGAGGACACGGGGCGGACGCCGGAAGAAGTAACCGCGTTGGGAAAACTGTTTGATTACGCGCTGGAAGAATCGAAAACGCTGATGGAGCAGCTTGCATTGCTCAATCGCATCCGCAATCTGGCCGAGGCCGACAGAGACGGGCGGCTGGTGGTGCCGCCGTGCAAGGCGGGAGATACGGTGTATGAGGTTACAAGTCGAAAAACCATAAGCGAATACCGAGTAAAGGCAATTCGCGTGGAATTGTTTTGTACATTCATTGAATGGGATATCGTAGCCGGGTTTGTTGATAAATCCATTTTCGGCGTACCGGTTGATGAAATCGGCAAGACCGTGTTTCTTACCCGCGAGGAGGCGGATCGTGCATTGGAGGGCAAGCGGAATGCGTGAGATATTATTTCGGGGAAAAGACCCCGAGAGCGGAACATGGTACGAGGGTTACTACATGGCTCTTTCGGATACGACCTATTGCTTCCAAGGGGACTATGCCGCACACCCGGACAACACCAAACATTACATCGTTTTTGACCGGATGACCGACTGGGGACTTCCGAACCAGCATTTGAGAGCGGATGTAGACCCTGTGACTGTCGGACAATACACCGGGCTAAAGGACACGAATGGTAAGAAGATTTTCGAGGGTGACTTCGTGATTTCGACAAATCCGCGGCGGCTCTCAAACAAGCCGGAATTAGTGGAATATAACCCGTCGAGCGGATACTGGATGTGCGATCCACGCAGAGGTCCGCTTGTAGTTGGCAATGTATACGACAATCCGATGGAGGGAAAACAGAATGAGTAAAGCCGTACTTATCAGCATTCGCCCGAAGTGGTGTCAAAAGATTGTCTCCGGCGAAAAGACTATCGAAGTCCGCAAGACCAAGCCGAAACTGGAAACGCCGTTTAAGTGCTATATCTATTGCACGCTGCCAAAATATCCGCACGAGGACTTCATTGCGACGGACTATCCAAGGCCACAGTTTTACGGCGGCGGCAAGGTCATTGGCGAGTTTACCTGTGACCGGATTTACAAGATTGACAAGGATAGTACGGATTTTCTTTTTAAGGCCGGGGGCCTATCCGTTTACAAGCAAGCTGCCGAAGAAAAGTGTGGCCTGTGTGCGACCATGACAGACGATGAGTTGCTCGGCTATCTTGGACATTACCAGGGCTACGGCTGGCATATCTCCGATCTGCGCATTTATGATACGCCGCGCGAACTAAGTGAGTTCCAGCGTGCAATTGACCCATGTGTATTCTGCATGGAAAGAATCGCACGGGAATGCACAGACTGCAAAAAATGGGGCGGTGACATTAAGCGCCCGCCCCAGAGCTGGTGCTATGTGGAGGACGTACAAGCCAAATAATGCAAAAGAAAAACCCTCGCTTTTGAAGCGGGGGTTTTCCGTTCGTAAAACCGTTCGTAAAATTGAAGATAAAACCCCTTGCATTTTGTATTTTTATTGACGTAATGGAAAATATTTTTACCATGCAAAAACGGCTGAACCCGTTGAAATATAAGGAAAACCCCACAATCACAAGGATTGTGGGGTTGGTCCGAGTGGCGGGAGTCGAACCCACTAATAAATGGCTATAACCGTTGAAAATGAAGGAGCGTTTTGCGACGTTCGTAAAATCGTTCGTAAAACGCGAGGCTTGGCGGTAGGGGACATGGGAAAGTCAGGCGGATGCGCGAGTCGTTTGGTCAGGAAGATGTTCTTTCGTCCGGAGCGGGGTCATCGCCTCGGTTTTTGTAAAACCGCTCCATTTTGTTTTCGGCGTTGAGACGGTCCTCTCTGGCGAGTTTGAGATAAATCTTATGAACGGTGTTATGATCGCTCCATCCACCGATTTCTTGTACTTCCAATTCGCTTAGCCCAAGATGGAAACCGAGGGAGGCAAAGGAGCGGCGGAGACCGTGAACACCGCACTCAGGAAGGTCATTCTTTTTGCAGATCAGGTTGATGCCGCCGCGCAAAGAATTTTCAGTACAATCCAGAATGGGAAGGCCGGCGCTTTTCCGCTGCGAAAGCAGCTCGTAAAGGGCGGGGATCATAATTTGGATCGTGCGTTGAGACGAAACGTTTTTGTTAGTCTTTTTGTACACGAAGTTTCCGTTTTTATCCATTACCCGTGCGCCCTGAACGGTGATTCGCTTTTTCTTCAAGTCTATATTTTCCCAGGAAAGGCCGAATATCTCAGAACGGCGGAGGCTGTGAAGAGCCAGCAGCGCGCCCGCTTCAAACCGGCTGCCGCTCACAGCGTCCACAAAAACAAGGATCTGCTGGTAGGTCAGCCAGGGAAGGTCTTTTTTTATGCGTTGAGGGAGCCGGACTTCCGGCGGAGCGATGTGATTATCCCGCATCACGGTGCAAACAAGGCCCCATGAATTATACACCGTTTTAGGGGACAGGGTTTCACTGGCCTCGTCGATCTCCTGCTGCCAGTTTGAAAGGTCTTGTATTTTGGCCTTGATCTTTCCGGGGAAGCGATTCTTTTTGATACACTCATATCCACGAATCGTTGACGGGGATAGAGATTGATTTTTTTCCAAATAACTGTCGATTGCCTGAAGAAGCGTGAGACTGCATTTTGCGTCCTTTTTAGCTTCCAGAAAGCCGGCGCGGATGGCGCGGGCCTTGGCTTCGCAGAGAGCAGCGGTATCCTCCGTGATACTCTGCCCTTCGGCCCGCAGTTCGATGTTCCACTTGCCGGACTTCAGCTGACGTGGGGAGGGGACTTTGATCTCTTCCTTCTTTTTGCGCTCCCTGATCTGGCGTTCGCCGCACCACTTGCAGAAGATAGAATCATCGTCAATGACGCGCTTACAGTTTTTGCATTTCATGCGCACACCTCCCGTGTGTATCAGCCGTGGAAGAACCCAAATTCCAGACAGTGCAGGTCCAAATAAACGGCGTAAGCCACGACGAAAATCAAAAGGACCAACATCCATCGCAAAAGACGGTCCCGGTTGCGGATGCCGTGGGACTGACGTTCCACAAATTCCCGGAGAAGTTCGTTCTGGGCGTTCAGGCCGTTGATCTCCTGACGGTAGACACACAGTTCCCGGTTTATGATTTCCTCTATGGTTTCCGGTGGCGTAGAATCTTCCGTTGGTTTCATCCCTAAAAACTGGTCAATGGAAATTCCGAGGAAAACGCAGATGGGGCCGAGAGTTTCCAACGTAGGGGAATGGGTGGTGGCACGGAACATATTGTTCACCGTGTTGAGAGGAACTCCGCTGCCGTCCGCGATCTCCTTGTTGGTGATGTGTTTTTCTTCTTTTACCGCGCGGCACTGGTCAATCAATGACAGCATACATAGAGTACCTCCTTGTTGAAAATTACCAAAATGTTTAGACTGACAGTAGAAATCGTGTGTATCAACACCGAAATCGTGTGTATTAAGACTATCAAACTTGAGGTTTTGATGGTACGATAAAAGCAGACCTACCGCACCCCCAAGCAGCAGGTCTTAACGGGCCGCCGCTTTCGTGGCTGGGGCGGCGGCTCTCCATCACAGCTTCAGGGGGCAAGAAAGAAAAACGGAACAGGTGGGGAGAAAGGACTTGTATGTGTAGAAATGGAATTAACAGGAGCGGACCTTCATACCGACGCGGGTCTCCGTAAGGAATTGAAACACCAGATCAAAGGACTGTCGGATGAAAGCATGAAAAAGCTGTGGGAAGCTATTCAATGCGGGGTGTTCGGCGCACCGCTGGAAACCGGAAGTTAGGTAGTGGGCTTCCCCTGACGGCTTTTTAAAAACTCAACGTACTGCGCAAGGTCGGCCAGCTGGCCAGCCTCGCAGGAATCGACAAAATCATAGATGGCTTTTGCGTAGCCATTGCCCGTCCCGCTTTTGGCGGGTCGGGTATTTTTTTTGTCCTGACGGTCAGCCGCAGCCTCGATGGTCTGGATAAAGGTGAGGTCATGAAGGGATTCCCGCAGGCCGTCGATCTCCACGGCGATTTCGTCCGCTTCCTCCGCCGTGGCGGTTTTCTGTGCCTTTTCCAACTCCGCCAAGCGGAAGTTGGCTTCGTCGATCTGGGAATCAGTGGAGACGCCCATCACATATTCAACGGGAACTTCAAAATAATCGGCAATGCGGGAGATGGTGGAACTATCCGGAATTGCCGCTGTTTTTTTCCACTTGGTCGGCGTAGAGTTGCTGAGACCCATTTCCGTGGCCGCTTTGGTACAGGAAATGTTTTTGCGCTGACACAGCAGCTTAAATCTGTCATAAAACATAAGTCTTGCCCCCTGATTTTGAGCATTATGCCGAAACTAACCAAAATCAGGAAAACGGGTTGACAACCTGACCACAGTCAGGTATCATAAGCGTATAAACTGATTTTGGTCAGTTAATTTGACGGCGGTTAGGTTGATGGATTTTGCTGGTTTGGTCACTTGCATCATATCATTAAACCTAACCAAAGTCAACATTTTTAATGAAGGAGGTTAGATTTGATGCCTGCAAAATGGACCGGTGAGTTGGTGGGGGAGATCCACAACGCCGGATTGACGATCAAAGAGGTTGCGGAAGCAGCTGGAATGAACCCAAAGTACATCAGCACCGTGCTCAACAGCGACGGCGACGCCCCCAAGGCAGAAGCGAAACTGCGGGCGGCGCTGGCTCGCCTGACCGGGAAAGCCGCCATGTAAGCGGCGGAGGAAGAGAGGAAAGGAGGCGGCGGGATGCCGCGGGTAAAGCTGGGGCGGAAGCCCAATGACGAGGTTTTGATCTCACTGCTGTGGGGCAGACAGGCCGCCATGGGGATGCCGGTGGGCACCATGGCGGAGAAGGCGGGCATGACGCCGCAGACCCTACGGGCGCGGAAGAAGTCCCCGCAGGACTTTTCGCTGAAGGAACTGCTGAAGCTGGGACGCGCACTGGACATTCCCATTGAGGAACTGCGGGATGCCATCCGCTATTAACGAAGGGAGAAAGAGGACCATGACACCGACGCATATCAGCGCAAAGACGCTGGAAGCCATTGAAAAGGCGCTGACCCACGGGGACCGTGTAGAACTGATCCCGGTGAAGGACGGCGTGAAGGTGATCCGCATCCGGCGGGACGAGATCAAGTAAGCCTATGGGAAAAGTGAATGAGATGCCTGTCCCTAAGCGTTGGGGCAGAGGAGCAGAGCGTTGCTGATGGAACCGGGGATACCGGGCCATTCGGCGGCGCTTTTTTTGCTGTAAGGAGACGGAAATTTGATGAAAACCTTTGAGGAATACGAGGCGGAGGCCACGTGGGAAGCCCACTTGGAAAACGCGCTTCGCCGTGTGCGGCGGCAGGCTGCGGAGCGGAGGCGGAAGGCCATTCGCAGAGCGGTTCTGCTGTGGGTGTCTGTGGCGCTGGTGCTGGCGGCGCTGTGGCTGACGCGGGAGACCGGGAAGCCGGAGCCGGAGGCACCCACCGTGACGGCGGGACGGCTGTCCGGGGACGAGACACCGGCGGTGGAGTACGCCTCACTGGTCCTCTGGCAAGAGTTGGATCCGGAGACAGCCCCGCCGGTTCAGGAGGACTACGAGAACGAGAAGATCGAAGCGGCGCTGTTTGACAGCGGCTACTTCCGGGCGGATGTACCACTGGACGGAGACCTGCAAAGCTATCTCCGGGCGGCCTGTGAGGAAAGCGGCGTGGAGTACACGCTGATGCTGGCGATCATCCGTAAGGAGACAGGCTACCGGAACGTGAAGGGTGACAGCGGGGCCAGTTGGGGCTACTGCCAGGTACAACCCCGGTGGCACAAGGCCCGGATGGAGCGGCTTGGGGTAACGGACCTGATGGACCCATTCGGAAATTTCCGGGTGGCCTGCGACTACATGGCGGAGCTTTTGAGCCGGTATGACGTGGAGAACGCGTTGACGGCCTACAACAGCGGCCATCCGGGGCATAGCGATTATGCCAGAACCGTGATGGGGTATTGGGAGGAACTGAAAAATGGGTGAGTTGGTGCGGCTGACTTTCCCGGACCGGCCTCAATGGCTGGCAGGACGGTGCCGTGGCATCGGCGGCAGCGAGGCGGCAGCGGCCATTGGGCGAAGCCCATGGAAAACGGCGCTGACGCTGTGGAAGGAGAAAACCGGGGCGCAAGCCGCGCCTGATCTCGGCGGCAACGAGGCCGTGGAGCTGGGGCGGCGAATGGAACCGGCAATCCGGGACTTCTTCATGGCGCAGTATCCCGGCTACGAGCTTTACTACGGTGCCTATGACATTCTCTACCAGAGCGACCGCCCATGGCTTTTTGCCACGCTGGATGGAGAACTGACGGAGACGGACACCGGACGGAAGGGCATTTTGGAGATCAAAACCTCGACGGTGAGCCGGGGAATCGACTGGGCGAAATGGCGGGATCAGGTTCCTGAGAACTATTTCACGCAGATCCTTCACCAGCTGCTTGCCACCGGGTATGACTTCGCCGTGCTCTATGCGGCGCTCTATGATCTGTCCGGCAATATCACCCTGCGCCGCTACGATTTTGAGCGGCGGGAGCACGAGGCGGACCTGAACTGGCTGCTGGAACAGGAAACGGACTTTTGGGACCATGTGGAGGCGGGGACGATGCCCGCCCAGACCTTGATTTTATGAAGCGCACAACTCCGAAAAATTTAAGAAAGACGAGGAGACATGAATATGGAAAAGAACGAGGTTCACATCACGGTGAGGAACATCAAAACCGGCGAGGTTTTGATGGACAAAACCCCTGCGGCTTTTATCTGCGTAGCTGTGGACGATGCGAATGCGCAGGTATGCAGCGCCATTTCCACCTCCAACGTGAATGTGCTGGTGAATCTGATTCACCGGACATTGCTTGAGGTCAAGCGTATTTGCAGAAAATTCCCGGATTTGGCAATTCTTCTGTCGATCATTTCCTGCGCAGAAGAGGACGATGACAAGGAGGCGCAGGCATGATGCTGGTAAACATTCGCTACTACAAGCCCCTGCACAAGGCATACGCAGGGAACGCATTTACCTACCGGACGGCGATGCCGCTGACGGTGGGGGACAAGGTGATGGCCCCCACCAAGGGCGGAGACAAGCGGGCCATGGTGGTGGAGATCAACGTGCCGGAGAGCCGTGTGGACGAGCGGATCATGCCGCTGCTGAAGGAGATCACGGCCTATGATACCGGAGAACAGGAGGATGCGGACGCATGAGCAGTGCCATGGAATTTGCCATTACCACGGACCTGACGCCGCTGAAGGAGTTTAACATTTCTGCCAACTTTGAAGAGTGTCAGGCGTGGCTGGAAGAGAATCTGGCTCCGTACCGGGGCATGGTGGTGACGGAGGACGGCATCGCCGCGGCGAAGAAGTACCGGGCCAACATCCGCTCCGTGGCCGCACGCATCGACGAGTGCCGCAAGATGGCAAAGGCGGCGGCGCTGGCCAGCTACGCCCCCTTTGAGGGGAAGTGCAAGGCGCTGACGGCCCTTTGCGACGAATCCGCCGCCAATCTGGACGGTCAGATCAAAACCTTTGACGAGCGGCGCCGCACGGAGAAACTGGACGCTATCCGGGCCTTTTTTGATGAGCGCATCGGAGAACTTGCGGAATTTCTCCCGTGGGAAGCGGTTCTGGACAAGCGGTGGGGCAACGCCACCTATTCTGAGGAACAAGCCCACAAGGACATTCTGGTGGCGATCAGCAAGTGCGACAGCAGTATTGCCGCCATCTGCGGGCTGAACAGCGAGTTCGAGACCACGCTCTTGGAAGAGTACAAGCAGTGCCACGATCTGCCCACGGTGCTGAAAAAGGATCAGGCGCTCAAGCGGGTGAAGGAGATCGAGGAACAGCGGAAGGCGGAACAGGAACAGCGCAGACAGCAGGCCGAGGCTGCGCGGGCGGCGGAGGAAGCCGCCAGAGCGGAGCGGGTGCAGGCCGCCGTGTTAGCGTCCAGAGCCATTCAGACGGAAGCACCGGCACCGGCCCCGGCGGCGGAGGTACAGCCGAAGCGCACGGCTCCGCAGACCGTCACCCTTTCGTTCCGGGTGACAGGCACTGTGGAGCAGCTGAACGGACTGCGGGATTATATGCTGGCCAACGGCATCGCCTTTGGCCGCGCAGACTGAATAAGGGAGGAATTTTGTCATGAAGGCAACAAACAGCTTTGCGACCCAGACCCAGCGGGACAAGCCCACGTTTTCCATGGCCATTGCGGCCCCCAGTATGCAGAAGATGATCCAGAGCGCTCTGCGGAGCGACAAGGCGGCGGCGCGGCTGACCTCCACCCTGATTTCCGCCGTGAATGCCAGCGAACAGCTGAGAGCCTGTGAACCCAGCACCATTGTAGCGGCGGCGCTTCGGGGCGAGGGCATGGGCCTGATCTTCGGCCATGGCTACTATGTGGTGCCCTACGGGACTACCGCAACGTACATTCTGGGCTACAAGGGCTACATCCAGCTTGCCATGTCCACCGGTTTTTATGCCGACATCGACTGCACGGACATTCGTGAGGGCGAGATCGAGGGGCGGAGCCGCCGGACGGGCAAGCCCATCGTGAACCTTGCCAAGTATGAGAGCGACGAGGAGCGGCAGAGTAAGCCTATTATCGGCTACTACGGTTACTACGAACTGAAGGACGGGACCTTCCGTTTTGAATACTGGCCCATGGACCGGCTCCTTCGCCATGCGGACCGGTACTCCAAGGCGTTCAGCTATGAGAAGTTCAAGGCCATGCAGAGTGGGGAGATGAACCCCAAGGACGTGGAAAAGCTGCTGAACGGTTCCCCTTGGTATGATCCCAACGGTGGGCAGGACCGGATGTGCCGCAAGACGATTCTGCGACAGCTGCTGAACAGCGGCTACGCGCCCCTGTCCCCGGAGGTCAAGACCCAGCTCATGGAGGAAGCCAGCGCCGAGGACGAGGGCATGATCCCGGATATGCCCATGCCGGAGCGCACGGTGGCATCTACCGGAGAGGTGGTGGAGACCGCGCCTGCGGCTGTGGAAGCCCATCAGGAGACCGTGGAGATCGAATCCGGTATGGTTACACCCCCCAAGGCCGAAAAGACCGCAGAGGCCACTCAGAAGGCGCAGGACGAGGGCATGGACTATGCGGCCACCTTCTTTGGGGAATGAGGTGAGGGACCATGCTGATCTCCATTAAGATGCGGGAGGAGGACGGGAGCCGGTACATGATGTGTGCCGGCACCGTGACCCGCGAGGTCAAGACCGGGGCCACCGCCAAGGGGACCCCGAAAGCGGAATTTGGCATGAAGTACGCCAAAGGCGAGTTCATGAACGTGTCCGCCGTGGGGGACGATGACGTGACCCGCATGGCATCGTGTCTGGAAAAAGGGGATGCCGTTCTGGTGTGCGGCGTGTGGAAAACCCGGAGCTACACCACCCGTGACGGGGAACAGAAGGAGTGGAGCGAGCTGCACGCGGAGTTTGTGGCCCCGCAGGCGGTGATGGCGGCGGTGCTGGAACTGCTGGCGGCAGAAAGTGAGAAGCCGCGCTCCCCTGAACCGGCGAAGCCTATGGAACACAGCGGCAGTCAGGCGGGTTTCCTTGACAGTCAGGAGGACGCCGTTTTGCCGTGGGAACAGCCTGCAGAGGACGAACCCTACGATTATGTACCGCAGATTTAGGGAGGATGAAGCGAAGCCATGGCAAGTGACGTGAAGTGGATCAAGATTACCACGGACATTTTTGACGATGAAAAGGTTCTGATGATCGAATCCATGCCAAGTGCGGACAGCATCATCGTGATCTGGTTCAAATTGCTGGTGCTGGCCGGGAAGCAGAACAACAGCGGCGTGTTTATTCTGAACAACCGCATTGCGTACACGGATGAAATGCTGGCGTCCATCTTCCGGCGGGACATTGGCCTTGTACGGATGGCCCTTCGGACCTTTGAGCAGTTCGACATGATTGAGATTGTAGACGATGTGATCACGATCCCGAACTGGGAGAAGCACCAGACGTTAGATTCTTACGAGAAAAAGAAGGAGCGGGACCGGATTTATCAGGCGAAGCGGCGGGCAAGCCAAAAGCGGCTGATTGAAAAATCGTCTGACACATCGCTCGACCGCCATGCCGACCAGTCGCTACCTGTCGCTGTTTCAGAAGAAGAAAGAGAAGTAGATATAGAAGATATATCTTCTTCACTACGTTCAGAAGATATGGGGGGCAGTGCCCCCAGTGAGCCAAAGGCACCGGAGAGCGGAAAGCGGACGGCGGTGAAATTCGTACCGCCCACGCTGGAAGAGGTGGAAGCCTACGCCGCGTCCCGGCAGAGCACGGTGGACCCCCGGCGGTTCTTTGAATATTTCAACACTCCGGACGCACAGGGCCGCTCGTGGAGGGACAGCAAGGGGAACCCGGTGAAGAACTGGAAGCAGAAGTTCCTCACATGGGAGGGCCGGGGCGGCGGGAAGGGAAAGCCCGCCCCGGCGGCATCCCGGACGGACAAGCCCCGGAAAAGCTGGACGGAGCTGGCAGCGGAAATGGACGCGGAGGAGGGCCGCACAACATGACCAGACAGGAGACAGGCATCATCATGGATATTCTGACGGCGGCCTATCCCCGGTTTTACAGCAGTACCACCGGGCCGGATATGCGCAACGCCATCAAATTGTGGGCGGATATGTTTGCCCATGACGAGGTGGCGCTGGTGGCGGCGGCGGTGAAAAGCGTGATCGAGAGCGACGAAAAGGGATTCCCACCCACCATTGGACAGGTGAAGGCAAAGCTGCGACTGTTGACGGCGCCGCCGGAGATGACAGAGGCAGAGGCGTGGGACCGGGTGGCCCGCGCCATCCGCAACGGGCTGTACGGCGCGGAGGAGGAATTTGAGAAATTCCCGCCGGTGGTACAGCGGATCGTGGGCAGTCCAAACACGTTGCGGGAGTGGGCGCGGATGGACACGGAGACGGTGCACAGCGTAGTGTCCAGCAACTTTCAGCGCAGCTACCGGGCCATTTCCGCACGGGAACGGGAGATCAACGCCCTGCCGCCGGATGTGCGGGCGCTGGTACAGCGGATCGGCACCGGGGCAGAACCGGAGAAGCTGGCGGCACCTGAGAAAAAGGAACTGCCGGCGGCGGAAGCGAAACCGGAAGCCGAGGCGGTGAAGCCGCCGGAATGGTTTAAGGACGCAGTACGGCCCCAACGGCGCAGCCGGGATGAGGTGATGGCCTATCTCCGGGGAAAGGCCGATGGGGATGGCAGGTAATTTTACGCTGGCAAGCTGTATGCGGAGATACAGCACGAAGGCGGAGAAGGAGGACCCCTCCAACAGTCTGCACAAGTGTTGGTCCTGCAAACTGGCCTATGGGCAGTGTGAATGGAGCCGGGTGGACGAAAAAAGTGGAAAGGTTCGCTTTGAGGACGTTCCCGGCTGGAAGGTCCGGCGGAGATCCCGCATGGATCGGGACGGACTGGTGGAACGGGTACAGGTGCTGGATTGCCCGAAATATCAGGAGGAAAAGCGATGAGTGTTTGTTTGGATGACCTAAACAGCCTGCCGGAGCGATACCGGAAGCAGGTACAGCAGCAGATGCAGGCCCAGCAGATCGACCGGACGGCCAGGGTGATGGCCCAGTTTGTGACGGAGGAGAAGGGAAAGGCGGAAGCGGCGGCGGAGGGTAAGCGCAAGCACCACAACCACCCCGCCGCCCGAACCCTGCCCAACGGAACGGAGCACACCTTTGACAGCCGCAAGGAGGCGGCACGGTATGACGAGCTGGTACTGCTCAGCAAGGCCGGGGCCATCCGGGACCTGCGGCTCCAACCCCAATTCACGCTGAAGGAAAGCTACATCACGGCCAACGGCGACCGAAGCCGCGCCGTGACGTATCGGGCGGACTTCTCCTACGAGGAGCGGGGGAAGGACGGAACATGGCATCTGGTTGTGGAGGACGTAAAAGGCCCTTCCACGAAAAAAGACAAGACCTACCGCATGAAGGTGAAGCTGATGCAGGATATGAAGCACATCACCGTGCGGGAGGTATGAACGGAAAGGAGATATGCCCGGTGGAGACCGTAACTGTGATCGTGCGGGCTGTGCTGCCCTGGGACAGCGCAGACGGGAAAGACCGGATCGAGATATGCACCCATGACCGGCAGAGCCAGATCGACTACTGCCTGAACCACTGCCCCTATGCGGAATGCGTGAACTGCGCGGGCGGAGGTCGGACTACCAGCCGCGGCGGGCGGCCGCCCCTCCTGCGGGAAGCGGAAATGCAGAAGTTGCGGGAGCTGCTGGAAGCACGGACAGACCCGGCGGATATTTGCCGGGAGATGCACATGGATGCGGATTTTCTAAGTCGGTGCAAACGAAAGCTGCGGAGGGAGACCCCAAGAACGGCCAGACACGAAAGGAGCGGGACATGAAGCACGGCAACGATTATTGGGAACAGGAAGCCTACTGGGAACTTGAACGGCGGCGGGCGGAGAAGAACCGCAAAACCAGAGAACAGCGGCGGCGGGAGCGGGCGGACACCTCCGCCATGATCGGCGGAATTTGCTTTTTACTGCTGCTGGCGGTTCTTTTGTCGAAGGTCATACTGGGAGGCGGTATGCGGTGAATCGGGGAAATCGGAGAGCGGGGGAACACCGGGCACTGGAACCGTGCGCCCTGTGCGGAATGTACAGTGGGGAGCGGATGGAGGACGCGGCGCCACCCTTTGACTTCGCCGTGGTGTGCGCTTCCTGCGGGGCGCGGACCAGACCGTATCACGGCCTGAACTGCGCCACAAAAGCGTGGAACCGGGGTGATGTTTACCGCCCGGAGAAAGGAAAACACCATGTATCACTGTGAAACCTGCGGTGCGGAGTTTGAAGCGCCGATGATCTTAGACCGGTCGGAGCCGAGACCGGACTGCTTTTTTGAGCGGTTTCGGAAGGTGGGCTGTCCCTATTGCGGGAGCCAGTATTTCAACGAATTGGACGAGGAAGGGGAGGATGAATGATGGATGCTGTGGAGTTTTTGGACAAGGTTGACCGTCTCAGCAAAAGGGGATTTACCGAAGAAAAAATGCGCTACACCGATTATAGGGCAGCAGGAGATAACGTAGGGGCGGTGAAGTTTGTCGAGCGGTGGGCCGTTGCGCACCCCATCAAAACCAGACAGAGCGAGTTCTTGAAGCAGTGGCCGGATGCGAGTATTGATGATCTTGGTGTGCTAAAAGTGTGCCCCTCTCCAATTTCTACATCGCATAGGAACGCACATGGAGGATGTACATATAGTGGTGGCAACTGCTCTGACTGCCGCCGCAAGTTCTGGCTTGCGGAGGTGGAGGACGTATGAAACTATTGATCGGCGGAAGTCCTTGCACACATTGGAGCATCGCACAGACGAAGAACCGCGAGACAGAGGCCAGCGGCATAGGCTGGGAGCTATTTCTAAACTACCGTATCGCCCGCGACAAGTACAAGCCGGATTTTTTTCTCTACGAAAACAACAAGTCCATGTCGCCCGCTATCCGGGCGCAGATCACGGCGGAGCTGGGCGTGGAACCCGTGCTTATCAACTCCGCCCTGGTGAGCGCGCAGAACCGCCAGCGGCTCTACTGGGTGGGAAAGCGTAACCCAGACGGCACATACAGCCAAGTGGCAGTGGAGCAGCCGGAGGATAGAGGCATTTTGCTGCGCGACATTCTGGAAAGCGGCGTCTGCTGGCGTGAAAAGGCGTATACGCTGAAAGCGAACTATGCCAACGCCGGAGCGGTCAACGGAGTGGACGGCGGTCATTTTCCCGCAACCATGGCGGCGGAGCCGGTGAGGATCGGAACCATTGAGAATGACGCAAAGAACCAGGCCTTTGACAGCCAGCAATACCGTGTTTACAGCCCGGACGGCAAGGCCGTGACCCTCTGCGGAAATGGCGGCGGCCTGGGTGCAAAAACTGGGCTTTATGCCGTGCCCGTACCGGAACCAGTAAACGAAACCGTGGACGGGAAAGCCCAATGTCTACGCGCTACCTACTACAAAGACGGGATCCGCAACCTGGTGGGAAATACCGTGGATCGCAAAACCTGTGTGGCTCTTCCCGTCCGCGTCGGCGCTATGCCGAACAAGGACGGAGAACTGGGCGCCAGCCAGAGCCGGCGCATTTACAGCACCGACGGCAAAAGCGTTTCCCTGCAGGCAAGGCCGAACGGCGGCGGCGCCGACGGTGCGGCCACCGGACTTTATGCGGTGCCCGCCGGTATGGCGTGGCGCGGGCGTGAAAATGGTTCCGCTTTTGAAATGCGGGACGACCAGAAAAGTAACGCCGTGGCCGCTACCGGCCACCAAAGCCGCTTGGTGATCGAGGCGGCGGACGGAAAGCAAATGCCTGTCTATGAGGTTCGCGGCGGGCGGATCACTATCAAAGAAAAGACATACCCCATTAAACTGGCAGACGGATTTTACATTATTCGCAAGCTGACCGTGACGGAGTGTAAACGACTCCAGACCGTGCCGGACATATACACTTTTCCAGTCAGCGACACCCAAGCGTATAAAATGCTGGGCAACGGCTGGACCGTGGACGTGATTGCCCACATCATGAGCCACTTTGAAGGGCTGACCACGGAGCCGGTGGAAGTGATTTCCATGTACGACGGCATGAGCTGCGGCCATATCGCGCTGGACAAGCTGGGCGCGGAGATCACCGCCTACTATGCAACCGAGATCGACAAGTACGCCATCCAAACCACACAGCACAATTACCCGGACACCGTACAACTGGGCGACGCTTTTCAGGTGCGGAACGATGATTGGAGGGTTAAGGAATGAGCGATTTGGAGCAGACCGCAATCGAGCGGCTGAAAGCGGCATCGGATATGAGCCTGCGGCGGGGAATTGGAGGACGTATGAAAGTGTTGATAGCTTGCGAGGAATCGCAGGAAGTCTGTAAGGCGTTCCGCACATTGGGACATGAGGCATATTCCTGCGATATTCAGGAGCCGTCCGGCGGGCACCCAGAGTGGCATATCCAGGGCGATGCGCTCAAGGCCATCAAGGGGATGCAAGTGACTACCATGGACGGGGAGACGCATGACGTCGGCAAATGGGATTTGCTGATTGCGCACCCGCCGTGCACATACCTGACAAACGCCGGGGCAAGGCACATTTGGAAAGGCGGTCAGTTGCAGCCTGATCGAGTGCAAAAGGGTATCTTAGCCCGAGATTTGTTTATGCGTTTCTGGGATGCGGATATTCTGAGGGTGGTTATTGAAAATCCAGTTCCATCCAAAATTTTCTGTCTACCTGAGTATTCTCAAATTGTTCAGCCGTTCCAGTTTGGACACGCCGTAACCAAAAAAACCTGTCTTTGGGAAAGAGGGGTACTCCCCTTGAAGCCAACAAACATCGTAGAGCCGGTTAAGGGACGAAAGATGGTTCTGAGAAACGGAACTGTCCGCTACTCCTGTTGGGAAATGGATTGCGGCGGAAGTAAGGAGGAACGGGCAAAAGCCCGAAGCAAGACCTTCCCCGGCATCGCCAAAGCCATGGCGGAGCAATGGGGCGGAGATATAAGGGAGGAACTATGAGAGATACAAACCTCGTAAAAGCACTGCGTGAGCACGCAGAATGGGCGCGGGCAAATGAGTGGGAGACACCGATCACGCTGGGCGATGATCTGACAGAAGCCGTTGACCGGATCGAAGCGCAGGCGAAAGAAATTGACGCACTGCGGAACGAGTTGTGCCTGAAATGCGGAAACTACACGCTGGCCCATGAGGGGGCCTGCAACGGCTGCAGGTGGAGGAGGTAGAATTATGAAAACTGATCACATCGTAGAGGCGCTGACAGGTGACAGCGGATGGAAAGACATGATCCCGCAGGTGGACAGCTCGGACTTCCCTACGCAGTGGGTGCCGTCAGCGTATGAGTGCAGCATCATTGATGCGCAGGCGAAAGAGATTGACACCCTGCGGAACGAACTGTGCCTGAAATGCGGAAACTACACGCTGGCCCATGAGGGGGCCTGCAACGGCTGCAGGTGGAGGAGGTAGAATTATGAAAACTGATCACATCGTAGAGGCGCTGACAGGTGACAGCGGATGGAAAGACATGATCCCGCAGGTGGACAGCTCGGACTTCCCTACGCAGTGGGTGCCGTCAGCGTATGAGTGCAGCATCATTGATGCGCAGGCGAAAGAGATCGAGAAGCTGCGGGGGCAGAATAGACAACTGATGCTTGAACGCAATTATGTTATGTCGATAATTGCGGATGTCAGAAAAGCCGGAAAGACGTGGATGTGCCAGTATTGCGCTCATTGCAAGGACATCTTCAGCGGCATGGCTGACTGCGATTCCAAGAAGCGGTGTGTTATGCCATATAGTCAGTTTGAGCTAAAAAGACCGGAGCCGCCGGAGGTGGAACCCATTGAGGGAGCAGAGGAGATAAACCATGAGGCGTGAGACATATCAGCGCGGAATTTCCGGGATCAAGTGGGGAATCTGGAATTGCCAGAAAAAGTGTTTCCAGTTCAATATTCGCGAAGATACCCCTATGCTGGCCGTAGCACGGCTTTATCAGAAAATCGGCGATGACGCCAAAAAGTGGCGCTTTGAGCCGAGACAACTGCCGAAAGCGCCGGAGGTGAAATGATGGGAAATGTTAATTGCCTGCGTTGCCGCTTTAGGCATGAGGATAACGGGAACTGTACTGCGGTCGGCGGGTTCTGCACGGCGGTTCCGGCTGCCCACTGCCCGCTGCTGCGTCAGTATTTAGACACGGGCATGACGCCAGAAGCGTTTCAATCTTATGTGGTGTTTCTTCAGGATTTAATTGGAAACCAAAAAGCCAGTGAGGCACTGGACAGGTTCCGCCAGCTGGTCAAAGCCGACAGGGACGGGCGGCTGGTGGTGCCGCCGTGCAAGGTGGGCGATACGGTGTGGGCTGCCAGTGGCAAAATCATCAAGTGCGAAATCGACGAAATGTACCTGTGTGACGGTGGAGGGATTGAGTACCTTGTGACGTTCGATTGCGACGGTGCCGATTGTAAGCGGTGCCCATTCAACCGCTGGGAACAAGATTGTTCCGGTGAGCGCTACTGTGAATGCGAATACGGCTGTAGCTCATTCAAGGATAGTGACATCGGTAAAACCATTTTCCTGACAAGCGAGGAAGCCAAAGCGGCATTGGAGGCGATGAAGGATGGCAATTAGCAAATCAAAGCGTGAAGCGGTCTACCGAAAGTATAATGGCCACTGTGCGTATTGTGGACGCAAAATTGCCTACAAGGACATGCAGGTAGACCATTTTCACCCATTGAGGGCGTGGGGTATTGAGGACGCTGGAACAGATGACCTTGACAATCTCATGCCAGCCTGCCGGATGTGCAACCACTACAAGCGTGCAAATTCGCTTGAAACTTTTAGACGCTACATCGCAGAAATTCCGCGAAAGCTGCGCGAGAACTATATCTACAAGATTGGCGTGGTTTATGGCAATGTCATCGAGGCCGAAAAACCGATTGAGTTTTACTTTGAGGAGCAGGAAAGAAAGAAGGGCTGACAATGGCATTTATAAACATTTATAACACTGATAAGAAATACCGTATTATCTATGCCGATCCCCCTTGGGCGTATAGACAAAAGCAAATGAACTTTCAACATTATGGCGAAGGGAAAAAATACGAAAACGATGTTACAGAGCATTATCCTGCGATGTCTATAAGTGAATTAAAAGCATTACCAGTGAACAAAATCGCTGATGACAGTTGCTTGCTATATATGTGGGCAACCAGTCCAAACTTAGATGTTGCAATAGAGTTAGGCAAGGCATGGGGCTTTGAATATAAAACAGTTGCTTTTGTATGGGACAAGCAAAGAACAAACTATGGATTTTATACATTGAGCCAATGTGAGCTTTGCTTGGTATTTAAAAAAGGGACAATACCCAAACGTACTGTAACAAATATTAAGCAGTTTTTGAGCGAAAGGGTTGGACGTCACTCAGAAAAACCCGCAGAAATACGAAATCGTATAGATAGTATGTATCATCATTTCCATCGCATTGAACTATTCGCACGTCAAGAGGCCGTCGGATGGGATTGCTGGGGCAATGAAGTTGGCACAGCAATAAAAGAGGAGAATAAATAATGACTGAATACATCAAGCGGGAAGCGCGATCCGCTTTGGTCAATATTCTCGGGTTACTACAAAAGCCCATATTGCCGCAACTGCACTTGTTAAGGGGGAAGTAAGATGGCCAAACAATCTGGATACTTGCAACGGTGGGAGAACGAGACCAACCGGCTGCTTCAGGCAACGATGGTTATAACCTCGCAATATGACATTGATACATTGCAAATCGCGATCCACCAGTCGGAGGGCTGGGGCTATGACCGCATTATGAGGCTCACCGAAGCATGGGCAGAGGTGAGAAAAGAATACAGGCCGGCGCTGGACTACAAAAACCCGGCGGCGGACGTGTGTCAGGAGCACATGGACCGGGTGCTGAAGGAGATCATCCGGGATAAGGCGGAGCTGATTCCGCACGCTGAGCGGTACAAAGATTTGAAAAAAGTGACGTATGGAGGACGGAAATGAAGATCGGACAGACGGTGCGGGCAAAGTTCAAGACGCTGCCGGTGGAGCGGGCGAAAAGTGAGCGGTCAAGCGTGGAGCTGTGCCCGATGCGGACGGGGCGGGTGACATGGGTACACCCCAAGGGACGGTTTATCACCGTGACGACCAAAACCCTTGGCGGGGACGTGACGGAGAACTTTTTGCCCGGAGAGGTCCGGGCAGTCTGAGAAAAGGGGCGGAGGACATGGCAGAGACACTTGTAAATTTTGTGCTCCTGTTTGCGGCGGCGGGCTTTGCGATCCATGAGGCGAGCAGAGGGAATATCGCCATGACGGTATACGCCTGCACACTGCTGGCGCTGTTTTCTTTGCTTTGGAAGATGGAAAGCATCGAACGGCGCCTGAAACGGCTTTGCGAATTGCTGGAAGGGGAGGGGGACGATGAAGAGGACTGAGGACCCCAAGAAGAGCAGGGAACTGCCGGTCTACGCGGTACGGCTGCGGGAATTGCGGCGGGCCAGAGGCGTAAGCAGCCGCCGGGTATCCGAATACTGCGGTATGAGCCACGGTATGGTAGGCTTTTACGAAAGCGGCATGAAGGAACCGAAGGCATCGGCCCTGATCACGCTGGCGGATTTTTACGGCGTGAGTGTGGATTACATCCTCGGCTTGGAGCCAGAATAAAAAATTTTTCAAGTGGCTACTAAAGTTTACCAAATTGGGAAAACCTTGTGGAATAATAGAGAGTGAGAAGAAATAAATTCTTTTCACTCTCTGTTTTTTGGGGAAGGAGGCCGCGAATGGAACTGGAACCGATGGATACGGCGGAACTGACTGCACAGCAGGAACGCTATGACGCCATTGCCCGTGCCACGAGCGACAGCCTTGCCCTTTTTTACTGCTGCATTGAATTTGACCGGCCCTTTGATATGCTGGCGGTGCCAAAGGAGCCGGACGTGGGCGAGAAGTGGATCGCCTATCTGGACAACCTGCGGCTGAAGAAGCTGGACACGCGGCGGGGGGAACCCCTTGGCTTTCTGGATGGGCTGACGGACATCACCAAGATTTTTGGCGAAGGGCTGACCGCCGGGGAGTTTACCAAGGCGGTGGGCAATGAGAAGTCCGCCCGGAACCGGAAGGTGGGGACGGCACAGCAGAGGAAGAACTGGGGCGAGAACTCCGCAAAGAACCCCTACACCTCTGAGGACTATGACGAATTGGACCGTATTTACGAGGCGCTGGCCAGCGACCTGATGGCAGCGGGCGGCGTAAGCGTGAAGCAGGAGTTTATTCTGCGGGACTGCGCAAAAATGACGCTGGATCGGGACAAGATGCGGGCCATCGGCCAATATGACAAGGCGGCTAAGCTGAACAAGATGGTGCAGGACAACCTGTCCAGCGAGGGACTGCGGAAACGGGATGCCAAGCCGATTGATGACTTGAGGATCGACGGCATTGTGGACCGTCTCGAAAAGGCGGGGCTTTTGAAAAACGGAAAGCAGTGTTCCCCGGATGAAATGTTTGAGATTCTGTTTCACCGGCGGCCCAAGTATTCTTACACAAAGGATGCCGCCGAACAGATTCTTTTGTACATGGTCAACACAACGCGGGTCAATGACGGCCTTTCGGAACTGCCGACGCTTCCGCCGGACATGCGTCTGCGGGATGATTTGGGCGAGTTTGCGGAGGAACCTGACGAACAGGAAAAAGAGTCGTACAAAGAACTTGGCATTGTGAAAATGCCGCCGGCAAAGAAAAAATAACCGGGATAAGGGAGGTGAGTTGATACCAATGGCAAGACGATCCGGAAAGGTTTGGTCTGCGACTTCTGGCTGGGTACAGAAGAAAGAGACGGAAACCAGAAATTACGCAGACTATGAGGACGCGTGGTATGCGTTCCTGATCTGGACAGGCCGTTGGTATTAGCACCCCGACATTCTGGCGGACATTCTCCGCAGTGATGACAGCGATTTTAAGACATTAGAACTGCTTCAGCGCATGATGATGCGGGCCTACGCCCGCAATCAGGAAGTGGCGATCACCGGCACCCGTGGCATGACAAAAACCTACACAAAGCTGCTGACTGAGATGGTAAACGGCGTTGTGTGGCCGGGAACACAGGTGTTGTATGTGGGACCGGCACTAAAACAGCTGGCGGGTATCGGCGGGAAAACCTTCCGCGCCTTGGAACATGACTATGCGGCCCTTGCCAAGCACTGGCGGGTCAGCGCGGAGAGCAAGGACGATTTCAAGATCGAGACGGACGGCGGAAGCGCCTTTTACATTGGGGCCAAGCGTGGCGATAACATTCACGCAGCTACGGCGGAGGAGTTCGCCCAAGAGGAAAACCCGCCCTTCGACTTTGACGAATACACCACAGTTGTACTTCCAGCGGTTCGTCTGCGGCACAACGTAAACGGAGAACCGGACCCCAACTTTGTGGCATACAAAAGCCATTCCATTACCAGCGCGGGGCGGAAGCAGAACCACGCATTTCAGGTTCGGTGCTCCGTATTAAAAGCCATGTGGCGGGGTGAAAAATCTTTTGCGGTGGATATTCCGTGGCAATGCGTGATCTTACAGCAGATGCGGCCCTATTCCTGGGCACAAAAGCTGAAAGAGAAACTGATCATTGAACGGTGGATGCGGGAAATGGAGAGCCGGTACACCGGCGCGGACGAGTTCCCCGTGCTTTCCGACGAGGTGCTGACGGATTCCCAGCGGGTTCTGGTGATGGAGACGGAGCACTGCTGCAAGGACCCGCACCCCAAGCTGGACCCGGAGGAAGTTATTTACATCGTGGGCTATGATGTTTCCTACGAGGATTCGGCAAAGAACGCCAAATGCGCCTGCGTGGTGCTGAAGCTGACCCGTCAGCGGGAATACCTGAAACGGGACCGCTTTTTGAAGCAGCTGGTCTACATCGACGATTGGCCCCCACCGGACAAGAGCAAGGCCCAGGCACGGCGGCTGAAGGCGATATGGAATCGGTTCTGCTATGACGGAAGCCAGACCTACATCTCCATCGACTCGTGGCAGTACGGGCGCGGGGTGCTGGAAGATTTGATGACCGACTTGGGAGACGGCCTTCCGCCCCTGTGTGTGAAGAACCACGCGGCCTATGCGGCGGCGGAGCTGCCGGGGGCCATTCCGGTGATCTACCCCATCAAGGCAGGCGGCACCGGCGTGACGGACCCGGACTTTGAAATGCTGAAATACGCGCAGACGGAGTTTGAGCACCACAACGTTGAACTGCTGACGCTGAACGCCAATGAGGGCGTGGAGGCGTATAAGCGCGCCCACCGCATCCGTGACGATGACCGGGACTACCAGTTCGCACAGCCCTACCAGAAGTGCCGGGAGCTGTCCGGCCAGATCCAAAACCTGAAGCTGGTGCCCAGCGGGGCGGGGATGAGCGAGAAGCGCATTTCCAAGGCCATCCAGCGCGATAGCTGGTCCGCCACAAAATATGCTCTGCGGCTGGCCCAGCTGATTGAGCGGGAGGAACTGCTGACGGAGATCCACGGGAAAAACAAGAGCGACTGGGCGTCGGCACTGGATCGGTTCAAGGAAAACAAAGTGGCTCCGCCTATCAGCACCGGAGGCAGCGGACGGCTGGTGACGGCGCGGCGGGGAGGCCGGAGGTTTTGACAATGGTTCAACGGAAGAAACGATACCGGCTGTACGCCATGGGGCGGACCCGGAAAACGGAAGAGATCGCGTATGACACCCGGTTTTACCGGATCTGCGCAGGGTACATTCTGCTGTATCTCACCGGGCGGAAAAAGCCGGAGGGCGCAGTGGAGGTGGCCGGGGCAGACCTGGACCGGCTGACAGACGGGGACCGCCTGTGGCTGGCGGACTGCAACACCATGATCCTGGCAGAAGCGGCGGCCCAAGCAGGCGTAACGCCGGAGGAGGCGGAGAAGCAATGGGCCAGCACTCTGGACCGGCTGGAATTGGAATTGCAGAAGGAGCGGGAACGCATGAAGGGAGGCGGAGAGCATGGACCTGCAAACTGAATTGAGGTCGGTGCAATTCGCCTCGTACCCGAAGATATTCGGAAGGCTGCGGGAACTGGCGGCACAGTATGGCGACCTGCCCATGGATGCCGTAAGCGGCGCATTTATGCGGGCGGCCAGCAACACCTACACCCGGAATAACCCCTACATTCAGAACCGCCGGGTAAAGGCCATTTCCTCCTTGCCGGTGAATTACAGCAAGGACAAGGTGGCGGAGATGCTCACCGCACCGGACGGCAACGAACAGGGCCTGCGGCAGGTGGCCCACGCGCTGGAATGGACGGCGTATCCCCTGTTTCACACCCGGAAGGTGTACACGGAAATGCTGACCTACCACAGCTACATTGCCCCGGAGTACGCCACGGAGGAAGAAGCGAAGCGGGAGGACTTTCTGCGGGAATGGCAGCTTTTGGACAAGCTGCGGAAAACACTGGACCCCAAGGCCACGGCCCATGAGATCGCAGGGCAGGTCTTGCAGGAGGGAAAGGTTTTCTACTATCCCCGGATTAGCGTGGACAAGCCCCACAACAAGGTAAACCACGCCTTTTTACAGCAGCTTCCCAGCGACTGGGTAAAAATCGTTGGGTTCAACAACGTGTCGAAATACACGGTGGCGATGAACCTGATGTATTTTATGCAGCCGGGGACGGACCCGTTGCAGTTCGGAGACCTGCTGCTGCCCTATCTGGATGACTTCTACGCATCGGCGGAGCGGGCACCGGAGGGCACGGGAAAGCGGGTGATCTTCGCGGCGCGGGACCGGGTGGACCTGAACGTGCTGGAACAGCGGCGGAAGCAGACCGGGGGCCGCTTGGCGGGAGACCCGGAGGTATATTCCCAGAACGGGCGGTGGTTCTACTGGGTGACGCTTCCGGTGGACAAGATTTTCACCTTTGAGGCAGACGATGTATCCCGGAACGCCATTTCCCCGCTGGCGGGGCTGTATCTCTCTCTGGTGCAGATGGCGCAGTACGAGCAGATCCAGTTGGAACTGGTGCAGAACCCCCTGATCGCCCTGTTTACCGGCGAGATCCCCTACAAGGACAAGAGCGAAATTACAAGCACAGAGGACGATTACCGGCTTTCAGACGCGGGACGGCGGCTGTTTGAGTACCTGTGGTATCAGATGCTGACAGAGAGCAACACCAGCGGGATCGGCTGGTTTACGGCCCCTGTGGAAAACATCAAAATGCACCAGCTGGCAGAAGCACCCAGCGCCACCAAGATTTCCGCAGCCGGGTACAGCTACGCCATGAACAAGGCGGGGTTGTCCGCCATCGTACCCACCACGGAGGACCCCAAGGCGGGCATCGCTCAAATCTCCCTGCAAATCGAAGGGAAGTTTGCGGAGTGCGTATACCGGGGCTACGAACGGATGATGGCGGCCATTATGGACAAGCTGAACCTGAAATATTCGTGGCGGTTCAGCTTGTTCGGGACTCTTTCCACAGAGGAAAAGCGGATGGAGGAGGCCAAGCAGGGCATGACCCTCGGCATCCTGCCCCAGACCATCATCTACATGGCTATGAACGATCTTTCTCTGCTGGACGATCTGAGCATTTCCAACGCCATCAAGGCAAGCGGCATCATGGATAAGCGTTTGCCGCTGGTGACAAGCTACAATGCCAAGCAGTCCGAAAGCGGACTGCCGCCCCAGGCGGCCCACGATCTGAACCCCGGCGGGAGACCCAAGGGGGACGGCACCGTGACCAGCGAGGGCCAGGAGGCGGACATTGACACCTACGGCGAATAGCCGAAGAAAAAGTGAACAGAGCACCCCGCTCTAAGCGGTGAGCGGGAGGAGCAAAGCGTTGCTGACGCCGGAATGACCGGCGTGGGCAGCGCTTTTTTTCAACATGAGAGGAGGAAACCACATGGCAAAGTTGCGGGACATTTACCACTACGAAAATCCCCGCTTTTCCCCGCTGCGGGACGCGGCGAGGCGGGCCACAGCGGCATACCAGAACGCCGCACGGGGGTTGGACACGCTGAAGGAGTGGGTTCTGGTGGAGTTTGGACTGGTACACACGGCGGACGCCATTCACCGTCTGGCCCACGAACAGCCCAAGAGGTTTGACGTGATCGGAGACATTCTCCACCAGCGGCACCTGATGCAGGAATACCCGGAGACCCCGGAATACCGGGAGCGGCCGGAGGACATGGACGGCGTTTTCGGAGAGGTGATCCGGCTCTTGGAGGACATCGAGGACGCTTTGCGGGACTGCGTGGGAACCAGCGAAAAAGTGGGGCTGTATCCGCTGGCAAGGGAATTTGAAAACCTTCAGATGGAGAACAGCAAAAGCTACGAGACCATGCTCTACGCATGGCAGATGTATGACAAGACCGACGGCAGCGCCACCAGCTATGACAACTGGGTGGAAAAGCTGTTTGACGGAGAGGAGGCATGACCATGCCGTTTCGGACGAGAGGAACCCCGCCGGAGCACGTAAAAATGTCCGGCGAACTGCGGGTCATGCAGCGGCTCAGTGAATACGAGTTCGGCGTGGAGCTGTGGGTCATGCGCTCCGGGCTGAATGAGAATCATTGGGATTTCCGCAATATGCGGGAGCACTACCTGACATTTGTGGGTCAGCCCATTCTGTGTGCCTATGTGGGCCGCAAGGTGGGGGACGGACACAACATGAGAGAAGTGCGGGACCCCTACACCGGCGAAAAAAGCTACACGTTCATGGACGGAACAGCGGAGCGCATTGTAGGGACCCTATCCGACGATCCCAAGGACTTTTCCATTGTGGAAAAGGGCGGGAACGAATGGATCAGGGCAAAGGGCCGGTTATTTCAGTTTTACGCACCGGAATTGGTGGAAAAGATCGTGCGGACAGGGCGCATGGATGTTTCCGCTGAGACCGATACGAAAAAATCCCACATGGACGGCGAGAACGAGATCATTACGGATTGGGCAGGTCTCGGCGTAACCGTGCTGGGAGACGATGTGCCGCCGGCAATTCCGGGGGCGCGGATCAAGGCGCTGAGTGCCATGCAGGAAGAGTTTAAGACATTAAAACTGCGGGCGGCGTATCTGGACCCCGGAAAGGGAAGCAACGAAACGAACAAGAGAAAAGGAGTGAACATCATGAGCAAGAAGGCAATGGAGGCAATGTCCGAAAAGTTCAAGGGCTACCGCGTGGTCGCTCTGAGCGAGGACGGGATGCACGTTGGCCTCGTGGACTCTGCCGGCAGCGCTTATACCTACGCCTTTAACGCGGAGGATAACGGCGCCGTGGTGGAGAGCCGCATCAAGCCCGCTTACCTCACGGCAGCCTTCCCCTTTGGCGAGGGCGTGAACGCCATGGCAGAGGTGAGCGACATCGTGGACTATGCCTGCGCCGCAAAGGGGCAGCAGGCGGAGGACGTGAAGGCATTGCAGACGCGTCTGGACGAGGCGGAGGAGAAGATCCGCACCATGGAAGCCGCCGAGCATGAGCGCCGGGTCGAAGCCGTGAAGGAAGCCGTGAACGGGGCCTTGGAGGACATCCGGGCCTGCGCCGTGGAAGGCGACGCCGACATGACCGAGACCGCCAAAGGCCTGTGTGACCGGGCAGAGGAGTTCGCAGCCATGGAGACCGACGGGAAGTTCTGCGGCGCAGACCGCGCCGTGCTGGACCTGATGGCCGCACACGGCAAGGCACAGACCGAAAAGCGCAAGAAGGAAATGGCCGCCAAGCAGCATTCCTTCGCATGGAACAACCCCAAGACCAACAGCGGTGAGGGCGGCGGCATTGAGGAAATGCTTGCCCGCATGAACGGCTGAGATACGAGAGGAGAGTGAATCACAATGGCATACATTGAAAAGACTGCGTTTTGGCCCCGCGTGACCAACCGCGTATTCGACGAGACCCTGAACATCACCGGCAAGTTCCAGAACGGCGATAAGGCGGACGAGACCTGCTCCGCCGGGTTCCTGTGCGTGAAGGACGAGCTGATGGACTGCGAGGGCTATGTGGGCGTTGGCCCCACCGGCTCCACCGTGACCATCAAGAACAGCAACAGCTGGAACCTGAAGGCCACCGGAGCCGCCGTGAAGAGCGAGGGCGACGGCATTTACGCCTGCAACCCCTATGACGTGAACATGGTTCAGGACCCCGCGACCGGAAACCTCTACAAGGTGGGTGCCAACACGCTGGGCCTGCCCGCTCCCAAGGGCTATCCCGTGACCTTCACCAAGATCGTGTTCGACGGGAACAAGATTTACCGGTTCGGCATCGGCAACCTGTCCACCGCTCTGGGGGCCAACAAGTTCCTGACCATTGCCAACGGTCTGCTGGTGCCCGCCACCGCTGCTCCCACCGACGTGGGGACTCCGTATTTCAAGGTTCTGCCCACCGGCGGCACCTTTACCGAGGGCGCACAGAGCGCATTTGAGTTCGTGGACGTGCTGGCCTGCAAGGTTGACGCGGCAGCGGGCTGAGAAACGAGAGGAGAGTGACAACAATGGCAATCAGACTGAACAGCATTGATCCTAATGTGTATGACAGCGCCGCCAAGGAGTTCAGCAACGCGGAGCGGGAGCGGGCCGACATCGTGACCTGCGGCCGTCTGCTGATGCGTGAGCGTCTGGGCCGGGACGAGCGCGCCCTGCGGGTCATGACCAAGCAACCCGACGATTTTACCGCCATGCTGGCGGACGGCGAGGGGCAGAACAGCTACAGCATGACCAACCGCAACCTTCAGAAGAACCTGCTGCTTTTCTGCGCCAAGCGGGTGTGCGCCCTGAGCGGGGAGATTCCCCCCGCTGATCTGGACGAGTTCCGCCGCAACCAGCGCAAGTTTATGAGCGACGGCCTGTACCTCAAGACTCTGGCCGGTATCGTCACCGAGATCGTGACCCCCATGCTGCCCACCGTCATGAGTTCCGGGCTGGGCTGGCTGGCTGAGATGACCACCGTGCCCATCGGCCAGACCAAGGAACTGGACATCATGAGCAACGACATCTTCCTCTTTGAGGATGACAGCTGGGGCGCCTCCCGCTCCAAGCCCGCCAACACCCTCTACAACAAGAGCGTGACCCTGAACCCCCGTCTGCGCACCGCACGGGTGAGCATGAAGTGGTATCAGCTGGTGGGCAACGATGCCGACATGGGCTGGTTCTTCAACGCTCTGGCCGCCGGCATGTACTCCAAGATCACCGCTCTGTGGATCAGCACCCTGACCAAGATGACGGGCAACACCGCCTATGTGCCCGCCAACATGACCTTCACCAACACCTCCGCCAACTGGGTCACTGCCGGTGAGCGGGTGAGCGTGGTGAACGGGACCCGCTACCGGAACGTGATGGCCATTGGCCGTCCCTCCGCCCTGACCAAGGCGCTGCCCAGCGGTGTGGTGAACGCCTCCACCGTGAATCTGGATGCCGCTCTGTCCACCATGCTGGGCGTGGATTGGGCGCGGTACGGCTTCCTGGGCGAGTACATGGGCATGAACCTGATGCCCATCGACACCGCCATTGTGCCGGGGACCCAGAATACCAGCGTGACCGACATTGTGCCTGCCGACAAGATTTGGCTGGTGCCCGCGGGCGGCTACAAGCCCGTCTACATCGGCATGGAGGAGGGCACGCCCATTCAGTTGGAGCTGACCCCCGACCAGACCGCAGACATGAGCATTGACGTAGTGGTTTCTATGTCCATCGACTGTGTGCCGGTGTTGGCGTCCCGTATGGCCGTCATCAACGCGTAAGACCCAAAGCGGGAGGGAGGAACCCCTCTCTCCCGCAGATATGGCGCGAAGCCTGCATGAGGGCGGAGCGCAAGAAACGAACCAGCATCTTTTATCTGAAAGGAGCGGACAAAGATGGCAAAAGAGAAACGGACGGCCGCAGATGTGGCGGCGGGGATCGAAGCGCAGGAGCTGGAAGCAGCCGCCCAGCCCTTGCGGGAACAGGCAAAGGCTGCGCCCGTGGCAGAGCAGAAAGCGCCTGCGGCGGAGAAGGAACCCGAAAAGCTGTATACAGCCGCTGAGGTAGCGGAGATCGCCAAACAGGCGGCGGCGGAGGCCGTTGCAAAGGCCATGGCGGAGGTTAAGCCCCAAGTGGTTCAGGTGATGGCGGACACGGAAAAGGTGACGCTCCGCTGGTGCGCCCCGGTGGCGGACGATAATCTGGCTGTATTCGGCCCCAACGGGATGTACGGCACCGTGACCGGGAAGAACGGCACCGTGATGGTGCCCAAGAGCGAGTGGAGCCGGTTCTATGATGAAACGGCAAGACGGCTCATTGAACGGCGCTGGCTGGTGGTGCTCTCCGGCATGACGGATGACGAGCGGGCGGTGTATCACTGCGCATACCGCAAGGGCGAGGTGCTGGACGAAAAGGCGTTCCGCTGCGCCGTGACCATGGGAGACAAGCTGCTGGACATCTTCGACGATCTCTGCACGGAGCATCAGGAGATGGTGGCCAAGGCTTACTATGACGCATGGGAGCGGGGCGAGGTAAGCGCCGACAGCCGGGACCTGCTGAAGCAGCTGAACGCGAAGAACAAGGCCCGGTATGCGGAGGAACCCAAGGAGGACCCCCGGCGGAAGGGGATGTTCCGCCCGGTGCTGGACGCGCTGAACAGCGCGGAGGCAGCGGAAGAGGACTAAGGTCAAAAGGAGGAATTGAACATGGATATTTCCGGATTTGGCATTGCAAGCGTGGCGGTCATTACGGTGATCTGCTACCTGATCGGCATGGCTGTGAAGGCAACCGCCCTTGAGAACAAGTGGATCCCCATTATTGTGGGCGTATCCGGCGGCGTTCTGGGCGTGGTGGGGATGCTGATCATGGCAGACTTCCCCGCAACGGACTATCTCACCGCCGTGGCAGTGGGCATTGTGAGCGGTCTGGCCAGCACCGGGGTCAATCAGATCGCAAAGCAGATGAGTAATTAAAATTGCGCTCCCCGCAGGGGAACATTCCCATGTCAGGGCAAGGGGAAGGAATCTTTGGCGCAAAGATCCCTCCCCCTTAACCCCCCACCAGAAACATGGGGGACGCCACCGTCCCCCATACCCCCTCTGGCACAAAGGCCGGGGGCAGCGGCCCCCGCCTTTGGAAACCAACCCCACAGGGGAATGGGCTGCGGCTCTCTCCCTTTGGAAACCCTCTCCCATAGGACGGGAGACGGGGGAATCCCCTTTGGAAACCCCACCTTGAGGACAAGGAACGGGGCGAGGACGAGGGGGCATAGATAGAATCAACAACCATTTTTTGATTTGAAAGGAGAACAAATCATGGACAAGAAATATGCTGAGATCATCACTGAGGGCAAGAAGAACGGAAAGACCATCGAGGAGATTAACAAGCTGCTGAAGGAGGCGGGTGCCAACTTCCACCTGAACCCCGACGGCGGTACGGCAGGCTGGACTGAGGCGGAGATGGCCGAGGGCTTTATCCCCGCTGAGGAGGAACCCAAGGACGCCCAGCGTACCGTGGATATGCGCCGCCGTGAGGATCTGGCTGGCACCAAGCAGATCCAGTGGATCCCCGGCGGCAAGTTCGAGGTTACTTATGACGAGGACGGTTATGCCAAAAGCGCGGTGAGAGTCAATGACTGACATCTTTGACTGTGCTCGGGCGCAGGTCTACTATAACCCTGGGAAGCTGACGCCTGCGCAGATCAAAGCGAAAACCGGCTGCACGCACATCATCAACGGCTATCTGTTCAACGGCAAATTTCAGCCGGTTGGCTGGACGGTGATCAATGGGAAAGTTATCAGCCGGGACGCCTATCAGGATTGGGGCATTTCCATTGGCAGTGATGGCGCACCGAAGATGCTGACGGACCGGGGAGGATCTTTCCTCTCCGGCGTCCCTCTCCTGAAAGCGGGAGCCAAACTGCGTCGGGACCTCACGCCGGACGTGGCCCGGCCTGCCGCCCGGACGGCTGTAGGCTGGATGCCCAACGGCAAGGTGTGCCTTTGGTGCGACAAGGCCAGTCTGACCCGTGAACAGCTCCAAAACAAGCTGCTGGGGTTAGGCGTGACGGATGCGTTGATGATGGACGGCGGCGGCTCCACGCAGGGAATCTTCCCTGGCGGCAAGGTGACCAGCTCCCGGAAGGTGCCCACGCTGCTGTTGTTTTGGGAGCGGAAGGCGGCTACCACAAACCCTACCCCGGCCCCAGTCAATCCGGAGGAACCGGCGCTGGCATGGGGCAAGGCCAAGGGGCTGTTGACGGACAGCAATGCGGGGGAGACGGTGACACGGGCAGAGATGGTTCGTGCATTATACAAAATGAGGTGATGAGCATGGTTGGAATCAACGGATACTCCAAGGCCAAGGACGGAAACAAGCGTCTTTCCGCCCACTTCAAGGTCAAGGAGTTTGCCTGCAGGGACGGCAGCGACGCCGTTCTGGTGGCTCCCCGTTTGGTAATGGTGCTGGAATCCATCCGCACTTATTTTGGTTCCGCTGTGGTGATCAACAGTGGCTACCGGACTCCCCAGTACAACGCCAAGGTGGGCGGCGTGACGGAAAGCCAGCACTGCTACGGCACGGCAGCTGATATTTCCGTGGAAGGACAGAAGCCGGAACAGGTGGCGGCCTATGCCAGACAGCTGATGCCTGACTGGGGCGGCGTGGGCATTTACAGTAAGCAGGGCTTTACCCACATCGACGTGCGGGAGACCAAGGCCGACTGGACCGGCTGAGAGAAAACAGGCAAAAAGCCCCATGCCACTGGGAATGCGGCGGCATGGGGCAATATTAAAACAGAACATGACCGTTCCGAAAAAACAGGGCGGGACGGAAAACATATAAAACAGGCCAAAAAGGAGGGACGGCTATGGGAACGAGTTGGAGCGAGATCATTTCGGACCATGCCATGGTTTTTATTGATGACGTGAGACTGACGGATCAGGCGGCGGAAAGCCCTGCGCGGTTCCTTCGGCGGATGAGCCTGTACATGAAAAACGCGATCCCGGTATTCAACCGTCCCCCTGAGATGGTGGATTACCTGAAGGAGGGACTGACGGAACCCGCCTACGGGGACAGCGCATGGGTCTCCACCTTGGAGAGCATTGCGAAAGAGACGAAGGTAGAGACTGGGATGACCGGCTACGAATTATTCTCCTGCGCACAGCGGGCGGAGCAGCCGGACGGGTCCGTACTCTTAGTACCGTATGGAGAGGCGGTGTATGACCCGGAGACCGGGACCGTGACCTTTCCTCCCCAGATGGACGCGGGATTGCAGTACGAAATGGACTTTTACACCGACGGGGCCTTTGCCCATGACCTGACATCGGAGCAGAAGCGGCTGTTGGGATTGTGCGTAGCCTCCGTATGGGACGAGCGGTTTTTCCGCAACTGGCTCAGCGACGCGCCCAAGGATCATGACCGGAGCTTTAACCCGCCTAACGAGCCGCAGTACATGGAAAAGGGCAGCAAGAAGAAACTGCAGAACCGGGGGCTGTTGAATCAGGAATTGCGGAAGTATGAGCAGGACTGCCTATACGCAACGGCGTTTCACCGGTCGGCACGGCAGATGGAGCTGATCTGAAAGGAGGGAGCCACATGGCGGACGCCAAGCACAGCATGAAAAACATCGGCCTTTTGAGTGGTGGGAACGGCAGGGCGACCAACGCTCCGGCTCAATACCGGGACCGGAAGCGGCAGTATTTTGCGGATGCCACGGCCCGATTTGTGGAGGAAATGGCTCCTTACGCCACGGACTTTGTGACGGCCCGGATGCAGGGCTTGGTTCCCGGAGACTTCTACCAGTGGAGCACGAAGCGCATCCGGTTCTCCGACACCACCAAGCAGGGCGTCAGCCTTACCCGAAAGACCGATGACCAGAAGGCATTTTTGGTGGCGGACGCCAGCGTAGACTACATCCCGGAGGGAGCCAAGGTGGAGACCATGGGTTCCTACTGGCTGGTGACGAACCCATCCAACCTGTCCAGCGCAATAGGGACCGGGATCATGCGGCGGTGCAACGCCATGTGGCGGTTTCTGGACTGGTACGGAAACATCCGGGAAGAACCGATTCTTGTGGAAAAGTCCTTGGCACAGGCCACGGCCAATGACTTCCAGGAAATGACCCTCATTATGCAGGGCTATTTCAATATCATCTGCCAGCGCAACGCCAACACAGAGCAGCTGGACCAAAACAGCCGCCTGATCTTAGGACGGCGGGCCTATCAGATCACCGGATACTCTGACATTACACAGGAGTTCACCGGGGATGACGAGAGCACCCATCTGCTACACTTCAACGCCCGGATGCAGGAGCCGAACCATGAGATCGACGATATGGAGGCGAAAGTGGCAGGTGGGAAGAACTTCTCCTGGGCGGTATTTGTTGCCGGGGCGCCCCGCATGACGGCGGGAGACTCGGCCCAATTTACCGCAGCCTCCCGGCGGAATGGGGCCGAGGTGGAGACCACGGAGGAACACCCCATCGGCTATATATGGACGTCCAGCGATCCCAATGTAGCCACGGTGGACGGAAAAGGCGTTGTGACCGCCATGGGTGAGGGCACCTGCCAGATCAAGGCGACACTGGAACAGAACCGGGACTGTGCCGGTGAGTTTACAGTGACGGTGGAGGCATCGGCGGCAAAAACACCGGCGGTACGGTTTTTGAATGAGGTTCCCAAGTACATGGCCCCCTACGATGTGGAGACCTTGGAGGCGGCGCTGTTTATTGGCGGCGTTCGACAGGACACGGCGGTGGAGTGGACCTATGAGGGAGCCGCAGAGGGTTCTTACAGCGTGAGTGTCAATGGGAACCGGTTGACAGTAAGGTGCTGGGGGAACAGCCCGAAACCTCTGACGGTAACGGCCAGATGCGAGGGCGAGAGCGTCAGCGCGGAGATCGAATTGGAGGGCTTGTGAGATGGCAGAGAAGTGTCCATACGCTTACAAGCGGCCCGGAACGGTGAGCTTGCTGTGCGAGAAGCAGCCGGGGCAGAAATTCCCCATCTGCGGGCACCAGCATTTGTGCGGCGTGACCGGGCAATGGGAGAACACACCGCAGGCGGCCTTGTGTCCCCTGCGAGGAAGCAACCGTGAGAAATTCCAAAAAATCTGAAAGGAATGACGTATATGGAATGGAAAAAGCTGACGGAGGAAGGGCTGCTGGCAGCCAGAGACTATGTGCCCCTGATGGAAAAGGCGGCGTTTGCGGCGGAGTGCGCCGGACGGTGCTTTGACCGGATGGAGGTCCGGGTGGAGGGGGGACAGGTACTCCCCTACTTTAAGGAGAACGTGGAACGGCGGAACCGGTATCTCATGGGCGGCTTTGTAAAGCTGTATCTGGGAGAGGACTTTGAGCCGGTGGAGGGGGAAACCTACCTCATGTCCGCCGACGACTACGACCGCTGGGCCGGAGGCCACATCTTCAACCAGATCGACCGCATGAAGGGGAAAGGTCCGGAGCTGCGGGACAAAGCCTTTGACCTGCTGGCGGACTACCGTGATCTGGAAAAGATGCTGAAAACGGAGATTTACGGGATGCTGCAAGCCATGAATGACCCGGTGAGCCGGTTTCAGGACCTTGCGGCGCAGAGCATGACGCCGGAGGCGGTGCAAAAGACGCTGGACGATCTGAAGGAGGCCCGGAGCGCCTTTGACGCGGCCTTTCAGCAGCGGAAGGGCGGCGGACAATGAGCGAACGGTTAGACCTCACGGGGAAAAAGTTCGGGAGAATAACTGTTATCCAATATGCAGGGAAAAGCAAGTGCAATCACATCCAATGGAAATGCAAGTGTGATTGCGGGAAAGAAATTATTGTTACCACAGGGCATTTGCGAAGCGGGCACACCCAAAGCTGCGGATGCAAAGCAAAAGAATTAGCGAGGGACGCACACACTACCCATGGGATGAGCGAAACCCGACTATATCACATTTGGTCGAACATGATAGACCGATGCGAAAATCAAAATGTTTCACATTACTTTAGATATGGCGGTCGAGGAATCACCATTTGCAAAGAATGGCGGAACAGTTTTGAAGCGTTTGGGAATTGGGCACTATCCAACGGCTACCGGGACGATTTGAGCATAGACCGCATTGACGTGAACGGCAACTACTGCCCGGAGAATTGCCGGTGGGCTACCCCTAAAGAGCAATCCAATAATAAGCGGAACAACCATCTGATTGAATACAACGGCGAAACAAAAACAATGAAACAATGGTGTGATCAATTTGGGGTTAGTTTTGATCTTGTAAAGCAACGCATCAACAAATTGGGTTGGAGTCCGGAGATGGCGTTTTTTACTCCAAGCGCACAGGCAAGGAGGGCATAATGAACAGAAAATTCAATAGTCCTACGTATCCATACGAAAGAGTTATGCCGTCGTTTCTGACCTTCCGTGGGGCGGAGGAGATCCCCCACAAGCTGTTGACCTATCTGATGGACCTGCCGCTGCCGGACGGCTACGAGCCGGTGGATGACAACACACGCCCCCGTGTCCGGCTGATGAAATATCTATGGCATGACGGAGCCAAGCCGCTGGGGGAGCGGCTGCCCTCGGCCAAAGAGAAGCAGAGCCTTCTTTTTGACGGGAACGAGCCTGTGGTAGACAGCAGCACCCAGCGCCGCAAGCACCCGAAAGGGTATCGCCTTTACGCCCAAAAGTTCTGGGGAGAAGCCCAGACGGAGGCGAAAAGCATGATCAAGTGCTATCTGGGCCGCATTTTTGCACAGACGCCCTTTGACGCGCGGATCGGGATCACGTTTGTGATCTCCTGCAACGTGAACCAAGAGACTACCACGAAAACGGAGGCATACGCCCGCTCCTACGATATGGAGCAGTGCATCATCGAGGCACTGAACGGCGTGAATCTGGCGGGGATCGGCGTGTGCGACTTCTCCCGTATCGCCCACGCAGACAACGGGAGCCGCCCGGTGTATGACCAGACGGGCACGGTAGTGGGCCGGGAACTGAAAATGAGCATCCATTGGGCGGAGAGCGAAGCCGCCATGGGGGACACCATTGAGGACTACTAAATTCACAACGGGAGGACAGCCACCATGACCATGGAAGAAGCAGCCGTAAAAATAGAGGGCCACGAGCACGAGATCAAATCCTTGAAGCACCGCATGGACGATGTGGAGCGGGATCAGCAGGCGCTGATCAAGCTGACTGCCAGCGTAGAGGTAATGGCGACCAAGCAGGAAGAGATGGGGACAAAGGTGAGCCGGATCGATGAAAAGATGACGGAGATGGAAGGGAAGTCCGCCAAACGGTGGGACAGCCTCGTGGACAAAGTGATCTGGCTGATCGCCGGGGCCTGTATTGTGGCGCTGTTTGCCAGCGCGGGCATTACCATTTGATTTCAGATATCGGAGAGGATGAATTAAAAGATGGAACTCTCACGGAATATCAAGCGGGCGGCGGACCGCTACGAACCCATAGAAACCGCCGGACTGACCCTATGGCCCATCCGGGTATGTGAGCAGGAGGAATTTGAGCGGGCGAGACCCGCCATTGACGTGATCCAGCAGGCGCTCCCTGTGCGCTATGCGGTCATGCCTCTGCTTTCAGCCTATTGGGTCATGGATCTGGAAAGCATGGAGCGGGGGGAAGAACCGGTGGGCCTTTTTAACCGGGCGCTGGCGTTTTTGGCGCTGGCGCTGCGGCTGGGGGAGGGCCGGAGCCTTTCAGACCGCATCCGCCTGTTTCATGTGAAACTTTCACCTGAAAACACAATGGATTTAAAGGGAATATGCTTTACATGGAACGGCGAGGAAGAAATCACCATTACCCCGGTACAATTCCAGAGGCTCAGGGCTATTCTGGCCTATCAGAACGGCATTGAGCTGACGGATGAGGACGCCAACCCGGACCTGTTGGAAGCGGAGGCGGAGCTGGCCCGAAGAAACGGGCCGAAGCTGCGACGGGACCCGGCCGGTCTGCTTTCCTCCATCGCCCTGTTTACGGGCTGTGAGGAAACAGAGATGGACGAATGGCCCCTGCTGAAGCTGAAACGGCGTCAGGAAGCCATCCAGCGGGCGGCGGATTATCTGATCTGCGGCATTTCGGAGGGCAACGGCGTGAAGTGGAAGGGCGGGAACCCTGTACCCCACCTTTTCTATGACCGGGAGCGGGAGGACGCGGGGGCCATGACCCCGCTGAGTCAATTTACCAACAATACGGAACATTAAAAGGAGTGTGAACAGACATGATCACTTTTACCGACAAGAGACTGTACGCCAAGGGCATTTGCTCCGCACAGCTTCAGGACCCCTCCACCGGTGAGATCCTGAGCCAGAGCGACAAGTTTTCCACCGGCAACATTCAGTTCTCCGCCAACACCGACCCCCTGCGGGCCGGTCTGGGCAACGGCATCGCCACCATCATTGCAAGCGATTCCGACACGCAGGTGAACTTCACCCGCGCGGACTTCGACCTGATGAGCAAGATGATGGCTGTGGGCGGCACCGTGAACTACAACGCCGTTTCCCCCGTCTGCCAGACAGTGGAGGCCACGGGTACTTCCTTGAAGGCCGACGTGAGCAAGCTGGTGCCGGTGGCCCAGTACGGCTATTCCAACATCTTCTGCTACGTGCAGGAGGTGGGTGCTGCGTCCTCCTACTCTGTGGGCGGCGTTCCCTATCCCATCGACCCTGCCACCGGCGCCATTACCGGCTTCACCGCTGAGAACGGCAAGAACTACAAGGTGTGGTACTTCGCCAAGAAGCCCGCGGCCCAGGTGGGCATTGTGAACGGTGCGTTCAATGGCCGCATCGTCCACTTCACCGCTCAGATCGCCGTGTATCAGAACGTGTCCGGCAAGAATAAGGGCACCCGTTGGGGGTGGGGCTATTTGATCGTGCCCCGCCTGTATCTGAACCCCGAAGGGGCCAACACCACCGGCGACCAGTCCAACTACGACACCACCACCATCACCGGGCGCGCCATCAACGAGGACGCCGATGTGATCTCCGCTGAGTGCGACGCCTGCGGCGGCATGGGCACCGTGGCCTACATGGTGCTGGTGCCTGACGAGGAAAGCGACGAGGTGGCCGGGATCGCCGTGATCGGCGGCGTGGTGAGCGTGGCTGCCAGTGGCACTGCCCCCGTGAATGCCAAGTTGGTCATGAAAAACGGGGAACTGGTGACGCCCTCTCCCGCAAGCCTGCTGAAGTACACCGTGACCGCCGGGACTGCTACCGGGACCACGGTCTCCACGGACGGCATTGTGACCGCCGGGAGCACGCAGGGCACCGGGAGCATCGCCATCCAGTATCCCGCCGAGGGAGCCGCCAAGTACACCGCGCAGGCGGTTCTGGAAGTCACCGCCGAGTAAGGGACACACCAAAAACGCCTTATCCTAAGCGTTGGATAGGATGAGCCGAGCGGGGCTGACTGCCGGGGAAACCCGGCGGTCGGCTCCGCTTTTTGTTCCCCGGCAGACGGGAGAGCATGAGTATCTCATGCTTTGGCGTATGCTTGGGACCATTTTCGTGAGGTCACGAAATTGATGGAAAGGAGCGGGGATATGAGCGGGAGCGCATCTGCCAGGATCACAGGGCTGGACGAGGACATGGCGGCACTGGAACAGCGGTTCAAGGCGGCGCTGGCGGGGGCCATGCCCACGCTGCGGGAGGATCTGTCCCAATGCCTTTTTGAGCACGTACAGGGCGACGTATATGAAAAATTTGACCCAAAGGAATACATCCGGCGGGGAGAATATGGCGGCTTGGCCGACATTGACGGCAACACGGAGTTTGCGGTGACAGAGGACAGCGTTTCCATGGACTACCAGCCCAGCGGCGAGAGCGAACAGGTGGAAAACCCGCTGAACGGAGACGCACTGATCGGGCGCATTGAACATCTGGACCCGCCCTATGACTGGACCCGGAGGCCACCGGCCAGACCGTTTTTTGAAAATTTTGTCACGGAACTGGTAGAAGGCGGACGGGCGGAGGAAACGCTGGTACGGGCCATGAACCAACAGGACGCAGAATTACAGATCGAAGCCAACGGCTACACGGGCCGGGAGGGTGACGAAGGATATTGAAGTAAAGGCAGGGCGGTGAAGCATGGCAAAAATTATCTTTAAGGGCGTACCCGATTTTACAGAGGTCCGGGCGGAGATCGCAAAGCTGAAGCAGGAGGTAGCGTCGGTTTCCTCCACGAAGGTGAATCTGAACGGCACGGCGCAGGGTCTGAACGGCGCAGCCAATGCCGCCGGGAAGCTGGCGGGGAACTTACAGAAAATTTCCACTAACCCAACGGCAATTCAAAAGCAAGCTGAAGCGCTAACAGGGATTTCTACGGCAAGCAAGAGTGCGGCGGACGGTGCCACGGCGTTTGGAGAAGCGTTTTTGAACACCTCCGATAAGGTCCAGAAGGGCACGAAGGAGATGACCGAGGAAACCAACCTGTTAGGGGACAGCTTTACCAACGTCTACCTGAAAATGCTGCAATGGCAGGTGATGGGCACCATCGTCTCCAAGACCATTGGGGCATTCCGGGACGCCATTTCCACCATGAAGGCCGTGGACGATGAGATGGTGACGGTCCGCAAGGTAACTGGCTTTACAGCGGAGCAGATGGAGGAACTGCGGGACCGGGCCTATGAGATGGCATCGGCCTACGGCGAGGCGGCGGACGAATATCTGAACTCTGTGGCAGCGTTTGCCCGTGCCGGTTACGGCGAACAGGCGGACGCACTGGCGGAGCTGGCCACCAAGACAAAACTGGTGGGCGACACCAGCGCGGAAACGGCCCAGCAATTCCTGCTGTCCGTGGATGCGGCGTATCAGTACAAGGGCGATATTGACGCATTGACCAAGGTGCTGGACGGCGCCAACGAGATCGACAACAAGTACGCCACCAGCATTGAGAAGCTGGCGGAAGGCTTGGGGACCGTGGCTCCCGTGGCGGCACAGGCCCATGTGGGGATCGATGAACTGACGGCGGCCATCGGTACGATCACCGCCGTGACCCAGCGGAGCGGCAGCGAAGCGGCAAGAGCCTTCCGGGCCTTGGTGCTGAACATCGTGGGGGACACGAAAACCGAGATCGACGAGGGCGTGACGTGGACCACCGGAGAAATCGCCGGGTTGAAGGACGTGATCCGGGAGTACGCCCCGGCTGCGTATGAAGCGGCGAAGGCCACCGGCGAGGTCATTGACCCCATGGAGGCCATCGGGGGCCTTGCCCAGAGCATGAAGGACGGGCTGCTGACCGAACAGAAGCTAATGGAGATGGTCAGCGACATCGGCGGCAAGCTGCGGACGAGCCAGCTGCTGGCTCTGATCCAGAACTGGGATATGTACCAGTCCATGCTGAAAGACTACGCCAACGCCGTAGGCAGCGCGGACAAGGAAATTGAAAACGCGCTGGACAGCTGGACCCGCAAGACCAACATTCTGAAAAACGAATGGACGGAGTTCATCCAGAGCATGGTGAGCACCGACGCCGTTAAGGGCGGACTGGACGTTCTGATCGGCGCGGTAGAATCCCTGAACACGGACCTTGGGCACGCGGCGGTGACTGCCGGAGCGGTGTCGCTGGGGCTGATCGGTATTCAGGCGGCGGCCAAGGGCGCGACGGCGGCGTTTACAAAACTGTCGGCGGCTGGGATCACCATGAACCCGTGGATTCTTGCCATCGGCGCGACGGTGGCGGCGTTTGAATTTTTGTGGAATGCCACGGAGGACTACCGGAAAAGCCTTGACGAACTGAACACCGACATTTCCGACAACACAGAAAAGTTGGAGGAAAATCGGCGGCGGCTCACCGAGATCAATGAGCTTGGCTGGAACGAAAAAACTCCGGAAATTCTGAATGAAAAGGCGGCGTTGGAACAGGAAAACGCCGAACTGGAACGGCAGATTGAAAAACTCAAAAAACTGGAAGAGAGACAGGCCAAGCGCACCCTGAAAAGCGCCGGAGGGTATGTAGGAACCGGGGAGACGGTATATCACCTGACCTCTATGGGGGAGAGTCGGGGCGGTGCGGAGGCGCTGGGTCTTACTGGGCGGACTTTTAAGAGCTATGCGGAACTGACCGCATACCTGGACCAGTACATTCCGGGAGCGGCGGAAAAGTCCCGGAAGGAATTGGAGGCGCTGGGCGTCCAGTTTGAAGAAACAGAGAAAAAAGCATATCAGACCGGAGCAACCTACGAAACATCTCTGATTGCACAAGCATCGTCACTTTCTGAAAAGCTGAAAGAGAACCGGGGAGACCTTGGAGACCTTCAGAAAGAATACGATTCCGTTACCACGGGACTTGCCCGGTTTGCACAAGCTCATGATGTGCTTGGTGATAAGAATACAGAGGCAAAGGCCGCACTTGACAAACTGAATAAAGCGTATGACGAAGCATCAAACCGCATTACATACTATGTAAACGACTTGATTCGCGAACAAAAGCAAGCCGGGAAAACCGGGGACCAGATTTACAATCTGGTAAAGCGGATGATCGTTCTGAACGAGAAAAAGCTGGACCTGAGTCAGCAGATCGGGGCGCTGCGGCAGCTGGCCACCGAGGCCGGGGCGGCCGCCTATTCCGTGGGCATGATCGGTGCCGCCAAGACGCAGGATGTAGAGCGGACCATCAAGGGCCTGTTGCAGACCGGAAAGGCCAAGACCTATGACGAAGCCCGTGCCATCGTTCTGAACCGGATCTACAAGTCCATGTTTACGGACACCGGGCGGGACAGCGGGACGGTGGATACCACCTCCAAAGTGGATACGTCCCCCACCACATCGTCCACAGGGAAATCCACTAAGGACGCGGAGCTGGAACGGCTGAAGGACATCGTATCCCTGCGGAAGTCGGAGCTTTCCCTCATGCAGGAGCGTGGGGACAGCACGGCGGACCAGATCGACAAGATGCGGCAGATCCAAGCGGCGCTCCACGCACAGGCGGAGTATATGCGGCGGATCGGGGCCAGTCAGGCGGACATCAACGCCCTGTCCACGGAGCACTGGAAGATCACCAAGCAGATCAAGGAGCTGCAGGAGGATCTTTGGGACGAACTGGAAGATGCCGTTAACAAAAAGCTGGAAGAGGCGGAGGAAGCACGGGACAAGCAGACAGCCGCCATTGACAAGCAGATCGCGGCGCTGAAGGACGCCAAGCAGGCCGAGGACGAAGCCCTGAAACTGGAACAGCTGAAGGCGGCGGTGCTGGAAAAGCAGAACGCCTTGCTGGAAGCCCAGAAGGAACGGACGGTGCGGGTATTCAATGCCGCAACCGGACAGTGGGAGTGGGAAGCCAACGCCTCGTCCGTGAAGTCCGCACAGGACGCCTATGAAAAGGCCAAGGAGGACTTGGCGGAGTATGAGCGGGAGTTGGCCCTTCAGCGGGAAATCGACGAACTGGAAGCCAAGAAAAAGCTCATCGAGGAAACCTATGACACCCTGAAAGCCGAGTGGAAGCGGATCACGGACAGCCTGCAGGAACCTACCCGGACCATTGACGATATTCTCAGCGACATTGCCAGAAACGGAACACCCAAGATGCGTCAGCAGGTGGAGGAGGTCAACAACCTGCTGGGCAAACTGAACCAGTACATTGCCGGGGCTATGAATGGGATTATGCTCCCCGGACAGACGATGCTGCCGGGGATGATGGGGGCGGCCGGGGCGACCGGAGGCTACCACTTCGACTACACAAAGAATCCGGGCGGCGGCTGGACGCAGACGGAGATGAACGAAGGGTTCATTCCCTCCGGGTCCTCCGGCTGGAAGTTGGCGGACGGCAGCGACGCCAACCTGAACTACCGGGATACCACGCCTTACGGCAAGGGCGTGAAGGGTTCCTACACCGGCGCGGACATGAGCCGGGACCAGAAACTTGCGGGCAGAACCGTTGAGAAAAACGGGTATGTGATCACCTACGATGAGAACGGGTACGCAACCAAGGCCATCAACGTACATCAGGGAGCAGCCAGAGCGGACCTCTCCGGGCTGTATCCCAAGGTGGATGCGGACGGCAACGATATGTACTACGCGGGCTTTGATAAGAACGTGGACTACACTCTTGCCATCAAGCAGGCCAAGGAGTCCGGGGCCGGGGAAGGGCTGATCAAGCAGTTAGAGACAGAGCGGCAGAACAAGATCAACGCCATGTACGGGGGGCAAGACCCCGACAGGGGCGGAAGCAGCTCCGGGGGAAGTTCTTCAAAGGGCGGTTCGTCCGGTTCGTCCGGCGGCAAGGGCTATGACAAGAATGTGGACTACTCTCTGGCCATCAAGAACGCGGAGAAGAGCGGAGCCAGTCAGGCCACCATCGACAAACTAAAAGAAGAACGGCAGAACAAGATCAACGATAAGTACGGCGGAAAGGACCCGTACAAGAAGTACGATTCCGGTGGCATCCTGCGGGGGCTGGGGGGCATCAAGGCCACCAGTCAGGATGAAATCGTGATTCCCCCGCTGCTGGCGGAGAAGATGCTGGAACCCAGCGCGGACAGCACTTTCCAAAAGCGGATGAGCGAGCTTGGATGGCTGTACGGCGCGGTGGAGCGCGGCGGCACCATGCCGGGGAAAACGGTGATGAGCCGGACCAGCTATGACCACTACGGAGACAGCTACAACGTAAACGGCGTTCAGATCGGGGCGGAGGCGGCCAACCGCCTGACCGTTGCGCAGGTCATGCAGGCATTGAACCACGGGGCCGGGAACTTGGGCCTCTACAAACATTAAGGGAGGCGGGCGCATGGCATTATTCCAACCAACGAATATTTATCCATCGTCCCTTGGGGAACTGGGAAACGGCACGGTTGACATCACGAAGCCGCTGACAGTGAGCTGGCAGGTGAACGGCAACTCCGCTATGACCGCGTTTTCCCTGACGGTCTGCAAAAACGATGCGGCGTCCACACAGGTGTACACCACGGGGAAGCTGACGGAGGGATGCCCTTTCTATGGGATCGACTACGCGGGAAACACCGTGCTGTTTACCCACACCATTCCGGCTGACGCATTGAGCGGGGCGAATATGGAGAACGGGCAGCAGTACAAGCTGATCATCAAGCAGTGGTGGGGGGAGACCGACGCAGAGAGCGTGACCCAGCGGAGCGCATCGGTCTTTCTGACGAGGGCGGACCCGATACTGACCGTGGCCGCCATCCCCTCGCCGCTGGCGGTGCGGAAGTACGCCTTTACGGCAACCTATACGCAGGCGCAGGGGGACACGCTGAACTGGGTGCGGTGGATGCTCCGGGCAAAAAGCAGCGATACGGCGCTCTATGACAGCGGGCGCATTTACGGCACGGCGGAGCTGCGGATGGAGTATGACGGCCTGTTTTCCGACACGGATTACGCCGTCCGCTGCCAGGTGCAGACGGAAAACGGCGTACAGGCGGACACCGGCTGGGTGGATTTCCGGGTGGCCTACGCTACCGCCACCCCCACCGGCGCGGTGGTGGCCTGTCCCAACTGCAAAAAGTCCGGTATCCGGGTGACATGGCCGGGGCTGTACGATGTGCAGGGCACGGCGGCAGGAGAAAACCGCGTCCAAAACGGAAAGCTGGTATTGGGAGCGGACGGGACCGTGATCTGGGACAAGGTGACGGGGCAGCCGATGAACTATGCTCAGCCGTGGAGCTTGGTGTGGAGCGGGACGGTGGACGTGACCCGCGACAACCCCATCCTGACGGTGGGGCTGAATGGCGGCGCGGTCATCGTGATGCTGGGGAAGTCCGGCGTTTCTATGACGGTGGACGGCGGGGAGGTCTGGAAGGACGCCCTGCGCGGCGTAACGGCGGCGGACGAATGGACGCTGGTGATCACCGGCGGACAAATCTATCTCCGGCAGGTGACGTGGATCAACGCATTGTATCCCGCCGTGACCCTGTACCCCGGACCGGAGCTGTATCCCTCCAAGGGTACTCAGTCCGGCAACCTTTTCAGCAGCGCGGTAAAACTGGCGGGGCGATCCATTACCTCTTTGACGCTGGGCGGCGTCCAAACCTGCGACTATCTGTGGGTGACGGGTGAGGTTCTGGAAGCCAGTGTGTTGGACCAGATTCTGAACCAGGACGGCTGGAAGCCGGGGGCGTTTTCCGGGAACACACTGTTCCAGACGGATTTCGCCGGAGGCGGCCTGCAGGCGGGAAATCTTGCCTTCAGCGGAACGCTGACGGGCTTTGCCATTTACCGCTACCACGAGGGGGAAGCAACGCTGGAACCGGTGGCGCAGACGCCCCTTTCGGAGCGGGCCATTCTGGACTGCAAGGCGGTATCGCAGGAGACGTACCGCTACTATATGTTCGGACTGGGGCAGACGGCGGACGGGCAGGAGGTCATCGTGACCAACGCCCTGATCTCCGACGCAGTGACGCCCATCTTCTGGGACTGGACGGTTCTGCAATGCACCACGGACGCAGATGGGGGCTATCACCCGGCGGCGATCTTCCGGTTCAGCCTGAACGTGGCCAGCGGGGAAATCAGCAACAACAACAGCCCCGGTGTGCTGGGAAATTTTACCCGGTATCCTACGGTACAGAGTTCTCCCAGCGATTACCGCTCCGGGACGCTCTCGGCGGCCATAGGGCACGTTCTGGCAAGCGGGGAGTATACGGATACCAACGAGGTGCGGGATGCCGTGTACGCCCTTTCAACCACGCAGGACGCCCTGTTTTTGAAAGACCGACGGGGAGACCTGTGGCAGATCCGGGCAGGAGGGGCCATTACCATGAGCACCATGGACGGCAGCCGACAGCAGGTGCAGACAGTGACGCTGCCATGGGTGGAGATTGGTTCCGCGGACGGGGCGCGTATCCTGCTCACATCGGGCGACGCTTTGTTTGCATAAGAGGGAGGCGATGCAGAAATGACCCAAGCGGAACGGATGAACGATTACCGCAAGATGCTGCGCCGGCCTTTTACCAAACTGTGCCGTCTGCGGTTTTTACAACCGGACGGTTCCACGGCCTTCGCACTGGACAACAACCCCACAGGGCGCTTTGCCGGGGCATTTATCGCGGACGGAAGTCTGTCCGTGAATTTGAACAACGGCCAGCGGCGGACGGCCTCGGTGACGCTGGCGAATCTGGACGGCACGTTCGATTACAACATCAACCGGGTGTGGTTCGGGAACCGGATCGCACTGGACGAGGGCCTTGTGCTCAGCGACGGCACGGACTTTTACATCCAACAGGGGGTCTTTCTTGTGAAGGACCCGGTGGAGACGCTGGAACCGGCCAAGCGGACGGCGGAATACAATCTGGTGGATAAATGGTCCGATCTGGACGGAACGCTTTTCGGCTATTTGGAAAGCACCTACGAGGTGAAGGCGGGGACCAACGTCTTTGACCCAATCGCAGCCCTGCTGAAGCTGGACCGGGGGAACGGGGATCTGGTGGACAATGTGGCTCCGGTATTCACGGAATACTACAACGGCAAGACTCAGCAGCTGGCAAACGGCACCACGGCCAAGCTGACGGACGCACCCTACACCCTGCGGGTGGACAGTGAAAACGGAAGCTATGCGGACGTGTGCCTCGGCCTTGCGGAAATGCTGGCGGCGTGGATCGGGTACGATGCCTCCGGCGCACTGCGGATCGACCCCTCTCAGGATGACATTCTGGACAGCGACAAGCCTCTGGCGTGGCAGTTCTCCCAAAGCGAGGCGGAGCTGCTTGGAACGGAGTACACGGAGAAGAACACGGAGGTGTACAACGATTTCATCGTGATCGGGGAAGCCGTGAACAGCAGCGCACAGGTGGCGGGTCGAGCACAGAATCTGGACCCGGCCAGCAGCACGAATGTAAGTCGGATCGGGCGCAAAACCGTGCGCTACCGGGCGGCGGGATATTCCACGAAACGGCAGTGCGAGGACTTGGCTGTGTGGAAATTGAAACGGTCCGCAGCACTGCAAAAGTCCGTCTCGGTTTCGTGCAGTCAGATCATGCACCTGAACGAGAATGAACTGATCTCCATTGTGCGGAGCGACAAGGCAGGGTCTCCGGTGGAGCGGCATCTGGTGCAGGGGTTCACAAGGCCACTGACGTGGAGCGGCCCCATGCAGATTTCCGCCGTGTCCGTACAGGATTTCCCCACGGCCACCGTGACGGGGTGGCCCACCTGAACAGTGAAGCAGCCCCAACGGGGCACCGGATCAAAAGGAGGAACTTTTATGAAGAAGAATCGTTGCGAAAAAACGGCCCTTTCTTTTCCTGAGAGGGGGCGGATGTAATGGCATACGCGAAAACCACATGGGTCAACGGACAGGCCCCGGCGCTGGACGCGGAGCATCTGAACAAGATCGAAAACGAGCTGGAAGTCCTTGACCAGCGGAAGGGAAGCGCCACCTATACCGCCACCATCGGAACCACGTGGGTGGAGGACAGCAACACCGGTGTCAAGACGCAGAGCGTTGCCATCGCCGGAGTGACAGCCCAGAGCACCGCTATGGTTGATCATGTGTACACAGGCAGCGGGACCTCCGACGATTACGCGGCCTTTGTGGAGGCGGAAAACCAGTACCTGACCTATATCACCAACGGCTACGCCGAAACCTATGACGGCGGGATCAAGTTTACCATCTTCGGGGATGCCAACACGGTCGCGATCCCCATTGTTGCGGAGGTGAGCTGATGGGCCATGTAACAGTGGTTGGCGGGTGCAGAGCGAAAGAACCATCAACCAGTATCTTGGCGAGTTCCCTTGCCGTTGGGTCCACCGTGAAGCTGATGGAGGGCGGCACGGCGGTGGAGTATCTGGTGGTGAATCAGGGGATTCCCTCCAATTCCAGCCTGTATGACGCAAGCTGTGACGGGACGTGGCTGCTGAGGAAGTATATTCACAGCGAACGGCAGTGGGACGCCAGCAACATAAACAGGTATGAAACCAGCGCGATCAACACGTGGCTGAACGGAGAGTTTTTCAATACGCTGGGCAGTGCGGAACAGGCTGCCATCAAGCAGGTGA